>Ga0307437_1000002_pt1 | contig 162989 bp, 132 predicted proteins | sample SalMarWE160390MG_FD_202146 | JGI IMG/M metagenome (GOLD analysis project Ga0307437, IMG submission 202146) | Salt marsh sediment microbial communities from the Plum Island Ecosystem LTER, Massachusetts, United States - WE1603-90 | ecosystem: Environmental > Aquatic > Marine > Intertidal zone >...
CCGACTTGTCGATGATTTTGGGACCTGAAAGCAGCGAGCCATACCGGGCCGCTACCGAGATCCGCTGGAACATCCCTTCAATCCCATATTGCTTAATTAGGTCAATAATGAGATCGAGCTGGTAGGCGACCTCAAGGTAGGCGTTCTCGGGCGGGATCCCATTTTCCACCAGCACCTCGAAGCCGCTTTTTATGAGCGCCGCCATCCCACCGCACAAAACCGCCTGCTCACCAAACAAGTCCCCCACTGCTTCCGCCCCAAAGCTCGTAGGGACAAGTCCTTTCTTTGCTATTCCGACAGCCTGTGCAAGTTCAAAGGTGGTCTTGAGAGCCCTGCCGGAGCTGTCCTGGTGAACGGTATAGAAGGCCGAAAAGGAGCTTTTCGATAGATACTTCTCCCGCACTGCCGCCCCGGGGGCATGGGGTGCAATCAAAATAACGTCACAGTTCTCAGGCGGCAAGATAAACCGAAAGTGGATTGACATACCGTGCAGGAACCAGAGCGTGCTGTTCGGGGACAGATATTTCTCAATGTCCTTTTTGTATACCCGACCATGCAGATGGTCAGGGAAGGCAAAGCAGACGATGTCTGACTTTGCTACCGCTCTTGAAACGGTGTGTATCTGTATGAATCCGTCTTTTTGGGCTATCCTGCGGGAGCCGGACCTGCTGGGCAGCCCTATGATGACATCGTAGCCGGAGTCTCGAAGGTTTAAGGCAATCGCTCGCCCCTGCGAACCATAACCAAGGATTGCTATTGTCTTTGAGTGTAAGTCTTTTCTTCTCATGACGACCGGAGTATAACTTCTCGATTGACAATTGCCAAGAGTGCTGTTGATTAGCTCTTATGGAGAAGCTGGAAAAATCAGTCATCAGCCTGGTGAAGGCTGCGCTTAAGGAGGATATCGGCAGTGGCGACCTCACTTCTCTGGCCTGCTTAGAGCCGAATCCGGTCAAAGCTATAATAGTAGCCAAGTCAGAGGGCGTCCTATCCGGTCTAAAACCAGCGTTGCTGGTCTTTAAGATGGTCGACTCGGCTATTGTTGTCCGTCCTTTGTTAAAGGACAGCGACAGGTTCAGCGCCGGAGATACTATAATCGAAATCGAGGGCTTTAATCAGACCGTCCTTGCCGCCGAACGAACTGCTTTGAATTTCCTGGCCTACCTGAGCGGCGTGGCCACCCTTACGGCCAAATTTGTTGACAAAGTCAAAGGCACCCGGTGCCGAATCCTTGACACCCGCAAAACCACTCCCGGCTGGCGCCTGCTGGAAAAGAAGGCGGTCGTTCACGGTGGTGGAGGTAACCATCGCTTTGGTCTGTACGACATGATCCTGATTAAGGACAATCACCTTGCCGCCGCCGGCTCAGTGCAGGAGGCAGTCAAAAAAGCTCACGCCTATCTTCATTCAGACGATCTTTCCTCTCAATTCGGGCTGAATGCCGGGGACGTGGAAATCGAAGTAGAAGTCACGAACGACCGGCAACTCACCGAGGCCATCGAAGCCGGAGCCGGTCGCCTGCTGCTGGACAATCAATCACTGGAGTCGCTCCGGCAGCTCGTCACTTCAGCCAGACGGCTCAATCCGGAAGTCAAGCTTGAGGCTTCAGGAAACGTGTCGCTTGACAATGTCGCCGCAATCGCCGCTACCGGCGTTGATTTCATATCAATCGGTGCCCTGACGCACTCGGCGCCTGCCTCTGATTTCAGTCTTCGGGTCATACCGCAGGTAGCGGCAGAATAATACATTAATGAAACCCGCAGTCCGCCACGGGCGGATGGTCCACCCGGCCTGCTTTCGCAGGTTGTCAACGAGAGACAGTTGCACGACCGAAAGCGTCGTTAGGCAAGTTGACTTTCCGCACGGCAAAACCTATGTTTATAATTGTAACACATAACTTCTTTTGGCTGGGAGGAAAAATGAAAAAAGTTGCCTTCACTGTTTTTGCAGTTGTTCTGATTTTTGCATGCTTCGCTTCTGCGAAAGAGATTACGCTGAAGAAAGGTTTTTTTACGGGATGGAAATACTCTGTTGACGGCGAGGACTTCCAAAAAGTCGGTTTTACAGGCAGTTCCTTGCGTTATGAAATGGAGGGCAATGATGCTGCTCAAAGAGAAGTGGACACCTATAAATCGCGTAAGATAATGGCAGCTGTTACCGGCTGGCCGGGAGGTGTCCTGATAGGGTGGCCTATAGGAGGTGCGATTGCAGACGGTTGGAAAGATTCATACAACGTCATGTTGGCAGTCGGCGTACCACTGACGATAATTTCTACAGTATATGAGATTTCCGCTAACGGCCATCTCAAGAAGGCGGTTCGCATATATAACGGTGAGGAACAAGTAATATATTTTGGAATAAACTACAATAGAGTACTCGCTGCCGCCAACGGTCGCGTGACGGTAGGCTTTACTTGGACGTTTTAACATAGTCGACCCCATGGAAGACAAACGAAAAGAGACCAAAATCAAACTCACCGCCGAAGTCAGTTGCGCCGGTTGAGCGTCAAAATTGGCGCCAAAGTTATTGGTGGAAGCATTAGAGGCGATTCCCCCGGCCTATCATCCGGACCTGTTGGTGGGGTTCAACACGGCCGACGACGCCGGTGTGTTTCGCATAAACGACCGGCAGGCGCTGGTGCAGACGGTTGATTTTTTCCCTCCGATCGTGGACGACCCTTTTGACTTCGGCCGGATCGCTGCTGCCAACGCTCTTTCGGATATTTACGCCATGGGGGGACGTCCGCTGACCGCCTTGAACATTGTCTGTTTTCCTTCGGGCGATATGCCGATTGAAATACTCAGCCAGGTTCTCCGCGGCGGCGCTGAAAAGATAGAAGAAGCTGGGGCGGTGGTTGTCGGCGGGCATTCCATTAAGGATAAAGAGCTGAAGTTTGGGATTGCCACGGCCGGACTGATCGATCCCACCAGAATCATAACTAACTCCCACGCCCAGGTCGGCGACTGGCTGTATTTGACCAAACCGCTGGGAACAGGACTGATAACAACGGGCATCAAAAGAAATGCCGTAGGCGCCGAGCTTGCGGCCATAGTCACCGCGCAGATGGCTCAGTTGAACAAGAAGGCCTCTGAACTGATGGTCCAGTTTGGCGCTCATGCCGCCACCGATGTCACCGGGTACGGTCTGTTGGGACACGCCCTGGAAATAGCCCGGGCCTCGCGGGTGACAATCAGGATTTATTCCGAGCGGCTGCCGCTGATGCCTGAGGCTCTCAAGCTGGCCGAAGCCGGCATGATTCCGGCGGGTTCCAAGGCCAATCGGGAGTATGTCCAGAGCTATGCAGCTATTCCGGAAACTGTCGACGAGAACCTGGTGCTCGTCATGTTTGACGCTCAGACTTCGGGTGGGTTGCTCATCTCAATCCCTGAGGAGAGGGCGGAGCTTTTCGAACAGGAGTCGGGAAAGCAAAACGTCTTTGCTCGGCTCGTTGGACAGATCGAGCCACTGAGCGAGGTCCATATAAAAGTGGAATAAATTCCATTAGCCTCACCTCATGCAATCGCTTCGGAAACAGAGTTTCTTCTATATTTTGACATTAGTTATCCTTGTCGGAGGCTTCATATTCTGGCAGTCCGATCTCACCTCCGACCCGCCAATGCATTACTCAGGGATAGGGCAATCATTATCGACCGATCCCGCTCAATATGTCTTCCATGCCCGCAACAAAGCTCTGTTCGGCCAGTCTGATCCGTACGACTACCCTCGCTGGACGGTGTACCAGCACTCACTGACTTCCCTGGTGGGACATATCTGGTTTTCCGTAGCCGGAGTGTCGTTGAAGCAGGCCAACATGGTGGGCGTTATCCTCTCTTTAGGAGGACTGCTCCTTTTAATTTTAGGGCTGGTCCGGCATCACCGACCCTGGGTTACAACGGCGGTCGCCCTGTACTTTGTCCTTAACGTTACCCTGCTCACCTACGGACGACTATCCTACCTTGAGAACGGATTGATCTTCTTGGCCGCTCTGGTCTTCTTCGTGTACTCATGGTGGGGGGACCGTATCTGGGGCATGGCGCTCGCCGGGGGATTGGTGGCGCTGGCCATGCTGACCGGCAAGTTGTTCGGGGCGCTGCTGCTTCCGGCCTTGGCGCTGTCAGCGCTCTTTTCAGGACACGCTCGTAGGTGGACACATGTTGCTACTGTCATTGCAGCTTTCTTTTTGGTGAGCATAGGTGCGATAGCGCTTTTGTATGGTCGAGATCTGGGGGCTGCCTTTGCTTATGTTGGCGAACAATCATATAGTTTACGGGGATTCCCCGAGGGGTTGAGCTCGCCGTGGGGCTTTTTTGAGCACCTGATTTCATACGGCTTCAAAAACCACCTGTTCTACATAGACCCTGACCTGTTGTTGTTTCTGTTTGCCGGAGTGTTCTTGCTCAGTCTGCACCTGAGTAAAGGAAACAAAATCAGCGCCCTTTCGCCGGCAACAATCTTCTCTATGTTCTGGCTGCTGGCAGCGATAGTGGGATTGATGCCCTTAAACTACTCCCCCCTTCGATACGCCCTGCTTGTTATCCCTCCTGCAATCCTGTTTTGTTTTACCATGTTTGAAAACCGCCTGGGCGTGAAAAAAATCTCCCCTGCCGCACTGGGCAAGGTTGAGACTACCCTTCTTGTCTTTGCCTTCTGGTATGTCCTCTTTCATGCTGTAGCTAACATCTTTTTCTTAAACACCATCCCCCGCCCTATCAGGATCATCACCTGGGCAACCCTGCCCGGCGGTATCGGTCTGGCCTATCTCGCCAGGTTTCTGCTGGCACGGGGTTATCTCAGAATCAGCAGGCGGAAGCTGGTTATCATTTTGCTTGCAGTGCTATGCCTCTCGGTAGTTTTCAACAGCTATAAAATCAGACGGGTCCACTTTCTGGAACACAATTTCAACATTGTCGAAGCCAACAGAGATTTAGAAGCGATCTTAGCACCCGGGGCTGTCGTCTCAGGTCCCTACGGTCCGGCTTTGACTGTCGATACTCCCCTTAAATCCTTTATCCATCTTTTTGGTGTGGCCGAGGTTGATTCTACCCTTTTTGACCGCCAGCCGGTCACACACGTGGCAGCGGACTTATCCAACTGGACCGAGGCGGTCAAGAATTATCCGGCTCTAAAAGACTTGATGTCGATTACCACGTACTTGATTAGTGATGTTGAAGTGAGGCTGTTTGATATCAGCGAAGTCTTTAATAACCCGCAGGCCAACTCTTATGAGAAGACTCTGTATGAAAGGGCTGTGGCCTACCACCAGGCTCAACAGTATGACAGCGCCCTGTCGGCAGTGGGCCGTTTTTATGAGTCGCATCCACAGTCCAAATCGGCCGGGCTTTTGCTTGGAGATCTGCTTGCAAAAAAGGGAAGATTAGACGAAGCGTTTTCCCTGTTGACCTCCCTTACCCAGAGGTTTCCGACCGATTTTAATGTCCACCTGCAATGCGGTCAGTTCATACAGATCGTGGCGGAGCAGAAAAACGACAACAGTCTCCGCTACATGGCTGAGACCTACTACGCACAAGCGGTCAAGATCAATCCTTATAAGGCAGATTACGCCCGAAAAATCTGGCAACAGATAGCAGCCCAGTTTCGCAAAGGCACCGGCCCTACCCGGCCGTAGGCGTCGAGAGATAACGTCTATGTTTGACACATGCGCGACTACAAGAAGCTGACAGTCTCGTAGGTCGGGTTCCGAGTCCGCCTTGGGCGGACGAGAAACCCGACATTCGCTATCTAAGCTATTGTCGGGTTTCTCCTTTCGCTTCGCTCAATTCGGAACCCGACCTACTTTCTGGAACTGGAAACAATGTGAACGTAGCATACACAAACCATCCCAAAAACAGTTTGACAATACCGTAAATGCCACTATCTTGAAAACTTAGCTTGCCAATGGCAAGGTGATATGGGGGTGTAGCTCAGTGGTAGAGCACCTGCCTTTTAAGCAGGGTGTCGATGGTTCGATCCCATCCACCCTCATTTTTTTTCCGGCAAGCCGCCGACAAGCCGCTGGCAAGCCAGTCTTATACGAACCTCACACCCCGACAACCGATAGCCGCCTCAAAAAAAGCCTCCGGCCCTTCCTGGGCCGGAGACGGTGGTTGATAGGTTGGGAACGTCAGTCTCTGCTGAGAAGCTGTTAGTCAAACTCTCACACTGTTATACTGACCCTGCGCGGTAAAGTTTCATTAAGTTGGCTCTTTCTGCGGCCTTTTGCCATTGCGTCTCATCTCTTGCGAATTGGCCCATTTCTCTGTATAAATAGTTGTTGAGCGTTTATAACGCGCTGATGACGTAATGCTATTGCTCGGAGCCTAAGAGATATGGATTATAAGATCAGAACCAAGATCAGGCAGATAGTAATCGAGGAGATGGTGCCGCTTGATACGGCGGTGACAATCCTCGGGCTGGTGCGGACAGCCAGGGTTGGCAAAGAAGTCGCTTTTGTCGAGGTTAACGACGGCTCCTGTATGCAAAATATACAGGCGGTCATTGCCGAGCCGAAGGAACACCCGGTAGTGGAGAAAATCCTCACCGGTGCTTCGGTGCGAATACGGGGTAAGCTTATCCTCTCCCAGGGCAAAGGCCAGAAATACGAGATTGCCGTTGATACCATTGACCTGATCGGCGCTGCTGACGACACCTACCCTCTTCAAAAGAAGCGGCACAGCTTCGAGTTTCTCAGAGAAATCGCCCACTTGCGCCCGCGCACCAACACTTTTGGGGCCGTCAACCGTATCCGTTCCAAGCTTGCCTACGCTATCCACAAGTACTTTCAGGAACGGGGGTTCTATTATATTCATACGCCGCTCATTTCCGCCTCCGACTGCGAGGGCGCGGGGGATTTGTTTCACGTTTCAGCCTTTGATTTGAAAAATATCCCTCTCAAAGACGGCGAGATCGACTGGGACAGCGATTTCTTTGGCACGGAAACTTACTTAGCCGTATCGGGGCAGCTCGAAGCTGAGCTGATTGCTACCGCCCTGGGAGATGTTTACACCTTCGGTCCAACTTTCCGCGCGGAAAACTCCAACACCAGCCGCCACGCTTCCGAGTTCTGGATGATCGAGCCGGAAATGGCCTGGGCGGAACAAGAAGACAACATGGACCTGGCCGAGGATTTCGTCAAATTCCTGTTTCGGTACGCCCTGGAAGAGTGCTCCGAAGAGATGGACTTCTTCGGCCAATGGATTGACAAGGAAGTGCGGCAGACGTTGGAAGGGATAGTCAAAGCGGATTTTGAGCGGATCACCTACACTGAAGCGATCAAGGTCTTACAGTCCTCGGGCGAAAAATTTGAATATCCAGTCAAGTGGGGACTTGAGTTGCAGACGGAGCACGAGCGCCATCTAACCGAGAAGACCTTCCAAAAGCCGGTCATCGTCTACGACTATCCAGAAGAGATAAAGGCCTTCTACATGCGTCTCAATGATGACGGAAAAACCGTCCGGGCGATGGACGTGCTGGTGCCCCGGGTAGGTGAAATCATCGGCGGCAGCCAGCGCGAGGAACGCTATGATGTACTCATGGAGCGGATGAAAAAGAAAGGTGTCACGAATCTGGACGCCTACTATTGGTTTCTTGATATTCGCAGATACGGCACCATGCCGCACGCCGGTTTCGGCCTCGGCTTCGATCGGGCATTGATGTACATCACCGGCATAGCCAATATCCGCGACGTGCTGCCTTTCCCACGGGTGCCGCGGTGGGCGAAGTTCTGATAGTGCAGTACATGTAGGACAAGAGTCTCTGACTCACGCCATTATCAGCAAGAGCAAAGGCGCAGCGGTTCTGCCAATCACAACGATAGCCGGCACCACCATCAAGGTTACGATATCCAATCACATTACAGGTGCAAATTGACGCAAGAAATAGGGGCAGGAAGGTCTCCCGCCCCATAAAATGCAGAAATCACAGGCAATGCGGTGGCAACATAAATCCCAATCCTAATAAATCCCCCAAGGATAATGAGACCTATATACGCAGTGGCTGCCCGAAGAAGGTGAAGAAGAAAGAGTGATGGTGAATTCCAATGGCTCGTCATCCGGATGCCTGTACGGTTCGATTACTCTTACAGTATACTCGCCTGGGAGTAACGCCGTGATTTCGTAATCTAAATCAAAAAGACACAGGCAATCACATCCACCACTGTATAGATACTCCACCTCTTCTATCGTTATAACGTTGCCCTCAATGTTTATAATGGCTGCCAACTCATCCGGACAGCAGTTGAATCCTGCATTTATATGATTGATCGAAAGAACATCCTGTCCATCGTACTGATATTCTATACAGTCCTGGTCCGGTGGCGTGCTGTCCGGGGGGTCTGCTTTCTGGAATGTTTTGCAGTCACCATAATTGACCATAACAGTCTCGTAATAGTACCAGGGATAGTAGCTTCTTTCTACGCAGTGGCTGCCCGAAGAAGGTGAAGAAGAAAGACTGATGGTAAATTCCAACGGTTCATCATCCGGATGCCTATACGGTTCGATTACTTTTACAGTGTAGTCACTAGGGGGTAATCCCGTGATGTCGTAATCTAAATCAAAGAGACAGAGGCAATAACATCCTCCACTGTAAAGATATTCCACTTCTTCTATCGTGATAACGTTGCCTTCAATGCTTATAATGGCCGCCAACTCATCCGGACAGCAGTTGAATCCTGCATTTATATGATTGATCGAAAGAACGCTTTGCCCATCGTACTGATATTCTATGCAATCTTGGTCCGGCGGTGTGCTATCTGGAGGAGTTGCCTTCTCGAATGTTTTGCAAACACCGAAATCGACTGAAGCCGTCTCGTAATACCCCCAGGGATAGTTATCCCTATCTACGCAGTGGCTGCCTGAAGAAGGTGAAGAAGAAAGACTAATCGTGAATTCAAGTATTTCATCGCCTGGGTACAAATACAATTCGTTTACACTTATTGTATACTCCCCAGGCGGCAGATTGATAATTTCAAGGTCCAAGTCATAAAGGCAGAGACAGGGACAGGGCCCAATCGAATCAAAAGACTCACTTTCGTCTATCGTGATAAGGCTGTTCTCGATGGTTATCTCAGCTTCGATAGCAATGGGACAGCAATTAAAGGCGGCGTTTACGTGCTTGAGTGAAAGCACACTGGCCCCGTCGTACTCATATTCTATGCAATCTACAGTTGGTGGCGTACCGTCACCTTCTTTTTGAAACGTCTTGCAGCCAGTATAGTCAACCAGAGTTCCCGTTGGACTAGCACAAGGCGCCGGCCCACCGCTGAAGAGGTAGGTAACCAGATATGTCAGATCGGCGATATTGACCGCGCCATTGGCGTCACAATCGCCCCCTAAATAGGGAACCGGTTCTGGACCGCCAAAGAATATGTACTCAACCAGATAGATTACATCGGCAACATTGATTTCACCACTTCCATCGGCATCCCCACACAAATATTGGGATTGGGCGGGTAAGGCCAATAAGAATATTGTGACAAAAAAGATAAAGGTTTTTAAGTAGAGATGTTTTGACATTTTTCCCTCCTTGAATGAAGATTACGTGCAAAACCTAAAAAACTAAACCCGCTTGCTCCAAGCGAGCCGCGGGGCCGTTGACATAGCTCTGGCGCTGGGCTACCGTTGAACAAGTAATTTACCAAATATATCAAATCACCGACATCCATATGACCATTCCCGTTGAAACTCATTAAAGTATAATATACGACTCCCCATTTGTCAAGTCCGTTTTGTTGGCTGTCGGCTGTCATCAAAGTTTTCACCTATGGCCTGCTCCCGATTACGGCAATACGACGCGTGTCCAAAGTCACCTTGCCTCCGTCAGGGGCTTGAACCAGGCGAGTCTGTGTGAAGCCGGCCTCGCGGAACAGGCGCAATAGCTCCTCCGGCACCGGGATTCTCAGATCGATCTCGACTGTCTTTGTTTCCGATCCCTTCTTGTAGTTGCGCCGTGAGCGTTGACGCCCGGTCTCGAAGTCGAATGAGTGCTCTATGAGAACGACTGTGCCATCGTCGAGATCGGACCAGTCTCGATATTTAAATCTTCGCATCAGCATGTCGCGGGCGATGAATTCCAGCAGGAAACGACCACCCGATCTCAAGGTACGATAGACGCGTTTGAGAATATCGAAGTTAGTCTCGTCGTCGTAGTAGCCCCAGGAAGTGAAATAATTGTAGGCGGCGTCAAACTCGGCGTCGAAGGCCAGTTCGCGCATGTCCCTGATGATGAACCGCGCGTTTGTCACCCCCCGGTCAACAGCCCACTTTTGTCCGTACTCAATGAAATGCTTGGTCCGGTCATAGCCCACTACCTCGGCGATGTGCCCGGCCACCACCAGCGCATGACGGACATGCCCGAAGGCCAAATCCAGCACGCAGTCGGTCTGCTTGAGATCAAGCTCCCGCATTATATAATTCGCTATAAATGATGGGCAAAGAGGCTTTCTTAAAGAACAACTACATATTCTAAAGAACGGGTGCTGATGATCGCATGCGGTTCATAGATGAATCCATAGCTGTCGCATGAAGTGCCAGTTTGGCAGTAATCGATTGCTACCCAATGTGTTATAGTCGTTTTCTTAGAACTGGAAACAGTAGAGTATTATTACTCTTTATATAGCTGGCATTGTCATAAGGTATACCCGGTGGCATGGTGAGAAGAGAGGGGGCACGGACTGCGAGAACGATACCGATGGCGCAAAATCTGCGCCAAGTAAGATATTGCTTGACAAGCGAATAGGTGTTGTCTATATTACAAATAGTAAGTTATGCGCTTTTTTGAGCGCTAAGTAAACAACAAGTACCTGTCATTGTGGTCTCAGTTTGACAGGTATGCAATATACCAAGGAGGCAAAGCAAATGAAACGTTTGCGACCAGTTGCAGTGTTTATGCTGGTGGCTTTCGCCTATGCCTGCTTCTTCTCTATGCCTGTGCTCTCAAGTGATGAGTGGCCGTGGGACGCCGATGATGAGTCCGGCTCCGGCGGCTCCGAATCCCCTGGAGACACGAATGATAATGATACCGGAATTGTGGACTTCACCGACTATTCGTCCGGCGGCTACGATACATCCTTCTGGCTGTTGGGGTTCCTGTTCCGTTCATCGTATCACTTTACGATCATCTATCTCGCGAATTCGCAGGCAAATTCCAGCGACCGCCACATCTGTAAAGAAGCGGCAAATAAAGTTGCCAGCAGTGATCCCGGCAAAAAGTGCTCATCACTTGCTCCCGTAAAGTGACTTAACTCTCAGGGAAGACACAGCTATGCCACTTTCCTCACCACAAGTCACATTTGACGGCCGCCTTCTTGCAGTAGAGGAGCTGTTCAGGCAGCGTAAGAACAGGGCAGCGTTGGGGGAGCTTACCGATTTGTCCGAATCGGAGTTTTCCTCAACAGAGCATGAACACGGTCTGTTCCTCTTGTTGCAAGCAGAAGGCAACTACTTTGAAGGCAAGTACCACACAGCTCTGGAGTCCGGGCTGCGTGCGGCCAAGTTGCTGGCTGAGTTCCCGCTGAATCGTCGTTATGGACGGATTCAGTTGGTACTGTCCAAGTCATATTCGGCATTGGGGGATTTAAAAAACGCTGAAATGCGGGCACGCGATGCCCTTGCGGCCTTCCGACGCGCCGGGGAGTCAATTGGGCAGGTCGATTCCTTAAACGAACTAGCCCGTATAGCCTGCATCCGATGCGATTATCGCGGGGGTAGTTTCTTGGTTGAAGCTGTATCAAAGGCCTTAGATAATCCCCGCAAGGTTGCTCAGCTAACCGGTAATTTGGGTACCCTTCGGATTCACACCGGTGAATGGGAACTGGCTGAGTCAAATCTGACCAAAGCTCTGAATTACAATACGGCCCACAATCAGGAGGCTTCCCAGGCAGTCAACCTGCTGTCGCTTGGCTACCTTCGTATGAGACGCCGCCAGTTCATTCTGTCCCGTCGTGATCTTGACCACGCTCTGGAGATTATCAGTCGGCTGGACTTGAAAAGAGAAAAAGTAATCTATCTCAAGTTTGCCGGGGAATTGGCCCTTGAAAAAGGAGATATATTCAAGGCCAAGACCCTTTTGAACGACGCCTATCAAAAGGGTCTCATGCTGGCCCCGGCATCGGCTCTGGTTTCGCAGGCGGGACGGCGACTAGCGGAAGCCGAGCTGGCTCTGGACAATCTTGACGAGGCTATGAAGTACGGTCAGAAGGGTCTCGAGTTGTCTCTGGCTCTGGGTGAAAAGACGGAGATTGGGCTGTCACGTCGGGTGATCGCTCAAGTTTTCGCCGCCAGGGGAGATCTTGACGAAGCTCGAGAGTATATTCGTCAGGCGGTCGAGATTCTCAGAGAAGTGGCGGACCCCTATGACCTTGGCCGCACCCTTCTGGTGATTGCTGAGATAAGCATGTCCGCTCCTTCTAAGGAAGGTGATAAGATTGGAGCCGCTTTTGAAGAGGCCCAACGCCTGTTTAGAAAGCTGGGGCTGGATTATTGGGTTGCGGAGACCGATTTCAAAGCCGGCGTCTTCGCGTGTCAACAGGGCGACCTTGCCGGCGGTTTCAAAAAGTTGAGTCGAGCCGAGAAAGTTTTCTCGTCTCTAGAAAAGAAAGCCAAGGTACGGGCGGTCCACAAGTTCTTGCAGTCTCTGTCTGAACAGGCTGTCGCGCTGTCGGTTTCCCAGGAGAATGAATTCAAGATTTTTGGCAGCTTGATTACACCTGCCGAGTTGTCCGATTTGAAATCGGGTGCGATGGAGGAGATACTCGGCCTACTCCTCAAGAGAACTAACGGGAGCCGAGCCCTGTTATTTGCGCCCGGCACTGACGATACACCGGTCGTTTCTTCATTTTCCCTGACCTCTCATCAAGCTAAACGGTTTGGTGAGAATTTCAAGAACCTCCTGGGGCAGGAGATTTCCAGGACCAGGCCGACCTTGCTTCTTGATTGTCGTCGGGACCCGTTCATTAATGATTTGTTTTCGGATATCCCGGACGTAGTCGCCAGCGTGATCGTCGTCCCGTTCAAAATAGGAGGTGATGGCACCAGCTATCTTTATCTTGATCGCCTGACGGAAGAAAACGGCTTGAATCCATTCAACCAGGACGAACTGAATTTTGCGGTGGGGTTTTCCGACCTGATGGCGTTTAAGTGGGCTGAGATTCAGAAAAACAAGCTTCTTGAAGACAACCGTCGTCTCAAAAACCAACTCATGGAGAAGGCGGCCTTTCCGAACATCGTCACCCAAAACGGGGAAATGCTCGAGATGTTGGCCCAGGTGCGGCAGGTTGTCAATTCGAGCATATCCATTTCGATTGAAGGTGAAACGGGATCGGGAAAGGATCTTCTGGCGAAGGCCATCCATTTTAACTCCAACCGTCGCGAGAAAAGGTTTATTTCGGTAAACTGCGCCGCTTTGCCGGAGACGCTATTGGAATCAGAACTGTTTGGCTACAAGCGGGGAGCGTTTACCGGCGCGGACCGTGACAAGCCCGGACTGTTTGAGGAAGCCGATGGCGGCACCTTTTTCCTTGATGAGATCGCCGACATGCCTCTGAGCATACAGGCCAAAATCCTACGCTTGCTCGAAGAGCAGGAAATTGTCCGTCTTGGAGAAACCGTTTCTCGGAAGGTCGATGTCCGCATTATCTCCGCTACTAATAAGGACCTGAAAGAACAGATGGGAGCCGGGCTGTTTCGCCAGGACTTGTACTATCGGTTGACGGCGCTGACCTTCCGGTTGCGGCCGCTTCGCCAGCGCAGGGAAGATATTCCACTGCTGGTTACTCATTTCCTTGAAGACAGCGGCAAGAAAGTATCACCGGAGGTGATGAGGATGCTGGTCTCGTATGACTGGCCGGGCAACGTCCGTGAACTGGAAAACGAGATCAAGAAGCTCGTTCTATTAACGGGCGACAGGGAGCTGATTGAATGCGACACGGTGTCAGGTAAGATTTCATCATTCGGCCGAGACGACGACCACAGTTCCCCGACCACGAACGAGCCTGCTGAAGGGCTTGCGTTTTCGCAGACGTATTCCTTGTATGACTACCTGGCCGGAGTTGAGAAGCGATTTATTGTCAAAGCCATGAAAGAAAAAGCCGGGGTGAAAAAACATGCGGCGGCTCTTTTGAACATACCCGAATCGACTCTCAGGTTGAAAATCAAGCAATATGACATTGATGACAACGGTTCCAGCTCCTGATCGCTGGTATATCTCCCTTTCGGGTTGATTGCGCCGCGGCATGTCTCGGCGATGCCCCGAACAACTTCCCCCAGAGAAAGCTCAACTTCGCGTCCAACCTGTCCGGGCAATTTCAGGCTCCGATTAGAGGCAGCGTACCCAAAAGATTCATCATATGCGGCATGATATCTCGTCCAGCAATGAACCCGAGTCCGCCTTGGGTACAAGCCCGTTCGTTGAAGGCGCTAACGTTGTCAACTCTTACACCGCTTCCATGGAACATAATAGGAACCGGATCGCCTGAATGAGCTTTAAGCTCGCACGGTGTTGAGTGATCTGCGGTAACTATCAGCAGCGTATTTTCGGGCAGATCGTTGAAAAGTTGAGCGGCGTCATCAATTTTTTCGATGAAGTCACGCTTTGCCACGTAGTTCCCATCTTCACCCAACGAATCAGCCGCCTTGACGTGAACAAATACAAAGTCATAGGAATCAAGACTATTTAGAGTCGTTCGGAACTTGGCCTCAATATCGGTATCCGGCAAGCCTGTCGCGCCCGGCACCTCCAAAATCTTCATTCCCAAAAAAGCACCAACGCCCTTGTACAACCCCCCGCCCGCAATACAACAAGCCGAAAGCCCATAACGATCCTCAAAGCTCGGGACTTCCTTATACTGTCCTGCCCCTCGTACGAGTAGATAGTTTGCTGGAAGCTTACCTTCTTGTACTCGTTCGGCGTTAAGAGGGTGCTTTTTGAGAACTTCGTGGGCTTCTGCAAGGAATTTGGTCAGTACCGCTGCCGTATGTTTGGCTTCCGGGGTGTCTTCCTTTGGGGTTACGGGTGTCCGTACGGGCTTATCAGGTTTATGCGGGTCAACATCGACAATGGCACCAGACAGACCTGTTCCCCGCATTAGCACGCCTGCGCGATGCGCGGTTCCCGGCTTGACAATGAATGTCACACCATCAACTTCCATTCCATCCAGCGCTTTTGTCAAAGGTTCGACGACCAGGATCCGCCCCGCGCGCCGGTCTTTGATCAACAGATTATCGTCTACGGTGCCAAAGTTCCCGCGCAGGGCTACATCCCCGTCATGCAATTTCAGCCCTATGCCGGCCACTTCAATAGGCCCGCGACCGGAATAGCACGTGCTAATATCGTATCCGAGAATCTCAAGGTGGGCGGTATCGCTGCCAGGAACGTAGCCCCTTCCCAGGGTGTGCATCATGCCGCATTCGGACTCCTTGGCCAGCTTATCCAGATTTGGTGTCTTCGCTGCCTCGAGAGGCGTTTTGTTGCCCAATTCCTTTATTGGACGATCGCCCAGACCATCGCAAATGAGAAGCACTACCTTATTTAACATGTGCACTCTACCTCCATCTACTGAGAGAGCCTTCCTTGTCAACCTCAACCTATGAGCTTAACGACACCTTTCCCTGGCTTGATCTTGCCTATCCTGTAGGCCGTTTCGCCCACCTTTTTTAGATCGTTAATGATCTTGTCGGCATCTTGTTCCGCCACCACCAGAATGAATCCGATACTCATGTTAAACGTGGCGTAAATATCTTCAGGGTCAATGTTGCCCACTTTCTTGAGGTAGTCGAAAATCGGCAGCACCGGCCAGGTTCCCCTGACGATTTCAGCGTCGACATTATCGGGCAGGACTCTTTTAAGATTGCCTTCAATTCCGCCGCCGGTGATATGGGCCATACCGTGAATGCTAAACTTCTCCAGCAGGGGATGCACAAGCGGCGCGTAACAGCGGTGAACACTCAAGAGTGCTTTATCAATAGTGGTTCCGAGTTCGTCAATCATATCACCCGGTTTCAAACCGGCAATTTCAAAGGCGACCTTGCGGGCCAGCGTGTAACCGTTGGTGTGCAGGCCGTTTGACGGCAGGCCGAGGCAGGCGTCGCCCGCTTGAATCGCCGATCCGTCTATGATCTTGTCCTGGTCAAGCATCCCCACGACGAAGCCGACCAGGTCATACTCACCCGGATGATAAAAATCCGGCAGTTCTGCCGTCTCCCCGCCAATGAGCGCGACTCCGGCATTTTTGCAGCCCCGCGCAACTCCTGAGACCACCTCCGCAATTACCTCTAGCTTGAGCTTGCCAACTCCGATGTAGTCAAGAAAAAAGAGCGCCCTGGCGCCGTGGACTAATATATCATTTATGCAGTGGTTCACCAGATCCTCACCGACTGTGTCATGCCTGTTGGTCATGAACGCTAACTTGAGCTTGGTTCCCACGCTGTCGGTGGAAGAGACAAGAACCGGGTTTTTGATCCCCGCAAAATCCGGTTTAAAAAATCCGCCAAACGCCCCGATCCCTGTCAGCACCTGCTTGCTAAACGTCTGTCGGGCCAGCTCTTTAATCCGCTTAACCGCCTCATCACCCGCCCTGATATCCACCCCGCTGTCGGCGTAGGTGATAGTCTCTTTCGCATCCTTCTTCGGCATGGGGAGTATATACGTCTGCACCCTGTAAAAGTCAACACAGTGTTGTAGGTCAATACCCTTGTGGTTTTGACTTTCTAAGGTGCTTCCATATATTTAATTGTGAGAGGTAGATGTGGACTCGCCTTTGGCGAGCCGCCCACGAAATGAGCTGACCCTGAGGTATACAGAGCGGTAACGAGTTGGAGGTTGATATGAAGGTAGGTTTTATTCAGTTCGCACCTGTTTTAGGTGATGTTCAAGCAACGATTCGTAAGATCGATGGATTGATTGCACTTGCCAAGAGGGCAGACCTTGTCGTGTTGCCGGAGTTATGTAATTCCGGCTATAATTTCAAATCGTATGAGCAGGCCTGGAAGACATCAGAAGAGATAGAAGACAGCATCTTTGTCCGATACCTCGAGTCTCTGTGTAGAAAATATAACTTCCATGTTGTATCCGGGATCAATGAAAGGGACAATGATAGTTTGTACAATTCGGCAGTACTGATTGGACCCGAGGGCTACATTGGCAAGTATCGCAAGCTGCATTTATTTGTCAGAGAAAAGGACTTCTTTACACCGGGCGATGCCGGCTTACCCGTTTTTGACATAGGCGTGTGTAGACTGGGCATACTTGTGTGCTTTGACTGGATATTTCCGGAAGTGTGGAGGATACTGGCGCTGAAAGGAGCCGACATCATTTGCCATCCCTCCAATCTGGTAATTCCAGGGTTGGCTCAGCGAGCGGTACCAATCCATGGCGTGACCAACCGCGTTTATGTAATAAGCGCCAACAGGATCGGGACGGAGGGAGGCCTGACATTTACAGGTCTGTCAACTATTGCTGATCCCAAAGGCGATATACTTGTTCAAGCCTCCCAGTCAGACGAAGACGTGAAAATTGTAGATATTGACATTGAGCTGGCCAGAGACAAGATGGTCACGCCTCGGAATGACATATTTGCAGACAGAAGACCCGAAGAGTATACGTCTCTGCTGGAAAACTGATTGCGGCCAAACCCGCGCTTGCAGTAAAGTTTAGCTGGGTGTAGCTGGAGCAGACGTGGACTCGCCTTTGGCGAGCCGCCCACGATACCCAGATCAATTGTCTTCGCCGAACCCGGACTCAATGGCTTGTAGTAGTTCCTGCATGGCGCTCTCTTCATCGGGGCCGTCGACTTCGATGGTCAGGTCAGTGCCTTTTTCCGCGGCTAACATCATAACCCCCATAATGGACTTACCGTTGACGCGCAGGTCGTCTTTGGTGAAAAAGACTTCCGATTCGTGTTGCGCCGCGGCGGTGACGAGCATAGCGGCTGGGCGGGCGTGAAGGCCGAGTTTGTTGAGAATTCTGACCGTCCTTTTGATCATACGAATTCTTCAGACAGAATAAACCGCTTGCCGGATACTTCCTGCAGTACCCCTTTCAGCTCCAAGGCCAGCAAGAATTCCATTAACTCCGCCGTGGACAGATTGAGCGTCCGTGCTATCTGGTCGATCTGCAACGGACCGGAGGAGAACAGTCCGACGATTTTCTTTTCCACTTCCGTCATATCGGGCAGTTGCGTGAACTGTTTAGCCAGAACCTCACCTTTGAGGCGGGGGAGTTCGTCAAAAATATCTTCCACTGACGTCAGGAGCCTGGCGCCACTCTTAATCAGGGCATTTGCACCGATACTCATGCGGGCCTCGGGCGAGCCGGGCATGGCGAACAGCTCGCGTCCCTGCTCAAGAGCATGGGCGGCAGTGATAAGAGCGCCCGACTTCTTTCCCGCTTCAATCACCACAACCCCCTCGGCCAGCCCGGAGATGAGCCGATTTCGCTCCGGGAAATAGGCCGGATCAGGTCGCGTGCCGGGAAAGTACTCCGAATACACTGCGCCTTGCGCTTTGATCTTTCCAGCCAGCGGCCGATTGGATGAGGGATACACAATATCAAGAGAGTTGCCCCAGACAGCCACTGTTTTGCCGCCTTCCTCCAGGGCGCCGGCGTGGGCGGCAGAGTCAATTCCCTCAGCCATGCCTGAGACAACCATGATACCGGTCTTGGCCAGCGAAGATGCCAGATTGAAGGCAAATCGTTTTCCCTTTTCGGTGGGATGTCTGGTTCCTACGATAGCGATCATCTTGTCGCTGTCGTCGGTCGGCTCACCGGCACGAAAGAGGAGCGGTGGTGGTTCCGGTATGGTTAAAAGCTGTTTTGGGAACTCGGGATGGTCAGAAAAGAGAACCGCCCACCCCAGTTGGACAATGCGGGACGAAATCTGAAGCGCCTTCTCGCCGTCGTGTCGGCTCCTGATGTCAGAAGCAAGCGCTCGCCCAATACCGGGGACGGCCTCAAGCTTGTGAATCGGGGCCGCCAAGGCCGCCGAGGGTGACCCGAACGCCTTAACCAAACGGTGATATCGTCCGCGTCCGATCCCAGGAATATTCAGCAGCCCGATGGCATCAGTCAGTTTTTCTTTCAGCACGCTGTTTATCAAGTTCTCGCTCAATCGCCTGAATAAACTGTTCTGCGCCTTTGCCGGTAACGGCCGAAATGCAAGTATAATCATCCGGCAGGCGCTTGGAAACTTCTTTTAGATCACTTTCGCTGATGGTATCGATCTTTGTGACAGCCACCAGCCAAGGGCGTTCCGTAAGCGTATTGTCGAAGCTGTCCAGCTCTTCCTTCAAGACACTAAGTGTCATTTGTATGTCGGGTTCGTTGACATCGATGACATAGACAAGCAGCCGCGTTCGCTGGATATGTTTCAGAAACTGATGTCCCAGCCCTTTTCCTTGGGCGGCGCCCTCGATAAGTCCCGGAATGTCGGCCATCACGCACGATTTGAACTCACGCAGCTTGACAATACCAAGATAGGGAACAAGGGTCGTAAACGGGTAGTCGGCAATCTTGGGGCGGGCGGCTGAGAAGGCGGCCAGGATCGTAGATTTACCTGCGTTCGGCAGACCGACCAGGCCGACGTCGGCAAGCAGTTTCAACTCCAGCGATATTTTCCTGTGCTCTCCCGGCTTTCCGTCCTGTGCGATACGCGGAGTCTGATTGACAGGTGATTTGAAATGGGCGTTGCCATAGCCACCTTTGCCCCCTTTGGCAATGACCGCCGTGGCGCCGGATTTGTCCAGATCGGCTACCGGCTGACTTGTTTCAAGGTCTTTAATGATGGTTCCGACCGGCAGTCGCAGCATGGTATCCTTGCCCGATCTTCCCGTTTTGAGTGACCTGTTGCCCGGTCTTCCATTTTCGCCTTTGTAATGACGCCTATAGCGATAGTCCAGCAGGGTGGTCAGTTGCTCGTCGGCCACGCCTATGATACTGCCCCCTTTGCCGCCATTGCCGCCGTCCGGTCCTCCTTTCGGAACAAATTTCTCGGTGTGAAAAGAGATACAGCCGTGGCCGCCGTGGCCGGCGGTGACTTCGATCTCAACATAATCGATAAACATTGGGCGCAATATCCCTTCTGGCCGAGTGAATGTCAATCATGTTGTCCTTTCCCGAAAATCGAGGCAATCAGGCAGGAGCGAATTAATGTTGAGGCATCGTTGACCTGCACCTAAAAAGCCATATATTCCCGTCATATTTGGCAAAAGATAGAAGGACAGGATAGCATTGCCAGGGATAAACCAGCGTAAGAGGCAGTTCTATGAGGAATCATCTCTTTTCTTCGGACGGATCTGCCTGAGATTGGGACTGAAACCCAATTTTCTGACCGGCGTTTCGTTTGTCAGCTCGATTATTTGCGGGGTATACTTCTGGAAAGGTCAGATGCTGTGGGGTGTCTTCTGGATGCTGGTCACAGCATTTACAGACATGCTCGACGGGGCAACGGCGCGCGCCGGGAACATAGGCACCGTCTTCGGTGGTATTCTTGACCATGTCTCCGACCGCTATGGCGAGTTTTTCATTCTGGCCGGTATCACTCTCTCTGGAACAGTCCATCCGGGGTGGGGGCTGTTCGCGCTGTTTGGCATGATCATCGCCAGCTACACCCGCGCGGCGGCAGAATCTATGGGCAAGATTGAAAACTGTGCCGTGGGGATCATGGGGCGATTGGAGAAATTCATCATAATTATTATGGGCTCGATTCTCGAATGGTATTTCCCAGTCGGCAAATGGCCGCAAGGCGGCTGGCTGGAATTGGCACTGATCGTCGTCGGGGTGACATCACTGATAACGGCCGTGCAGCGATTGATCTATGCCAAGAAAATCCTCGGCAATAAACGAGAGGTGTGAACGAACAAGTAGGGCGGGTCTCTCTGGGACCTGCCAACTTGTGGTGAGGTGAGTAACCTTGGTTCTGCATTGTCCAAAGAAACCCACCCCAAGGGGTGGGCCACTGGTCCCATCAATTAACGGAGTGGCACAAGGCGGCTCCCTACGCGGTACCGAACCTCAAAACAGTACCCAAATAAGGAAGGCCTGCCTTTGATTACCGCTATCGGCAACCCGGTCTATGACTACATAAAGCCCCGTAAGACGCAACCGAAAGGGCGCATCCTCTCCGGATGTTCCACCAATGCCGCCCTGGCTCTGGCCAAGATGAACGAACAGGTGCGTCTTGTTGGTGCTGTGGGAGACGACTATAAAGAGAAGTTTATCCATGACCTGTCCCGCTTTAACATTGAATACGAGATCATCCCTTCCAGACGAACGGGCGGCTTCTCGCTGATATACTACGACGACTACGGCCGACGCACTCTTGACCTGCTGGGCCGTGCTGACAATGTCGGGCGGATTGACCCACTTTTATACAACGGCTCTAAGGCCGTGTTGATTGGACCTATTCTCGGCGAGGTATCGTTTGATAACATCAGAGAAATCAGACAGAACTTTAACGGGCTCTTCTTCTGCGATCCGCAGGGGCTGCTCCGTGGCGCCGATGACAGCGGCCGAATCTATCACGAAAAGGTGGCCGGCATTGAAGATGTCATCGCGCAGTTTGATATCGTCAAACCAAACGAGCTTGAAGGGGAAATACTAACGGGGATTGACTGCCGAGAAGATCCATACGAAGCGGCCCGGATTATCAAGTCGTGGGGACCGATGGTGGTTATTGTTACCTTGGCGGAACTTGGTTCGCTCGTCTATGACGGCCAGGAGTTCATTGATATTACGCCCTACGAAGTTGATCTGGTCGACGCCACCGGCTCCGGCGACGTCTACATGGCGGGGTTCACCTTTGAATATCTCAAAACCGGCGGCGACCTCCGGCGGGCAGGGTGCTTTGCCTCGGCTACGTCGTCGCTCATGATCGAACATGTCGGTCCTGACTTTCCCATGAACGAGCAGATGATCCGCTCGCGTCAGGAGAAGCTTCTGGCCATAGCCGATTTCAAGCTGGCGGTGACCGTCAATCAATAGTAGGTCGGTTTCTCGAAACCTCACCTGCAAGGTTGCAAAGCAATCCAATTGACAAGACCCCACAGCGCCTTACCTTATCCTGCAAGATGCCAAACTCGACTCACCATACCAAGGTCGAAGAGCTTGTTGTATTGACTGCCTACTATGCCGTTCTGGTCGCTTTCTTGGTGGCATCGTTTTTCCCTCAATACCGTCTCTGGGGTGTCAACTGGTGGGCGTACTTCCCTGGTTACATCCCTTTTGTTCTTTTCGTCATAGGCGTTGTAGCTCCAATTGTCATGCAGCTTGTTCTCAGGCGCAGTAAATCAGATGTTGTCAACGACCGGGCATCCGCTGATAGGAGTGGCAAGTACTTCATCATCGTGTCTTGCCTGACTGTGCTGTACGGTTTTGCCTTCTATCTCTTGCGCGCCAGAACTCACTTTCTTGGGGATGGGTATCAAATCTTATCCGTATTGACTTCTGATAATCCTTTCGTCAAGCCAACGGAGCGAGGTGAGGCTCTGGTTCATCTCTGGGTGAAATCGCTTGTTGGTGACACTGGAGGGGCAAGCACGCTATTAAGTTACCGGATAGTATCGATTTCAGCCGGGGTGCTATTTCTGATTGTCATAGCTTGGGTGAGCAAGCGGTTGTTTGACCGAACCATTGACAGGGTTCTGTTCTGGCTGGGATTGGCATCAAGCGGCTATATGCTGTTGTTTTTCGGTTACGTTGAGAACTATTCACTGTTTGTCTTGTCTGTGGCGGTCTACTCGCTGCTGGGACTGCTGGTTGTCAAGGATAAGATCAACAGGTGGCTGATATTGCCCGTCGTAGCATTGCCGATATTCTTTCACGTTCTTGGCGTAACCTTGATTCCAAGTGTTGTCTACCTACTAGTGGCAAATAGTAGGGTGGGTGATTTTCTTTCCAAGTTGAGCCGCAAAACAAAACTGGTAATGGGAGCGATCACTGTTGTCATTTTAGTGTCGCTCTTCCATTACTTTTATTCCACCCACTACTTTTTCCGCTTTGCTTTAGTGCCGCTTATCGAGAATAGATTCACCGTCGAGGGGTACACCCTGCTTTCACCCAAGCACCTGCTGGACTATCTCAACTTGTTGATTTTACTGCTGCCTGGCCTGCCACTGGTGGTAGCAGTGCTACTCCTTTTGCCCCTGAAGAAGATTTTTAAGCAAAGGGAGTATCGCTATCTGGTGGTTCTCGTCTTGTCGACTCTTGGAGCAGTATTCATATTTGATCCCAAGCTTGGTATGCCGCGCGACTGGGATTTGTTTTCATTTTCCGGCGTGCCGCTGACCATATTTAGCTATTACTTCCTCTTAAACACTCGCTCCAAGAGCAGACGCAGGCCTGGCGCGAGAATCGGACTGTTGTCAGTGTTTTTGGGTTTCCTTTCTCTTTTTCCCAGAGCAGGCAGTCAGGCCGTGGAGGACATCTCTGTGGCACATGTGATGAACTACATAGATTTGGACAAGGCGCGCAACATGCCTGTGCGAGTTGTTCTTTTTGACTACTACAAAGAATTCGGCAAGCAGGACAAAACGGCTTTTCTAAAACGTCAATGGAGGGATGAATTACTCGAAGATGATATGCTGGTCAAAGCCTTCTCACTTCTTGAACAGAACCAAGTCCGACCGGCAATCTCCTTACTGAATCAGTTGCTTGGACGAAACCCCGGAATTGCAACGGCGTGGGGACACCTGGGTGAAGCCTATCTATTGTTGAACAGATACGATAGTGCACTTATGTTTTTGAATATCTCGGAGGGTATGAATCCGTACAACCCGGTCGTACATTATAACCTAGGCTTCGCCTATTATGCTAAGACGGAATACGAAAAGGCGAAAAGATACTACTTGAGAGCACTTGAAATAGACACTCTCCTTCTTGAACCTCTGCTTGGTCTGGCTTACGTGTACACAAAGCTTGACCAGCAAGATAAGTATATTGATATCCTCTTACGCATTGGTGCACGCGATGATGCTCCTGTTCAGGTCCTTCAGAAATTGGGAAACTATTACTTGCAGCAGGGACAGTACCGACCGGCAGCCGAAACCTACCAGCGTGCCCTCCAGAAGGGACTGGACAGCGCGTACGTGAACCAGCTCACGGAGACGTATCCCCAACTATTACAACACCTCTTTCAGCAGACGGGATTGCCTGGTTCACTTGACGATAATCACTAACTGAATATCCGCTGCGCAATCCAATTGACAAATCATCTTAACACGGTACTTTATCCCGCACTATGACGAACTCGACGCACCATACCAAGACCGAGAAGCTTCTGTTGGAAGCAGCCCGGAGATTCAACGCCACCCTCGACTATGAAGAGTTGATTGAGCAGGTGCTGAGGCTCGTTATGGCCGCGGTTGAGGCCGAGGCGGCTCTTGTCTTTCGAGTCGATCATAAGCGCACCGACATGAAAATCCGCTTCATGAGCGGTAGGGATTGCAAGATGATCACGTTCTACCGCGAGCTGGGGCAGGGCGTGGTCGGCTGGGTGGCCAAATACCGAGAGCCGGTGATCGTCAACGATGTCGCTGCCGACCCGCGTGTTGATGCTGAAATTGAAAAGAATAGCCATATCAAGATTAAGTCGGTCTTGACCGTTCCGCTTATCGGCAAGGGCCAGATGATCGGGGTGATAGAGGCCATCAACAAGACCGAGGGGGAGTTTACCGACGCTGATCTTGACGTTCTGATCGGCCTGGCCAACCAGATAGCAGTGGCCATAGACAACGCCGCCCTGTATCGCGCCGTCAAGTGGGAAGCGCTGGAGAGAAATCTTCTGTACGAGATCGGGAAAAAGCTCTCCAGTTCTCTGAAGCTCGATGAAGTGCTTCAGGAGATATTGAGTTCGTTGAAACAGGTGGTCGATTACGGCGCCGGCGGCATCTTTCTCGTTGACTCAGACAAGAATGAGATTGGCTCGATTTATACCGTTGGCTATGATCCCGCCCGCGAACCAGAGGTGCACCTTAAGGTCGGACAGGGTTTGATCGGCCATGTCGCCAACTCCGGCGCGCCGGTGATCGTGCCCGATGTCTTTGCCGATGACCGCTACGTCAACGCGCGTCAGGCCACCAGAAGTGAAATCACTGTCCCCATGATGCTTGACGAGCGGGTAATCGGAGTGGTCAATCTCGAGTCGGATATGCTTAATGCCTATGACGATCACCACGTTTCGTTGCTGTCGGCTTTTGCTTCGCAGGCGGCTATCTCAATCGAACGCGCCCGCTTACATGAGAGAATCGTCTCCGGCCAGAAACTGGAGCAGCAGCTTGATATTGCCCGTGAAATTCAACGCAGCTTCCTTCCCACCTCTGACCCGGATATCCCCGGCTATGATATCGCCGGCAGGAATATCTCCTCCGAACAGGTTGGTGGGGACTACTACGACTTTATCCGCATTGTCGACAATCACACCGCCATTGCTATCGGCGACGTCTCCGGTAAGGGGGTCCCGGCGGCATTGATTATGGCTTCGTTTCGGGCCTCGATGATTGCCGAAATCCGGAACAATTATTCCATCAGAACGATCTGCACCAAGGTCAACAATCTGATGTGCGAATCGCTTAAACCGGACAATTTCGTCACCGCTGTCTACGGGGTGCTGGATTCAAAAAATCATATTCTGACCTTTGCCAACTGCGGTCACGATTTTCCGATTCTGCTTCGAAGCAATGGCGAGATCGAATATCTGAAAGAGGGCGGCCAGGTTCTTGGTGTCATCCGGGATGCCATCTACGAGGAACGACCGCTGTTTTTGAATCCGGGCGACATCGTTATTTTCTATACTGACGGCGTTACCGAGGTATTTGATTCCCAGGAGCGGCAGTTCGGAGTTGAGCGGCTGATTCGTGTCGTGGAGAAGAACAGGGACAAAACCGGCCGTGAGATTCAAAATGCCGTCTATGATACAGTCAAGCGCTTTGCCTCACCGGGGCACGTCTTTGACGACTTCACCATGATCGTGCTGAAACGTCTCTAAGGCGGCCGTGTAGGTCAAAACTCTGTGGCCTTGACAGCTTCCATTGCGTCAGGCGCACAAGGCACCTGACTTGCTCAACTATCATTCCTGTATAGATTGTGATACATACCTGTCCACTTCCCTTTCACATGAGCCAAGGTGTAATCTCCGACTGACAGTTTCGCCCGTTCTGAGAGTTGCTGCACCAGCTCCGGCGACTCGACCAGCCTGATAATCCGATCGGCCAGCCCGGCGGGATCGTTGGGGCGCACAATAAGTCCGTTGACACTATCATTGATGACACCGGGAATCCCTCCCGCTGCGGTGGTCACGACCGGCAGGCCGACCGCCAGCGCTTCCAGCAGGGAAATGGGTAGCCCATCAATCGAGGAGGCATTCACGTACACGTCGGCTTCAGCAAAATGACGCGACAACTCGTGTGGACTCACCCCTCCGGTAAACGTCACTCCATTTAGCTTCTCTCTTGCCACCAGCCTTTGAAGTTCCTCACGTTGGGAACCATCTCCGGTGATGGTCATCTCGGCCCGGGGATACTTCTGCTTAACCAGCGCAAAGGCTTCAATCGTGCAGGTAATGTTGTTGCGTTTTTCGAGAGAACGAGCGACGACAAGCTTCGGCTGCACGGATTCAAATTTACGCGGTCTAAACAGATCCATGTCAACCGCGGGAGGAATTAGCTTTGTAGCGAGACCATAATGGGCAAACAAGTCTGCAACATACTCCGAGGAAACAACTACGCTGTTACACAATCGTAAGAAGGGAAGCATCCACCAGCCTGATCGTTCCAGTTCCGCCTCGGCCTGATTTCGATGATAACTCAGCACCACCCTTTTCCCTAAAAACCTTCCTAGGACGAGAGTGGGTACAACGTGCCGGGAAAAGGAGATACCAGACAGGAAAAAGAGATGGACAACGTCATATCGCGGTATGGTCCTGGCCAGTCTTCTCACAAAGCTTAGATGCTTTGCCGGTGCCGGAGGCACTTTTATTTTAAGCAGCCGACGTGCCGGCCCAATTCTCGCTGAAGCACTCGATGAGCACAGTCCGACGCGCCAGCCATCCTCTGTCAGACAATCTTTGACGGCACCAGGGTAGCTTGCTCCCACTGGATTTCTGTCAGGGTCGGCGCAAACAAAGAGAACGCTCGTACGCCAGTTGTCCCCGCGATCGGTTCTATCGGCAGCTTGAGAAACACTGGTTGGTTGCGAAACCATCATTTATTCTTTCCCGGACATAGCCATTTCCATCTATATCGACCGTAACGGCTCATCATATCTTTTACCCCCAAGCAACGAGTTGGTTTTGTTTGGTCAAAGAACCTAAGGTTGATTCAAACCCACCCGTTGGGAGGGCTACCGTCTACATCTATAGCAGAAGGCAACGGGCGGCGGGGTTGACGGCAGTGAGCAATTGCAGTAATATAGTCCACAACGGCAGAAACATTTCCTGCCGTTCAACCGTAGTGCATAAGTATGATGTTGTCCGGACAGATTTAGACAGGAGAAATTACTGATGGTAAAGAAGGTTTTGCTAATCGCGTTCCTATTGATTATTGTTGGGGGGGTTCTTTTCTTTGCTATAGACGGGGCGGCTAAAAAGGAAAACGGCTACAAAACGGTGCCCGTTGAAAGGGGGGAGATAGTCGATAAAGCTTTGGCTGTCGGCCGTATTGAACCCAAGAGGGAGATTTCCGTCAAGTCCAAGATATCCGGTATTGTGAAAAAGGCATACGTGGAGATCGGCGACAAAGTTAAAGTTGGCGATCCTCTCTTTGACATCGCCCCCGACCCGACGCCGGTGGAGTTTGCCGAGGCCAAGCGGCAGGTCGAACTCTACCAGGTCACCTTCGACAATGCCAAAAGGGAATTTGACCGGGCCAAGACTCTTATGGATAAACAGTTGATCTCCCACCAGGAGTACGATCGCGCCCTCGCCGACTACGACGAGGCCGAGCTTCGCCTAAAACTGTCCCAGGAAAAGCTGGCCCTCATTGAGTCCGGTCGGACCGAGATCGCCGACCGGAGAGTAGATAATATCATCAAATCCCCGATTAGCGGGACCGTCCTGTCTTTGCTGGTAGAGGAAGGCGACCCAATCGTACCTCTCACATCCTACCAGGCGGGTACCGACCTTATGACCTTAGCTCAGATGGATGATCTGGTCTTCAAGGGGAATGTTGACGAAATTGACGTTGGGAAACTTTATGAAGGAATGCCGGTGGAGATTGAAATCGGCGCCCTCCCCAACGACACAGTCTCCGGCGTGCTGACCAAGATTTCCCCCAAAGCTCACAAAGAGGAAGGCTCAACGCTGTTTGAAGTGGAAATCACAATAGGTGAGGTAGGCAAGAAGTTCCTACGTGCCGGTTACAGCGCTAACGCTGACATCGTCATCACGAAAAAAGAGGACATTCTGCTGATACCGGAGCGGCTTGTCAAAATGGAAGATTCCATTGCGACCGTGGAGGTGGAGGATAGTACGGGTGTCATAACCAGCCGCGAGGTAACAACCGGCCTGTCCAACGGAATAAATATTGAGATAGTTAAGGGGCTTGAAGAAGGCGAGTTGGTTGTGGAGCGCCCCCCAAAGGAAATAACGGCTGACTGATACGCATCAGAAGAGACAACATGGTTTCGCTGCTATCGATCAAACAGTTCTTCAACGACATGCGCCGCCAGAAGCTGCGCAGCGCCCTGACAATGTTCGGCATCTTCTGGGGCACCTGCTCTATTGTATTGCTGTTTGCCTTCGGCAAGGGTATCACCGAAGCGCAGATCAAGTCGCAGAAGGGCATCGGCGATAATATCGCCATCATCTGGCCGGGGGTTACATCCAAGGAATTCAAGGGACTACCGACCGGACGCCGAATCCGGGTTACAGAGGAAGACATCTTCTATCTGAAAGACCGAGCCACGACCATATCCCGTATTTCACCTGAGTACCAGAGATGGAGCGTGAGAATGAAATACGGCAAACAGAGCACCCTGCGCTACGTGGGCGGCGTCTGGCCGGAATTCAGTGATATGCGGAACGTGATTCCCGCGGAAGGTTCGCGCTTTATCAACGAACGTGACATCGCCGAGAGACGGCGAGTGATATTCCTGGGAGATCGTTTGAAAAAGGATCTGTTCGACACCGAAGAGGCGGTCGGCAAACGAATCCTGGTCAACGGCACGCCCTTTACCGTTATCGGGGTGATGAAAGAGAAGGAGCAAAACAGCTCCTACACGGGACGGGACAACCGACACTCATGGATTCCAGCTTCGACTTTCAAGGCCATGTTTTCTCGGCGCTATATCAATCTGTTTATCGTCCAGGCGCCGCCGACGTTAAGCATGGAAGTAACCAAGCGCGAGATTTATGAACTGCTTGGCTCGAGGCACAAGTTTGATCCCACAGACAAAGAAACCCTGGGTATGTGGGACACTACCCGCGGGATTGCCTTCTTGAAGACGTTCTTTTTAGCTTTCCAGTATTTTCTGATCGGCATCGGCATCGCCACTCTCATCACCGGCGGCATCGGCGTCTCCAACATTATGAACGTCGTTTTGGAGGAACGCACCAAGGAGGTCGGCATCAAAATGGCGTTGGGTGCTCACAAGGGCATGATATTGATGCAGTTTGTTATGGAAACTCTGCTGATCACCGCTGTGGGTGGTTTACTTGGATTCGTATTTGCTTACGCCCTTGTGCAACTGTTCCCGATGCTGCACTTGGAAGAATATGTTGGTATCCCGAGGGTGGACGTCTGGGGCGGCATTATGGTCACGGTGGTGCTCGGCCTGGTCGGTCTGACGGCTGGTTTTTTCCCTGCTCGGCGGGCCGCCAACCTGCAGCCGGTGCAAGCGTTGAAACTGTTTTAGGATCCTATGAGACTATCGATCACTTACAACGTTTTCGTTCGCGACTTCCGCAAACAGAAAAAGCGCATAACGCTTACGGTACTAGCCTTAGGCTGGGGAACGGTTTCCATTATGCTGCTGCTTGGCTTTGGCGAAGGGCTGCACCGGCAGATGACTATTAACAGCAAGGGTCTGGGTGAAGGGATTGCCATCATGTGGGGCGGGCAGACGTCGATTCCATACAAGGGCATGGGGAAGGGTCGACGCATACACCTGTTTGCCGACGACGTCCTGTATCTGAAGGAAAGAATACCCGAGATCAAAGAGATCGGCGGCCAGTACGACCGGTGGGGTATGAAGCTCAAGTATGGGGACAACCTTGTCAGCGAACACATCTGCGGCGTCCCACCGAATTACGAACAGATGCGCAACCTCATTCCGGAACGCGGCGGCCGTATGATCAATGACCTCGATGTCAAACTGCGTCGCCGGGTCGCCTTTCTGGGGAATGACCTCAAAGAGCGACTGTTCGGTGACGAAGATGCCGTTGGCAAGCATGTGCTGATGAACAATATGCCTTTTACGGTTGTCGGTGTGATGAAGGAGAAGCTTCAAAATAGTAGTTACCACGGTCCTGACGAAGATGTTTTCTTTATACCGCCGACGACCTTCGTGGCCATTTTCGGCGATCCCTATCTCGACAATATCGTCTACCAGCTGCACGACCCGAACGACAACGAGATTGTGGAGCGGAAAATCTCCGAGGCAATGGGAGGTAAGTACAAATTCGATCCCGACGATGACCGAGCGCTGTCGGTCTGGGACACTGTTGCCGGCAGCCGCGAGTTTGACAACATCATGTTTGGGATAACTATATTCATGGCCATTATCGGAGGCTTAACGCTGCTCATAGCGGGGGTGGGGGTAGCCAATATCATGTATGTTTCGATCAAGGAGCGCACGCGTGAGATCGGCATCAAGATGGCCGTTGGCGCCCGCAGATCATATATCCTTATACAATTCTTACTCGAAGCGCTGTTGATAACGTTTTTCGGCGGAGCGGGCGGAATGGCCGTCAGCTATGTCCTGACGGAAGGGTTCAAGCGGGTGCCGATTGAGTCGGATGTTTTGAACTTCCTCGGACGCCCGACTCTTTCGTTTGAGATAGGCCTGATTGTGGTTGTCATCCTCAGTGTGATGGGGATACTTTCGGGTTTGTTCCCGGCCATGAAAGCCGCTTCGGTAAACCCGGTGGAGTCGTTGAGATATGAATGAGGGTAATCTGAATTCGACAAGATGGAGTAAACAACAATGATAGACCTCAATCAGGTGACCAAAACCTACGTGACGGGCACGGTTGAATTCACAGCACTGAAGGAAATCGACCTCCAGGTAAATAAAGGTGAGCTTGTCGCCGTGGTGGGACCCTCCGGCTCCGGAAAGTCAACTCTGATGAACATCATCGGCTGCCTTGATGTTCCCACGTTGGGTGAGTACCGGCTTGAGGGGCGGTCCGTCACGAGTCTGACCCACAACCAACTGGCCGACATCCGCAACAAGAAAATCGGTTTTGTGTTTCAGGCCTTCAATCTGCTGCCGTATGCCACCGCTTATGAAAATATCGAAGTGCCGTTGCTGTTTGCCAAAGTCGTCGGACGGAAAAGGCGGGAAAGAGTAACCGACGTTCTGGCGCGGGTGGGATTAGCCGACAAGGCCAACAATAAGCCGACCGAACTGTCGGGCGGTGAGATGCAAAGGGTTGCTATCGCTCGCGCCTTGGCCAACGAGCCGGAGATAATTCTGGCCGACGAGCCAACCGGCAATCTTGACACCAAATCCGGCGAAGAGATCATTGAGATGTTTGCCGAACTGTGGAAATCAGGGATAACCGTCATTATCATCAGCCACAATGTTTCTGTCGCAAAGCGAGCTCAACGGATCGTCAAACTCAAAGACGGTCTGATCGAATCCAACGGCAATCGGCTTTGATTTGAGTAGTTGGCAGCGTACCGCTATCCGGCAGTACACACCCAAGCAACTGACATTCCTGTCATGCAGGGTGAGGCTGTCTCATAAGTCTGATCTGACCGCATTTGAGCCTCTGCTCTCATAAGTGCTTTTGCAGTAACTTCGCGTAGCGGCAGGGCTTGTCCCTGCCGTTGGGATGGTGGGAGACAAGCTCCCACCCTACGCGAGACAAGACAGTTGCCTTTTGGGACAGCCTCGGGTCACATGACAGCACCCCCAATATGAGGCAACAAGGAACCGTCTGATCAGAGAAAGCTCTGGACGAACAAATCAGGACAGGGCTTGGGGCGAAATTGCCGACTGGATAATTTCGGTAAGCTGCTCGATTCGAAACGGTTTGTAGAGCACTTCCGTTATGCCCGATGCTTCCAGTTCAGCACGAGAGATGTTGACCTCCCAGCCGGTCACCAGAACGATCGGGGTATGCGGATGAAGCTGGCGTATCCGCCGGGCAACCTCAAGCCCTGACATACCGGGCATCGCAAGATCAGTCAGGACAATATCAAAGGAGGACTCGGAGGCCACCTTGATCGCTTCCTCTCCCGATGAAGCCGCCACCGGGTCATAGCCCAGGGAGCGGCACATGGCCGATATCAGATCAAGGATCACCGGCTGATCGTCGATGGCCAGGATTTTTGCTTTTGGTGAGGAAACGGTATCAGCCGGGTAGGTATCCCGTTTCACGGGAAACTTGAAAGAGAGATAGGATGGAGACCGACCGAACCGGTCAAAAGAGTAGGAGCAGCTTTTATCGGCTATATGCTGCAAAAAGGTATCTGCAGGCCGGTATCGCAAAACCTCGGTCGCCGGCTGATACTGGCCAAATCCGGCGACAGGTTCCACTGAAGGGAAGTTCTTCTGGTGGCGCGAGATGTCGAGGTAGACATGCCGACCCCGTTTGTACGTAGAGATGGTGACGATGTCTTCATCCTGAGCCAGGGAAGCAAAGCGACTGAGAGCCTCATCGGCAAGGTTGTGGATGACCTCATCGGCCAACTCAACGCTTTCGACCGGTGTGAGGAAGGCATTGATCTCTCTTGGCTTGCCACCGATCATGTACAGGTTTTCAGAGACGTGAGACGTCCTCAGTATTGAGTTGAGGACTTCATTGATGTTTCCCGAATCAGTCTGCCTGCCGACATGTCGTCCGGTGTCCGGTTTTATTTGCCCCAACGAATGCCTCAGAAAATCGGCGGCACGTTCGGCTTCGGTGATTATGCTTGTAAAATGGGCCTTCATTCTTTCAGTGACGTCCGCTCCGGTTGAGGCCAGCTCGGCGTTGCCGACAACGGCAGAAAGGTAATTGTTCAGCCTGTTTATCACTTCATCCAGATTGTCCGGTAAGAGCGCGTCGGAGGCAGCAGCTCCCTCTCCCCGGCGAAGGAGCTCACAGACAGTTAATCGAGCTGAATACAGTCCTGTCGCCAGTGTAATCAGCCGCTCCCATTCTCCTCGCTCACTTTCGGGAATATCAAACAGAAAGATTGCCGCCACTGCCACAACCTCAGTTACGTCGGCTAAAGGACAGGTAGCCATAAAGACCGGCGACTGCTCTCCCTCGAAAAGCTTGTGGAAGGCTTCACGGCAGGGGGCCTCATACGCTTCCAGTCGTTGGCTGACTTTGCCTTGGCCAAAGGTGAAAATCGGCTCCATGCCATCTGTGACCTGCCCAATATCCCCTTCACCGGGCAGAACGGTAAGTCCGGCTAACTCTTTTGGTTCTGCGGGAAAACCATCATGCGCTGTGAAGGAACCATCCGGCTCTCGAACAAAAACAACGGCAGCCGACGGTGACGGCAGAATATCAGCCAGACGGTGAACAAAGAAGCTCCAATCTTCTTTACCGGGTGCTCCAGCATCGAATCTCAACAACTGAAGAATCTTTTGAAATCCTTTCCTCCGGCTGATATCGAGCCGATGGGAATCAATCTGCTGCAGAACAAGAGCGGCCAGTCGGGCGAAAATCTCAACCTTCTTCAGGTCAGCATCGTCAACCTTAAACGGATCGGATTCCTTACGAAGCAGCAAAGCATCGCCGGTTCGCTCCTCTCCCAGGGGAAATATCAGAGAAGAAAATGCGATGTACGAGCGGCCCTCGTCGGTAACTGCCTCCTGATTGACAATAAGCGGCTTCTGTCTGTCCAGCGCGTCTGCCAGCGCTGTTCTGTAGCTTTCCGACATTGGTTCGAGCGGTTCGCTGCCGCCGTGGAAATGCAGGGCACCATTTGCCAGGCCAAAAAGGTGGACCGAATGACTTGAGGCCAGACCGGTGAGGCTCCGGCAGAAGGCGGTAACGGCTTCATGGGAAGAGAAGGCGCTGACAGCGCTGAGAAAATGGGAAGTCAAGTCCAGATATTTGTCCTGCTGCTTTTCGGCGTCATTTTTTGCCAGGGCCAACTCCCGCGACAGTCGGGCAGACTTAATCTTCTCCGCCAGCCATTCCGCCACCGGCGACAGGTACCGTATTTCCGCGTTGCCGAAAAACCGCTCCTGCTCAGTAAACAGGATGATCCCGCCAATCTTCTCCGCACCGGAGATCATGGGCAGCACCAGGCACGAGTTAAAACGGGATCTGGTGGCGGCTCCCGCTCGATCAACAAAATCGAATCCGCTTGCAATGAGAGGGTCGCCAAGGTCAACCGCCTGGCTAACGATATTGCGTTCCAGTGGATAGTATTCGAGAGCGGCGGTCTCTTGTTTGGTCAGTCCGACGGCGCTTGCAAGAATGAACTGGCGGCGGCTTCGGTTGAGGAGAAAAACCGCCCCGGCGCATTCCGGCAAGTGCGCAACTATCTCCTTGATCGAAATGTTCAGAAACTCCAAGAGTTGATACGGTTCCCGGGCGTCATGTTGCAGGTCATCCAGGATAGACAACTTTTGTTCCCGGACTTCTATTTCCTCTTTTCTTGTCTGCCAGAAGTCCGCATACAGAGAAATGCCGGCCACAATCAGAATTAGGCCAAGCAGGAACAGTGTGTACTGGGCCAAATCGAGGTAAAGATACACCGCTTCAAGAAACCACTCGTTGTAGCCTGAGAGCTGGGTTACGGCTTGCCAGGCGGCAGCCAGAACCAGCAGGATACCGCCAAGAAGCAGGGGCATCTTTCCGGAGATTTCATCGCTGGAAAACAACCGCAGGCGAAAAAGCAGAAAGACAACCGACGCCAACACGACAAGAGGGAAGAGAATGCCGGGGAGGTATTCAAACATCAGTTTGCCTCCTCCAGCTCCCCGTGGAGGGTAAAGGCATCGGCAGCGGTAATGTGAATGGGAACAATCCTGCCTGCCGAAATACCATTCGTCTTGAACAACACGGTCTTGTTGCCTTCGGTTCTAGCTCGCAGATACTGCCGGCTGCGGCGGGAGACGCCTTCGATAAGGCTGTACCTGATCTGGTTCAGTTCCCGCTGGTTGCGCTCACGGCCGATCTGCTGCTGTAGCTTTATCAGCTTGCTGAGGCGCCTGATCTTTTCTGGTTCCGGGACATCATCCTCATACTGAGTAGCAGCCGTTCCGGGGCGAACCGAGTAACGGAACATAAAAGCAGCGTCATACTGAATCTTCATGACGGCCTGCAGCGTTTGCTCGTATTCCTGTTCAGTTTCGCTTGGGAAACCAACCATGAGGTCGGTGGTAATCGATACGTAGTTGAGCTCCTTGCGAATGTATTCGATGATTTTCAGGTAGCTCCCAAGGGTATAGATACGTCCCATCTTGTCAAGAATTCTATCACACCCTGACTGCAAGGGGAGATGGATATGCGGCATCATCTTGGGCTCATCAGCCATGAAGTCTACTAGGCCATTGGAGAGGTCTTTGGGGTGCGAAGTCATGAACCGGATCCGCCGAATGCCGGTTTCGCGGGCAACCCTCCTGGCAAGCCGGGGGAAATCAGTTTCATGGTGCCGGTAGCTGTTCACGTTCTGTCCCAGCAGAGTGATCTCAACCACGCCTTCATCGACCATCCTCTTGACCGAATCGACAATCTGATCAGCCGAATGGGCTCGTTCCTCCCCTCTCACGTAGGGGACAATACAATACGTACAGTAGTTGTCACAGCCGCGGGAGATAGTGACAAAGGCGGAGTAGGGAGTTTCCCTGGAGGGGACAATCATGTCCATGTTCTCATGGCCGAAGGCCGTCATCACCGAGGAGGTCCCTTCAATCCCTTCCAGAACATCGGGAAGCTCAAACAGGCGGTCGGTGCCCAGCACGTAGTCGACGTGAGGCACCTTTTCGATCAGTTCATCCCCCCACCGTTGAGCCATACACCCCACCACCGCCACCTTCACGTGCGGCCTTTTCTGCTTGTGACGTGCGAGTTCCCCCAACCGGCCGAAGACCCTCTGCTCTGCCTTTTCCCGAACGGAGCAGGTATTCAAGACAATCAGGTCGGCCTCCGACTCGTCGGCAACGCGCCGATATCCTCTGGTAATCAGGCCGGTGGCCAGAGTAGACGAATCGGCTAAATTCATCTGGCAGCCATAAGTCGAAATGTGAAAGGTTTCAACCTTCTTCTCTTTTCCCATACGAGAACCATTTTTCCCGGGTAGGAAACTTTTTCCTGCTCAGGCCTTGAAATGATACGATTTCTGGTGTGAAAGGCAAATAAAAAAAGCCTCCGATTTCACGGAGACGCCCTTCATATCGCATAGAGGCAGCTATGCCTTTCGTTTCGCGTAGCGGCAGAGCTTGTCTCTGCCGGCGGCAAGCCGCGTTTATGGGGCAACGCAAGGTCGCCCACTACGCGGGAAGAGGGCTAGTAGAATAGTTGGTTAACTATAATTCCCTTACAAACGAGTTTGTAGGAGCCACCCGTCGCATATGGTAGGCGGCAGGTCTGTTCCAGACCTTCCCTACTAAACTTCCCAGGTGTCCTGAATGGCACTTATAAACCTTATGGTACAACCTCACCCCGCCCGACGACTAAGTGCGAAGGGACTGACATGCGGGGTCGCATGACAGCACCCTATAGTTGCAAATGCTTATGTCTCGCCGGAAGTGAGCGAGCGGTAGTCCTCGATAGCAGCACGGATAGCATCGGGGGCAAGGTTGGAGCAGGCTATCTTCTCCGGAGGGAGACCGTTTAACGCTTTGGCGACCTCTTCGCGGGTAAGATTGAATGCCTCCTTGATAGTCCTTCCCATGACCAGCTCGGAAGCGATCGAACTGCAGGCGATAGCGGCCGCGCAGCCAAACGTTTTGCACTTAACGTCGACCAGCCGGCCATCGGCAACCTTGATGTAAACCTTCATAACATCACCGCAGGACGGATTGCCGACCGAGCCTATCCCATCGGCATTATGGATATCGCCGGCATTGAGCGGATTTTGAAAATGGTACAAAACGGTCTCATTGTACATAGCTATATTTTAACCCCTCCCTCTGGAAAAAGCAACGCCCTTTTGCCGGGAAGAGGGTGTGTGGACGGCGGATCGTCCGACTCGCTGGCGCTTAAAGCATTTTGGCATGTGACATTTTCAATGCTGTGTGTAATCACGTGACGATACGAAAAAAACGGCGGAGCATCCTTGCTCCGCCTTTCGCACAGTGGGCACAGGGGTTGCAATCTGGTACACCATCCTGGTTACCAAAGGAGGTCTATTATTAAATACGCTTGAGGGGGACGGTTTGTTCAAATAAATCGGCAGTCTCCCGTTGAGGGCAAGCCCCGTTTTCCCGGGAGTTTTACCCAGTCACACTTGCTTTGGGTTCGACGACGGGTCCGCTCGAAAGCCGGGAAGGTTGTTGTCTTGCCCAGGCGCTGCCGCTATATTCGCTCCATGCAAACCGCCCTGCACATCATGGCGCTGGTAGCCGAACTGGAAAAAGAGATCGTCGGCGGTACCATCACAGCCGCCGAGTTCTATAAAAAGCAGCGAGCTGCTTTCTTTTATATCAAGAAGGGCAGGGACCTCATGTCGCTAGGATTCTTATATCATCCCACCGGTTTTGGGACATTCGTAGTACCGGTTTCGAAGATCAGAATCGACACCAATGAAAAACCACGCCCTCTCTTCAAATCGGTGAGATCCGCCAACGGCGGGCTCGAAGGCGCCGTTGTCACGCGCGTCAAACAACTCGGTTTTGACCGGATCTGTCAAATCTTTCTGAAGAAAGATAGGCAGGTAATATCAATTCTCGTAGAGGCGCTCGGCCCCAATGGTAACGTCTGGCTGCTGGATGAACAGCACACGAGACTGGCCTCCCTGCGCAAGCGAACCTTCACTCGCGGCGACAGGTACCAGGCGCCGCCGTTGCCGGATAAGCTTAACCCGAAGGCATTGTCGGTTGCGTCACTTACAGATCGGTTTGGGAAGCAGGGCGAAGCGTCGCTGCCGTTGGTTGGGTTTATCGAAAAGAACATCCTCGGATTCGATCGCATCCTGGCACGAGAAGTCGTCACGCGTTCGGGAGTGGATATCGTTGATCTGCGAGATGTCGATAGTAACTCCCTTGAAGTTGTTGTTAAAAGCGTCCACGACGCCGTGGCTCACTTTGAACGCCCCGAAGTAGGCTACTTGTACGATCTGGCCGACGGGCCTGCCGTTTACCCGTTCCGGTTGTCGTCGGTTGAAAAGCGGCCGGAGAGACTGAAGTCTCTATCGTTGGCGGTTCAGGCCATGACCGCCCTCCGGCGGTCGCAGGTTGAAACGGTAGACGAAGCAAAGCGTATTAAAGATGCCGTCAAACGCGCCGTGAAGCGCCTTGAGAGGCGAGGTGCAAAAATAGAGCAGGATGTCAAGGATGCTTCCGATTACAAGCGGCTCAAGAAGATGGGAGAGCTCCTGCAGATCAACTTCGGCAAAATCAAAAGGGGGATGGCGGAGATTGCTCTTGAGGATGTTTATGCGCAACCCCCCACCGAAATAACCATCCGCTTGGACCCGGTGCTTTCCCCTTCCCAAAATGTCGAGGCCTACTTCAAGAAGTACCGCAAGGGACGCCATGGATTAAAGCTTTTACAGCGGCGGTTAGTTGTTACAAAAGAGGAACTGGCGCAGTTGTTGACAATCCAATCCGAACTTGAAGAGGACTTCGAATCGACACGCCGTCGCTACGATCAGGAGATTACAACCCTTCTCCCACGGAGAACGACTCGACCAGATACCCGGCCACGACTCCCCTACCGGGAATACACCCTCGCCACGGGAGTGAGGATTTTCGTTGGACGCGACGGCGCCGACAACGATCACACCACCTTTGGATTTGCCAGACCGTATGAACTCTGGTTTCATGCCCAGCAATGTCCCGGGTCGCATGTGGTTATGAAATTCCCCAACAAGTCGTTTGAACCGTCGAGGCTTGAGATCGAGGAGGCTGCCACCGTTGCCGCTTACTTCAGCAAGGCCCGGAAGGACTCGCTGGTGCCGGTCATATATACCCAACGGCGCTACGTTCGCAAGCCGCGCAAGGCTGGGCCGGGGCTGGTGACAGTCGAGCGAGAAAAATCCGTCATGGTCCCTCCGCAAAAGCCTTCTCAGTCTCGATAGCTGTTTCTTGAACCTGACCGGTTGTCCGCTGTGGCTCGCGCCCCAGGGCTGTAGCAGCAGTCGTAGGGCAACAGTCGCCGGCTCCGGCTATCATCACGCATGGCATCGCGTTATACCGCCGCAACTATTTGTTTCATTACAATTAGAAAATAATATAACTTATCTGTGAAGTAGGCATTAATCAGCGCCAGGATAGGCAGCGTATGGACAGAAACTCCTTAACGATTCTCGGCTCTTCATCAGGGATGCCGCAGGCGGACCGCGCCACATCAGGTTATGTATTGAAGGTTCAGGGGAGGCTTAGCCTTATCGACTGCGGTGGCGGGGTCTGCTCATCGTTCGTACGGTGTGGGTTTGATCCGCTCGCTATCGAGCGCATCTTTGTCAGCCATACGCACTCCGACCACGTCTGCGAATTGTCGCTTGTTATTCAGATGGTCTACCTGGCAGGAAAAAAAGACAAGCTGGATATCTATGTCCCTTCCGAGTTTATTGCGCCGCTTAAGACCTACCTGAGAGCAGTTTACCTGATTGAAGAAAAGCTCCCATTTACGATGAACGTCATTGGCTACGAAGACGGCTCTACCTTCTCTGAGGATTTCCATCTGACCGCTATCGGCAATCGACACTTGCAGGGTCATGCCGAGCTGATAAGTGAGCTCAAGCTTCCCAACAAAATGCAGTGCCACTCCTTTGTACTCAAGGTCGGTGACAAGTCACTATTTTATTCGTCGGACGTTTTCAGTTTTGACGATGTTAAAAATCATCTTGACGGCAAGGATTACGTCATCCTCGAATCGACCCATATAGACCTGGAGCAATTCTTTGATCTCGCGCCGGCCGTTAATGTAGGCCGGTATGTGATAACCCACCTCGGCACTGTGGAGGAGGTTGCTGAAATCGAACAGCGCGCCAGAAAAGCAGGGTTGAAAAATCTGGTGACGGCCGTCGACGGGATGGAGTTGGTGTTCTGATTTGGCCTTTCAGACGATAGCATAAGGCTGCTCACCCTTTGGCTGTTGTCGCGGTGACATCTTGCGAGTTTTGGAGGCTTTACCCCCTTGCTTTTCGCCACCTTCAGCACCATATTAGCCATTCAAAACCTGCCAACCAAAGAAGGGAAAGCTATGGCCACAGTTACCGCAGCCAAGACGAAACCAAAAGCAATCCCCACCCGGGACGTCGATACACTCAATCGGCTCTTCGCCACCGAACACAAACCGGTCTGCCTGACGGGTTTTTAGGGTGACCCACGGTGACCTTGAAGTCACTCGTGATTGCGTGTTGAGATATGCATGCGGAATAAACTACTAGTCGGGATCGCGCTGGCAACAACTGTTGCTTACTGGGTGGTGCTGGTTTTTCATCTCCCTCTGTTCAAGAGCATACCAGACTATTTCTGGCACTTTATGCAATTCATTGATAAGCCATTGGGCAACCTCTGGCTTATCATCCCCGTAGTTGGTCTGGCTATTCCTGTGGTGCTGATTGTTATGCAAAAGCCGCAGCGCCACAAGCTGAATCTGCTGCTGTTGATTCTTCTCGGGTACATAATACAGATGAGTTTCGGCTTCATGGAAGGACGTGGGCTCGATGGGATTCGCTCGCGTATGGTGGTGACGGGACACGCTGAGTTCGCGGAAGTCGCTGCTGTCGAGAGCGACCTACTGAAAGTGGCCACGCGGTATGAAGAACTCTGCCGGGACAACAAATCACTCAGGTACGCAAACACCAAGCCACCAGGGCAGCTTCTGTTCTATATACTCACCCAAAAACTATCCAACCTGGTGGCTCCAGAGTCGACCCCGGTAAGCCGTTTTATCCGCCTGGTAACGTTCGCAAGTTACGTCTATCCTTTGCTGACATACCTTGCTATAATTCCTTTGCTGTATTTTTGCCGACTGTTTATGGAGGATAGGCTGGCCATCCTTCCCTGCATTCTTTACCTGTTTGTCCCCAGCGTGACACTTGTTACTTTGCATTTGGATCAGGTCTTGTACCCCACGCTGTTCATGCTCGGCTTGTACCTAATTGCGTATGCCTCTCATAAGAACAGCTTGGTGTTTGCGCTGCTATCCGGCGCTCTGTTTTTCCTGGCTATATATGTTTCGTTCTCCTTGCTGCCCCTTGCCCTATTGGTCCTGATACTTACCTCCATTTACTACTGTTGTTTACAACAGAGAAAGAACAAGCTGGCTGGGTACTTGAAGGTGCTTGCGGGTTTCGTTGTTGGTGTGCTGATCTTGTTGATAACATTCAAGATGCTATTGAACTATGACCTGTTGGTTCGGTTTCAAAACGCCATGTCCTTCCACCGGACATGGAAAGCCTGGGAACCAGGAATCAAGAATACCGTTCTGTTTGCCTTTCTCAACTATGTTGAATATGCCTGCTGGATTGGCCTCCCGATCGTCGCTCTGTATCTGGCAAATGCCGGTAATGCGGTGAAGGCCACAATCAAAAGACAGTTCAGTGTTATGAGCCTTCAGTTGCTGTCCACCGTTGTCATTTTTGTGCTCCTTGGTTTTCTTGGGACGACCAAAGGTGAGGTCGGTCGGCTGTGGATTTTTATGGTGCCTCTTGTCTGCATTTTTGTCTGCTATGAATTGGCGCATCGGTTTGAGGATAGAGTAGAATGGGCGTTCGGGCTGCTATTAACTATGCAACTGATAACTACGCTGGCGATTAAGAGGTACCAAGATTTCTGGTAACATGCAGTCCCCTTGCTTTTCTCCGCCAGTTGTCCCATATTAGCCCATTCGAAATCTGACAACGACAGAAAGGAGCCCCATGACGACCGTGACAAAAACTAAACCAAAGGCTATCCCAACGCGGGATGAGATTGAAAATCATTACAAATGGAATTTGCAGGACTTATACAAGTCCGAAGACGCCTGGGAGACGGATTATACAAAAGCACAAGCGCTCATCGAGAGAGCGAAAGAGTTCGCCGGGAAGTTGGCTACCTCTGCCGAGCTTTTGTACAACTGCCTCGAGACCAGAAGCGACCTGCTTGAGACCGCTGCCAAACTCTACCAGTACGCCCGCCTCAATCAGGACCTTGACAACCGTGTCTCCAAATATCAAGCGATGACCGACCGGACGGCGATGCTTTCCTCACTGGCGGGGACGGCTTTCGCTTTCGTAGAACCGGAGCTTTTGAACATAAAAGAAACCACGCTTCGGCAAATGGCCGAGCAGTTCCCAAAGACCGATGTGTATGATTTCTATATCAAGGAACTGATCCGTTCCCGAAAACACATACGCTCGCAAGAAGTCGAAGAGGTGCTGGCACAGTCATCAATGGTAGCCCGCGGGCCGGACAGCATCTTCACCATGCTCGACGACGCCGATCTTAAATATCCTGACATCAAAGACGAAAAGGGCAACGAAGTTACTCTCACGAAACAGCGTTACGCGAAGTTCCTTGAGTCGCCCGATCGCAGCGTCCGCCGCGACGCACATGGCGCTTTTTATTCGGCTTACAAAGATCACGTCAACACTATGGGAGCTACGTTGTCAACAGCTGTCAACAGCGACGTTTTCTACTCGCGGGCCCGGCACTTTGAGAGCTGTCTGCACAGCGCCCTGTACAGGGACAATATCCCGGTTTCCGTCTACCACTCTCTCCTTGACACCACCGAGGCCAATCTTGAAAGCCTCCATAAGTACACCGCACTGCGTAAGCGCATCCTCAAACTTGATGAGATTCGCTCGTACGACATGGTCTGCCCGCTTTTTCCGGAAAGAGACTACGAGGTGAAATATGGCGAAGCGATGGAGATCATCCTCAAGGCCATAAGTCTGCTGGGCGACAAATATGGCCAGGTTCTGCACAACGGGTTTGAATCTCGATGGGTTGACGTGTTTGAGACCCAGGGCAAGGGGGGAGGAGCTTACAACTGGGGAAGCTACTCAGTCCATCCCTTTGTGCTGATGAATTACAACGACACCGTCGATAACATGTTCACTCTCGCGCACGAAATGGGTCACGCGCTGCACAGCTTTCTGTCCAACTCGGCCCAGCCCTACCCCAAGGCGCAGTATTCCATTTTCCTGGCCGAGGTGGCCTCAACCCTCAACGAGGGGCTGCTTATCCACTATCTACTGCAGAAAGCGACGGACAAACAAGACAGGTTGTATCTGCTCAATCGGTATCTCGATATGACCATGGGGACGTTTTTCAACCAGGTGATGTACGCCCGCTTTGAACTGGCCATCCACGAGGAAGTAGAAAAGGGCGGCGCCCTCTCGCCGGACATGCTGACCAAGCTCTGGGGCGACTTGAGCAGTAAGTTCTACGGGCCAAAGCTGCAAAAAGACGAATACTCCCCGCTCAAATGGAGCCGCATCCCGCATTTTTACATGACCTTCTATGTATACCAGTACGCCACCTCGTACGCCGCCTCGCAGGCGATTTTGAGCCGGTTGTTGGCCGGGGAGGAGGGTCTTGTCGAGCGCTATCTTAAGATGCTCTCGGCTGGCGGCAGCGACTATCCTATCGAGCTTTTGAAAATCTGCGACATAGATATGACGACCCCCGATCCGATTCAAGCCACCCTCAAGATGTTTGCCGAGCAGGTGGAGGAGATGGAGGGGCTGGCGTAATAAGAGATTGATAGGTACCGTCAAGTCACTCAGCCTGACGACCCCCCAGCCAGGCGCCCCACCGTTCGCGGTGGAATGACCAAGCTCGATCTTGGATGGACCAGCAAAACCCACCCCAAGGGGTGGGCCACCCGTCCATTGCAGATATAAAGTTGCAATTGCCCCGACGCTGATTGTTCTTGCGTCCGGGCAACATACTGCTTATGTTATCCGTATGTGATAAGAAAACTTGTTTTTGCTGCTAATGAAGATGATTTCGCAACTATGGTCACACTTTCGAGTATCGTCCGACCCCTTTCGTTGACGTTTATCCTGACGCTTTCCGTAGCCGGTGGGGTTTTTGCTCAACGGGCAGCGGTTTCAAAAGAAAGCTATTCCTCCGCGGCTGCCGGCGCCGCACCCTATTGCCTTGGCATACATGATGTCGGGCGATTAGTCTTCGGTATTACCAATTTCGGTCGCGTAGGTCTCGGTAAAGAAAAAAGCCCCAACTATGACTGTTTTACCGGCGTCAGGGCGCCGTTGGGTGAGTATCCGAAGGGGTCCAAGACAACGTATCTTTATAAAGGTGCCCTCTGGATAGGAGCCGTGGTGGGCGAAGACACCCTGGTCTCGACCGGCAATGATCTAAACAACGAAAGCCGAGAGATGCACCCCGTCACGGAAATGATTCACCGATCCACACTGGAGCGGGATTTGCCGGAGTCAAGGGACGCTATTTCGGAGCAGGATTACATTGCGGTCTATGTCGACACCTTCACTCGCGGTGTTCCCAATCGTTCATATGATCCCTTAGATAACCGTTCACACAAGCCGCTGTACGTAGAGGTAACCCAGCGATCTTTTGCCTGGTCGTACAGTCACGCCGATGATTTCATCCTGATAGAATATGATATCCGTAACATTGGTAACCAGGTGCTCAAGGATGTCTATATCGGTGTGTACTGGGATGCCGATGTCCACCGTAGCCAACGCAATACGCATATCCAAACATATCCCAATATCGGTAAGGGAATCACCGAGGGAAGAGACGATCTGTCCGGCTTTTTGTTTACGACGCCGTCACAGTGGGAAACCTGCGACTTCCTTGACACTGTCGGCATTGCCTGGACGGCCGACAACGACGGTGATCCGCTTCCCTCAGGAGAATTCGAGGTACCCAACGTCATCGGGATTCGTTTCCTTAGCTCCGTTCTTTTCAAGCGGAACGTGTCTTTTAATTGGTGGACTTATAATTATAATCCGTTCTATGATTTCGGGCCGCAACAGAAAAACAATTACCGCTTCATGGGCAACGGGCTGGGTACGCCGTATGGTGACAAACGCAAGTACACTATGCTGAGTAACGGTGAGGTTGACTACGACCAGGCGTACACGAGGACGATCGGGCAGTTTGACCCGATCTGGCAGTACCCAAGTCAGCGGATTTCAAGCCGCGCTTCCACGGGTGTTGACGTTCAGCATCTGCTGTCGATCGGGCCGTATGAGATGGGACCCGGCCAATCGGTGACTATCCCGGTAGCCTTCGTGGCGGGGGAAGGGTTTCATACCGATCGGAACAATTACTACATCAACCTGCGAAGGCACTACTGGCCGGATGACTATTACCAAAACGTAGATTTCTCCAGCTTAGTGGCCAATGCCATCATAGCCGACTGGGTATATGACATTCCCGGCGTCGATACCGACGGTGACGAGTACAAAGGCAAGTTTCGCGTGTGTGTGCTGGATTCAAACTTCATTGACGGCCAGTGGGTAGCGGCTGAAGCCGAGACGACCTACTACCAGGGCGATGGCATTCCCGACTGGAAAGCCGCGGAGCCACCGCCGACGCCGGAGTTCTGGCTCTATCCCACCCTATGTGGGCTGCGAGTTCGTTTCAACGGCATGCTCTCTGAAACCACCAGAGATGTCTTCTCCGGCAAGCTCGACTTTGAAGGTTATCGCATTTATATCGCTCGCGATGACCGTGAGACCAGTTATTCGCTCGTGGCTCAGTACGACCGAGAAAACTATGACAAGTACGTGTACACGACGAGAAAAGGTATCTATCCCAGCTTCCAACGGTTCGACGACCCGTTCACACTGGAGGAACTCCGCTGCCTGTATGGCCGGGGCCCGGATCCCTGTGCCGACAGCACTTTCGATCCTTTTAGGTACACGTTCGATTGTCCGTATATCCATCCGCTTTTTCCCGATTCCATCTTCTATTTTGACGCTCACGACTATAACCGGTCCGAGTATGGTGTCGACACACCGATCAGGAAGATCTATCCCGACGAACCGCGACCAACCTCTTTGGAGAATGCCTATCCGGAGCAGTTGACTGAAGATGGATACCTCAGGTACTACGAGTACGAGTTTCTTATCGAAGACCTGCTGCCCAACGTCCCCTACTACATTGCCGTTACCGCCTATGACTTCGGCTCGCCGGAGACGGGGCTGGCGCCCCTGGAATCAGCCAAGACCCTCACTGCCAGGTCTGCCTACCCGAACAATAAACTGGATCAGGCGGCTGATGAGGTCAGCAACGTCTATGTCTTCCCTAATCCATACCGTAACGATGCTGGGTATCGCGTATTGGGGCTTGAAGGGCGCGGTCAGGAAGAGCGGTCCCGAGACCGGGTGCGCAAAGTCACGTTCGCCAATCTTCCCGCGAAATGTACGATCAAGATATTCTCTCTCGATGGTGACCTTATTCGCGAGATCAGACATGACTTCGATGAGTCCGACCCGAATTCCTCCTACCATGAGTGGGACCTTGTTTCCCGGAATATCCAGTTGGTGGTTTCCGGCCTGTATTACTGGGTGGTGGAGGACGACATGGGACGGACGCAGATCGGCAAGTTGGCGATACTTATGTAAGGGCTTAGTGATACCGCCCCCGCTTCGATTAAGAGAGATGGGAACTACAGCTCTGACGGGATTCGTCTGTCGCGATGTACATAACCCTCTAAGACCATACCCGCTGCTTGAGGAACGGAGAGGAGTATAAGAACATATGCTCACGACCTGGATGGGCTTTTTGATCTCGTTGGGTGGCATCCTGATAATATCAAAAAGGAACCTGCCTCTGGCTCTAATCAGCGGAGCCGTTATTCTTGGCCTCTTTACCCTGCCCTTAGGGGTAGTCCTTGACAGATTCATTTATACCGTCACTGACTCCTCAATTATCTTACTGGCCCTGGCGATGGGAGTCATCCCGATAATCGGCGGGACGATGAAGAAGAGTGGCCAAATCGACAGTTTAGTCAACAATCTTAGGATCAACAAAAGGTCCTTGATGGCCTTCTCGCCTGCTCTGATGGGCCTGTTACCGATGCCGGGGGGCGCTCTCCTGTCTGCCCCTATTCTGGAAAAAGGTGGCGAAGGGGTTGCTGATGATCTCAAGGCGGCAATAAATAACTGGTTTCGTCATCTCTTCATATTGTTGTATCCGTTGAGCCCGGCCTTAATCGTCTCGGCTGAGATATCCGGTCTTGATGTCTATGAGGCCATTATCTATCTATTGCCTGGCTTCCTGCTTGCCTTGATCTTGGGCTACATCTTCTTCTTGAGGCGGGTCCACGGCAGTCTATCTTACCCGGATAGCTTCTCCTGGTCAGGTCTGGGTATCCCTTTAATTGTTATCCTTAGCGCCCCGGTCATCGATTTCATCCTCAAGAGGATCTTTTCAATGGGAACCCTGGCCACCGTAGTTGGGGTCACGACAGGTCTTCTCCTTTCTATTGGCTTGAGTCAAAAGAAGCTTGACCTGAAAAGGATCGCGGTTGGGATGAAGCCCTGGAATTTCTCGTTGATCATTATCGGCATGTTTCTCTATCTCCATATCTTCCAAAAATCGGATGCCCGAAATCTGATTGCAACCCTTCCCCTGCCTCCACTCACTCTGTCAGTTACGGCCGGATTCTTGCTTGGATTTGTGACGGGCAGGGTTCAGTTGCCGGCCTCGATCATTCTGCCGGTCTATCTCGCGACTGTTGACCACATCGCCCCTTTCGTTTTTGCCCTTATCTATACCAGTATCTTCTTTGGCTACGTAATCTCACCAGTCCATCCCTGTCTGGTGGTAACCTGCGAATATTTTCATGTTCCCATCAAATACCTGATCACGAAACTTGCCTTGCCGGCGCTGATAGTGTTCATCATCATTTTCCTGATATCGTTGATTATCACGCGTTAATACTCGTTGCGGGGAAGGTATCAGGGTGGCAAGGGCCTTGATCCGCTGAGGTCAGTAAATGCCCTCATCTGCCCCGTTTGAGTATTGTGGTGAAGGCAGAATCGCTGCGATTTTTACGCCTACTCTGCCCGAAAACCATTCTACCCTAGTTAAGGTCTGTACTGCTTAACTATCCTGCGCACGTCTTCAATTGAGAATCCATAAGTCTTTCTGAGTCTCCCTATTTTTATATTAGGGGAAATATCCTCAGAGAGGCCCAGTTCCTTAAGAATAAAAGTATACGGAACGCCTGTCTCGTTCTGAACTTCCATGAGGCTCATGCTTCCCATGATGGATTTATCATAAGCTTTCGTTTCATTAGTAAACGGTTCCACGGACTTTTCGGCATCAAGCGAATCAAAAGCTTTTGTACGCTCTAATAGCTGGCTGCGGGTAGCTTCTTCAGTAGGGGTAAGGAAAGGCAAGAGAATCAATGCCAGGATGCCAAACATACCTGCAATCCCCAGGGCAGCACGTCCACCGTTTGCGTCGGGTGGCCTTTTTCTTCCCCTCAACACACATACAATCCACCTCCAATGAAGGATTAGGTGAAAGAGCAGCACTACCAGTATGGCAATCGCAATCCAGAAATGAATCTGGCCCCATTGCTCACGTGTCATCCCCCACAGGGTAGTAATCAATTTCTCCCCGGATACACGACCTGTGCCCTCACCAATGATACGACCGCTGCCATGGGGGAGGATGTACTGAAGGATCAGACCCGTTCCGAGTAAAAGCACAAAACCGATGTATGAAAGCAGATCGACTATGAAATTCTTCCTCAAGTTCGTCATCCCTGGTCTCCTTACAACCATTATGCCATCTTTGTCTCAGGCCTTAGCAGGTATTCGTTGCCTGCAGCCAAAGCACGCTTCACATTAATCAATGAATAAGATAACTGGATAATTGAAAAGGATTAATCAGTTCACCGTAGGTCACGAAGGTATTCGGGCAGGAAGGTGTCAGGACTACAAGGAGGTTGTGACAAAACATGTTTGTATTCCTTTGGAACCAAGCTTTACTTCAAACTACTCGTGCCTAACTTCGCGTAGCGGCAGGGCTTGCCCCTGCCGGCTGGGCGGTGGGGGACAAGCCCCCACCCTACGCGAGACCTCATAACCAACTTCTGTCACAGCCTCACAAGAGTCCTGATCTGCTTTGATGACTTTGGCTGATGACGTGTTGCCGTTTACATAAACCATTTTCCCATATGGTGCACTGCATCGCCAAACTTTCGCATGAACTGCAAATCTTCATCGCAGAGCGGACCCTCACGGAGTGCTGCTATGTTTTCCTCAAGCTGCTTTGCATTAGTAGGCGCTGTCAGGCAGACATGGACATTTGGGTTTGAAAGGACAAAACGGTAGCACATGCCGGCGGTGGGAATACGCCCCTCTTTTGGCCAACCGCGCGGCCTTCTAAGCAGATAGCGCCAGCGGGTAGCGGTGTAACCCACCACACCTGGATTATGTTCTTTCAAATGGGGAAATATATCCTGCTCGGCGCCGCGATGAGCGGCATTGTAGCGTATCATTATGACATCGAGAGCGCCCTCAGCCGCGAGTTTGCCGGCGAATTTCCGATTATGGGTCGAGATACCGACAGCGCGGACTTTGCCCTCTTCGCGGAAACGGCAAAGTTCTTCTCTAACATGGTCGGGGAAATGCTTTTCTTTCGCTACGCCGAGAAAGAGAAAAACGTCAATATAGTCGGTGCCCAATTGACGGAGCCTCTTTTCCAAGGTGTGGCGAAGATTCGGGCGACCCCAGAGAAGGTTGTACGCTCCGAGAAGGTTGTACGCTCCGGCAGCAACAGTATAGTCTTCTCTGTAGGTTTTCATAACCTCCCGCAACACGCTTGTCATCTGCGTGTCAAAGTTAAAGCAGAAGAAAAAGTTCAGCCCCTCATCCAGGGCTTTGTAGATAGCTCTTTTGCCCGGACGGTAGGTAGCCGACAGCCCAAGCCGGTGTACGCTAATGCCGGTATTCCCAAGCATGGTGTGAGTAAAGTCCTTATTCACCTATTATCCTCGATCGTCTATTAGGAATTACCGGCTAGCGAGTCATCGTTGAGCAAGAAATAAAGCATTTATGGTACCTGGAAAGCTGAACGCTGGCTACCAAGCCGAGGATAGAATCCTTGAACACCAAGAGCAAAACGGCGGTCATAGCGCCGAAGCCGCTGAGCAGCAGCCACGGTTTTTGACCCATGATGAGCGCGATGGCGATTATTCCGACGAAAACTGACACTACTATTTTGGCAATCTGAATGTAACCTTTGATCGGTCTCTGTCTTGAGACATCGAAAGTACGGTAGATGTCCACCGCCGCCGAGAGAAAAGCATTAAACACAAACAGTTCGGCGAAGATCATGTAGACCACCGAAAAGCGCTGGAGGGGCTCTTGAATCGATGGAAACAGGTACGCGGAGAAGTAAATCACCAGCGCCGGGGCCAGGTGCGAAAGGCGCGTGAAGACTTTGTGCTCCAGTAGGGCGTCATCCCATTTGGTCCGGCTTTTTTTGACCAAGTACCGGACGCCGGCAAGCAGGAACCTTTTGGCAATGTAATTGGAGAGAAACGCCAAAATGATTACCCCCAGCGCCACTCCCAGCCAGCCGACATATCCGGCCAGCCCTTCCGCAACGCCCTGGTTGATAAGCCAGTTTTTCAGAATTTCCGCCATAGTATCTACCTTCTCTAAAGTCAAAGTTAGAACGAACCGAGAATAATATTACTTTCCAATTGTAATGAAACAAATAATACGGCGGCATTCCGTGGTCGGTGTACGTCCCGAGGTTGTCCCAAAGGCCGGTTCTCAAGGCTGTATACATGTCAAGACTACTCATTACACGGCTTACCATGCAGTCTGTCATTCCCGCGAAGTTAGCGAATCCAGAAAAAATAACCTTAAGTCCCCCAACACACTCTGGAGCATCAGCCGGAAATAACAAAAAAATGGATTCCTGTCCGTCAGGACCGGACCTGAAAGGTTTTCACAGGAATGGCGACCCCACTTTTTTTTCCTCTTTGGCACTCTTAAGACAGCACCTCTTCGTGCACCGATTCCATCTGATACCATTTCGCTTTCATAAATAAAGAATTTCTGTGTTCGGCGTACGTCCTCGTGCGCCGACTTCTCTCTGGCACGCGGCGGACGGGGACGTCCGCCGTGCACGAAAAAACGAAATCTGGCAGCAAAACGACTCTCGATTAGGCGGTCGGTTGCAGCGACTTCTTGGACGGTACACAGCCAACTGCTTAAGCATTCCTGACATCACAGTCGTCACTCAAAGTGTCGTTTTGACAAGATAATCACGCCTAGAGTGATGACAAGAGGTATCCCAATGAACGGTGCAAAGTGATCTCCCTGAAGCGACACCCCCTCCAAAAGCTCCATCTCCGTTGCGGGAAATCTCATCAACGACAGCATCTCCGAGAAGCTGGACTGCATCAGCGTCACGACCGAAGAGAGCGTCAGCAAACCAAAGTACCCCACAGAACTCCACCAAGCCCACGCCCTCTGCCTTAATGTGCCACAGATCAAGCACACCAAGCTTACTATCGAAATGTCTAGTACAAGAATGCCTTGAATGTCAGACAGCCAGATACCGAATAACGGGAAGATGCCATTGAAGAAGATGGGAACATGCAGTACGACTACGTAGAATATGAACAGAACAGTTAGAACCAGTACTGGCATGGGTAGTCTCTCAATCCAATACGAGTTCGCGTCTTTGGCCTCAAACGTCTGCCTAACATCCTGGCTCTTGTAGAATCGAATCAACAACCCTGGTACTATCAGATAAGACAGCCCCAACGCGATAACCACGAGAAGTGCAGCAGTGGGGGACATCTCCTTGACAGACAATATAAATAAGAACACAATCATCAAAGGTGCGCCAACAATCCACCCACACCATAACAGGCTCAGCGAAAGCACCCTGACCCAGCAGCGTAGGCGCAAGTGTCCATACCCTAACGGAATGAACAACAGGGCAATGACATAGTAACCAATGATCTGCCAGGCGATGCTGCCAAACGTAAGGGAACCGAAACCGAATCCTTCGTAATGAAAGCGACCGCCTTCAGAGAAGAGGTAGAAGCAGTACATCTCGGCTGGCCCAAAGAGAGCAGCAGCCACACCAACCACGAGCAACAGTGCTCCGATAACAGCAAGGACTGGAGTCCGATCTTTGTAACATTCATTGCTCTCTCTCATAGCGTTTCATCCTCAACCCTACACTGGATATGCCGCCCAACAATGATTAGATTGATCCGCATAAGATGCGGAGTTTTATTTTCTTGCCCATATAACACGCCGTTGATTGACCTGACAGGGATGCGATAATCCCTTCAGCATCAGTCGCTTGTGTCTCATGCAATGATTTATCACAGCGTTTTATACGGGTTTGGAATATAAACCTCCGCGACAACTTCAGAACACGTCAACGGGGCTGCATCGACAACCGTATCATCCAACATTTGAAAAGTATCATACAAAAGGGTGGACAGGTTTGCAAGTGCTTTTCGGCATCCTGATCAAGGACTACAAGAACGGAGAGATACCCGGGTGGCGGGGCCACCACCATAACGTGCTCGCCGCAAGAGAGCCTATATCCGCATACAAACTCCTACCAACTGAATGTCCGAGTTCGGCCCGACACGATTTGCCGTGCGGCTCGCACCTGCATGGGCGGTGTCTACGAGACTGACGTCTTCGAGGGGATCGTCAATCCCGACGATGACCTGAAGTCATCGTAGATCGAAACCCTGGGATTTCGACACATTCGTTCGTTTTAATACACAGCTCGAGGCTGCGGAAGGGATCGTCCTCGATACTCGTATTGTTGTGGCTTTGGCGAACGATATAAAAGACCGACATCCTCGATCTTGCCACTTCACTTAATGTACCTGCGAGTATACCCTACTTATAAGTGCGGTCTGCAACCGAAAAGTTCGCACTCTTGTAATGTTACCCTTCCCCATCAAGTATACTCGACGCGCATTCCGTTGTCAAGCGTTTTTTGACGTTTTTGTCCCCATTCGCGCAAGAGCTGTCATGCGGGGTCGCATGGCAACACCCCAAAGGGAGAGATTGACTATGCCAGAAGTATAGTTATGAAAAGGGTGAGAGTGCCTTTGACACTTACAGCAGCGAATTGAGCAGCTTTTCGATGTCCGACATCATGAAGGGTTTGGCCAGAAAGCCGTCAGGTTTGAGGCCTTCGGTGTCGGACTCAAACTCAGCTACCGAGTAACCGGATATAAGAACCACGGGCAGCTTGGGATGCTTGCTCTTTGCCTGCTGGAGCAGTTCCAGGCCGGTCATGTTGGGCATCCGCATGTCGGTGATGACCATGGCGAAGTCCTGCTTGTCCAGTTCGTCCAGGGCCTGCTGTCCGTCGGAGGCTCGAACCGAGGGGTAATCAAACACCTCCAGCATGTCCGATAGGAGCGAGGACATGTTGGGATTGTCATCCACTATGAGAACCGGCTTGGGCATTTCGTCTCCTTCTTACCATATTGTTATCGGTAGAAAAGGCCGACCAATTAACGCCAATGACGTTTCTGATTCGAAAACTGGCTGGAACGAGCAATGAGCTCGGCCTGGAGAGCCGCAATTCCCCGACCGTCCAAAGCGCAGACGGCAAAGGACTTGGCTCCCTCGTTTGGTGACGGGACAAAATCTGACACAGTATCTATTTTGTTGTAAATCATCAGGTACGGTACTCTGTCGGCGCCTATTTCCGCCAGCACCTGATGCGTCTGAGCCGTTCGTTCTTCAAGGTTCGGATCAGAGCAATCAGCAATATGCAACAGCAAATCTGCCAGACTGACCTCCTCTAAGGTGGACTTAAATGACTCTACAAGCTGGTGGGGAAGTTTTTTGATAAACCCGACGGTGTCGGAAAAAACGATATTACAGGGGTAGCCGGCGGACATCACCCGGGTGGTAGAGTCAAGAGTGGTAAAAAGCATGTCCGCCGTTCTCACCTCAGCTTTGGTCAGCAGGTTGAACAGGGTCGATTTGCCGGCATTGGTATATCCTATCAGCGCCACCTTGAACTGCGACTGTCGTTTCTTCCTCTGAGTAGCCCGCTGGCGGGAGAGTTTTGCCAGTTTTATCTTCAAATGGGCAATTTTGGTTCGCACCTGTCGCCGGTCAATTTCCAACTGCGTTTCGCCCGGTCCCTTGGCACCGATGCCGCCATACTGCCGCGAGAAGTGAACCCAGGCGCCGGTCAGCCGAGGGAGGGTGTATTCCAGTTGTGCCAACTCCACTTGCAGACGGGCCGCGCTTGTTCGAGCCCGGGCGGCAAATATGTCAAGAATCAAAATCGGACGGTCAATTACTTTGGCCTCGAGATCTGCCTCAAGGTTGCGCTGCTGGGCGGGGCTGAGAGTATCATCAAGAATAATGCAGTTGCCACCCAAAAGCGCTAACTCCTCCTTCAACTCACCGACCAGTCCCTTTCCCACAAAGAAGGTTGGATCCGGCTTTGGCCGAACCTGGATTCTTGTGCCCACCACTGAGGCTCCCGCCGACCAGGTCAACCGGGCCAGTTCTTGAAGAGATTCAGCTACATCTTCGCGATGCCGTGAATTGAATGCCAGCCCAACCAGAATTGCCTTTTCCGCATCGGTCTTGCTGTACTCAATGGCCATCAATTAAATATAACAGTAAATATCTCATTTTCAAAGGTAATAGTTGGTCAGACGAGATAGATGAAGCAGTTTGTGAAGCCCCGCCTTCGGCGGGGTTGGAGAGTTTCATGCCCGTCTGGGCCGGGCCGTTGACCAGCGGGTGGAGGTGTCCACCGGCTTGGCCAGCCTTGGCGGGTTGTGTTATGCGACAGTGAGTGAATGAGTACACCCACACCTGGGTGGAGAAAGAGCCCAAAGCGGTAAGAGCTTTTAACTACGCCAAAAGTGTTGAGAGAATAACCTTTGGGATTATAGCTTATCTTAAACCAACAACCGGATATGCCGGATACTGAATTTAAACAATCAGCTTGATAGGAAGGGCTATCCTGCGAGTGCAGAAATCGATTGCATAAAGGGCTAATATGCAATATATTAAAATGATAAGGGTTGTTGACAGACATCAAAGTTTCTAACCAGCTTGAAAGACTGGCGATAGCGTTAAAACAACACATATATAACATACATCCACAAACCATATCTACAAAAGGAGTAACACAATGAAACACGTGATTCTGCTCACAATCACACTGACCGTTGCGGTCCTGGCGCTGGCGCCACTCGCCATCGCCGATGTGCCGCAGATGATCAACTAACAGGGGCGGTTGACCGACGGCACGGGTAGTCCCGTGGCCGATGGCCCCTACCTTCTCAAGTTCATCATCTGGGATGACCCGACAGCCAGTGCGCCCGCCAACGAGAAGTGGAACAGCGGATTTCAGACAGTTACCGTAACCGACGGGCTGTTCACGTATCAGCTTGGGTCGGTAGTACAGTTGCCCCACGACCTGTTCACTGATACCCTCCGCTGGCTGGGTATTACGGTGAGCACCGATCCGGAAATAACACCACGGACCAAGCTGACGTCGAAAGCGTATACTTACCATGCGCTGCGCGCCGATTCGGCGTCTACTTTAGGCGGCCAGCCACCGGCCTATTATCTTGCCTGGAGCAAGCTGACCGGCGTCCCGGCAGGTTTCGCCGACGGGACGGACGATGACGGTCCCGGTGACATCGAAGCGGTCAACGCCGGCAGCGGTCTTTCCGGAGGCGGCACTTCGGGTCCGGTGACACTCAATGTTGCTACCGATGGCATCACGGCCAACCATATTGCCACTGATGCCGTTGAAGCGGATGAGATTGCTCCCGATGCGGTCGGCTCATCGGAGGTCGATGACAATTCGCTTACCGCCAACGACCTGGCCGCTAACTCCGTGGGGGCATCAGAACTGGCCCCAAACTCGGTCTACTCCGATGACATCGTAAACGGCACGATCACCGACTCTGACATCAGTGCCACTGCAGCTATCCAGCCTTCGAAAATCAGCGGCACGGCGGCAACGCTCAGCGGGACCAACATCTTCACGGCGGCCAACACCTTCGATGCACCCGGGGGATCAATCGTCGTAGGCGACAGCACCTTCTGGGCCGATAACAACGGTATCCGTATCGGTGACGGTCAAGCTCCATCAAGCGACTACCTCTTGCAGACCCGGAGGACATACAACACACCCAGCGCACGTTATGCGCACTATAGCGCCATTATCAACCGGGATATAGGTTACGTTTATGGACATCGACAGTTAGTGGGCACTAGTACATCGCAGGGAAACGGCTCCCTGTTTGGTATCTTGTCGTTGGTCGGGAACACCAGCGGCGGCACCGGTGCTGCATACGGCCTGTACACAATTGTGGACAACAATACCACCGGCGGCGGCGCCCGCTACGGCGTACGAGCCATCAGCGGCACCTCGACTAATACCAGCGGAGGTTCCTACGGTGTGAGTGCAACTGCCTACGGCGGCACAGTCGCATACGGCATCTACAGCCATGCCGACTACGCTACGACGAACTATGCCGGTTATTTTTCAGGCAATGTGCATGTCGTCGGCACGCTGAGCAAAACGGGTGGCTCGTTTAAGATCGACCACCCGCTCGACCCGGAGCACAAGTACCTCCAGCACAGTTTTGTCGAGTCGCCGGACATGATGAATATCTACAACGGTAACGTGACCCTCGACGCCAGCGGCGAAGCGACAGTGACCATGCCGGACTATTTCGAAGCGCTCAATATGGATTTCCGGTATCAGTTGACCTGCATTGGCGGCTTTGCCCCGGTCTACATTGCCGAGAAAATCAGCGGCAACACGTTCCGCATTGCCGGTGGCGAGGCGTTCGGCGAGGTCAGCTGGCAGGTGACCGGGATTCGCAATGACAAGTGGGCCCAGGCCAATCGGATTCAGGTCGAAGTAGACAAGCCGGTGACTGAAATCGGCACCTACCTGAACCCGGAAGAGCACGGCCAGCCGATTGAGAAGCATGTTAACTACGAGGAAATGAAAGAAGACCTCGAGCGCGCGCAGGGAAGAGGTGAGCCGAGTGATATTCAGTAGAAGCTGAATGGAGGCGTGGCTGCGATCTGCGATCGCGGTTTACTCTTTCACACCTCCGAGTTAAATTGAAGGAGAAGACAATGAAAAAAAACATTTTCATACTGGTTTTGTTGGTGGCTCTCGTGCTTCTTGCTTTTCAAACCAGTCTTGCGTCCGACACAACGAAGGCAGCGACTGACGAACCGGCAACCGGCGAAGAGATTAACTGGCAGGTCATATCGTCGGGCGGCACAGAAGGTACATCGACCAACTTTGTGCTCAAGGGCACTCTCGGCCAGACGGCAGTCGGTTACGGTGAATCAGAGAGTTTCAAGCTCAGCCACGGCTTCTGGCAGGAGCTTGGTCCCACCACCTGCTGTAACCACGACGGTATTCGCGGCGACGTCGACTACAGCGGGTCCATCAACATTGCTGACGCGGTCTACCTGGTTCAGTACATCTTCTTCGGCGGTGGTCCGCCTCCATGCGAAGATGAACCTCTCGGTACCGGTAATTATCCTGAAGCTGACGCTGACGGAAGTGGTTCGGTCAACATTGGTGACGCGGTCTACCTGGTTCAGTACATATTCTTCGGCGGTCCGGCGCCACTGCCGTGTTAGGATGAAACGTCAAAAGCACCCGCCGAGGCGGGCTTTTGACCTACTTGACTCAAGTTGACACTGAGACGCGGCGTCCGCCTAAGGCAGACGCCGCGCACGGTGTACAGTACGAAAAGATTGTTGACAGCACTTGGTGCCTTTGTGTTATCTTTGCATTGATGCATGAGGAGTAAACTGATTAGATAGAACCCTAAAACCAATAACTGAAAGGAAGCAGTTATGAAGAAAACAACCGTGCTTGCCATTCTCGTGTTGGCCGTCGGAGTGGTCGTGGCGGCGTTTGCCGAGGAGGGCGCCAAAACCAGTGAGACGCCATGGTTTGACATGGAGAACTGCGCGTTCTGCAAACATCTACTCAAAGACCCCAAGCTGCTGGAGAACATGATCTGGGAACACCACGACATCTCCAACGGCCTGCTTATGGTCACCACCGTCAAGCCGGAATACAAGAAGTCCTATCAGGAGGCGATGCAAGCGATGATGGACCTGGGGCAGAAGCTGGAAAAAGGGGAAGTGGACATGAAGGACATTAAGATGTGCGGTAGCTGCCAGCACTGGGGGATGCTCGAGAAGATGGGTGCCAAGTTCGAGCACGTGCAGGGCAAAACGGCCGACATCGTCATCATGACATCCGACGATCCCGAGGTAGTGAAAAAGATAAAGGAGTATGGCCGGCGCAGCCGGGAAGAATTGGCCAAGATGGAAAAAGCGAAAAAAGCTGAGTGAGTTAGCGACTCGGCTGTCGTGCGAGGTGAGGTCGTCGCACAAGTGGTGTGGAACCGCGTAGGTGGCGACCTTGTGTCGCCACAAGCCTCTGCTCTGGGCGGAGACAAGCCCCGCCCCTACGCGACTCTGTCGACTTCTGGGACAGTCTTGGGTCGTATGACGGCACCGCGAATTCAGTTGCCGCGAAGGGCGGGTCCATTGAGGGCCTGCCCTTTTCTCTTTTCTCCCGTGAACGATATTGGTACGGTGTCAATAACTCATGGATGGCATGATCGTGAGCTTTTGACCCACTGATTACGGCATGATGTGGGGCGTGATCAGGATTATCAAGTCGGTGGTTGTTTTCTCTTTTGATTTGTTGGTAAAAAGCAGTTTCCCGATAAGTGGTATCGACCCTAACAACGGAACTTTTTGCTCCTGAATGATTTCGTCCTCTTTGAGAAGACCGCCTAAAGCCGCAGTCTCGCCATCGGCGACGGTAATCCTGGTTCTGATGGATCGGGAGGTAGTGATCGGCTTCTGGTTGTCGGGCGGTCCGGAAAAGCCGATAATATCCTCTACTTTCGGGAAAACGTCCAAGGTTATCTTCCCGTCGCCGGTGATCCGTGGTGTCACTATGAGGGTTATCCCCACTTCTTCGTCTTGGAAGGTCAGGATGTCCTGGACGGCGGCTCCTTCGGTAAAGCGGTTGATGGTTGGGATGGGCACAATCGTCTGGACTTTTATCTCAGCCTCGTGGTTTTCCAACGTCGTGATATGCGGGTCGGAAATCAGTTTGCTGTTACCGCTCTGATTGAGCAGATCGAGCACCGCCCGAAGCTGGCCGACCGACAGGGTTCCCCACGTCCAATCTTCCGTATTTAGGTCCAGCTGGCCGGCTTTGCCGTCTGTCGTGGACGAGCCTGAGGCAGCGCTGTCGCCGGTTCCGCCAAGGGTGAGCTCGATAGCTGTCGGCCAGGAAAAGCCGAGTTTGGATTTGGTGTCAACTTTGGTTTCAATAATCTTCACCTCTATGGAGATCAATCGCTCCGGCTGGTCAATCTCGTCGATCAACGCCGCCATCTCAGCGACCACCGAAGGAAAATCCGTGACCAGGATACGATTAGCCCGATAGGTTTTGGAACCGCCTCCGGCATCAACAGCTTTATCCAGAATAACGACCTGTCCTTTGGACGAAAGGCGTGACTCGAGCGCCTTTTTCGCCGTTATCGGCTCTATGTACTTAAGCGTGATCGTACGGGAGACCAATTCCTCGGGGTTATCGGAGCTTATCGGCTTTACCACGATAACGCCACTCTTGACGTAATAGTTATACCCGTGGGGGGAAAGGATGGCGTTCAGAGCAGTCGGAACGTCGACTTTATCAAGCCGCAACGTTACCTCACCGGTCACTTCTCCGGAGATAACCAGATTGAGATCGTTTTGCTGGGCGATCATTTGCAAGACCATGGCGATAGGAACCGACTCGAGCTCCAGCGAGAGGCTTTCGGTGTTTTCGAGTCTGGAGGCAGCGGCTGAAATAGTGTAAGAAAGGGCTAAGAATATCAGACCTGTTGCAAAAGTCTTTGCTTTCATATCATCTACCCTTTGGAAACGGTGAGCGTCAACAATGTCCCATTATGCTCAAGGGTGACCGTTTTGGCCTTTATCGACACTACCTTGGCATTATTAACCACATCACCAGCCCGAACCGACCTGTTGTTGATAATCGCCAGCGGCACTTGGCTGTTGTAGACAATTCCTGAAAGATGCCACACCGGAGCGGTGAGAGGCACTGCTTTGACAGACCTTCTGACACGAAACGGATCGACTCCCCAGGCGGCGCGAGCTTTTTGCTCAATATTGATCATTTTGCCGACTGATTGTGCAGGCGAGGTCTGGTTCAACGGCTGTATCGTTTCGGGAGCTTCAATATCAGCTTTTTCGCCGCGTTTGGTGGGGAAATTGTAGACGCCCCAGATGACAGCCACCACGAGTATGATGTAGACAATCTTTTTGCGCCTTTTCTCGTTCATGCCTTCTCCTTGAAACTGCCCAGCAGGGCGTTCAAGCCGAGTTCAAGCTGTATGTCACCATCGCCTGTTTTTGTCCCATTAATTTTGCAGTTGTTTATTCCCTGAAAGTAGTCAGACTGCTCGACCGCGCCGACGAAGCGGCCAAAATCGATGTATCTCCCCTCCAGTTTGAGACTTATACTGAGTAGTTGAGCCTGATTGGAATCGGGGACAATGCTGTTTAAGTACAGCAGCTCATCTATTGGAGGACTTATCTCGGTAATTACAAGGTTCTTCTCTTGCGCCTGCTGATGTAGCTTTTGGAAAAGCCTGAGAATGTCATTCTTGGCGTACAGTCTGGAGTTCAGCACACTCCTCTCTGTTTTAAGGTCTTGGCGAGTTTTCAAAAAACCAGGCAGCTCGTTCATAATCGTTTTGAAATCGGCCAACTGTTGTTGAGCTTCCTTTGTCTCAACGGCAATGCTCGTCTGTTCTTTGTGTAACGGAGTAAACAGCAGAAAAAACCACAGTCCTGCCAGCGCCAGTACAGCCATTGCGTATGAGACGAGCCGAGTCTTCACACGATCCCCTTCATGTCGATCTGGAATTCAATCTTGAAAGCATCGCCGACGCGTCTCTTGACATATTTCATGAGGGTAACATACTCGAAAAAGGGTGAACCGCTAAGGTCTTCAACATACTCGGCCAGAAGAACCTCCGGTGGAATCTCTTTCGAGGTTACAACCCCCCGAATGGTGAAATTCTCATCTGACTTCTCCGGCTCATAAGCCAGGTTGAAAAGCCTTATCGTTGTCGGCGTCAACAGCGACAGTTCCTTCAGATTGAGATTGAGGTAGCTGGGCGGTTTCCTGGTTTTCTCAATGTAGGCTTGGTAGTTGGCAATCTGCCGTTTCAGCACGTTATAAGTATGGTAGGCCTCGGAGTTCTTGAAGCCCTCCATCTGCCTGTTCAGGCTGATCAGGTTGTTCTGTGCGATAGCGCTGTTCTGTTTCATCAAGGCCCAGCCTACAACCAGAGCCAGAGCCAGAAGGATCAGAAACACCTGTGCCAGCCGGTCAACTTTTTTTTCGTCCTGTTTCAGCCGGTCTTTTGCGGGGAGGAGGTTGGCTATACGAGCGCTACAAACGGCTGACGCCAGGACCGGTAAACAGACCGGCAGCACCTCCGCGAAGCGGCATTTCCCTTCGGGCACAAAATCAAGCAACTCGGTGGGAAACCGCTCAAATTCTATTCCCGTGTATCCGTTCAACTGTTCCAGCAGCTCGCTGCTGTAGGCGAGGTCGCCGTAGACAAGAATCCGGTCCGCGGGACCTCTCGGATACTGGCCGGTATAGTAGTCCAGCGATGTCTGTATCTCTGTCGACAACGTCTCAGCGAAGCCCTCAAAGCCACCCCTGTCGGTCTGCTGTGCCAGCAACGACGAACCGACGGGACTGATATGGAAGAATTCCAGGTTGGATCCTTGGTAGAATGATATTTCAGAGTGGTTGCGAGTGATATTGATAACGGTGGAGAGAGCTTCTGCATCGAAGTTGGGCAGATGAGTCAGCAACTGGCCGATGACATCCGGGTTGAGGTATACCGCGGATATAGCTATGTTCTTTTGGTGAAACGGCTCCATCTGCTCTTCCACCAGGCGCCTGGTGGATGTATGCAGTGCAATCTTGTAACGAGCCTGCCTGCCGTCGAGAACTTTGAAGATTGGACGGTAATCAAAAGCGCTGTCTTCCAGCGGAAAGGGAACCTGTTTTTTTGCCTCGAAGCGCACCGCCGAATCGAGCTCACGCTTCTTTAGCGGGGGCATAAAGAACGTGCGAAAGGCCGTTTCTTTCCCCAATATCGTGACCGATACGTGTTCCCAACGTCGGCCGAATTCAGAGTGAAATTCATCGATCGCTTCTCCGATGAAATTGGCGCGGTCTGGTCTGCCGGTCAGGTGGTTCGGGATATAGACTTTCCTGATGTCTAAGATTCTCTTTTTCCGGCCAATATGGGAGACGGCTGCCATCTGGATGGAGCTGTCATCGATTGAGAAAGACAAATGGCGGCCGAAGGTGAAGGCTCGTCTGGGACGAATGACAACTTCGGAAACGGAAGGGTCATTGGCACTAGCCTGAGATCTCCTGCCACCTAAGGCTGTTTTGAGCTTTTCGGTTTGAGCCTTGAGGTCAAGCATAGCTACCTTAGGTCAGAAAGTGATGTTGATTGTATCGGCGCCTCCGACAGAGCTGATTCGGCGATTAGAGGGATCATACACATATGCTGCTCCCCAGGCATCCTCCAGATAGTTCCCACCAGAACTGTCAATATAGGCACCGTTCCATCCTAAACGGGTGAGCTTGTCATAAACCGCGACCGAGTCCGGCTTAGCGGTCAGGTCCAACAATTGAGAAGGCACGAAGCCGACATCCCCCTCAAATCCGCGCTCGACATACTGCCCTCCGGACACAACTTCCGGATTACCCACAATAGCCCGTTTAAGTGCCATCATCTCTTTTTTTGTGGCGTTGACTTTCGACCCTTCAGCCATGTCCGTGAACTTCGGAATAGCCACGGCGGCAAGAATGCTGAGCGCCACGATTATAATGACAAGCTCGACCAGGGTGAATCCGCCCCGGCCGAGCCTCACCTGTGGGTAGACCCAACGGTCTAACATATACCGTTACACTAGTTGGCCTTACCAGTCGTTCTCACCCGAGCCACTCGTGTTGGGCCAGATTTCGCCGCTGCTGGCGAGGTAGGCCCAACCCCCTCTGGTGCCGACAATAGTACCCTTGGTGACCCCTGTGACAATGGAATCGGGGGCGTTAGCATCTAGTTGATACGGGTTCTTGGGTATCGCATGGGCCATGACTGAGTCGACCGCCCTAAGTGCAGCAACGCTTGGCCATGCCGCCGTGCCGGTCGTGACGGCCTGGTTCGCGTAGTAAATCGTGATTCCTGATCGGAGGCCACCGAGAGCGGCGCGACAGGAAGCTTCCTTGGCCTCGCTGGTAATGCTCTGGTATTTGGGGATTGCGACAGCCGACAGAATCCCCAGGACGACAATGATAATGACCAGTTCGATCAATGTAAATCCACTTTGGTTTGACTGTTTCAAACGCAACATAGAACCTCCTTAGTATAAGTTTTTCGGTTATCTCTTTTAGATTCTTATCGGAAAATATGGACATTTGTTTATCGGCTACGAGCCTTTGAAGACGCTGATCAGGTTCCACATCGGCAGGAAAATTGCCAGCGCCAGGATTAACACAAAAACGCCCAGCACCAGGGTCAAAATAGGTTCCAAAATGGAGGTCAGCTGCCGGGAGGTGTACTGGACCTCCTTGTTGTAGTGCTTGCCCACTTCATGGAGCATTTTCTCCAGCGAGCCTGATTCGAGCCCGATAGTCATCATCTGCAGAGCCATTTCCGGGAAGAAAACAAACTCGCGCGAGGTTAAAGCGGTATCCTTCCCCTCCCGTAATAGTTCCCCCAGTTTCCTGATCTCCAGGCCAATTATGCTGTTTTTTACGGAATCGCGCAAAACCTCCAGGGACTTGACAATAGGAAGCCCTGACTTGAACAGAATCCGAAACATCATTGTGAAACGCGCTACGTTTCCCTTTATGATGAGGTTTCCGAACACCGGCAGCTTCAGCAGCTTGTGGTCGACCCAGAGTTTTCCTCGTTCGGTGCTGACTAGTTTCCTGAACCCCAGTACAATGCCGACGCCGACGGCCAGAACCACCGCCCAATACTCCGTGAAGAAATTGCTGGTACCGATCAAAATCCTGGTCGGCAGGGGCAGTTGCGCTCCAAAGCTCTCGTAGAATCCGACGAATTTCGGCACCACGTAGGTGATCATGACCACAAAAGCGCCGATAATGGCCGTGATGACCATAAGGGGGTAGCGTATACCGGACTTGATTTGCCTTGTGAGTTCCATCTCCTGTTCCAGCATTACAGCAAGTTCTTCCAGGATATCATCAAGCTTACCCGACTCCTCCCCGGCCGCAATACATGACGTGTACACCTGTGGAAAAAGATCGTCCAGATGCGCCATTGTCTGTGAGAGGAGTTTCCCCGACTGTACCTCAAGTCTGATCTCCTGGATAGCCCGGTTGAAGCGGCTTCCCGGCGACCCCACCTGCATAATCGACAGGGCGCGTAACAGGGGTATGCCGGCCCGATACATGGTCAGCAGGTTATTGGTGAACAGTATCAGGTTTTCGTAGTCGGTCTTTTTGAAGAAGCCCCACAGGGAAAACGGCTTTCGTTTGCTGAAGGGAGCTACTGTAATTGGCGTCAGGTTCTGTTTCGACAGGTAGTCGACAACCTGATCGGTGTTTTCAGCTGTAATAACCCCTGCGCGGGCTTCGCCATCCTGGGCCAGAGCGCGATATTTAAACTGGGCTGGCATTGGTCACAGTTACCGTCGTTCTGACTGGCGGGTCATGGTACTCTTCGATATTGCAGGTCTCCTTGAGCAACTCCTCGAGACAGACGATGCCTGTTCGGAGCTTTTCAAGACCCATCTCAAAGAGAGGAACGTAGCCGTTTTTGCGGGCTTCTTCCTTTATCTGATTCATGGAAGCGTTACGCATTATCAGTTCCGAGAGGTAAGGAGTGATCTCAATAAACTCAAAGATACCGGTTTGCCCCTTAAAACCGGTCTTTTTGCACTGGGGACACCCGTTGCCTCGTTGAAAATCAAAGATGTCGGCCAACTCCAGCAGACCGGCGCGCTGGAGGATGGAGTCGGCGGGCCGATAGGATTCGCGGCATTCCGGGCAGTTGACTCGCACTAAACGCTGGGCCAGGACCCCCTTGAGGGCCGACGCCACCAGATAGTTTTCCATCCCCATGTCGGTCAGACGAGCGATCGCGGATGGGGCGTCGTTGGTGTGAATAGTGGAAAACACCAGGTGCCCGGTGAGGGCCGAACGAACCGCCATCTGGGCCGTTTCGCGGTCGCGGATTTCACCGATCATGATAATGTCGGGATTCTGCCTGAGCATCGCTCGCAGAGTCGACGGAAAGGTCAGCCCAGCCTTTTCATTAATCTGTATTTGAATAATCAACGGCAGGGAATACTCTACCGGGTCTTCCACCGTGATTATGTTTTTTTCTATGGAGTTGATGGTTTGAAGGGTGGTATAGAGGGTTGACGTTTTGCCGCTGGACGTCGGCCCGGAGATCAGAATCAGGCCTTCCGGTTTGCGGATGGTGTTGTTCCAAGCCTGTTCTATCTTCTCGCTGAACCCGAGCTGTTGCAGGGTGAGCAGCAGATTACGTCTGTCCAGGATGCGGATGACGATTTTTTCGCCGTTTATGGTAGGCAGGGTAGACACGCGCAGGTCAATGTTGGTGCCGTCAACGCTCATCATAAACCGGCCGTCCTGCGGCAGACGTTTCTCCGAGACGTCTAAATCAGCAGCTATCTTGATGCGCGAGATTAGCTCATTTTGCATCGATTTCGGTGGAGCTGCCTCCTCTTTCATGGCGCCGTTCACCCGGTAGCGAATCCGCAGACGGGTTTCCTCCGGCTCCACGTGAATGTCTGAGGCTCTGTCTTTTACCGCCTTGGTGATCATCAGATTGACAAGCTTCACCACCGCGCTTTCGGATACGGTCTCCGCAACTGAGGATACCTCCAGAGCCAGTGACGCCTCGTCGTCAGGGCTACTGCTGATAATCTGAGTCAGGGAATCGGTCATCGAATAATACTGATCGATGGCGTCTTTGATTTCGGTAGAACTGGCCACGGCGCGCTTGATGTTGCGGCCCGTGCGATATTTGATTTCCTCTATAGCAATGATATTGAGCGGGTCCGCCATGGCCAGGGTGAGCACGTTGCCGATCTCAAAGATCGGTATAAGTGTATAGCGTCTGGCCAGTTCGACGGAAACACGCCGGATCACCTGGGGATCGATAACCATCAAGGGAAGGGTAACTCTTGGTATCGAAAGCCGCTCAGAAACGGTGTCAATCAGTTGCTCTTCGGTGATTTGACCCCTGTCGACCAGGATTTCACCCAGTCTTCGGCCGGATAGGACCTGTTCCCTCAATCCCTCCTCAAGCTGCTGGGGCGAAATAAAACCCTTCTCCAGCAGGAGCTCACCGATTTTCTTTTTTACCATCAGTGCTGTTCTACGTTATGAATCCGTGTCATTGTATTATCGGTCTCGGTGATTATTCTCTGAAGGCGTGTGGCGTGTAGGTCGGGTTTCTCCCTGCCTGAGGTGGGTCGGGACTGATCTACAAGCCTTTTGGGACAGCTCGACAGGCCACCTGGTCGGCCCACTTGGGGCGGGGTCGGACCTGGACGGCCTCAGGACATCCGCCACGTACGGGGAAGTCACAATTATACCATTCTGAATACAACTTGGTAATGTGAGTGCCTTGGCACTGACACCGCTACCTTTACCGGTGGTCGTAAGGGAGATAGAGCGTGAACGTTGTCCCCTCACCCTCTGTCGATGCAACCTTGAGCGTGCCGCTGTGCGCGGAGACGATACGCTCAACGACAGCCAGCCCAAGCCCGGTGCCGGTCTTCTTGGTGGTGTAATAGCGGTCAAAGACCTTTGATAGATTTTCCTTGTTGATACCGACGCCGGTATCGCTTATTCGCAGGGCAAGGTAGTCGTTCTTTTTATGTTCAGGTTTTTCCACCAGGCCGTACACGGACAGCCTCCCGCTCTCAGGCATAGCGTCGATAGCGTTGATAAACAGGTTCAATAGAGCTTCTAAAATCTGGTTCTTGTTGACAATGACTTCCCAGTCGGTATTCTCAAACTCGGCGCTGAATTCAATTCCATGCTTGTGCATATCCGGTCCGACCAGCTCCGAGGCGCGCGTTATGATCTGTCTGAGGTCCAACCTTTCCGTTTCGTATTTGTTAGGATTGGAAAAGTCCACCAGCTCCCGAACCAGCTCGTTCATGCGGTACACCTCACCTTCGGCCAGATGGAGCAGGTCCGACTTCTCTATTTCAGGCCAGCGCCGCTTAAAGATCTGCAGACTGCCCTTGATGGAGGTCAGCGGCTTGCGAAGGTCATGGGAGATTTCCGAAATCATATTGCCCATCGTCAACAGACGGGTGGCATTCAGCAGGGCTTTCTCTTTTTCAAAAAGGAGCGCCGCCTGCGAAATGACCAACCGGGCCAGCGAAATATCGTCATCGCTGTAGGGCTGCTCGCTGTCAGCGCCCAGATAAAAGACGTGCGCCGGCTCTCCATAGCGCATGATAGGAATTGCCATATAAGCCTGTTTAGGTGCTGGGAGGTGTTCGTTTTTTGACAGGTGATTGGCGATGAAAGTCGACAGCCCGGGAATATTGTTTAAGTCAAACCTTTTCAGGTCGACCGGCGCCAGAGAGATGCTCTCGCGACTGACCTTGCGCAGATCAATTCCTCCGCTCTCAGTTAATGGGATGTCAGTTTTGCCTGCGGCGCTGTCGGGCAGTAGCATCCGGCGGTGGCTGTTCCAGTTGAACCAGATGGAATAGTCGATCGGGAAAACGCGCTTCAGCTTATCTACAAGAATACGGCGAAAATCACGCACCGACTGGATATTGGGCAGCTCGGCTGAGACCTCGTGGAGGATCTCAAACTCAATCAGGCGACGTCGGTTTTTCTCAAACTGGTTGGCATCGTCAACCACGACCGCCGCCTGCGACGCAAAAGTGGTCAGCAGGCGCAGATCGTTCTTAGTGAAGATCTCTCCATCCTCCTTGTTGGCCATGTTGATGACGCCAATCACCTTGTTCTTGATTGTCAAAGGAGCACAGAGCGAGGATGCCCCGCCATACTTCTCCTGGCTGGTTCTTTGAAACCGTTCGTCACGTTCGATATCTTCGACAATCAATGGTTCTCCGGTTTTGGCCACATAGCCTGCGATAGATTCACCAACCGCAAGCCGGGTCTGGTCGATGACCTGCTGGTCCAGCCCGATGGCTGCTTCAATGGTCAGATGCTGCTCTCTTTCGTCCAGCAGCATGATAGAGCCGACTTGCGCGTCAGTTACCGATGAGGCCAGGGCCACAATCTGCCTCAGCAGCTCCTTGAGATTGGCCGCGGAGCCGATCGATTTACCCGCTTCATACAGTGCGTTCAGTTCGGCGATGCGGCGGTGCAATATCAGGTTTGATAGCTTCAACTCCTGGAGTAGTTGCAGCCGGGCCAGGTCGGACCTTCGCTTTTCCAGAGCACGATTGACCGCCAGTTCCAGGTGGGTAAACTCAACTGGTTTCAGAAGATAGTCGTACGCGCCATGGGATACCGCTTCGACGGCCGAGTCGAGCGAGGCATACCCGGTCATAAGAATAACCGGGATATCCTCGTCAACCTCTTTGACCACCTGCAAGATCTGCAGCCCGTCCATCTCGGGCATCTTGATATCGGTGATGACAAGATCGACTTTCTCGCTGCGGATGGCGGCCGCTGCTTCCGGCGAATCCTGAAAGGCCTTGACCTGGTACCCGTCGTCGCTCAACAGCGCCATGAGAGAATCGCACATCCGTTTTTCGTCGTCGATGACGATGATTTTCTCACCAGCCTTATTCATCTTCCTGCCGCTTACTGTCTGTGGGTAGAAGGATCTCAAAGCATCCGCCGCGGTCGGTATTTCTATATGTTATCGACCCCCTGTGTTTTTTGATGATGCCGTAGCAAACCGAAAGCCCCAGACCGCTTCCTTTGTCGGATTCTTTAGTGGAAAAAAAGGGTTCGAAAATACGAGGGAGCAGATCTATGGGAATACCCGGGCCGCTGTCGCTGAACCGAATAGAAAGGTCGTTCTCTATTGTTTCCACACTGATCTCGAGGGCGCCGCCATCCGGCATGGCATCGCAAGCGTTAATGATCAGGTTCATAAAGACCTGCTTGAGGTGTTCCGGCGATGCTTCCACGGGCGGGCAGTTGGGGTCGAAGTGGCGAACCAGCTCGATTTTGTGCTTACCACACTGTTGTTCCATAAGTAACAAGACCTCGTCAATCACCGAAGGGACGTCGGTTTGCTCAAGCGCCAGGCCGTTGGGACGGTGGAAATCCAACAGTTCTCGCACGATTCGCGCTATGCGGGAAATCTCCTGGCTGACAACGTCGGTGTAGTTTCGTCCCTGGACATTGTCACGTATCGAGCGTTTGATCAACAGCAGGTAGTTCTTTATTATCCCCAGCGGATTGTTGATTTCGTGGGCAACCTTGGCCGACATTTCACCCAAGGCCGCCAGGCGCTCGGAGTCCACCAATTGCTGTTGAGCCGCTCGAAGCTGCTCGGTGGCTTTCTTTTCCGCGTCGTACAACCGCGCGTTTTCAATGGTCACCGAAATCTGGTTGCCGAGGATGGAGAGAAATTCCATATCATCCCCGTGAAACTCCCGCCCGGAAATCTTGTCGGAAACAAGCAAAAGACCGCTCAGGCGTGTCTGGTAGATCAAGGGAACCATCAGACCGGGGTGAAAAATCTCTAAGATTGTCCGTTCGTTTTCATCGGCCAGGTCAATCATCAGCTCCTTGGTGACGACCGGGCGGTTGAGCTTGGTCAGGTATTCTAAAAGCGTCGAACCGGCGTCAAAGAAAAGCCTCGGGTCAGGCCTTCGACCGGATCCTTTCCCTTTCACCATGACAAACCTGTCAGTTTGCCCGTTCTCTTTGAGAAAGATAGCTCCCTTAGCGGCGCTCACCTGCGCCAGGGAGGTCAGTATGAAGGAGTCCAACAGCCTTTGATATTCCAGGACGGAGTTGAAATTGCGGCTGATCTCAAAGATGGTATATAGGTCAAAGATTTTACGTTTCAATTGCCGGTTGGTCTCGGTCAGTTTGGCCAGTCTCTGGTCCGACTCTTTAGGCTGGTGTTTAGACGCGGCGGCCTTTCCGGTGCCTTTTGGCCGAGCGGCACTTTTTGCCCCAGAGAAAGTTTTTGATCCTAATGTTTTTTTCGTGTTGGTCATCCCAATCCGAACTTTGCGAAGAATTCACCTACCAGAAAATGAGACCCGATCACAACAATAGTATCGTCAGCACGGCAGGTTTTCAAAAGCCGGAGATAGGCCGTGCTCAGGGAGCCATACCGCTGCGCCGGCACCGAACGCCAGTCGATGGCTGCAAACAGCTCTTTCAGGTCGGTGGAACGCTTTGTCTTGAGCGGGACGACAGCGAACTGCTGAGCAATAGATGCCAGCAAATCAAACATCACCTGGTGCTCTTTGCGTTTGACAAAACCGGAAATCACATAGGCTCTCTTACCGGGGAAGCGGGTTTTGAACGATTCTACAAAGGCGGCTACGCCGGAAGTATTATGACAGACGTCAAACACCAGAGTCGGTTTTCCCCGGCGCTCAACTACCTGAAACCGACCCGGCCAGTGTGTCCGCTCAAGCCCTTCTTGCGCAGCTTCTCTTGGAATCGACAAACCATCCTCGTTTAAGATTGACACAGCTTTTAGAGCCAGGGCGGAGTTTTTTAACTGATGCAGCCCATACAGGCAAGGAGAAAGTTTCTTAAAGGCCAATCCATTGGAACTGAAGTCCAACTGCATTGTCCGACTATGAATCATGAATTCCTTGCGCATCAACCGGGAAAACGGCGCTCCTTGCTTTAGGCACTGTTGGCGCATGACCTGTTCTGCTTCGGATGGTAACAGACCGATCAGATGCGGCACCGACGGTTTAATTATGCCGGCCTTTTCCCAGGCAATCTTTTTCAGCGATGAGCCGAGAATTTCCATGTGGTCGCGGCTAATATCGGTGGCGATGGTCAACAGAGGTGAGAGGACATTAGTGGCGTCAAGGCGTCCTCCAAGACCGGTCTCAACCACCGCGACGTCAACGTGGGCCCGCTGGAAGTAGTACAAGGCCAGCGCCGTCACTACCTCGAAGAAAGAAAGTCTCCTCTTCACCAGCTCCGGACGATAACGGTCGATAAAAGCCACCACCGACGGCTGTGGAATCTTTCTGCCCTTGACCCTGATCCGTTCCCGCAAATCGACCAGATGGGGGGAAGTGAACAATCCGGTTTTGTAGCCGGCAGCCCGCAGGATGGCCTCCAGCATGGCTGCCACCGAGCCTTTGCCGTTGGTGCCGGCAATATGAATCGTTTTGTACTTCGTCTGCGGCGAGCCTATGAAGTTAAGGAAGGCCGTAATGTTTTCCAGCCCCAGCTTCATACCGAAGAATTCACGGGAGAGGATAAATTTCTCCGCAGCTGCATAGGAATGCTTCGGCATTATCTTCTCCACATGAACTTCAGCAGCTTGATAACAGTGTCGCGAAGCTCCTGACGTTCCACCACCTTGTCGACGAACCCCTTTTCAAGAAAGAACTCGGAAGATTGAAACCCCTCGGGAAGGTCCTGCCCGATGGTTTGCTGAATCACACGCGGCCCGGCAAAACCCAGGAGCGCCTTCGGTTCGGCAAGGATGACATCGCCCAACGAGGCGTAGGAAGCCATCACTCCTGCGGTGGTCGGGTTGGTTAATATAGAGATGTAGGGTATTTTCTTTTCATCCAGTACGGCCAACAGGGAGGAGGTTTTTGCCATCTGCATCAATGACAGGATTCCTTCCTGCATCCGCGCCCCGCCGGAACAGGAGACAATTACCAACGGCACCTCACGCTCGATGGCGCGTTCGATGGCGCGGGCGATCTTCTCACCGACGACCGAACCCATAGAGCCGCCGATAAACTCGAAGTTCATAATTGCAAACGAGACTGTCATGCCGCCAATCGCGGCCATGCCGGAAACAACGCCCTCGACGGTGCCAGTCTTCTGCTGCGCCGCTTTGATGCGGTCGGGATACTTTTTTGAGTCTTTGAACTTAAGCGGGTCCTTGGAGGCAAGGTTGATGTCGTACTCCTCCAGCCGGCCGTCGTCAAGCAGGAGGTTTATGTACTTTTGTGTCGATATTCGAAAATGATAGCGGCAGTTGGAGCAGACCCACAGCAGCTCTTCCATCTTCTTGCTGTAGACAATCTCGCCGCAGGAAGGGCATTTGGTCCACAGACCCTCGGGGATGTTTCTCTTCTCCTGGGGGGCCGGGCCGGATTTTGCTTTTCTAAACCATGCCATAGGTCATAATGCTTCTTTGCCATGCTTAAGGTAGCGCACCAGCACCAGCGCGTCCTCAACCGGGTGACGGTAATAATATGGCTTTCGATACAACAGGGTGAAGCCAAAGCGCTCATAAAACGCGCGGGCCTCCACGTTGCTGGGCCGTACTTCAAGCAGCAAATATTCGCACCCGCTCTCTTGTACGATGCTTAAGATAGTCTCCAGAAGCTCTCTGGCAACCGATTTTCTGCGGCAGGCCGGGTCAACGGCGATATTGGTCAGGTGGGATTCGCCGTTCACGATAAAGTAGCAAGCGTAACCAAGTATCCTGTTATCCTCCTCAGCCACAATAGCGCCCCTCCCCTTGTCAGTAATCTGCTCTAGGAACGCGGATCGCGGCCAGGGATCGGGGAATATCCGTTTTTCAAGCGAAACAACCTGAGGCAAATCAGCCTCGGCCATCTCCCTGATGCGCACCTCCAGCTTACTGTTTTCGTTGACGCCGTTCAAAACGGAGCTCTGCCTGCGATTTCTGCAAGTACAACGGTTCCAGTTGGGCCAGATCATCAGAGAGGCCGGAGGCGAGTTTCCCTACGCCGAGTTCAAGCAGATCGGAGGTATCGTAGTCAAGTTGCTTTGACACGTCAACGTTACCCAATTGCGGGAAGCTCGTGCTCAGGTCGATCCTGATGGCGGCTACCCAATCCTCACCAACGACATGCAGGAGGTTGTTGTAAGCGACCACCGAGACGGCGCTTTCCTCATAGGAACCACTCTCAACAGGTGCGACAAAACATTCATCTCGATTGAGTCCAATGATGATTTGTACTTTGCGGTTCAAGCTGCGAAGTTTGTACGCCGCAACCTCAAACAGGTTCACGCCTGCGACGGGGATGTTCAGAGCTACCGCCATTCCCTTGGCCGCGGCCAGGCCGATTCTTAGGCCGGTAAACGAACCCGGGCCGGTGCAGACTACGATAGCCTGAAGCTCATCTTTGTTCAGCCCGGCCGACTGGAATAGCTCACCGATCTTCTTTATGATAAGGTGCCCGTGGGATTTTTCCACCCGTTCGCACGACTTTACCATCCGGTCGCCACCGAAACTCAAACCGAGTTTCAACTCGGAGGAGGAGGTATCAATGGCGAGGACGTTTTTTTTAAGATTATCGGTCATGGCTGGATGAGTGAGACACTTATGTCGCGCTGGTGTTCAGCGATAATGGTGAAACGGATTTGATAATACCTGGCCGGCAAGTGGTCGCCTGCCTTCTCGCCCCACTCAACGACAAACAGCCCCTCGCGTCCGAGGTATTCATCCCAGCCGAGTTCGTACAACTCCGATGGGTCACCGAGTCGGTACAGATCGAAATGAAAGAGGGGTTTTGGGCCGGGATACTCGTTGACCATCATGAAGGAGGCCGAACGTACCAGATGTTCTTTAATTCCCAGAGCCGTCGCCAGTCCCCGCACAAAGACCGTTTTGCCCGAGCCGAGGGCCCCGGTCAATACCACCACTTCCGGGTCTTGCAGGTGCGGCGCTAACTTGTGAGCCAGCTCCAGCGTTTGCTCCTCGGAGTGCGAGACTATGTTGAGTTCTCGTTGCAAGGCTTTATCGCGGGGTCAGCACGGCCAGCGGTACAACCATTTCTTCCAGCGAGATGCCGCCATGCTGAAACGAGTTCTGAAATTGCCGCACCATCTCATTGTAATTGTTGGGGTAGACAAAATAGAAATCTTCCTTGGCCAGAAGGTATGTCGTCGCCAGAGTGAATGAAGGCAGTCGCCACTCCTGCGGCTTTTTGATGAGTATGGATTCCTTGGGGTCCGAGTTCAGGTTGTCACCGTACTTGTAGCGCAGGTTGGTTGAGGTTGAACGCTTGCCGTGAGCCATTGTTCCCCGCTTGCAGAGGACCGATCCGTGGTCGGAGGTTATGATGACGGTAAAGTCCTTTGCGGCGAACGACTTCAGAATTGAAAAGAGCGGAGAATGAACAAACCAGCTTTTCATCAGTGACCGGAAAGCAGCTTCGGTGCCGGCGATCTCTTTGAGAATGACGTTGTTCGAGCGGCCGTGAGCAAGGATATCAAGAAAGTTAAACACGAACGTCACTATTTTTTTACTAAAGAAGTCGGCCGTCCGCTTGGCAATGGCTTCTCCCTCGGTATTATCGTGAATCTTAAGATACTTGAACTGGTGATTGAAGCGCAGGCCGTTTCGCGCCAGGTTGTCGGACAGGAATCGATCCTCGTAGCGGTTTAGCGAACCTTCGTCCTGAATGCGGTAGTTATCGGGGTACAGCTTGTGAATCTCATCCGGGAACATACCGGCGAAAAGGGCGTTGCGGGCAAAGGGAGTGGCGCTGGGCAGCATGGAAAAGTAATAGTCACGCTGAACTGTGTAATACTCAGCCAGCAGAGGTTCCACCAGCATCCACTGGTCAAGCCGCATGCAATCAACCACAATGAACAGCACCTTCTCTTTCTGTTTCAGCCGGGGGACCAGACACTGGCCGACCACGTCGGGAGAAAGCACCGGCCGTCTGTCATCAAACAGCCATTTTCGGTAGTTTTGCTGGATGTACTTGGTGAATTCGGTATTCCATTCTTTGCGGGTGCCGTCGAGTGTTTGCTCCAGGCCGACGTCGGTCTGTACGTCGAGTTCCAGACTCCACCAGGCAATTATCCGCGCCGCCTCATGCCAGTCCTCGGGCGCCATGGCGCCGTACAGCTTCTGGTTAAAGCGATTGATCTCCGTGACGTAGCGGCGCATTGACGAACTGCCGATGATCTTCTTGGAGTCAAGCAGACGCTTGATCACCAGCAGAACCTGTGACGGATTGACCGGCTTGACGAGGTAGTCGGCAATCTTCTGCCCGATCGCATCCTCCATGAGCGACTCTTCTTCCGACTTGGTCACCATCACCACCGGAAGGTGCGGCTGTTTCTCTTTCATCTCCTCAAGCGTCGCCAGGCCGTCTTTGCCCGGCATCATCTCGTCAAGCAGGACGAGGTCAAAGCTCTCTTTCGAGATCAGGGACAGAGCGTCATCGCCCGACATGGCGCTCACCACTTCAAGTCCCTTATTTTCGAGGAATACAATGTGCGATTTCAGGGAATCGATCTCATCATCGACCCACAGTATCCTCTTTTTGCCGGTTGGCTTGGGCATAGTTTATCCTCGTTTATTTTTTTGCAAAGGCAACAGAATCTCAAAGACCGTCTCCCCCGGCTTTGATCTTTTCAAGGTGACCCGTCCAGAATGAGATTCCTCCACGATACGCTTCACCAGCGTCAATCCCAGCCCCCACCCACGCTTTTTTGTTGTAAAACCGGCCCGGAAAATCTTGCGCGCCGCGGCGGTCGAAACACCCGGTCCGTTGTCAGAGATTTCAACCACGGCACACTTGTTGTTCGATTGAAGACCGGTGCGGACATCAACCCGGCCGGTTTTCTGATCAACAGCCTGAAGGGCATTTTTGATCAAGTTCTCCAGCGCCCAGCTTAACAGCTCCAGGTTGAGCGGAACTTCCGGCAGCTCTCCGGCGGAGAAGTTTAGGCTGATCCCCTTACCTTCGAAGGGAAGCCGTCGCCGGTAATACTCAACCGTCTCCACCACCACCTTGTTAAGACTGTACGACCGCACGTCGGGAATCGAACCGATCTGACTGAAGCGGTTGGCTATTCTCTGAAGTCGCTCGATGTCAACCTTCATGTTGTCAACCACATCTGTGACGGCCATACGTTCTACCACAATCTGTTCGCCTGAACATTTGCTTTCCATCACTTCCGCCCAGCCCATGAGAGAAGAGATGGGTGTTCCCAACTGGTGAGCGGTCTCCTTGGCCATGCCCACCCAGATGTGTCGCTCTTCGCTGCGGCGGATATTCTGAAAGCCGATAATGGCAACAATCATGAAAGCGACAACGATTCCGATTTCAATAAACGGCATCATCATCAGTTGCCTGATGACCTGGGAATCTCCATAGCAAAAGTAGTTCACGTGACCCTCGGCAAATCTCAAAGGGAACTCCCCGTGCTGCTCAACCATTTTGTCGGCTACTTTTTTCAGATGCGCCAGCGTTTGACGTGAGGTATCGGTCGGCGATACTCCCTCGATATTGCGCCAGTGGATTGGCTGCCGGCCGGCATCCAGGACTATAATGGGGAAGTTGGCTTTGACAATGATCTCGTCAAAAATGAACTGGAGCTCGGTTCCCGAGGTTGGGGAGTTTGCCGCAAGCTGCCACATTTTAACATACTTTTCGACCTGAGAGCGGGTATCGGTCTGCAGCTTGCCGATGACATTAAAAGTGTACCAGATGAAGACCGCCGAAATGAGCACAACTCCGCCCAGCAGAAAAACCTTGAAAACGGTTGACTTGCCGATGTAAAGGCGCGTCATCGTGCGCGATATGTTTGATCTGGGGGCCATCAGCCTATTGTCTTCGCTCCTTTCAGATACGGTCTGAGAACTTCAGGGACGGTCACCGTGCCGTCCGAGTTCTGGTAGTTTTCGAGTATTGCCGCCATGAGGCGAGGCAGAGCCACTCCGGAACCATTGAGCGTGTGAGGGAATTTCACCGTTTTGTCCTCGTCACGGAAACGGCAATTCATTCGTCGTGCCTGAAAATCCTCAAAGTTCGAAATTGAGGATACTTCAAGATACTTTTCGATGCCGGCCGACCATAGTTCAATATCATAACATTTGGCTGATGCGAACGTGAGATCACCGGTGGCCAGTTCGGATACCCGGTAGGGAAGCTGTAAACCCTGCAAGACCTTTTCAGCTTGAGTCACCAGTGATTCCAACTCCTCATACGAGCTTTCGGGGCGGACAATCTTGACCAGCTCCACTTTATCAAACTGGTGAACCCGGATCATCCCTCGCGTCTCCTTTCCGGCGGCGCCGGCCTCACGGCGGAAGCAGGGCGTATGGCCGACCATGTAGATGGGAAGCTGCCGGTAGCTGAGGATTTCCTGCTTGAAAAGGTTGGTAAGCGGCACCTCGCCAGTCGGGATCAGGTACATATTGTCTTTCTCAATCCGGTACATATCGTAGTCGAGCTTGGGAAGCTGCCCGGTACCGAACATGGTGTCGGCGGTCACAATGTAGGGGGTAGCATGTTCGACAAAGCCGTCGGCGGTGTGCAGGTCGAGCATGTAGTTTATCAGGGCCCGCTGAAGATGCGCTCCCATACCCTTGAGCACGTAAAAGCCGGAACCGGCCACCCTGGCCGCAGCCGGTAAATCGAGAATACCAAGCTTGTCGCCGATTTCCCAGTGCGGCAAGACCTTGAAGTCGGCCTTAGGTATTTTCCCCCACTCGCGGACAACGACATTGGCGCTCTCGTCTACGCCAACCGGAGCCGATTCATGCGGGATATTCGGCACCCATGAAAGGGCGGTGTTTAGCTGTTCGTCAACCTCCCTGAGAGACTTGTCCATCTCGGCAATCTCCTCGCCGACCTTTCTCATCTCTGCGATGGCGTCGTCAGCCGGTTCACCTGCTTTCTTCTTCTGGGCTATTAGGGCCGACACTCGGTTGCGTTCGGCTCTCAGTTGCTCGACTTTCTTTATGACGTCGCGTCGCCGGCGGTCGAGGGCGAGGATTTTATCGATATCCGAGTCGTCGTTTTTCTTGGCGATACCCGCCTTCACCAGTTGGGGATTCTCTCGGATAAATTTCAAGTCAAGCATACCGATTTCCGTCACTTTTATGTACTTTCCTATTCATTTCGCCCATCCAGGTTCCATGAATTATACAGTAATTGAGATAGTTAGTCAAACGGAGACCCGGCTACAGTGTGGCATCAGCCTTGCGGGTATATGTTGCGTTGCAGAACGAAATCCTTACATACAAAAAGTCGCGCTATGACTACTGCTACTCCCAGTCAGTTTGTAGGTCGGGTTCCAACCCGCCTGAGGCGGGGAGAAATCCGACATTCGCTGCCTTGCATATACACATCACTTATGAGAGCGCCTTTCCTCGTACGCCAATTCCTAAGAGCGTCCCTTACTCCCTAATCCCACTTCACCCGGTAACTGCGCTGGTCGCCGGATGCGCGGGGGCGGCGTCCCCTGGTGAGGAGTTTCAGGATAGCCCAGCCAAATGCAAACCCCCCCACGTGCGCCATCCAGGCAACACCCCCACCGGTGGCGCTTCCGATCATCGACATCAACAACTGGTAAACAAACCATATCCCCAGAACAACCTTGGCGGGCAGCGTTATAAACTGAATGAAGAAAAACACCATCAGCACCGTGATCCGCGCCCGTGGGTGCAGTACCATATACGCCCCCATTACTCCCGCAATCGCACCCGACGCACCCACCAACGGTACCTGGGAGGATGGACCGAAAAGAGTGTACAGAGCGATCGCGGCCAGGCCGGATACAAGGTAGAAAAGCAGGAATTTCACCGGCCCGAAATAGTCCTCGATGTTATTGCCGTAGATCCAGAGAAAAAGCATGTTGCCGATCAGGTGCAACCATCCGCCGTGCATGAACATAGAAGTGAATGGGGTGAGATAGGCCGAGGCAGCCAGTTCGGGAGTCAGTTCAAGGCCGCTGACAAACTCGACCGGAATGTAGCCGAACTGGATAGTGAAAAGTTGGAAGCCGCGTGCGCCTAAAGAAATCGAATAGAAAAAGATCAAGCTGTTGACGACAATCAACGAGACAGTAAGATACGGCTTGCGGACGGTAGGGGCATCATCGCGTATGGGAATAAACAAATCTTACCTCGACACGATTGTCAATGATCGCTTCTCTTCCTTGGCTGTTTAACGAAAAAGTTGAGGTATTGTTCAGCCAGGTTGCCGGCTCGGTCGGTGACGCGGATGCCCAGATGATGTTTGCCCGGGCTTAACGGTTCCAGCGGCTTTGAGCGACACCGGCCTGTCTCCGGATCGTACTCGGGAATCAACCATTCTCCGTCGAGTTCGATGATAATATCCTCATCATCTCCGATACCGGAAAGGGTGTCCTCTATGACAAAGTTGATGGCCAGCTTGCGGTTTCCATATGTGCGCCCGTCAGCCACGCTGAGGTACTTGAGGCGGGGTGGATTGTGGTCGAACACGGCCGCAAATATGCCCCCGCCGGTTGACTTCGCCGTGAGCACGTTATCCTCGAATTGGTTGTCATCAAGCCAGACCCAGCGGTTCTCTTCTTCATCGAGCCAGCACAGCCCGCTGCGGTGATTGAGCCGATTGATGGAAGGAATCTTAAGTGTCACGTCAAAATCCTCGCGGCAGACAAACGCCTCCGGGAAAATCTGGTAGTAGGCTGAGTTCAATCCCATCCGGGATCGATTCATAAGACTGGTTTCTTTTAGTTCAAGATACTGCGGTCTGTAAAAATTATCCTTACCCAAATTCAGGGTCAAAAACTTGCCGACGGCGATATCCTCGCACTCCTCAAACCCGACTGCGACAATATGGACGGAATCAGATAACACCGCGGCATACAAGGTATCTTCAGACATTGATATCTCAAGGCAGTCAATCCGGGCATACTTCTTCCGGGGTGGAATAAAGCAGATATACTTGTTCATGTTGAAGTAGCGCGGGTACTCAATCCCCAACAGGCTGTCGCGGTAATACAGCTCCACCCGTGACTTGGAACCCTTTGTTCCTCTGGAGTTGATTGTTACCAGCAGGCCGTCCTCGATAATCTCATACTCAAGGCTGATTTTACCCGTTCCTTTTACCAGCAGGCCGTTGAAAAGATTGTCGCGGATCAAACAGCCTTGGTGGGCGAAGAGAAAAAGACGCAGCACGGCCGTGCGGATTTTGAACCCGATGACTTCACACTGCATTTTCCCATCCTCAAGGGGCAAAACTCTCGCTGTAGGGGGGGGCCCCCATAGCTGCTGCCGGTTGAGAAAGACCTTCACAGAATCAATCATCAAGTCTTTGTACTCTGCCATAGACGAGAAGTAGAACAGCGTGGTGTCGGCAGCAATGGAAACGGTGGAATCAAGAGTGAAAACATTCCCCGGTGGTCCCCACAAAAACTCAAAAGTCAACTGGGAGCGGTTACCAAAACAATCTTCAGCGACAATCTTTGCCCGATGCAACCCGGTGCGCTCGGTACCTTTCAGGCCAAAAACTCCCCTATTACTGCTGACGGCTCGACTGCCCTGGTACGTATTGCCGGTTTTCTCAAACAGGCTTCTCACCCAGTCTCTCCCCTCAACCGCTTCTAGGTAATCGTACTCGAGTTTGACCGCCTCGGTGGTGGCAAAGTCGAGCGAATCAAAGACGACTTCGTAAAACAGCCTGTCGTCAATGTACACAGACAGTTTGTATACCGCCTGTTTCATGCCGCCGGACCTCATACGGTCAAAACAGTCCACAAGAGCCCCAAACGGGCGATGGAAATAAAGCACGGTGTCAAGCGTGTACCGGCCCGCCTTTTTGCCCGGCGTGACCTCAAAAAACATTTTCCGCGTGCCGTCGTCAAAAAGCGAACTGTCGTCTGTCATCTGAAAACCGACACGGGAGAACACCGGCCGTGTTTTGTCTGACAGGTCAAAACCGTGCAGCAAGGGGTTAACGGGAATGTTGTCCGGGGTACGTACCTCAAACTGGAGGTGAGGAGCTCCAACTCCGCTCTGGCCGGAATAGGCAATGAATTCGCCCCGGCTCACTCGAATGGAATCTTGGGGAAACTCAATGTCTTGGTAGTATCTTCGAGAGGCCACCTGGGCCGCTTTCAGAGGCCTGTCGACATTGGCGGCAAAGTTGGCCAGATGGCCGAAAACGTAGATGTAGCCATCGTCCCCTTTGATGTACAAGGCCTTACCGTAGCCGAAATACGCGGTGCGGACTCTCATAACATAGCCGTCAACAGGAGAAAAGAGGCTTTTCCCTGGTATCCCGCCGGTTCTCAGGTCAACACCAAAGTGGAAATGGTCGGGGCGGTAGTCGCCAAACCCCGATGAAAGGTCAATATCCTGCTTCAATGGCCAGTCTGTATTGGCCGGACAAACGGAGGCGGTGGCAACAACTACTCCCACTAACAGGCAGAAACCTTTTGTCGATAATGTCATCATGTGCAATCCAAGCTGGTTAAGGTCATTGCCAATTTATGGTCGTTTTGGCTCAAAGATCAATGTTTTTCGTATAAATGTGAATGTAGTATTGCAAAATCAGTCGGTTCGGCTATATATTTACGCTCAGTTTTCACCCCCGGCGCGGCTGACGGAGAAACGTTATTTGAAGCACAAAAAATAGAAGGAGAAACGCTGGATGTTTGAGACACTTCGCAGGATGATATTCCCCATCATCATTATTGTACTGCTCTCTTTCGGTGGCTTGATTGTTCTCCAATGGGGGATGGGGCTATCTAGTCGGGGACAGTATGCCGAAGCCAACGTGGCGGCTGTGATAAATGGGATGGAAGTGTCCTGGGAGACGTACAACCGCGTCTACCAATCACTGTATCAGGTTGAATCTGAGAACACCGACGAGGAACTTCCGGAGTCCAAGATTCGCGAAATCCAGCAGACTGCCTGGCGGCAGCTTCTCCACGACCACCTCATTATGCAGGAGGTGGCTAAACACAACCTTGTGGTCACCGACGACGAGCTGTACACCTTCCTGCGCTACAACCCCCCGGCAGAACTGCAGCAGCTTCCCTATTTCCAAACCGACGGGAGATTTGACTATCAGAAGTATGTGAGCTCTATGGCCAATCCTCAGGACGCCATGTTCTGGGCTTCAGTGGAGCCATTTGCAAAGGAAAACGTCCTGAAACAGAAACTGCAGGAGATGATTATTCAGGCTGCCCACGTGACTGAATCAGAGGTCAAGGAGTTTTACCTAACCCTCAACGAGAAGATCAAGGTTGGTATGGTCAACGTTGGCTATGATAGGTTCTCCAAGCCTCCCCCCAGGAGCACTGACGAAGAGCTTGAGGAGTTCTTCAATGAACGCAGAAACGATTATCATATCGACGAGAGGGCCGCTTTCAATATCGCCTTGATTGAAAAGAAGCCCCAGCCACTGGACTGGGAGCGAACCTATAACAAAGCTATGGCAATCTATGATTCCATCCAGGCGGGGGCCGATTTCGGCGAGATGGCCGGTCGTTACTCTGAGGACCCGGCCTCGGCCAAGGAGGGGGGCGATCTGGGCTGGTTCCCTCGGGGACAGATGGTTGAAGAGTTTGACCGCAGAGTCTTTTCAATGAAGGAGGGGATGATTTCGGAGCCGATCAGAAGCAAGTTTGGCTGGCATATCATCAAGCTTCACGCCTTCAAAGAAGAAATGGAGAAGCCGCGAGGGAAACAAGAGAAAGAACTGGTGCAAAAGGCTCATGCTTCCCACATCCTGGTAAAGACGGAGGCCGGACAGGAAACGCTCGATCGGGCTTATCGGCGGCTTGAAGAGTTCCATACCGCAGCCAAGAAGAAAGGCTTCTTCAAGGCAGCTGAGGATTTGAGCTTTCCCATAAAGAACACAGAGCTGTTTTTCCGCGACAAAAACATCCAGTTCATTGGAAGAGACCCAAACGCTGGACGATTTGCCTTTGAAAATGAGGTCGATGCCATCTCGGACGTCCTGGAAAACAAAACCGCCTTTTACGTGGTGCGGGTAGCTGAGCGAATGCCGGCCGGAATGGCTACTTTTGAAGAGGTTAAGGAAAAGCTCAAGCTTGACATAGTCAAATACAAAGTTGTCACCCTGTGTCGTGATACAGCCGATGCCATTTACACTGAAATTCAGAAAGGCACCGACATCGAGAAAGCGGCAAAGATGTTCGGCGAGGAGTACGAGACCCCGGCTGAGTTTTTACGTACCGATTACGTCAAGGGGCCCGGCCGCGACCCGATGGCAATTGGTGCTGCTTTCTCTCTTAGCGAGCCGGGGCAGATCTCCGAACCGGTCGATTTTAATCAGGGGACTGTAGTTTTCAAGCTGCTGGAGCGGACAAGCCCGGATTTGAGCGATTACAACGCTCGACGGGATTCTCTGTATGCCGTCATTTTGAACTACAAGCGCAAGGAGCTCTACGGCCGTTGGTTTGAAAATCTGATAGAGAACTCTGATATAGTAAACAACATTGAAAAGACTTTGCAGGAGGACGGAGAGTTCTAACAGGCCCAGAAAAACGCCGGAAGTGTCATTGCGAGAAGTGATACTAGTGTATCGTCCCAGAAATAACCTGCAAAATAACTTGCGTATTCTGTGGCGGGGCGATCTTCAGGTCGCCCCGTGTGACAAAGGTTTTCCCGTCGGGTCTGAAGACCCGCTGGGCACATGACTATGTGAATATATCTCTGGGACACAACGCCAGGTTCTCATTGTTGATTTCCGTCAGGCGGCTTGAAGCTATAGTGATATGTCGCAACCCCGCCCAACGCCTGCTTTCGCGCGAGATGTCGCGCCCCCTTGCTATGAAGACACCCAAAAATAAAGAATAGAGAGGTAGCATGTCGTTACTTAAAACAGTGGGCGCAGGAGTGTGCGCTATCGTGCTTTTCGTAACATCGTCCTCTGCAGCAGACGAGAGCAAACCCGCCTGGAAAAAGTCACTCATGGTAGACATCACCACCACCCAGACGTCCTATTCCCATTCCTGGGTGGGCGGCGAAGCCGGCTCGGTCAACTGGGTTGGCAACCTCAACGGTTCGGCGGAAAAACAGCTCAAGGAATGGTTTAATTTCAAGTCCACGTTAAAACTATCCTTTGGCCAAACCATGACACAGGGCGCTGACTCGGTCAAGCACTGGAGCAAACCGAAGAAATCCACGGACCTCATTGATTGGGAGAATGTCGGGCGTTTTACCCTACAGAAACTCGTAGATCCATTTGCTGCCTTTAGGTTGGAGTCGCAGTTCCTGGATGCATCGGTTGAAGCAAAGAAGCGTTTCTTTACGCCTATCAAGTTGACCGAGTCGGTCGGCATTGCCAGACGCTTCTATACACGGGAAAAGGACCAGATAATCAGCCGCCTAGGACTTGCCCTGCGTCAGATCATGAAGAATACCATAGTTGACGAGCAGTTGAACACGGAAGACTCAACTCTCATCGACGGCGGTATTGAATCTGTAACGGATGTAACGCTGACACTTAACGAAAGGCTCCGATATACCGGAAAACTGACCCTGTACAAAGCGCTGTACTTCTCCAACAAGGACGAAGTGAAAGGCACCGAGTTTGAGGATGATTGGAAAGCCATTGATGTCAACTGGGAAAATATCATCAGCGCCTCGCTGTCAAAAATCATAACAGTGAATTTGTACACACAACTACTGTACGATAAAGAGGTGAGCCGCAAAGGCAGGTTTAAGGAAACCCTGGCGATCGGTTTTGTTTTCAAGATGCTTTGATTGGGGATACCCGCCCCTGACTTGGTTACGGCAAAACCGGACTTGCGTGTTCCCAAGGTATAACCGGCTCTACCGGTCGTGGACATAGATTCTTTTCCCTTTGTAATCGATCGTAAACTTGTACCGGTACAAGAAGCTCGCCCCTACGATCCCTTCAAAATCAGCTCCCCGGAGGGATTTCTTGAATCGCGAAAGATCAGTAACCACTACCGGTACGTTTTTTGACCTGACGATGTCACCGATGCTCATAGTGGCTACCATCTGCCTCTTGTCTTCTTTGAGGTTCAAGCCAAGTTGGCGGGCCAGTGATCTGGAGAGGGAAGTGTATGATGCACAGTAATCCAGAATCATGGGAACGGTCAGACTGTCATCGAGGGTAACATTTACGAGAATCAGGTGACGGTGGGTTGAAAAACGGATCGTGCGATAGGAACTGTCCTTGCCGGCCTTCATGAAATCCGGTTGACCCATTTGCAGTCGAAGGGTTCGGGCAGGGTAATCGACCGTAACGTAAAATCGCTGCAGGACGTCATGTCCGATCAGGCCGTCGGGATAGCCCAAGCGCTTGTCCTTGATAATCCTGTCCAAATTGATCGCGGTGGCGCGTAGATTGTACAGCGTCTCCTTACCAATACGCAGAGAGCGAATATCGATAAACGACGCCTCGCTGCTCCCATCGATCCCAACCACCGGGCGTTGAGGCGTAGAGCGAAGAAAAGTGAGGCTATGCCTCCGGGCGAAAGCGCTGTCGACATACAGTCGGTCAGCTCCGGTATCGATCCCGAATGTGGCCTTGACGCGACCATCGATGATTACCTCCACCTCCACCAGACCCCGCACGGGATCGAAAGGGACCACCTCGCTAAGAACCGTGAAGGCGCACAGGACGATAACGATTATGGTTTTCCAGATCATTTCATACATATAATGACTTATCGTTCCGTCCGCCATTTACGGATAGATATTCAGATGGGGCAGATGTGGAGATCTGCCGCCCACGAAACGCGCTTCAATCCTGATGATGTGCATAACTGTTCTACTCATATCCATTGTTGTCGACCCTCAGCACAAACAGTTCAGCTCGTTAGTTCCTTTCGGCGTCTGAAAAACGCTATCAGAGAGCCGAGCAGTATCAACGTAGTGCCTGCCCAGACAAGATTAATGACCGGCTTTCTGGAGACGTCCAGTATCAGCGTCTCAGACCCTTTATCCTCGACCAGACCGGGTATACTCAAGACCACCGCCCCTTCATCGGCCAGAATCTGCTCGATAGAGATCTCATATTCTTCATTCTCGCCAAACCGGGCGGGAAAATCCATCATAGAGGAACTGCCATCCTCCATCATCGCAGCTACCAGAGCAGGCTCCACGGTATCCGTGACACCATCCCACGCCACCTGCAATTGAGCCGACACCCGCAGATCGGACTGCGACGGGTCATGCTGACCCATTGCAAAGCCGATGAATGTGAAGACATACTCACCGAGGTGTTTTTCCTCTCCTTTGACCAGCCGCAGCCCCTTCCGTCCGGTCCCGTCCTGAACCTGCTGAGGAGAAAAGTAGAGATCGTAGAATAACGATCTTCTAAGGTACGGTTTTTTCATGATGCCATCAAGACGTCGTGAATAGTACAGCTCAGGACGAACCTCCTCTATTGAGTTGCCGTCCTCGAGTGTGAGAATCAGCTTGTTTCGGGGATGATTGATGTCGCTCTCCATTCCCTGATAGGAGACACGTATCCCGTAAACGCCGCTGCTTTCTCCCTTCGAAAGAACTAGTTGTTCGCTGGAGCTAAAAGCCGACGATCCGAGGATGCCGATAATCATGACCCCAAATCCAAAATGAGTTAGCTGTCCCCCCACCAGCCGCCAACCGCGCGGGAGAAGCCACACCAGGTAAATGACATTAGAAGTGATACTCATCAATGCGGCGGCAATAAAAAGAACATATAGCGGGCTGCTCAGCCCCAGCACCACGCACAGGATGGCGGTGACAATTAGCACTATTACCGCCGGCACTAAATGCCGAGCCAGATCAGGATATAACAGGTACATAACCAATCCCGTGGCGACAATAATGAACAGCACGGAGAAGATAAGCCCGGCATTGAGAACTATGAAGAAAACACCTATCGCAACAACCGTGGCGCCAAAAACCGTTACCCCAAGCTTGACTTTCCAACTTCTTGGAACAAAAGAGGTCATGCCTCCGTCTCCAAAAGGGGAGACAGTGAGCAGAAAAGCAAACAGTATGGCAAGAGGCAGAGCGAAACCGTTGTAAGTAGCGATGTCGGCGGCTCGTGGAGTAGAGGAGATCAGCGATGTAATCAACGGCAGCGAGGCCCAGAACAGGACAACCACGGCGAAAATGAAAAGCAGCAATAGACCGGTAAAGAGAAAAAACTCGCGGCCATAGATGTTGTAATTGATCGGAACATGACCCAGTGATTTGATCTTTGGCACAAACAGCATCACCGTCATTACTACAAACAGTATCAGAAAGCCTATCAAGAAGACGTTGGTGCCTAAGTCAACAAAACTGTGTACCGAAAAATCTGTCAGCACCCCGCTGCTGGTGAGAAAGGTGCCGTACACCACCAGAACAAAGACCAGCGCCGTCATGAGAATATTCGTTTTCCTCAGCGCTCCGGTACGCTTTTCGAGAGCCAGACCATGCAGCAGCGCCAGCAACACAAACCAGGGGATCAACGATGAGTTCTCCACCGGATCCCACGACCAGTAGCCACCCCAGCCGAGCGTCTTGTATGCCCAATAGCCGCCCAAGATATTGCCCCCGGCCAGCATGAGGGCCGTCACCACCTGCCAAGGAAAGACGCGGCGGACCCAGTCGCGATAGTCGTTCATTATCAAAGCCGCCATAGCGATTGCAAACGGCACCACCGCCGCCGCATACCCGATAAAAACCACCGGCGGGTGGACCACCATCCAGGCATCCTGCAGCAACGGATTCAGCCCGGCGCCGTCTTCTGCATGAAACTTAAGCAGGGCAAAGGGGGACAGTTTCACCAGCATCGTCAAAAAGAAAAGATTGACAATGCTGTAGACAATCATGGCATTATTGGTATAATGGCCCCCCTTACGGATAATCACATACCCAAAAAGCGCGCTCAACAAGAACCAGAGCAGGTAGGTACCCTCCTGTCCGCCCCAGAACGCGGACAGCAGGTAGAAAAACGGCAGTGATCGGTCAGAATATTCAAAGGAGTACTTGACGGTGAAGTCATGGCTGAAAAACAGATAAAACAGGTAGGCAACAGCTAAAATAGCAGCGAAACAAAACAGGTGGTAACTTTTGAGGGCAAGACTTCGGTACGATACATTTCCACGGGCTGTTCTGAAAAAGGCAAAGCCCGCGACAAGATTAGCGGCAAACGCATACCATATCAAGAGCTGACCGGGGACGTCCGATCCCATGGTCAGGCTCCGGTCTCGCGGACACCTTCATCATGCTTGCGTATGTCCTGGTACTCCTGACCCCCTTCTCCCTGGTACTTGGAAGGACACTTGACTAACATCTGTTCGGCAACAAACGTCTCACCCTCGCTCTTGCCTTTGAGCACCACTGACGTCGCTTGCTCGAAGTTTCCAGGGACAACGCTATAGTGTATCACCTTCATCCGCTGCGCGCGCTGTTTGTCCTGAGCTTCGGGATCATAGATAGCAAACTCCAGGCGAGAAATTTCGGCGTTATAATTTACTTCATCAAAGTCAATCTTGCCCAGCACCTGCACCGTTCTTTGAGAGTGGCGGGCTTCCTCTATCGAAACATAGCGGAGGGTCGTCTTCAAGAAGGCACTGGTACCCCATACCAAAAACACCACGATGATGACACCGCCAATAATCGGCTTGGCCTTCATTTCAGCTTTTCCTCAAGCTTCTTGACCTTTTTGTCAAGACGCACCAGAAATATAAACAACCCCACCCATACCGCCAAAGTCACGACCATGGTAACATAGTTACCATCCATACTACTACTCCCTTTCCATCTGAGCCCGCCCGATGATGCTGACCCGTCTGGCAAGGTTGAAAATCCACAGGAAGATCAATGTAAAAAAACCAGTGACGCAGTAAAAATCCATCGCACCGTGATGCCCATCGTAAACTGCATCTCTTTGTTCACCACCGACTCGTTTGGATGCAATGACGGCACCACCCGCGGCATAACAAAAGTCAAGAACGGAACCGTTATAAAAGCAAATATCGCATAGGCTGCCGCCAGCGCCGCTTTTTTCTCTTCACCTTCGATCGCTCCTCGCAGGGCAAAGTACGCACCATATAACAACAACAGAACGAAGATGGATGTTTCTCTCGGGTCCCAGTTCCAAAACGAACCCCAGGCCACCTTAGCAAAGATGGAATCGGTCACGGTAGCCAGGGCGCAAAAGATAAGTCCCAGGCGGGCGGCCTCGACAGCCTTATCGTCCTCGGCGATATTCCTCGTTTTCAGGTACCGAATCGAATAGACCATTGCCATGCCGAAGGCGACCACGCAAATCTAGGCCAGAGGAATGTGGTAGTAGAAGATTCGGCTGGCCTCGCCGATCTGCGGCTGTGGCGCCGGAGTAACAAAACTGAAAACAATAAAAGCTGACATTAGAACAAATATGAGAGTTTTCCACCACATTTTCTCTGACCATTAGGGGACAATTAGGCAACAGTCAATTATAAGACAACCACGCCAATTGGCAACAGGATTTAAGCCTATGCCGGGTTTCTTGCTCCATCCGCCTCAGGCGAATTCCACTCGGGACTCAAGCTGCCAGGCCTCTGAGACAGTCTCACGCCGCCCAATGGCGCTGTGCGCAGGCTGACATCACGCATCTTCTTTTGCTGGGGCTCACATCGTTTTCGCATCGTGACAACTCAAAAACTGTATCACTCCTGCCAGACAAATTTGAAAAGCAGGACCGAGCCGGTAACCATAACGATCCCGTACGCAACAAGGAACTGAATCTCGGTGGTGATGTCGCCAATGGCGCCACTGTCGAGGACTTTCTCGGTGGCCAAGACGAGGACCAACAGCAGCGGCATCAATATGGGGAACGACAGCACGGCAAAGAGCGCCCCCTTGACCGAGGCCTTGGCAATAATCGCCGCTACCAGAGTAGTGGCGCTACATAACCCAATCACTCCCAAGGCGAGAACTAAGATAAAAGTGGCTATGCCACTGGCCGGAGCATCGGTGAAAATAAAGAAAATGGGCGTTATTAGCGCCGCCATGACCGACAGGAGACTGAAATTGAACAGCAGCTTGCCGATATACACCGGATCCGGGTCAGCCATCAATCTTAGTGTCAACGCCGTGCCTGCTTCCTCTTCCCTGATAAACGCCTGCGCCAATCCCGACATGGCCGAGAAAAGCATAACAATCCAGAACAACGCCGCCAGTAGCTTTGGAGGAAGTCCGCTCTGCCCGACCGAAAAGGAAACTGCCGCCAGCGTGGTAACGGCAAACATCAGGATGGCGTTGAGGGCGTAGCGAGTGCGCAGTTCAAGGCGGACGTCCTTGGCAAATACGGCCAGAGTTTTACTGACCAAACCGGAGCTGCTTTTCGGCAAGGCTGCTCTCCTCTCGGTCATTGGTGGCGATGATAATGATACAGTGCGGACGATACTCTTCGACGATACCGGCCACAAGCTGCTTGCCTTCCTCGTCCAGGTTTGCGCCTGGCTCATCGAGAAACAGAAAGGCGGGACTTTTCAAAAGCGCCACTGCGTACTTGAGGCGTTGCTTCATCCCGGATGAATACTCGGCGACCATATCGCACCCGCGCCCCTGAAGGCCCACCTTTGCAAGAAGGTGGTCGATTTGCTTTCCCGTGACCGAACCGCCGGCAACCATGGCAAAGAACTTCAGGTTCTCCTCGGCCGTAAGCTGATCGTACAGATTAAGGTAAGGCGAGACAAAAGACGTCAGAGACCTGAGCCGTGACTACTCGAGGCGTTGGTCACTATCAGTATACTCGATCCAACCCTTGGTCGGACGGTACAGCATAAGCAGGGTCATCAACAGCGTTGACTTTCCGGAACCGTTGGGCCTCACGACGGCCAGCGAGTCCCCGGTGGTCAGTTCAAAAGCCAGACGGGAAAAGACCCTTCGCGGCCCGAATCTCTTGGCCAGGTCTGTGACTGCGAGCCTGAACACAACCAGGAATTAGGGTAAGAGCTATGAGAAATCAAGATAAAAGGTTGATAGTTGTAGGGCAGTATTATTCGTCAAATGCACAAAGCCTTTGACCTACATTGCTCGAATGGGACAGCCTCTGGACATCTGCCGCCAACGAAAGACTGCCGCGTAAGCAAGCTGCTATTCGCTACGGTCTTTTATACGATACATCCTCTTCACCGGCAGGGTGTAGCGGCTGTGCGCTTCGTCATTGATCTCGAAGGTCAGCGATTGTTCGAATTCCGTTTCGATCGCGTTTTCATGCACTATAACTATTCCGTCGACCGTCTCGCCCGCTTTGATCTTTTGGGGCAGTATGACATCAAAGTGTTTTTTGGACCAGTCGATCAGCGTAATCTCATAATCCTGGTCGCTCTTGTTTTGAATAAGAAACTTTGCCTTGCGGCGCGGTCTCTGAGTGAATTGGGACACATCCAGATTATACGGGCTCAGGCTTAGTGGCATCACCGTGTCCGGTTCCGGAAGCAGCTCAGCCATGATCTTCACGTAGTACATTTGTCCCCCGGTGTTGGTTTCAAGGTATGGTCGTTTGGAAACCATGCCGCGATATGACTTGGTTGAGAAGAATATCTCAAGGGCGGTACTGTCGCCTGGAGCTATGACAGAATCCTCTATTGGTGCCTTGGTGCACCCGCAGCCGGAGACGACCTTGGTTATCCTGAGGGTGTCGTCGCCCACTGACTTTATCCAGAAGGTATGCGCGACCTTCGCGCCCTGACAGACCTTGCCGAAATCGAACAACGGATCGGGGATCTCCACTGCCGGTCCTGCGTGTGACGTACCGACACAGGTTAACAACAACAGACAAAAGGCGGCAACATTGATGATCTTGTTCATCGATATCTTTCCTCCAGAACCACTAATGAACCAGTACGTTGATAGTTATGGTGTCTACAAAAACTCCATGCCAAGGGACGCATACAACTCATGAAATAAGGCCAAACAGCCTTCCCCAGCGAACCTTTTCAAAGAAATGGACGGCGTTATAAATGAACATCCTGGGCACCGAGAGCGGGTCACTGACGGAGACTTCCGGCGATGGGTGCTCAGAGTCGTCCCAGGACCAGTGGACTAAAATAGCTTCGCCAAGAATCAGATCCTCGTGCACCGCTCCCCAATACCGCGAGTCATAAGAATTGTCCCGGTTGTCGCCCATCATAAAATAGCGGTTGCGAGGAACAATGAGGGGGCCAAAGTTGTCTTTACTATCCATGCCGCCAGGACCACGAGGGGCGATTTTCTGACTGCCGTCCGTATTAGTATCGTATTTGCAAAACTCTGGATCAGGAAACCGCTTTCCATTGACAAACAGAACCTTGTCCTTCACCTCCACCGTGTCCCCGGCCGTCGCCACGCAGCGCTTGATGTACTTGGTAACACCGTCCACCGGGTAGATGAAAATCACTACGTCACCGGGATGGGGTTCCCTTATCGCCGGCAGGCGCCAGTTGACAAGGGGAAGGCGGGCGCCGTAGATAAACTTATTGGCCAGCAGAAAATCGCCTACCAGAAGGGTGTCCTCCATCGACTGCGACGGTATCTTGTACGCCTCAACAATCGACGTTTTGATTACCAGAGCCATAACCACGGCTGCCAGGATCTGCTTGAAATTGTCCCACAGGGTATTGCCAAGGGAGGGTTTGCGGGGACGATCGGGTTTTCTTGGCGAAGTCTGTTTTGTTTTGCTCATATCTCGCACAAAAGATAGTTGCAATTACTGTTTCTTGGGTTCTTCATACTTTATCCCCTTATACGTTTCTTTGCCAGGACGGATGCACACAATTGTGAAGGAGTATATTCGCAATGCTTGCCAACCGCTAAAAGCCTTTGAACAACCGTAAGATATCATTATACGTCACAAAAACAATCAGTCCCAAAAGCAGGATGACACCGATCTGCTGGGCGGTGGAGCGAATCTTCATCGACAGCGGCGTACCCCGTACCTTTTCGATGGCCAGAAAGATCAGATGGCCGCCATCGAGAACCGGTATTGGCAATATATTGAGCACCGCCAGATTGACCGAAAGCAAAGCCATAAAGAAAAACAGGCTGGCAGCTCCCTTGCGCGCTTCTTTGCCGGACTGCTGAGCGATAAACAGCGGTCCGCCGACCATCTTCGGGGAAACCTCACCGGTGACGTACTTCTTGACGAATTTTACCGTCTCCCAAACAATAATATGAGCCGTGACAAAGCCGTCCTCAATCGACTCCCGCAGGCCGACACTCACCCGCCCGATCACTTTCTGCCCAAGGATAACCCCGATAAGACCGACCATATCCGGTGCTCCATCCGGATTCGGCTGAGCACTCTTCATCGTGGTAATAGTAGTCGTTATGGTATCACTGGCGTGGACCCATGTCAGATCAAGCGATTCTTCGATTTTCGCGTGAATAATTGAACTGAGCGAGTCCGATCGAAATACGGGAACGCCATCAATGGCGATGATCTCATCTCCCTCTTTCAGCCCCGCCTCTGCTGCCGGACCGTCAGGGTTGACCTGAATGATTGCCACCCGATTAGGGTCGAAGATGGGTCGGCCACCAAAATACAAGATGCCGATCAACAGCACAATCGACAGCAAGTAGTTCATAAAGGGGCCGGCAAAGATGACCGCAGTTCGCTGGGCCACACTCTTAGACATAAACTCATCGGGTGCGCCGGTGCTTTCCTCGCCGGGGTGTTCGCCTGCCATTTTGACATACCCTCCCAGTGGGATGACGCCGATACAGTAAGTGGTCTCGCCAACTTTCTTGGCAAGTATATTGGGCGGGAATCCAAGCGAGAATTTGTCGACTCTGACCCCCACTTTCTTAGCCACCAGGAAATGTCCCAGTTCGTGGATAAAAATCAGAATGCCAAGAACAAAAATAAACGCCGCTGCTGTCAGCAACATGTTGACTGACCTACCCTTTCTCCAGCTATCTTTCGCGCCTGACCGTCGGCCTGTAGAATATCATCCAATTTCGGGTCGGAAACAACGGGTATTTTGGCAACCGCATCCTCTATAATATCGGTAATTTCCGTAAATCTGACAGACCCCTTCAAGAAAGCATCAACGGCCACCTCGTTGGCGGCATTAAGGGCAGCCGGAGCGGTGCCGCCTGTTTTAGCGACCGAATATGCCAACTCCAGAGCGGGGAACCGATCAAAATCGGGTTTTTCGAAGGTTAGTAAAGCGAGTGTATCAAAATCCAGCTGGCCGTAGTCCGATTCCACCCGTTCCGGCCAGAAGAGAGCATAAGTAATGGGCAGCCTCATATCTGGGTTGGAAAGCTGGGCGATTATGGAACTGTCGATGAACTCGACCATCGAGTGGATGATCGACTGCGGGTGAATCACCACCTTGACCTTTTCGGTCGGCAGTGAAAAAAGAGTGGTTGCTTCAATTATCTCCAGCCCCTTGTTGACCATGGTGGCCGAGTCAATCGTTATTTTAGGGCCCATCTTCCAGGTGGGGTGGGCCAACGCCTGCTTTGAAGTAATTTCGGCAAACCGATCGAGGGGATAGTTTCTGAATGGACCTCCTGAGGCGGTAAGGATAATAGACCTGACTTCGTCGGCTTTCCCGCAGGCCAGCGCCTGCCAGATGGCGGAGTGTTCGGAATCTATCGGGAGAATTCTGCCCTCGTTATTTTTCATCAGGGGCCCAAACAGCGGCCCGCCCGTAACCAGCGATTCCTTGTTGGCTAAAGCCAGGTGCTTGCCACTCTTGACCGCTGCCAGCGAGGCGCGAAGTCCCGCGGCCCCGACGACGGCATTGACGACCAGATTGACGTCAGCAAGACCGGCCAGTTGAATCATCTCAGCTTCCCCGGAAAGCACCTTTACCGGTTTGCCTTTCAACCTCTCAGCCAGGAGCCGGCTCCTGTTGGCATCGACAAGGCAGACATACTCAGGCCGGAACTGCTGATACTGCTCGACCAGCAGCTCATCATTTGAGTGGGCAGCCAGAGCGATCACCTCGAAACGGCCGGGGTGCCGCCTGACGACATCAAGAGTCGAACGGCCGATAGAACCGGTTGAGCCAAGCAGGACAATTCTTCGTGGAGTCATACAGTTATTTAACGAATCAGAAGTGTTGCTGTTCCGGGGGAAACCGGATTTCAGGCGCCGTCACGCTGGGTGAGGCTTGTAGCTCAGGTTCCGAGCGGAGTGTAATCGAGCGAGAAACCCAGCAACTTACTCGTCATGGTGAGCGGAGTCGAAACATGACGGAGCCTTTGACACGTAATCGTCACTCTTCGACTCCGCTCGGAGTGACACCTTCAGCGACCAAAGTTGTTGCCGGGTTTCTCACTTGTCCGGCGGCTGCCGGACCCCATTAGGAACCCGACCTACTATACCCAAAAAGGTTCCCCTAACCTCATTGAATCTCGCTGCCCTCAGCGTCAGACACGTAAATCTTAATTAAGTAGACGTTCTCCTTCGGCTTGGAAACCTCGCGCGGATTGCTGGGATTGGGGATGCATTCGACCGAACCAATCTTGTGAAGAACGTCGTACCCCTTGATCAGGTGCCCGAACACCGTGTACTTATTATCAAGCGAAGCAGTCATCCGATTGCTGTCCAAACAGATGAAAAACTGGCAAGATGCCGAGTTGGGGTCCATTGACCGTGCCATCGACAACACGCCCTCTTTGTGCGGAAGGTCTGAGAACTCGGCGTTAAGGGTGTACTCAGCGCGGCCCATTCCCGTTCCCGTTGGGTCACCCCCCTGGATCATAAATCTGTCCATCACCCGATGGAAAATGGTGCTGTCATAGAAACCATCTTTTGTTCTGGCTACAAACGAATCGGCATGAGCCGGTGCGACATCATGGTACAGTTCGACCGTCATATTGCCGTAGTCAGTAACAAGTGTTGCGAACTTGTTGCTTTCATTTCTGACCGGAGCGCGAACTACGGCCAAACTGTCGTAGTTGTACTGGGGCTGCGATGGCTGCTCGGTTGTAGTCGTGCTTTCTGTTTCAGCCTTTTTCTCCTCTTTGGAGCATCCGGCCTGCCCAAGCAGGAAGAGGACTGCCGTCAGCAGCGCTAACGAAATGATTCTCATTGGTTTAATCCTTTCATTCTTTAAGTTTTCGAGGCGAATATATTCAACTCCTCAACGGCTGTCAAGGATGAATGGCCTGCCTCTGTTTGCAGTACATGTGCACTCTCGCTTGCAGGTGTCGTCACACGATCCGAGGCCGGCCTGGAGTCGTATTTGGACACAAGCCGTCGGGATTGCCGTCCAATTTAGCTTCTCCCCTTGCAGACGCCGACAAAATCTACTATTTTAAATTGTCACGATTATTCAGAACCCGTAGCACGTCAAAAGCGATGAGAGAGCTGCTTGAAAGAAAGTTTTTCCCCTTTGTAATAAAGCCCGGTCGGTATGTAGGCAGTGAGCCCGGCCAGATTGTCAAAGACCCGACTGACCGCCTGAAATATCTCCACGCTTTCCCCGACAAGTACGAAATCGGCCAGTCTTATGTCGGCCTGCAAACGCTGTATCATATAATCAACCGGGACGATCGCTTTTTATGCGAGCGTGTTTTTGCCGTTGATCGAGACGCCGAAGAAATCATGCGCAAGGAAGGCATTCCCCTGTTCTCTCTCGAGTCGTCGCGACCGGCCGGTGAGTTTGATGCCGTCGGTTTTACCCTGACATACCCTTTCGTTTTCACCAACGTGCTGGCGATGTTAGATTTGGCCGGCATCCCGCTGCGCTCCTCTGATCGATCCGATGACCATCCCCTGATCCTTGCCGGTGGACCAGCGGTCTATAATCTGGAACCGATAGCTGATTTCATCGACCTATTTTTCATCGGCGACGCTGAAGAAGGTTTGCCCCGGATGCTGGAAATCCTCTATGATATGAAGGATGCGTCTCGGCATAATAAGTTAAAGCGGATAGTCCAGAGAGTCGAGTCGGTGTATGTTCCTCAGTTCTATGATAAAGACAGAAAACCGACCGAGGACTTCGCCCCTGAGAAGGTGCGAGCCCGCGTTATGAAAGAATTGAAGCCGGAGTATTACCCGAAGCAGCCGATTCTTCCTCTGATTGACATCGTCCACAGTCATCTTAGCGTGGAAATCATGCGCGGCTGTCCTCAGGGATGTCGCTTCTGTCAGGCGGGGCCGATCTACCGGCCGGTCCGGGTGCGGCCGCAGAGCGACGTTATCGAACAGATCGATACCCAGATTGCAAACACCGGCTATGATGAGGTGGCGCTCTTGTCTCTGTCAACATCGGACTATCCCAGTATCGAACAACTGGCCACGATGGCGGCCCGACGCCTGGAACCGCTGAAGGTGTCAATCTCAATGCCCTCCTTGCGGCCGGGGACAATAAGTCCGGCATTGTTGGATGCAGCCAGAAGGGTCCGAAAGGCGGGACTGACTATCGCCCCCGAGGCCGGCACTGAACGCTTGCGCCGTTTTATCCGCAAGGATTTTCCCGACGCCGCTATCTATGATACCGCTCGCATGGCCTTTGAAAAGGGCTGGACGACGATCAAGCTGTATTTCATGATCGGCCTTCCCACCGAGATCGAGGAGGACCTGCTGGGCATTGTGAATGTCATCAATAAGGTGTGTGATATCAGCCGCGCCTGTAAAGGGAAGAAGACCGTCAATGTTACCCTTTCCCCGTTTGTTGCCGAGCCTCACACGCCATTTCAGTGGGATGAAATGGACCCACCGGAAGTGATCCTACAGAAGCTCCGCTTTATCAAGAAACACTGCAAGCATCGCCACGTCCACTTCAAACACAATTCGAGCGAGGCCGCCGTGCTGCAGGGGCTCCTTGGACGCGGGGGACGAGAGATGGCGGATGTCATCCTGTCAGCTTACAACGCCGGCTGTCGCTTTGACGGCTGGAGCGAGGAGTTTGACCCGCAGAAGTGGTTTGCCGCTTTAGAAAAAAGCAGCATCGATATCGGTGAAAAGCTGAAGCCGATTCCGTTTGATACGGATCTTCCCTGGTCGCATATCGAAAAGGGAGTCTCGATCGAGCGCCTGCAAAACGAACGGCAGCGCACCTCATCGCAACTACGAGAATACACGCCTCAATTCCAGAGAACTGACCAACAGGACAACGCTGGCAGTCAAGGCATGGAATTTGGACGGGGCAAAAAGAAAGTAGCTTCGCGCAACCTGACTGCCCCGACCAAAAACCGCGTCCGTATCCGCTGGGGGAAAAGCGCCCGCTATCGGTATATGTCCCACCTTGACAACATCCGCGCCATTGAACGCGCTCTGAGGCGAGCTAGTGTTCCGGTTGCTTACAGCCAAGGGTTCAACCCCACTATGAAATTGTCCTTCGGTCCTCCTTTGCCGCTGGGGCTCACCTCCGAATCGGAATTTGTTGATATCACCCTGGAAACCAACCTGATGCCATACATGGTTGACAATTTGAAACGAGCTATACCGGATGGCGTGGACATCTTTGAAGCAAAAACCGTTCTGGGCAAAAGCCGCTCCCTTTCCTCGGCGCTCAATCGCGTCGTCTATACCCTGCCCCTTGAAGAATTAGAGAAAACAGACGATCTGATAAAGAAGGGTAGTGATATCCTGAAAGCAGACAGGCTCTATGTGGAGCGAGCTGGAAAGTCGGAAACCAGGACGGTCGATGTCCGCCCGGCCATATATGACATTACGGTTGAAGATGAGAACCTAGTGATGACACTTGGAATTGGTGAGAGTGGGTATGTGCGGCCCGTCGAGGTTTTGGAACTGCTCGATACCGGTCGTGACGTCAGACTGTTGTCCCATTCGATCCATCGCAAGGAGTTGTACCGGCAGGACGAGCAAGGGCGCAAGATAAACGCTATGGATATCTGATTATAGACTGAACCATGCAGGTAAAACCTCCCCGGCAACAAAAATATGATCCGGTGCGAGCAGCGGCAGTGGAGGCTCTCATTTTGATTCAAAGGGGAGAGCAACCCGAGGATGCCGTGCAACATGTCAGCGAAGGTAAAGAGTTTCGTCCCCTCGACAGGCGTTTTCTGCTTCAGTTGGTCAACGGTACCACCAAGATGCAGCGCCGCATTGATCATGAAATCAAATTCTACCTGGCCAAACCGTCGCAGGAACTGCCGATAATCCTGGGCACTATTTTCAGGTTGGGGTTTTACCAGCTCCATTTCACCGACCGCATCCCGGCGGCGGCAGCCGTATCCGAATCTGTCAACCTGGCCCTTTACATGACCGACCGTAAACGCGCCAACCTGGTCAACGCCGTGATGCGCGCCAGCCTGCGGGAACCGCACCGGATAACATTCCCTTCCAAAGAGGACAAACCGGAAAAATACCTTAGCCTCTACTACAGCCAGCCGGATTACTTTGTCGACTATTGTCTGAAAGAGTTCGGATTCGATAAGACCGAGAAGCTTCTTATAAAGTTCAACGAGCCGCCGCACGTTACCTATCGCGTCAATTATCTTAAAATAAAACCGGAGGAAGTTGAACGCACCCTGCAGGAAAACAACATTAAGTTCTCACATGGCAAGCATCTTCCGGAGTTCATTCACATTGACGAAGGTGGTCTCCCGCTTGAAGATGAGCTGGTAAAAACAGGGAAGGTACTGGTGCAGGACGAGTCGGCTGGACTGGCGGTACGGCTGCTGAATCCGCGGCCAAACGGCAACGTCGTTGACCTGACGGCGGCGCCGGGTGGCAAGGCAACGCACATTGCCGTCAGAATGCGCAACCGGGGGCGGGTCACGGCGGTCGATAAGTCGCGACAGCGCCTGGAGATACTGACGGGAAATGCCAAGCGTTTAGGCATCAAAATCATCTCTCCGGTAGCCTGTGACATGTTGAATTTTTCCGGTGGGCCGTTTGATCGGGTGCTGCTTGACCCACCCTGTTCCGGATGGGGCACGGCGGGCAAACACTCCGACCTGCGCTGGACAAAAACTATCGAGGATATCAAGAACCTTGTCAAAATTCAGGGCAAGATGCTTCGCAAGGCTGCCACGCTGGTGAAACCGGGTGGTGTGCTCGTTTACTCCACATGCACCATCATACGAGACGAAAATGATCAGATAGTCGAGGAGTTTCTGGTGCGCCACCAAGACTTCGAGATTGATTCGGCCCAGGAGTTCTTCGGCGACGAGCTGGTAACGGAACGTGGCTTCGTGAAAACCTACCCCGCTCTTGACAAAATGGACGGCGCCTTCTGCGCCCGCCTCAGACGAAAACTGAAATCGTAGGATTTAGTTGTATCCATTAATCAATTATTCGTGTGCGTTGGACGTCCCGGGGCTGTCTTAAAAGCAAGTTAATTATGGCAATGAGGGTCGTCATCCTGAGCAGAGTCGAAGGGTGTCGACTGTGTGGCAAAGATTTAGTCATGGTTCGACTCCGTTCACCATGACTTCCCGGGTGTCCTGAACGGTACTTATAGACCTTATGGGACAGTCTCTCCCCGTCCGCCGCGTCCCAGGGAGAAATCGGCGCACGAGGACGTACGCCGACCACAGAAGTTCTTAATTTATGAAAGCGAAATGGTATAAGGCTGACTACTTGTTATAGAACGATTCTTCCTCGCCGGGATAGTCGCCCCGTTTAACATCGTCGATGTATTTCTTGACGGCCTCAGCAATTATCGGGGGAAGATCGGCGTACTGGCGCAGGAACTTGGGCTTGAAGCCCTCTTCGCGTAAGCCGAGGATGTCATTTATGACCAAAACCTGCCCGTCGCAGTGGGGACCGGCGCCGATGCCGATCGTTGCGGCAGTCTTCAGACTAGCAGTGACTTCTCTGGCGGTGTCGGCATTGATCAATTCCAGCACCATTGCAAAACAGCCCGCCTCCTCCAGAGCCAGCGCCGATTCCGTTAAGTAGGCACGAGATTTTTCTTCCCTTCCCTGCACTTTCGGGCCGCCCAAACGGTGAATGGACTGCGGGGTTAAACCAATGTGCCCCATCACAGGTATGCCGCACTCTACCACTCTCTTTACAGTCGCTGCCATCTCGACACCACCCTCCATCTTCACCGCCTCGGCCTGGCCTTCTTTGAGAAAGCGGCCGGCATTTGCAACGGCGGTCTCGGTTGAAGGCTGAAAGGATAAAAAGGGCATATCCGCAACAACCAGCGCCTTCTCCGTCCCGCGCGCTACAGCGGCCGTGTGGGCGACCATGACGTCCATCGTGATGGGAAGCGTCGAGTCGAAGCCGTGCACTACATTCGCGGCGGAATCGCCGACAAGGGTGGCATCTATTCCAGCCTCATCGAGCAGCTTAGCCATGTAATAGTCGTAAGCGGTCAGAACGGTGATCTTTTCCCCCTTAGCCTTCTTGTTGATGAAGGTCTGAACGGTTGTCTTTTTTCTTTCGCTCGTTTTCGGCATCTGCTTATTACCGGACAAGGTTTCCGGCCGGTGCGTAATACTTCTTTCCCGAAAGCGGTTTGCTGATCTGTTCGATAAGGTCGTCAAAGTGCTCGGGATTATTTACGAAATCAATCTCGTCGGTTTTCACCACCAGCAGCGGAGCTTCAATGAAATTGAAGAAGAAATAATCATACGCTTTGTTAAGCACATCGATATAGTCAGAGTCGATTGTTTTTTCAAACGGCAGGTTGCGCTTGCGGGTCCGCTGCAGCAGGACCGGAGTCGTAGCTTGAAGGTATATAACCAGGTCCGGGCGCGGAATATCACGCACCAGGATTGGGGCGATCTTGTTGTAAAGGGTCAGCTCACGATCGGAAAGATTCACCGAGGCAAAAATTGAGTCCTTGGCAAACAGATAGTCGGCGATAATCCGCTGGGCAAAAAGGTCTCGTGTCAGTAGTTGCTGCTGTTGTTGAAACCGTGAGAGCAAGAAAAAGAGTTGGCAGCTAAAGGCGTGCCGTTTGCGGTTCTTGTAAAAATCCACCAGGAAGGGGTTTTCAAACACTTCCTCGTTGACCAGCTCCGCCTCAAGTCGTTCGGCCAGCATCCCGGCAAACGAGGTCTTGCCGACACCGATCACACCCTCGACGGCGATATAGTTGGGTTCAAACGTTTCGGGCGACATGGTCCTTGAATAGTAAAACCTTTTGCCGCTGCTCGTCCGTGAGGAACTCAGCAATTGGTCGCTTGACTATAGGATGGACAAGGTTGGGCTCGATCTCCAAAAGAGGCACCATGGCAAACGGCCGGTTCATAAGCTGCCGGTGCGGTATCGACAACCGCTCGGTTTCGACAATCCGATCGCCAAACAGCAATATGTCCAGATCGATTGTGCGCGGCTGTTTCTTCCCTTTGCCGGTGCGGCCCAGCTTCTTCTCGATCAACTCTAGCGCATCAAGCAGCTCGTTGGGAAGGTACTGATAGTCGCCCATCACCACCTGGTTCATAAAAGAGGGATTGTCCCCTTCCATCTGTTCCGCTTCGGAGAGGTAGATGCCGGAGGCAGCCACTATCTCCAGCCCGGGAACCGTTTCCAGTTTGGCCAGCGCAGCCGACAGGTTTTTCTCGCGGTCACTCTCATTAGAGCCCATCAGTATGTATACCGTTTCCGCCATGTCAGTCCCTTACGATTTAGTGTTGCGATTGCCTATCAACTTTGATGGGTCCCCTTGAGAGCGCGTCAACTCCACCTCAATATACTTGACATACCCCGGTATAGGGGGATTCATCTTGCGTACCCTCAAAGTTACGCTGTAAACCGGAAAGGTGTCAAGTATTTTGGCCACCAGTCGACCGGCCAGTCCCTCAAGAAGTGCGAAAGCCTTTCCCTCAACCGTATCTCTGATAACGCGGTGGACGTGGTGGTAGTCAACGGTATCTCCCAGTCGGTCAGAGCGGCTGGCGTCGGACAGGTCAACTTCGAGTTCGCAGTCTACCTCAAAAAGCCCTCCGGTCTCTTTTTCCGCCGCTGTGACACCATGATAGCCATAAAAGGACATGCCGCTCAAACGGATAACGTCTTTCACTTTTCAACGCCCAGTTTTGCCTGTTTACGTTTTCGTCTCAACCGTTGAACGGCGGCGATATATGACGCCGGCGGAACCGTCAACGAGAATCTCAAAAAACCTTCGCCAGTGTCGCCAAAGGCGGTTCCCGGCACTGCCAGAATGCGGCTACGCCTGTACAGCAGGGCGGCGGCGGTGGCGGCCTGACGACGACGTTCGATCTTCGCCCAGATAAACGGCACGGCGTCAAAGCCCGCTTTTTCAAGCCCCAGGATATTCAATAGCTTTGCCCCTTCAGCCGAATTGCGCGCCATCGCGGCGCGAGTTTCTTTCAAAAGATCGTTGGGGAACTGACGAATCCCCCGTAGCGTCAGATCAACGTAGGAGTCGGGCACAAAGCTTGGTACCAGCTTTGAGGCCAGTTTCACACCGCTGATAATCTCCCGATTGCCGACTACAAAACCAAACGGCATCGCCAAAAGCCCAAAGTGGTAGGCAAACGAGTAGACCTCCACACCAATCTTATTGCCGCCATTGATGGACATAAGAGAAACTTGCTTCCTGCCGGAGATTGCCGCGTAGGCGGCGTCGTTGACCACGATAATGTTCTCACGGCCGGCCAGCCAGACCAGATCGGCCATGTTCTTTTCACTCAACTCGGCTCCGGTAGGGTTGTGAGGCGAATTGAGAAAGAGGATTCCAGCGACACGGCCAAGGCGGGTGTGAACTCGTTCAAAATCAGGGAGCCAGTCGTTCTTTGATGAGAGGAAGTAACTTACCGCTTCCCCCCCACAGGCGGTCGTAACCCGCCGGTATAGCGGAATTCCAAGCTCCGGCACAAACGCGATATCTCCATTGTCGATGAACGCCAGGGCAATGGTAAACATCAGGCTGGAAATGCTGCCGCCTATGAATATCTCTTTGGCAGGTTCGATCTTGGCCCCGTGATATGTGTGAAACCAGCCCGCCAGCTCTTCCTTGAGATTGTTTAGTCTCTCCCGGCTTGCCGGTTGAAGGCCTGTCTGCCCTTCAAGCAGATCACGCTCGTTACCAGCAGGCCATGTGAAAGAGGCCAGATCGAGCACTTCCGTTTTCCTTACCAGTGAGCGTCTCGGTTCGGCAGGTATAAAAGATTGAATATCGGGAGGCAGTTGAAAAAGTCGGTTGGCCTTGTCGATGATTACCTTTTTTACCAGCATGGGCGCCATAGCCTCAGGATTTACCTTCCCACGTCTCATCAAGTTTGCGCCGCATTTTCTCCAGCCGTTTGAAGTCCTCAGAAGGAATCGCCTCAACACTACCGAGGCGGCGGGCGAGCAAGACGATATGGGCATAATGTTCTACTGTTTCGTGGCGATTGAAGGCCTCCTCAAGGGTGCGGCCAAGGGTCAAAAGACCGTGGTTTCGCAAAAGAAAGGCGTTGCTGGTTTCAATGTGCGGCTCCAGGGATTTGGGCACGGCATCAGTGCCTGGAGGGGCGTAGTAGATCAGAGGAATGTTGCCGACAAAAAGCGCCACTTCCGGCAGAATGTCCTCGGCCAGGGGAATGCCCGCCACCGCAAAGGCCGTCGCATAGGGTGGGTGCGAGTGGACACAGGAGGCTATCTCAGGGCGGCTCTTATAGACGAAAAGATGCATCAGCAGCTCCGAGGAAGCCTTGCTCTCACCCTGCAACTGCTTGCCGTTACTGTCAACAATGACCATATCGTCAGGAGAGAGCCTGCCTTTCGCCAGACCGGAAGGGGTAACCATAATGCGGTCGTCGTCAAGTCGCACAGAAATGTTGCCCTCCGTGCTCGCGATCATGCCGCGGTCATAGAGCCGCTGTCCGATATCGACAATGGCGTTTTTCATAGTGGAGGGTGATGCCATAACCAGCGGGAAGTTAGAGTTTTTTTCACAAGTTGTCAACAATTTGGGGCATGGTAGAGACGATGTCACACTGGCTGTGAATCTGCTGGGAGGTGCTGGTGCGGGGCGGTAATTCCGCAAGTTGAGCGGCTCGAACGTGCCGCTGCCGCACAGGTTTTGTTGGCGCTGCTAAGCTATTGATCCACAAAAGGATAATGTCTCCGCTGGAGCGGCGTGGGAAGTGAGGGGTTTTCATAGTAGAAGAAACTTTTTTGAATCAAAGGCGGTCGCCGTACGTTATAAAAATAGGTGAAGAGCATTTTGGCAAAAATTTGTCTTGACATTGAGGATGTTAAGGTGTATATTAATAGGTTTTTCGGCTGGAGGACCAATATAATTGAATAAATATTTTTTCCCCTCTTCTGCCACGAATAACAAGGGGCGTAAGGTAGCAGCCTGTGCTCTGGCGGCCGTTTTCTGTCTTGTTGTCGGATTGGTAATCTCGGCAAATTTTGACCTTTCACCGCCGACGGTAGCACAAGCCCCGACCAATATAGCCCAGACCGGTCTCTTTCCTGTCTTTGAGCGAGACGGGCAACTTGAATCCCCCTTTGTGGCTGTGGTTGAGAAGGTGCAGAAAGCGGTGGTGAACATTTCCGCCCGCTCCAGAGAAGAGATTGTTCCCTGGTGGTTTCGGGGTTCAAACTATTCGACTTCTTACGGCTCTGGGTTTTTCTTTCGCGAGGACGGTTACATCTTGACCAACAACCATGTGGTGAAAGAGGCGGTAAGACTGACCGTCCGAACGGCTTCAGGGTATGAATATGAGGCTGAGTTGGTGGGCGCCGACCCGGAAACCGACTTGGCGGTGCTGAAGGTTGAGCCGGAAGAGGAGATTACTGCTATTCCCTTTGGTGATTCCGATGCGCTTAAAGTCGGCGACTGGGCGATTGCTATCGGCAATCCCTTCCCGCAACAGGGACTTGATAGAACGGTGACGGTCGGGGTCATCTCGGCCAAGGGGCGCAGCAATTTGAACTTCGGGCGGGGAACGCCCAATTATCAGTACTACATTCAGACCGATGCCTCGATTAATCCGGGCAATTCCGGTGGTCCTCTGTTGAACCTTCGTGGCGAGTGCATCGGTGTCAACGCCGCCATTTCCACTCCTACGGGTGGCTCGGTGGGAATTGGGTTTGCTATTCCCATCAATCTGGCGCGGGCAATAGTGCCGGACCTTATCGCTCACGGTAAACCCCACCGCGGTTGGCTGGGAGTCCAGTTGTCAAGCGTGACGGAGCGAGATGCCAAACGCCAGGGATTGGACGCCGTGAAAGGCGTGAAGATTGATTCAGTGTTTTCCAACTCGCCCGCCGAGCGGGCTGGTATAAAGCGAGGTGATATTATTGTCGGCTTTAATGAGCAGTCGGTCGAGGATGTTAGTCAGTTGTCGGTCCTTGTTTCCACGGTCGGTAGCGATGTACCGGTTCCGGTTGAGGTTGTCCGCGACGGAGAATGGCTGACGGTGACCACTATCATTGCCGATCGGGACACGTATCTGGCTTCCATGCGAAGTAACCAGGATCAGGATGACTTCCAGGTCGTAGAGTGGATGGGCATGGAGCTGATGAATCTCACTCCTGATATTGCTCACGCTCTATCTATCGATCACGTCGATGGTCTCTATGTGAGGCGGGTATATGCCGGTACTCCGGCCGATCGAGCGTCGATCACACAGGGCGCCATAATCTTGCAGATGGCCAAGAAGACGACAAAATCGCTCAAAGATGCAGAAAATGTAATCCGGAAGTTGCCGGGTGGCTCCAATAGAATTGCTCTCATCGTCCAGGAGCCTGACGGAACGATTGCCAGAAAAGTCATCAGGAGATAATAAAGGAGAGTAGGTGTATAAAGATGACCTGCCCGAAGGAGGCGGTCGAAAAACAACGTGTAGGTGGAAGGAGATAGTCAGAGAAAGTGGCTAAACAATCCCTCAAATATCGCGATGAAGACCGGTCGTTAGACCTATATCTCCGCGAAATCGGGGAAACACCTCTTATTAACGCTGAGGAGGAAGTGCGGCTGGCACGAAGGATCAAGCAGGGCGACAAAAGCTCCCTGGAAAAACTCACCAAGGCCAATCTGCGCTTCGTCGTCTCGGTTGCTAAGCAGTACCAGAATCAGGGTCTCTCCCTGGCCGATTTAATTAATGAAGGCAATATAGGCCTGATCAAGGCGGCTAAAAGGTTTGATGAGACCCGCGGATTCAAGTTTATCAGCTACGCGGTCTGGTGGATCAGGCAGGCGATTCTGCAGGCGCTGGCCGAGCAGAGCCGCATTGTCCGACTGCCGCTCAACCGCGTCGGCACCCTTCACAAAATCGGCAAGATCGCCGGCCGGCTCGAACAGGGGCTGGGGCGGGTTCCCTCGCCGGATGAGATTGCCAAGGAGCTGGAACTGACGGCGGGAGAAGTGTCGGACACACTTAAGATATCGAATTCGCATCTTTCGCTTGATGCTCCGTTTGCAGCTTCCGAGGACAACTCTCTCATCGACGTCCTCGAGGACGAATTCCAACCCTCGCCCGATGAAGCTCTTCTGAAGGATTCGCTGCGAGTTGAGATTGACAAGGCGCTTGACAGCCTCACGGCCCGCGAGGCCGAGGTCATCAACCTCTACTTCGGCCTCAACTATGAAAAGGCGCTGACCTTAGAAGAGATCGGCGCCCGCTTTTCGCTGACCCGGGAGCGTGTCCGTCAGATCAAGGAGAAAGCGATCCGCCGACTGCGTCACGCCTCGCGCAGCCGCTCCCTGCGCGCCTATCTAAACTAACCAAGACGATTCCTACCGAAATCAAAACCGCCCCGAGCCCCGGGGCGGTTTTTTTGTCAGTTGATCTTGATCCAGAGAGAATCATCAGCTAAACTTAGACCATGGAACTGCCCGGGGGAAGAAACAGGCAAGATCATATTTCGCTGCTCTTATGGGTGTTTTTTGCGGAGTTGTTGGTGAGGGCTGTGAGATGACTCGGAGCGCTTATTTTAACAGAAGAAAACTCATACTACTACTTGCTGTCCTGCTCTTTCTTGCATTTGGGACCTGCCTGTTTGTTCGCTCGTTGCCGTATCAGGATTTCTCGGAAGAACGTTACGTCTATGACCTGATCTGGCTTGATGCCTGGGGACTCAGTTTTTTTGCAGTGGTTGTGATTATCTGGTTAACCTGTCGTAGTCGGTCAGTTAAAGCGATGGGTATCTTGAGTGCATTTTCCGTCTTCGGATGCGTGTCTGTTGGATTGTTTTTCAGCGGAACACCGTTCGGTCTGAACGGTTACAGTGGAGACCAGTTGTTTCGATTGGCTATGATTCTCAAGTTTGCCGAGTTTGGGTCGATCGGTGATTTTTACTACAAAGACCTGACCCCATTTTACCCTCCCGTCTATTACTGGCTGTTGTCAGTAGGGTCGAGGATTATGTCTCTCGAGCCTTTCGGAATGATCAAGTATGGTAATATGGGAATATACCTGTTCGTGCCGCTACTGATGTACTGGATATGGCGACGGTTGCTGGCCCCCTTACAAGCACTGCTGGCGACACTGTTCAATTTCTTATTGTTGTCTTTTGAGTATCCTTACATTCACTCTGTGCCGCACGCTTTTCTTGCGAACAGCTTCTTTATCCCCTGGTGGATACATTATGTAGAACAAGTTAGGGTCAAAAAAGCTGGTTGGGCTCACTACTTGATGGGAGGAATGATCGGTGGGCTGCTGTTCATGACTTACTACTTTCCTTTTTTTATCGGCGGACTGCTTCTGCTACTCAGGTTAGTAATAAGCCGATTCGGTAGCTCTATGTCGCCGTCAGAGGACTTCCGATGGTCTAGAGCCGTCGTTGTGCTTGTCTCAGCGGCCGTTTTCAGCGCGCCGTTCTGGCTTCCATTGTTCTGGACAATGGTGACTATTGGGAGCGATGCTGCCCAGCAATCCTGGCATCACGCAGGTGTCACCGGTATCCGGCTAAGGTTCATGGACCTTTCCGTGCCCGGATTGCTCTATCTGGCATCAGTGCTATACGCTGCAAAACGAAATCGTGATCCGATATACAGAGTTTTCTTGATGTTTATCGGAGCTGTCATTCTGTTTCTACTGGCCGGGTCGGTTTTGGGCGCCCTCGGTAAACCTGTCAACCTCATAAAGTCCAGGGATTTTGCAGCAGTCCTTGGCGGTCCTCTAGTCGGCCTGAGTCTGGCTTCATTGTTTCGGTTGCGGGGTCGCGGTCGACGACAGATCTGGTGGCCGCGAGTTCTGGTAGTAGTCATTCTTCTTTTCTGTCTCAACGGGTTTATAAGTTATGCAAAACAGTCGAAGGTAAAAAAAGCTCGGACTACGCAGGTTCCGGATTGGGGCATCAGCGAAGCCACCAAAGTACGTTGGAAAGGCTCGGTTGTGCTGTCCGGACACAACGCCCTTTATTCGTTTCACCCTGTCTATGCGTTTCTATTTGCCAATCATCACTATAGTAATCCAGCCGCGCTGTTTTCGGACAGATTTGAGTTTATCAGGCTCTTGCAATATGTTCCCGATGCATGCTCTTTCTACATTGCGCTCAAACATAATCGGTTTGACGCCGTTGACTATTTCATGCCCGGCGGGCGCAGTGATGATATGAACATTCGCATTCATCTTTCGAATTATCCCAACCGGTATGATACTAGAGATCTCAAATACCCACGCACATTGATTCAGGATGGCTCACTGTTTATTCCTGAACAAGGCGACAACCTATATCTTCTTGCTAATCATGCGGCAATAAGCTCAGATCATTTCGATTTCAGCGGGTACACCAAACGCGATAGTCTGTTGATTCTTATGCGGACAAGGGAGTTGGAGCCTTATATGAGTGAAGCTGGCCAAGCTCGTTTATCGGCATACTTTGGAGCTGAATTCACTCGTTGGCGTTCTTATATAAGCGAGATCGATGCCCCAAAGTTTGGTAACGTCATTGAATTGTCGGCCATTGAATCTGTTGTTGTTGGGGACTCGCTGCATCTAATAGTTAAATTCAGGTCAATTAGTGAGACTAGCAGAAATCTCCGGGTCTTTGCACACCTTTATTTCGGTGATACTCTGGGAGTGTTTCAAAACTTTGATTTTCCGCTAACACGGCCATCCAGTCTTTGGAAGAAGGGTGAGACTACCCTCCACCATCAAGCCCTGAGCCTATCCGCCCAGTCAGCCCGACTGCATCTGGGGCTGTTCGACAATAAGGGCAAGCTCGATGACGGTATTTGGTTAGACTTATCCCTATGATGGTCGGAGGTTCTCTATTTCTCGGAGTTGCCAATTCTCTTAAGCCTGTTTATCATTGTGGGCGAAATGAATATGCCGAAGTGGTGAACGATTCTACGCCGAGCTTATCAACCGCGAATTGATTGCACCTTTCGCACTTTTCTTACCCGGTTCCACAGGAAATTAAATATGGCCAGGATTGGGTAGGCGGAGAGGATCGTCCAGGCGATCTGGCCCGGCAGAAATATCCGATTCCCGGTATTTACGGTAAAGCCTGACAAGATAGCGAAATACACGTAAATTACCGAGAGAATTATTATAAGGCGGTACTGTTTACGTGCAAGCAGCATAACCAACCCAATAATGGATAGCACGGCCACCAGGTAATTCAGGCCGTATTTCCCAAGCATATCCTCAAATCGATTGATCGGTAACGCATAGCTGGGCAGACATCGCCATAGTTGTGTTTTACTGTTGTTAGACTTATCAACAGCGTTAATGAGAATAGTAGCAGTCGTAGTTAGGGGGTAGGATTTGAACAAACGGATAAATTCCGCCTTGCTGTGAGCCATGTAAGCCCCATACAGCTTGTTGTTATAAGCCGGCATAAGGTCAGCTATCTCTTCGTCCAACTCTGCTGCAGCTTCAGAGTAATCAATTTGGTTTATCCTGGCACGGGTCAGGGCGGCTACTTTACACATCCCGCCGTATGTGGAATATGCGATAGGCGGGTCTACCGGTCCTCTGTCTCTGTTGGCCCAGGCTCCAATGAAAGACAGGGCAATGATAATCGAAATAATCGGCCAGAGAAATTGTTTTCTCTTTTCCTTCCATCTCTCTCCGATAGACGGCCAGAGCAGCACTATTGTGGTTATTAGCAGAGGTCCGAAGAAAAACAAACCTATTGATCTGAATAGAGGAGCAATTCCAAAAAGAAGCGAAGCCGGCAGATAGAACTTCCAGTTATCGGTCCGAAGACCCCTGATAAAGAGAACCAAAGCAGTTATCAGTATGAAAAAGAAAACTGAATCCGACATTACTAAATTGGACAAAGCAATAGATGCTTTCGAAGTCGCATGCATCAGACCCGCCAGCACTGCAATAATTCTATCTCTGGTCAGTTCCCACGTAAAGAGGATCAGGGTTAATGAGCCAAGAGCACTCAGGAGAATTTGAATCAGTGTAATAAAGCGCGGAGCCGTTGTGATTGTTCGAAGAATGGCCAGAAAAGTAGGATAGCCTGGTCCAAAGATATGTATACCGTGAGCGTTAAAACGGAGGTTTTCACGTATGTCATCGGCTGCTGTAACATAATTATGACTATCGATTATCAGTTGAGGTAAGGTGGACTGCTCAACCTGGTTGCTCATCAGCACGAAAACGAAAAGCCTTAGTGACAGTGAAACGATAAATACGAAGAGGAGAGTCTTTCCCAGCTTGATGCTTGAGGATGGTGCATCTTTCGAGATCATCAGAAAATATGGAACCGAGTAAGGGCGTAGTCAAGACTAATCGACGGGTAGTTTGTCTCCTGTTGACTGAAAGGCTTGTACCTACTAATCAAGCCAGCTCTTACACAATTACATGGGATGGTAGGAGTGAATCAGGTCACGCTATAGCGACTGATAGACTCAGCCAATAAGAGGCAGGAGTCGGGGGAGGCTGTCCCAAAAGTCCACCGTCATCACGCCAAAGGCGTGACCGAAGGGAGCGTGGCGATCTCAGCAGCGGAACTGTTTCGGTAGCAAGAGATTGCCGCGTCGCTTCGCTCCTCGCAATGACGTCTATAGGGATTAACGTGTTCGAGAATAACACTTTTGGGACAACCTCGGGTCGCATGACAGCACCCCCTATTGGTTACCTCTTAGAACGCACCTTAGTACAACATGCTATAATTCTATAACCAGGAGGACATTTTGTAAGTTTAGAAACTCATTCCTGAATAATCCAGGGTAGAAAGTATTATAAATGCATCCCTGATGCCCTACTCGATGCTGATATCAAACGGCATACGGGCCAGGATATCCCCCCGGCCGGAAAATCCCAGTCCTTTTGCCAGAGTCTCCTCTCCGTTTCCTTTGCCTGAGAAAAAGTGGGCTATCGCCTTCATGAAAGACCAACCGGGAAAAACAAACCAGGGGCGTTTTTCAGGGTAGATGGCAATTCTATAGTCCTTCAGACCTAAGCGCATAGCAGTATAGTCAAGTGACCGTTTGAGCCCGCCCAGTTCGTCAATAAGGCCGTTTGACAACGCCTCTCGCCCTGTCCACACTCTCCCCCTTGAAAGGGCATCAGCAGAGTCAGCCGAAAGCGCTCGGTTGTTGGAGACCAACTCGACAAAATAATCGTAAAAAGCCTTCATCTGCGAATGATACTTTTCTCTCTCTTCATCCGTAAAAGGCCGCATGGTACTGAGCATACCGGCGAACCTCCCGCGCGTGTAGAGCTCCTTGCCTAGAGCGATCTTTTCGTAAAGGCCGCTCAAATCCACTTTACCGCCGTATATCCCGATTGATCCGGTAATCGTGCCGGGATCTGCAAAAAGCCTCAACGATGGCATGGCGATATAGAATCCCCCTGACGCTGCAACATTGGACATGGAAACCACAAGTGGCTTTTTTTCGGCAGCTTTCTGAGCGCTGTGGAAAATCTCTTCCCCCGCCAGCGCGAAACCCCCGGGAGAGTTTATCCGAAATATGACTCCCTTCACGTGCGGTTGTCGCACGACACGCCCAAAAGAGCGTTTCATAGACGAGGGGGTCACCTTGTCACTTCGACTGAAGGGAGATACGCTGCCCCCGTCAAACGCAATTTCCCCCTCTGCCACAACTAAGGCCAAGACCGGCTCAGCCGGCCAGCCGTCGTTGAGAAGCGTGTCGTCCACGTACCGTTTGAACGATACTTCGGGCAGGTTGGAAAGGAAGTCCTTCTTCAGCTCGTCGCGATAACTTAAACCATCTACCAGCCCATACTCCATCGCCTCTACCGAGGTGTACGGACCGTTGTCGATAATTCTCCGTACCGAATCAGCAGAAACGTCCCGCCCCTCGGCTATAGCGATCACAAATTGGTCATAGATGTCATCGAGAAGGCGGTTGATCTGCTGCCGGTTTTGTTCGGTGGCAGCCCTACGCGTGTACCTCTCCGCGGCCGTCTTATGATCTCCAATGCGCATCAGGTCGGCTTTAATGCCGAGCTTCTCGAGGGTTCCGGCATAGAAGGACAGTTCCGCTCGTAACCCTACCAGGTTAAGCTGGCTGACGGGTGAAATCAGAATTGAGTCGGCGGCCGAGGCAACGAAGTAGGTGATATTGTTCGGATATGATAGATGGCAGACGATTGTCTTGTTCTTACTTTTGAAGAACCTCAGCGCCTCTCTAAGTTCTTGAGCCTGACCAAAGCCCAGGGAAAGACTTCTGAGACTGAGAATCATTTCGCTTATGGAGCGATCCTCGGCGGCCCGGTACATTGTTGTCAGCAGCGTGATGAACGACGTTTCCCGCGGCCCGAAGACAGGACGGGACGGGTTTTCCCGCAGTCTCCCCGAAAGGCCTACCGCGAGCCTTCGTCGCTGCGGTGGGAGCAGGGATGGCTGTCTCAGGCTGGTAGCACCAAGAAAGGCTGTGGTGCGAATATGATCGCCGTCCTTTTGAAAATTACTTTGGGAGCCGACAAAGTACTGACGAAGATTCACTCTGACGCCGATTTGAAAGTTCTTGTCAGAATCGACATATCCCTCAACATAAAGGCCCCGGTAGGGCACCACCTCGAGGTGATAGACATAACCGGCATTGCTCAGCCTTGTTTTGGTCGACAGGAACATATCGACCGAAAAGGTGACAGGCTTGCCGACCGGACGGTAGGAAAGCGAATAGCGCTGCTCGGTCTCGGTTCGTTTATCCCCTATTCGGCCCCGGTTGAGATTTGAGAAGACAGCCGCCCAGCTAAACGAGCCTCTGCCTTGACCCATGAATCCGATATTCCAGAAGTGCCGCTTGTTGAGTGTGTCGGGAGCTTCTTTGAAGTACCGATACGATCCGCCTAAATGAAGTCTTCTTCCCAGGGGCATGCCGGCCGCAAACAGATATTCGCGGTAGTTCTCTCCGTCCGAATTGTTAAGGTACCGATAGGCCACGGCTATTTGTTCACGGTCTATCACCGTGCCCCAGCTTTTGAAATACTCCCCGTCGGCATAGTCGGCCATGATCTGAAAACTGGTGGCGTTATAACTGCCCAACCCGGCCGGATTTACCCAGGCTGCTTCGGCCCCAAACACCGATGCCGCCGGTTTGTAATAAAATACCCCTTCAGGAAGGGGAACTCGCTGACCATAAATCGAGAACGTGCCAAGAACAAGCAACACCATGGCAGTGACAGTAACCCGAGTGGCCATATACCCCACGTCTAATCTCCTTCTTCTGCTCGTAGGTAAATGTTCCCTCTGCCCGTGACGGAAGCGCTGATGAGCGCTTCGCCGTCACCGGCAACGAGGTTCAAGCGGTTGGGCTGCACCAGATCGGTCTTGAACTGAAAGTTGCCGACTTCAATTTTTCCCCCTTCTTCAACGGCCAGGGAGAGTCTCGCCGACAGGTTGGCCGGTATCCTTACTTCGATATCCTCAAAGCGGTTGCTTATTACCACCTGACCGTCGGTGATCTGTGTAATCTCAACTACAATAGGTCCCGAAAAGCCACGGATAGAACTCCTTCCGGTGCCCGGCTCGAAATCGGCGATTTCAATCCGCCCATAGCTGTTTTTCACCCTGATTTCACCGACGAGACCATGGATCTCAATATCTCCGCCGTCGTTTTGAAAATGAGCCTGTCTGCCGGCGCTTGAAATCTCCTTTGCCGTCAGCAGGGAATTGCTGGTGATGATGGAAATTTCCCCAGAAATCTTTTCGATTGAGACGTGCCTGTTGGCTGTTTCCAGTTCCAACCGTTTTGTCACGTCGCATATATCGAGCTTTCCCAGCGATGAGGGCACGATCACGGCTTCAAACGGTCCCTCGGCTGCAATATCAAAGTACAGCGCGTCAATCTCAATAACACAGCTTTCCGGAACGATCAATTCAGCTTCTACCTGCCCCGTTTCGATGTCTGCCCACGGCGCTGGATTGGGCGCCCGCAGCTCCAATCTGACGCCCTGGGGGGAACGAGCCAGGTGAACGCCAATGAGGTCAATGAAGTCAATTGCCCTCGACCGGGAGTCCGTCTTTGATTTTTTCACATACGAAACGGCGACTTCATTTTCAGCCGAAGCCGTAATATGAATTGTCCCCTGCAAAGTGGAAACCGATCGTATTATTACTTTGTTTTCGGTTCCGATCGTAACGGAATCCCGCAACTGCCGAGTTGTAAAAAGGCCTTGGCTCTCTTCAAAGACCTCCTGCGCATAACTGGGCGCGTAGCCCGAGATGGAAACACTCACGATGAGTATAAAAGTGGTAAGCCACCTCATGGTTTATCCTCAATGACTAAGGTCGTAGATCTCTTTCATTATTATCGACCCGGCGACCGCGGCGTTTAATGACTCCACCGCGCCAAGATGCTGAATGCGAACGCGGATGTCGGCTCTTTCCAGAATCCCCTTTGACAGTCCGGTTGCCTCGGAGCCGATTGCCAGCAGAATTCTTCGTTTCTGCAATGTCCTTTTGGGTAGTTTCACATCATACTTTGCTTTCAGATCAGCCGCGATAACCGTCACTTCCTCCCGTGTCACGAACGCATATGCCTCCTTTAAGGTAACCACGGCTATTTGGAGTCCAAAAACCGCACCGGCGGAGGCTCGTACCACCTTCGGTGAGTATGGCTCGGCTGAGCTGCCGCACAAAAGCATAAGATCAAAGCCGAAGGCCAGCGACGAGCGGGCCAGAGTCCCCAAGTTGCCGGGGTCGGATATATCTTCGCACAATACAAGTTTACGATGTTTGGGCTGGTAAAGTTTTGCCAGTTTGGTGTCAGGTCTGGCGAAAAGACCAACGATACCCTGCGGGGATTCGGTATCCGATACTGACCTCAGGTCTCTGGCTGACAGTTGTACCGTCTCGACAGCGCGACTTCTCAATTGTCTTACCAGCTTCCCGGCGCGGGTGGACAACATGGAAGGCGCATAGTAAATCGTCAGGGGTAAAAAGCGCCAGCGCACCGACTCTTCAAGCAGTCTGACTCCTTCGGCTAAAAACATCCCACCCTTTTTTCGCCCCTTTTTTGTAAGCAACGATTTGAGATTTTTTAATTCCGTCCTTGAAAGCGGCACTTTTTATTACCTGACAACAAGTTGCTGGGAACCAATGAACTCATTCTTGCGGCTGGTTGGCAAGTGAAATCTATTATCGCGATCACACTGCTGATATGCTGTCTGGCTATCGCGCCAGTAGGCGGCATGGACCGAATTGTCATCGGCGGACTGGAGGGTCTCGACCCACTCGATACGACCGAACACTACTCAGTCTCGGTGGCCTTGTCGGGCGGCGGGGCGCGCGGGCTGGCCGCCATCGGTATCCTCAAAGCCTTTGAGGAAAAAGGCATCGATGTGGCCGCCATTGCCGGTACCTCGATGGGCGGAATTGTGGGCGGCCTGTATGCTGCCGGCTACAGCCCTGATGAACTTATCTCAATCACGCACAACCTAGCCTTTGGTCAGCTTCTCACCAACACGCCGGCTCGCAAAACGATGTTTTTAACTCAGCGTGAAGAACGAGAACGGCATCTTATATCGGTGCGCTTTGACGGCTTAATGCCGGTAATTCCGCAGGGGCTGACGGCCGGGCAGAGGCTCACATCGCTCTTGACCACCCTGACGACCAAGGCCAATTATCACTGCGCCGGTGATTTCAGCAAGCTGCCGATCCCCTTCAGGACCATCAGCACCGACATCGTCACCGGTCGTGAGGTGGTCCATGAGAGTGGCTCTCTCGCCGAGGCGATGCGCGCTACGATGGGTTTCCCGCTTGCTTTTACCGGTCTGGAGAAAAAAGGACAACTGCTCATGGATGGCGGCATGGTCACGCCAATACCCGTGGAATTGGTCAGGAAGATGTGTGACTCTGTCACGTTCGTGGTCGCCGTCAACACTGCCAGCCGGCTCCTTCCCATAGATGAACTGGTAACGCCGGTTGATATTGCCAACCAGGTAACAACGATAATGACGGCTGACAAGCTGACTACTCAGTTGCAGGCAGCTGATTTCGCCATGGAGCCGCCTATCGATGATTTCGGGTTGATGGATTTCAAATTCAGAGACACTCTAATAGAAATCGGCTATCAAACCGGCAAAGCGGCCGCCGACAGCATAGTCCGCTTGTTGCGTAAGCAGCGGCAAAGCATGAGATACACCATGGCACAGGTTGAAACAGACAGCTCGGCAAGCACCGTCGAAGACACCGTCAGGGAGAGGCTGTTGGGAAAAACGGTCAACCGGACACAGCTCGTCTCCGTGCTCAAGTCAGTGGCTATTGATCTCAACCTGTTCCAATTAGAGGTGGAACCAACTCTACTCGGCATATCACCGAAGGGGACAAGGGAGGTCCTGCTTTCGATAACGGCTCAGCCAAATCTTCGATTGTCTGACATTAGATTCATTTTTGTCGGCAACACAATTTATGATGACACCACCCTGGCCGCCCGGTTCAATTTTGGTGACCCCTTTCTTACTCCACGATTGTTGCAGCAGGGGCTTGATACCATCATGAACCTGTACAAGACAGACGGCTTTGACCTGGCAGGTATAACAGAGGTGGCTTATGATCCTGAGCAGAACAGGATTACTGTGGTCATCGACGAAGCGATAATCAACCGCATTGACGTCGTGGAGAATGAGCGCACCAAAGATTGGTTTGTCCGCTCCCGCTTCCCACTGAAAGTCGGTCAGCCCTATTCGACATCCCGGGCGTCACAGGGCATCGCCAACATCTACGGAACCGACCTGTTTAACCGGGTGATGGTTGACCTGGTGCCGTACCGGGAGGGGGCCATTGTGAAAATACGCGTTGAGGAGAAAAAACATCGCCAGTTGCGCCTGGGCTGGCACTGGGACGATGAATACAAGTCTGAAGAGTTTGTTGAGATTCTGGATGACAATATCGGCGGGATCGGGTTGCAGTTGCTTCTCCACGCTCGTTTCGCCCGTGATCGTCAGGACTTTTTCAGCAGCTTCAAGGCGGATCGTATTTTCAAAACTTATTTGACCAGTAAAATACGGTTGTACCGCCGCCAGCTCGACCGCCATCTCTTTGACAAGGAGGGTTCGCGCACCGGTGAGCGGGCAGAGGTTAAGACCGGCACCGAACTGCGACTGGGACAGCAAATTGCAAGGCTGGGCACCGTGACAGCGGGCCTCATTGTTGAGGAGGTCGAATACAAGTATCCCGATGAGGATGTGACGGAGAAGTTTGGCCTGAGGATCTTCAAAATCCAGTCGGGGGTGGAAACATTTAATCGGGTGCCGTTTCCTGAAACGGGAAAGAAGCATCTGTTTGAACTGCAATTTGTCGGGAAGTTCCTCGGCGGCGAGGTTGAATTCACCCGGTTCTTTACATCGGTGGAGGCTTACTTCGCACTGACAAAGCGCCTGAATTACCACCCTAAGTTGGCCCTCGGTCTTTCGCGATCCGGGCTGCCGGTCTCGGAGAGGTTCTACCTCGGTGGGATGCGCTCGTTTGTCGGGTTCCGCACCCACCAGCTCTCGGGAGACAAGGTGTTTGTACTCACCAACGAACTGCGCGTGAAACTTCCTTTGCGTCTGTATCTCACCGGTCGCTATGATATTGGTGAAGTCTATACAGATGCTGATCAGATCAAGCTTCGCAATCTCCGACACGGCGTCGGCATATTTCTTGCCCTTGATTCCCCGATGGGGCCGTCGGAATTCGGCTACGGTGTCGCCGACACCGACGAAGAACGGTTTTACTTCAACGTGGGTTACTCTTTTTAGTCTTAACGGGATTTGTGCCCTCAGACATATCCTTGACGGAGAAATCGTTTGATAGATTGGATAATGGTGCGTTATTATAATATTGAGTGAATAGAGATGCTATGAGGTTATTGATGAACAACAGGCGCGGTCTCCTGCTCGTAATCTGCGGCCTGAGCTTGCTGCTGCCGTTGGGTGGGTGTTCTGACTACGATGAGGAAAATATTGTCGACTCGGGACCGACGTACAGTTTCCTCGTCGAGACTCAGTCGACCGAACAGTCCGATGACTTGCTGGACGTATTCTTCACCGATATCAGCAACGGCTGGGCTGTTGGCGATAACGGAACAATCATTCACACAACCGACGGTGGTCGACACTGGACCCCACAGAATAACCACACTTCAAGTACGTTGTATGGAGTCTGTTTCATAAACAGCGATACAGGATGGGTAGTGGGAGCCGAAGGGGCAATTGAGCGCACCTTCGATGGCGGTACGGCCTGGCAGGATCTGTCTCTTTCCGATAGCGCTATGTTGAAAGCCGTGACGTTTCTGAACGCGTTCGACGGCTGGGTGGTTGGAGACGGCGTCCGCCTAATAACCGCCAACGGGGGGGCAACATGGCAACCGAGATCGACGGATGATACCTTGTTAGGTGTGAGTTTTCCGGATCCGAGTCACGGCTGGATGGTTGGCAACCACGGGGTAATCTTGAGAACCAAAAACGGGGGAAATTCGTGGACTCCTCAGTGGACAGCGTTAATCACACCCTTTCACGATATCGCAGCTATCGGCGCTGACAACGCCTGGGTAGTGAGTGCCCGGGGGACGATACTCCATACGAGCGACGGAGGCACGAAGTGGTGGCTACGGGACAGTCGAACCGAGCGGGATCTTCGTGGAATCGCCTTCTGGGATAATCAGACCGGACTGGCCGTGGGAGACAGCGGTACGGTCCGAGCAACTCTTGATGGTGGGAACATCTGGTCAACTGTGTCAAGCGGCGTGAACGGCACGTTGAGGAAAGTGGCTTTCGGCGATGCCGACAATATCTGGATCGCCGGCGACGGAGGCGTTATACTCAAGGTCACCAAGGTGGAGGTCAAGAACTAATATCAGGTTGCAATCACACATACGTTTTTGAGCTTCAGGCAGGCTTCCTGCAGGGCTGCCCCCATTCAACTTTCAAACAATCTCCCGGTAAAAGGACTTCCCTGGAAACTGGTGATCGATTTGGAACACCTCCCCAACCGTACACGCCACGTCCGCAAATGTCTCGCGCACTCCCAGGTCAACGCCTTGCCTGGCCTTCTTGCCGTACACGATTAGCGGCACATACTCTCGTGTATGGTCGGTGTGCTTCTTGTAAGTAGGGTCGCAGCCGTGGTCGGCGGTGATAATTAAAAGGTCGTCCTCGCGGAGAAGGGGCAGGAGGTCGCCAAGTTGACGGTCGAAGGCTTCAAGACCTTCGGCAAAACCAACCTCATCGTTACGATGACCCCATAACATGTCAAAGTCGACTAAGTTGGCAAAGGCCAATGCGTGCCTGCTGTCATTCTTAACGAAGTCTATGATAGCCGACATGACCTCATCGTTATTAACTGTCTTGACCTTGTTGATCAAGCCGCGACCGGCGAATAAATCCCATATCTTCCCAATAGCAAGGGTCTTGAAACCCTTTTTTACCAGTAGATCGAGGATTGTGTCCTGGGGTGGTTCCAGCGAGAAGTCGCGACGCCCGGCAGTGCGGGTGAAATTCCCCGGTGGGCCAACAAACGGCCTTGCAATCACTCGCGCCACGGCGTACTCTCCAGTCAACAGGTCGCGGGCGATCCGGCAAAGTTCGTATTGTCGCTCAAGCGGATAGAGGTCTTCATGGGCGGCCATCTGCCAGACCGAATCAGCCGAGGTATAGAGGATTATCTCTTTTGTCTTGAGGTGCTGCGCGCCAAGCTCTTTGATGATCTCCGTGCCGCTGGCGGTTTTATTGCCGATAGTTTTTACATTCGCCCGCCTCTCAAACTCTCCGACCAGCGCTGGCGGGAAACCGTCGGGGAACACAGGAAACGGCTTAGGCAAAATTATTCCGCCGATTTCCCAGTGGCCCGTCGTCGAATCTTTTCCGGGCGACTTTTCCATCATCTTCCCCCAGCAGCCTATGGCTGACTTACAGCCAGGGGCTGGTTTGTTAGGTGGAACGCCCGCAATTTCAACTATATTACCTAATCCCAGCTCTTGGCAATTAGGCATGGACAACCCGCCTGCTGAACGGGCGACATTGGGAATAGTGGCTGCACCCCTGTCGCCATATCGGGCGGCATCAGGAAGCTCACCGACACCGCAGGCGTCGATGATGATGAGTATGACCCGCGTGAACGGCATGCGAGTAATTTAGACAGGCGGCTATGCATTGTAAACGGAAAGTTCAAAAGGGTTATGACTGTCCTGACGACATCCAGGGTAGTGTAATAGTATACTGCAAGAAACTGACCTTGACTCTGGGAACTCGCAGCCTAAAAGGTATTAGGCTGCGAGTTCGAGTCTCATCAACCCCCGAATTGGATCACAGACCGGAGAGCAGAGCGCTACGGTGTTCCGAATGTCAGACATACGTAGACCGTATACCAACACTTCTCATAATCGATTACTTTAATCGTAGCATTCTCATCCAGGGTGGCTTCTATAGTGAACACCGGATTCTGCTCGATATTCCAGATATATTCACTGTTGTCGATTATCACCTTCAAATTTCCCGGTGGATTGTAGCCCTCGGCGGTCGCCTCAAATGTGAGCAGATAGGTACCCGCCATGTTTTTGAACGTCCAGAAGATCGTCTTATCATACCTGGTGATTGTGTCGCAGATCGTCTGTATGCAGGTGGAGTCAGGAACAACAATCGTGTCGGTTATGGTGTCGGTTATGGTGTCGGTTATGGTGTCGGTTACGGTGTCGGTTATGGTGTCGGTTATGGTGTCGGTTATGGTGTCGGTTATGGTGTCGGTTACGGTGTCGATTAGCGTGTCAAAGATTGTGTCCGTATCGAACACTTCTACGGTGTCGATCAAAGTGTCGGTGACGGTATCGATTAGCGTGTCAAAGATTGTGTCCGTATCGAACACTTCTACGGTGTCGATCAAAGTGTCGATGACGGTATCGATTATGGGCGGACTAGGGTCAGGGCATTCATCCCGCTCGAGCGGGTTTGAACAGGTCACCAGCAGCTGGGCGCCAAAAATAAGCGCACACAATGCGGCAAGAACGTATATGCGTTTCATTTTCCACCTCCCACCAGTTTGTAGAGAGTGGCATAAACCAGGAACTGATCTATATCCGTATCTGCTTCATCAATGCCAGCAGTCCGACGTTTTGCCGGGTTATAGGCGCCAACGATAGATATGAAATCAGTGGGATCGAAGCGCAGGCCGAACAGCGGACCTTCTGAAAGACTCACGTACTCATAGTAGTATTGTGAGATCTGCTCGACGCGCATCCATCCGCCGACAAATCCCAAACGGATATCTTCGAATGGGAACACCGTTACGTGACCGCCAAGCATGCGGCGACGCGTTTTCAGATTCTCACCTTCGAATCGGAAATCGTTATCCCAGAGGGAGTGCCCGCCGACAACCTCGAGGTAGGCTTGCTGTCTCCAGGTTGCTGCAGCCGTGACGATAGGCATCCCATCAAACGGCGATGAGGAAAGGCCGGCGCCGAGTTGCAAGCCGAAGTTCTCGACGAAGGTACTGGGTACTTCCTTGATTTCAGTGAAGTGTTTCTCGACAGGTGGGCGGTTCTCCAAGGCACCGAGCCTGGCAGCCAGCCGGTCCTCGCTGGCGTGGATCTTGGACTCCAGATCGATTAGTCCACGCGGTACGCGGATGCTGGCAAACCGATAGATCGCACCTGTATCCGGTAGGTTCTTTGACTGAATGATCAGCTGAGCTGAATCTACCTTCAGATCTTTGATGAGCACCTTGGCCAGCAAATGTGCACGTCCCAGGGCGAGCCCGGGGTTTTTGGCGTCGTTCTGGCGCGCGTAGCGGTAGCCGTCGGCACCACCCGTCACAATTGCCTGCACCAGCGGATACTTCTTCAGCGTATCTGCCACGGCTCGCAGTTGCGGTATATACGGCTGGAAGAAATCGGCCTCTACGCTGCCCGCGACGCCAACCGGGAAGCCGGATATGACCACTTCCTGCGCCAGGGCCTGGCCACAGAGCAGACAGATGCCGACTCCAATGAGAATCAACAGCTTATTCATAAGAGCCTCGTATAATTAATGGTTCACTGGTAGTAATTCTCGATCAAAAATATAACATATAGCTCAAACTTCCGAACCGAAGTATAATAGAGATTCGAAATCTGTCAATCAGATTAGTAAAAACTGCTTGACGTAATGCCGATCATATCGGGCTGAACGTGCTGAAGCGTTCTTGCGCGGATGCCAAATGTTCTCTTATCAGCCTCGCTTATGATGCAACTAACTGCGACTATTGTTACCTGAGTTTCAGGGTTGTTCTTTTTCCTTTCCATTCACTCTTTCCAGAAGTCCGGTAGCCAGAACGGGTTAACGAACGTCTGGGAGTTATATGAGCAACAACTGTTCCGTCTGTTCGGAAAGATCGCTCTCTTGAAGGGCGTTCATGGTTGGCCAGGTTTATTGGAATGACTCTAATACGTCAGAACTGCAGCCAAATCGTCACGGATCTGCGACGGCTCAGGTAGATGAGTGGGGATGCTTCAACGGCTTGACAAGGAACTCAAACTGTAAATATACCAGACCTCCTGGGACATACTGTGCTGTATATTAGGTCACACTCATGGAGGTAGGCAGTCACGTAACCTGCCCAGGCGCACTTACTGGTGTCGAGCGGTAGTACCGGGTGATTACAGGTGAAAGACCAACTTAAAAGTTCTGAGTTCTGCACGGTTCGGGAATGTGGTCATTAGTTTGATAATTTACAATGCCCTACAAAAGCGTGGAATTCCCGTAAGCTTTCTCTGATTACGCGTGATGGCCCCAAAATACGCTTTTCAGTATAAAGAAATCACCAGAACAGAAACGGGAAGAGTCGGACCATTGTTCTACCAATGGATTGTATTAATCAACTTTGCCCTGGTTTTTGCCATAATTGTAATTATCGGAATAATCAAACTGGTTATACTGAGTTGTATTCATTAATCAATTATTCGTGCACGGCGGACGTCCCCGTCCGCCGCGTCCCAGAGAGAAGTCGGCGCACGAGGACGTACGCCGACCACAGAAATTCTTTATTTATGAAAGCGAAATGGTATTAGTTGCAGAATAGAAGGCGTCGAAATTTAATTTTATGGGGGTTAGGGGACGTAGGTCAAAACTCCTGTAGTTTTGACATTAATCTTATTGGTCAAAAGCGCCCTTCGTCAAGCTCAGGACAGGCAGGGCTTTTGACCTACGTGGTTGTCCACATCCGGGGTATGCAGCTACAACGCCAGGCTGTCAACGATAGTGCGTCCCTTGAACATATAATCAATATCCAGCTCTACCGCTTCCTTGTACTCCTTCGTTTCGCCGCTGACCATTTTACGGCGGTAGCGGTCTATCAACCATTGCTCGCGCTGCAATATAACCATACCTTCTTTGTAGGCAAAGTAGAGCAGCCCGGTGGATCTGATGCGGTCGAGACCGCTGCGTTGAACCGAGTCCTGCGGGTTCGGTTCAAGGGGAATAATCATGTCACCATCGCACTGAATTACGGCACAGTCATAACCGGCCTCGCGCGCCAGCGACATCACTCTGTAGGTCATCGACGCTTCCATAGGTTCCCCCGGAAGAACCACCTTCGTGGTCTGGGTCCAGGTGTCGCCAGGCGTCACCTCGTGTGACGGAAAAACCGGCATCCCCTGCTCGTAGTAGTTTCTTATGTAGCGGATATGGGAGTAATTCTCGTCTTGCCTGAACTTTACATCAAGGACCTTTCCGTTGGGACGAACCTGCAATACCAGCTCTCGACTTTCTTTAACCGTTTCAGTAACGGATGAATCTTCTTTGCCTGGCTTTTCAACTGTCCAGGTGGAAACTTCTACTATCTCAGCGATGCTGTCAGGGAGTATCCGTTTTACAAGCTGTTCCACTTGTACCTCAAACGTCATGGAGCTTTCTTTGATGGTAGAATCGGCCTGCGTGACGGTGGTGCTTCTTTTTGACACTTGCTCATATGAGAGCTTCAAGCCGGGTTCAAACTTGTAGCGCAACATGATTTTCTTGTCCCCCTGCGTGCAGCTTGCGAGAAAAATTGCAGCTACGAAAGGGGTAATGATGATGGCGGTTAGTCTCTTCAAGACTTATCTCCTCTCAATGGCGTCAAGTACTATTCTTACTCTTCGGTGACCATCAGGTCCGGCAGGCCGGTAAACCGTCCTAAAAATCCCGGGGCACCCATAAGAAGCATTCCTTTTGCCAATCGGACCTGTTCGGCTCGGGTCACCACTGGACCATTGTCGGCACCAAGCAGTTCACTAACGGGCGCCGTGGCCAGTATCGGAGTGCTGACGGTGTCCATCCGTGAAACTCGCTGATCCTGGCTGGCGCCGATAAGTATTGCCGAAACCAGAACGAACAGCGAGGCCGCGACCGACACCAGAGCCCGCACCAGGGCGTTGCGGCGGGCGCCCACGACATAAGTTGTAACGCCGAGAGCCAGCTGGTCATTGGGGTGAACGTCAATAGTCCTGGCTTGAATAAGACGTGCCGTTTCTGACCAATAATCCCGGCCGGGATCATGTCGTGGCATCTGCTTCAGCAGTTGCTTGAGACGCTGTGCCGTATGGAACTCTTCCCGGCATCGGCTGCAACCTTCCAGATGCCTCTCCATCCGTTCAGCCTCTGCCGGAGAGAGGTCCTCATCGATATAATCCTCAATCAGCGACAGCGCACGCTGGCATGTCATTTTTACTCCTCTTTATTGCCTTTAAGGCGCTGCGTTAGAATCTTTTTCAACTTTCTGCGGGCGATGTGGAGATTGGAGCGAACCGTGGCTTCAGGACAATCCAGAGCTTGTGCTATCTCGGCCTTGCTGAAACCTTCGACGTCGTGAAGGATGGCCGTGAGCCTCTGACGAGGCGGTAATTGTCTGATGGCTGCTTTTATCTCCTCCATCAGCTCCTTGTTCTCGTACTGTTCGCTGGGCATTGCTACCCGCCGGGACAACTCAAGTTGTACGCTGCTGGGAAGGGACGATGTTTCGCTGGAAATCCCAGTGTGACCATGTCGCTTTCGCAGCAGGTCGATGGCGTAATTGGTCGCAATCCTCAGCAAGAACGTCGAGAAATATTTTACATTCTGTAACTCCTTGCGTTTCCTATAGATTCGTACGAACGTCTCCTGGACAACCTCGTCGGCATCGAGATGATTCCCTAATACCTGTAAGCCAAGAGAATATATCTTCTTTTGGTACCTCCTGACCAGTTCAGCAAACGCTTCCTGGTCACCGTTAATAAAGCTCTCAACCAGCTCGGGGATTGTTCTGGTCATACCCCGAATGGGTCTCTTGCACTTTTATAGACGAAACTACGGGGCATCTGTTTAACCTTTTGGGCCAAAAAACAGGTTGACTGTGTCAACTGCACACCTTATGGTTGCCGCCGTAAGTTGTCAATCTTTTTTTACACAACGAGTTATAGAAACAGTTGACAGCCGTGATTGAAAACGTCATCCAGCAAAATCGCTACAAGTTTTTCACCGTCGGGGCTATCGGGACGTTCATGGGTACCCTCAACGGCTCGATTCTCAACGTTGCCCTACCTACCATTGCAGATGATTTGCAATGTACTGTTGACGTAGTGGCCTGGGTGGTTCTGTCATATACGCTCACGCTGGTTTCTCTGTTGCTTATCTTCGGCGCCTGGACGGAACGAAAGGGATATGACTTTGCCTACAAATTCGGCTTCAGCTTTTTTATTGTCGGGTCGCTGTTGTGCATTATGAGCTGGTCAATATACTCCCTTGTTTTTGGCCGCGTTATCCAGGCGATCGGCGCCTCCATGTTTCAGGCCGTCGGTACTGGAATGGTAACCGAGGTCTTTCCCGAACGGGAGAGGGGGAAAGGAATCGGCATGATGGTGATGATGGTGTCGGCAGGCTTGATGACGGGCCCGCCGCTGGGAGGATTTCTTCTGCAGTTCTTTCCCTGGCAATCAATATTTGTCATCAATCTTCCCATCGGCCTATTTGGTATGGTTTTGACGTTTCGGTACTTCAAACTGCTTCCTGCACGAGTCACCCGACGCAAAATGCGACTTTCAGGGGGAGCGGCCATTTCGCTGGCGCTGTTTTCCGGGACGTTCGGATTGTCGCTGGTCAGCAACTACGGGCTGACCGATCCCCGTGTCTGGGGGATGGCCGTCGTATCGCTGGTCTCGCTGCTGGCGTTTGTGAAGGTTGAATCCAACCCTGAGACTGCCCTAATCGGGCTGGACATGCTTAAGAACCGGCAGTTCACCACCGCGCTGGTGGCGGCTGTCCTGATGTTCATTTCAATGTCCGGGGTAATGATTCTTATCCCCTTCTACCTGGAGAGAATCAAGGACTTCGAGCCTAGGACAGTCGGGCTGTATTTGATCATTTTTCCCGTGTTGATGTTTGTCCTGGCACCGCTCGCTGGACGGCTATCGGACAGAATCGGCTCCCGCGTCTTGACCAGCCTCGGCATGACGACGCTGGCCTGTGGCTTATACCTGCTTTCGTATATCGGGGCCGAGACCGCCAATAACTACCTGATTCTCTGCATAGTGATCATGGGCAGCGGAACAGCCATCTTCAACACTCCGAACTCCTCGGCCATGATGGGCGCGGTCACTGAACACCAAAGAGCCATAACGTCGGGCATTCTGTCAACCTCACGCAACATCGGCATGTCGACCGGCATCGCTTTAGGCACGGCCCTTTTTGCCTACTTCCAAACACGATATGCCTCTCTGGGAAATGACAGCCTGATTTTCGTGGCCAGCTATCACCAGGTCATCTACACCGCTATCGCGATAGCTGTTTTGGGGCTCCCGTTCTGTCTGGCCCGGAAAAAATAGCAGCGGCAATCGTGGGCGGCAGATGTCCGTATCTGCCCCACAGGTGGTGTGGTCTCGCGTAGGTGGCGGCCTTGTGTCGCCACACCATTCGGCTCCGCTCAGGGTGACGTAGGGTTTAGAATCCGTGGAGAAATAAGTGTGCCGATGGCACCCCCGCCCCTACGCGGTTGTGTCAGCTTATGAGACAACCTCTCCACATCTGCCCCTCTCCACCGCACTCGGTTTAACTTCTTAAAACACTTGACAAAAGCAGTCTATTCGCTATACTACTAATTGGGTCAATCCAAGTTAATGTTTCGAAAGATATTATGAAAAAAGCGGTAACACTTTTGATTGCTGTGGGGGCAGTTGTTAGTATGTCAGTAGCTTCGTTCGCTACAGTTATCCATGTGCCGGCCGATCAGCCGACCATTCAGGCGGGGATTGATTCGGCGCAGAATGGGGATACGGTGCTGGTGGCGCCAGGGACTTATACGGGCAATGGTAACCGAGATATTGACTTCGGCGGCAAAGGCTTTGTGCTGAAATCAGAGAATGATCCGGATTCGACCATTATTGATTGTGAAGGGAGCGCATCGGAACCTCACCGGGGTTTTTATTTTCACTCTGGCGAGGACTCAACAACCGTCGTAGAGGGGTTTACTATTCGGAACGGATATGGCCTTACTGATAGTCCCTTTCCCTCTGAATCAGTTGGGGGTGGTATTAAGTGTGATTCATCTTCATCGCCTAAGATAATAAACAACACTATCAGCGGAAATTCCGGGAACGACGGCGGCGGGATTTATTGCGACCTACAGTCCAGTCCCACGATCAGCAACAACACAATCGCCGGAAATTCAGCTGATAATAGTAGCGGCGGTGGGATTTCTTGCTCCAATTCCAGTCCCATGATCAGCAACAACACAATCACCGGAAATACAACTTATCACAGCAGCGGCGGAGGGATTTCTTGCTACAATTCCAGTCCCACGATCAGAAACAACACTATTACCGGAAATTCAGCTGTATTCTATGGTGGTGGGATTTATTGCTACTACTTTTCCAGTCCCACCATCAGCAACAACACCATCAGCGGAAATTCAGCAGATCGGGCCGGCGGGATTTATTGCAGTGGTTATTCCAATGCCACTATCAGCAACAACACCATCAGCGGAAATTCAGCTCACATGTATGGCGGCGGGATTTCTTGCTACTTCTATTCCAGTCCCACCATCAGCAACAACACCATCAGCGGAAATTCAGCTAACAGCGGCGGAGGCGGGATTTCTTGCCGCGGTTATTCCAATGCCACTATCAGCAACAACACCATCAGCGAAAATTCAGTTGTCGACTACGGCGGCGGGATTTATTGCTACTACTATTCCAATCCCACCATCAGCAACAACACCATCAGCGGAAATTCAGCAGATCGGGCCGGCGGGATTTATTGCCGCGACTCTTCCAATCCCACGATCAGCAACAACACCATCAGCGGAAATTCAGCCAGCACAAACGGTGCTGGCCTGTTCTTAAAGAATAACTCGTCCCCATCGGTCGAAAACTGTATTTTCGCTTTCAACAGCGGTAGTGAAGCAATCTGGTGCCAAGACGAGACCAGTATCCCCACTCTCACCTGTTGCGACGTTTATGGCAACGAAGGTGGCGACTGGGTAGGATGCATTGACGACCAGGCTGGGATAAATGGTAACTTTTCTCTTGATCCGCTGTTTTGCGATACCGCAACAGGTGACTATCATCTGAGTTGGGCTTCACCCTGCCTGGCTTGGTACAACAGCTGCTGCGTTCTTATTGGAGCGCTTGATGCCGGTTGCTCAGGAGGCTACGTCTGCGGTGACGCCAACAGGGATTCACTTGTGAACCTGGCTGACGTGGCCTTTCTACAGGCCTACTACTTCGAATGCAGCACGCCACCGTTCCCGTACCTCGCAAGCGACCTCAACTGCGACGGATCGGTTGATATCGCAGATATAGTCTATCTGGCGCAATTCCTTAATGGAACTGGACCTGAGCCGTGCTGCTGGTAGTAAGATGAGCCCCGTAGGTCGAAACCCTTGCGGTTTCGACAATTGTCTAATCCCACCGCAAGTGGTGGGCCACCCGCCGCGGAGTATATTCAGGGTGTATACTACATGTTTGGTGCCTGGTATCTGCCAGGGGACGTGGATTATTCGGGTGAAGTCAACGTAGCAGATCTTACATATTTTGTAGATTATCTCTTCTTTGGAGGGGATGAACCGTTCGTTCCCGATGCGGCTGAGATGAACGGTGAGCCGGGGGTCAACGTCGCTGATTTAACCTACCTTGTAGACTACCTTTTCTTCGGTGGCCCGCCACCGATCGGGGGAACGACTGGATTCTAGGGCGTAGGGCAGGAGTCACCGACTCCTGCCGATTAGTGGCAGGTCTCGGGGAGACCTACCCTACGAAATATGTCATAACTCAACTAAAAATCTATATAACTACTGCAAAAAGAAGCCTGCTTCCATTACATCAGTAGGACAGCTGCCGCACGCACCTGCTGACCTGCCCCCGTTTTTGAGCAAATGGCAGGATCACAGATCCTGCCCCGCTTCTTTGTAGCTTATCGCTCGATTATTTTAGAACCTTCGAGAATCCCTTCTTTCTCTATTTTTGGGTGGACGAGCTTCGTCAACTCTCAGAGTCCGTCCTTCGAAATCGGTACCGTTCAATCCCTCTTTCGCTTTTTCGGCTTCCTCGGAGTTGGACATTTCAACAAATCCAAAGCCTTTGCCTTCAATTATGTTGACTTGCCTGACTTCGCCATGATTGGAAAACAACTCCTGCAACTGTTCATTAGTTACAGAATAACCAAGATTTCCTACGTAGAGCTTGCTGCCTTGCATCTTAACCTCTTTGATCTTTACTTGTCTGTGTCCAATAGCCCTTCTTGTAGAGATACCAGTAAGACAGTGAGTCTGACCTCTCTAACAAAACACTACCGGACGGGAACATCATTTCTAATACCTTCGATCATCTCTTCTTTGTCTATCACCTCCTTTGGGTGGACGAGCTTCGTCAACTCTCAGAGTCCGTCCTTCGAAATCGGTACCGTTCAATTCTTCTTTTGCCTTTTGGGCTTCCTCGATGCTGGACATTTCAACGAATCCGAAGCCTCTGCCTTCAATGATATTGATCTGCTTGACTTCACCATAGCTGGAAAACAGTTCTTCCAACTGTTGATTGTTTACAGTATAACTAAGGTTTCCTACATAGAGTTTACTGCCTGGCATTTGGTCCTCCTTATTGTTCATTTTTCTGTGTCTCATAATGTTTCTTGTGGCGGCAGCGCCAAGACAGCTATTTAAACCTCGCCCACCAGAACATTATCAAACAAGAGTTCCTTAATCAAAAACTCGTTTCTCAATATCTATTGCGTATTCTTATCACCTACTTTCGTTCATCAGGGTAGGCCGGTTACAGTTCATTATTTCCACTAATCCTTCATGGAAGCCAGGAACTTCTCGTTGCTCTTGGTCTTTTTAAGGCGGTCCAGCAGGAACTCCATTGCTTCAATTGGGTTCATCTCAGCCAGGAATTTGCGCAGGATCCAGATCTTGTTGAGCGTTTCCGCATCCTGAAGCAGCTCCTCTTTTCTGGTCGAGGAGCGATTGATATCCATGGCCGGGAAGATCCTGCGGTCGGACAAGCGGCGGTCCAGTACCAGCTCCATGTTACCAGTACCCTTGAACTCCTCAAAAATCACCTCGTCCATGCGCGAGCCGGTCTCAACGAGGGCGGTAGCGATAACGCTAAGCGATCCGCCTCCTTCAATGTTGCGGGCGGCCCCGAAAAACCGCTTCGGTTTGTGCAGGGCGTTGGAGTCAACACCGCCGGAGAGAATCTTGCCCGAATGCGGTACTACCGCGTTGTGCGCCCGTGCCAACCGGGTGATCGAGTCCAGAAGAATAACCACGTCATGCCCGCGCTCGGTGAGTCGTTTCGCCTTTTCCAGCACCATGTGGGCCACCTGTACGTGCCGTTCAGCCGGTTCGTCGAAGGTTGACGAAATCACTTCGGCCTTAACGGAGCGCTTCATGTCCGTCACCTCCTCGGGCCGTTCGTCAATCAAAAGCACCATCACCTTGATCTCGGGATGGTTGGTGGTGATGGACTGCGCGATCCTCTGAAGGATTATAGTCTTCCCGGCTTTTGGCGGCGAGGTTATCAGCGCTCGCTGTCCCTTACCGATAGGACACATCAGGTCGATTATTCGAGTTGTCAATTCCTCACTGTCAAGCTCCAGCACGAAGGGTTCTTCCGGGTAAAGGGGCGTCAGATTGTCAAACAGGCTGGTGTGCTTGGCCAGCTCCGGGTCGGCATAATCCACCGATTCGATCTTCAAGAGTGCAAAGTACCGTTCGTTGTCCTTCGGCGGGCGTACCTGTCCGGCGATGATGTCACCCGTGCGCAGGTCAAAGCGCTTTATCTGGGAAGGCGAGACATAGATATCATCCTGTCCCGGCAGATAGTTATAGTCGGGTGAGCGAAGGAAACCGTACCCTTCGTCGAGTGTCTCCAAAACGCCCTCGGCCAGAATAAGTCCGTCGGCAGAGGACTGTGATTCCATAATCTTGTATATGAGTTCCGATTTTCTCAGCCCGGACACACCCGGAATATCAAGATCCTCTGCAATGTTGAGAAGCTCGGCAATGGTCTTGGCCTTGAGCTCTGTTAGTTCCATTTGCATAATCTGTCCTGTCGCTTGATAATTGTTAATCACCTTCAAAGTATCTATCCCAATTCTCAGTTGTCCGACAACTCCTCAACCGGTGCATCGCCCCACAGCTTTTCCAGGGCGTAAAACCGCCGCGTCGGTTCACGGAAGATGTGGACGACCACATCGATATAATCGAGTAAAATCCAGTTTCCCTCGTTCACTCCTTCGCGGTGGTTGGGCTTGTAACCTTCCTTCAAAAGTCCCTCATCAATGGCTTGGGCGATCGCCTTCACGTGAATATCAGCCTCTCCCGAAGCGATGACAAAATAATCGCAAATTGATGACAACGCCTTGACCCTCATGACCTTCACTTCAAACCCTTTTTTGGAAAGAGCCAGCCGTCCGGCCTTACGAGCAAGAGCAAGTGCGGACAAATTCTTCAGGGTAGGCAGTCAAATCTCCTTACTTAATGATTCCGGGCGGCTTCATGGACTCATAATCCTTGCCCACGACCAGGGTGGCGGAAACCTGAAGGCTATTGTGCTCAAGAGGTCTATAGATCACCTCGGAAGGATCGAGGCCAAGTTTTTTGGCCAGTAGCGCCGCCGCGGTTTTGTCCTGCACTCGTGATATAACAAACGACCTTGGCAGTCCCCTGAGATCAAAATCGACCGTGTCGACAACCCGCACTTCCAGCGCGGAATCCGCGTAACCCGACAACCTTTTGGCCACTTCGCGCGTCAGACCTTTAACACCGCTGCCGTTGACTACCTGGAGCCTTACCAGATGCGTCGGCCTGTCGATCACCCGGGAGATACCGCCGGCAACCGTCAGTGTTGATGCAAGCAGGTACAGCAGCACAATCAGCAGGGCTGAGCTGACACCGATTCCCAGATACTTGACAAATTTTACTCGTTTCATTAACAGCGCTACAAACAAATCAACTATCGCTTATCTTTAGGCTTTTGGGGGATTATGGCATGGGAGCGAACTTTGAAGGGAAATGAGGACATACCCTGGTATGGTCAATTACCTCTTTAATACGGACTCCAGTAGTGTGGCCCGATATAGTTCCGGTAGACGTAGGGGCCATACATGCCCCGATACCTCTGGACACTGATACTCATACGAAACTTGTCGGACGGGTGGAAGTCCAGCCAGAAACCGGGGAAAACCGAGGCGCTGTGATTGCCGTTGCTCCACATAGCGCCGACGTCATGGGCGATGCCCAGGTTAAACCCCAGGGTGAATTTGGAAGAGAGCTCATAAAGCATCATCGAGTTCAGCATACCGACTGAACCAGAATAGTCATCTCCGGAGAAGAATGATATCGAATAGCTGTGAGACCACCGCATACGAGACAAATCCAGAAGAGAAAAAGGACTCACCGCCGGCTTGACACCCAAACTGTTTGACTGGGCCAGTGCCTTTAGCTTCGCCTCGTCAGAGGATTGGGCCGATACCATGGCCGCAACAGCCAGGACCAACACTACGGTTAAAATCTGTTTCATGTCGTTACTGTAACTATTTCACAAGCTCGAATAATAATCTAATACAGGTCAACCCCGCCGTCAACAAAAAAATCATCCCCTACGCTGTTTGTCGGCAGCTCTGGATCATACCTGTATACTTATAACGTTTCAGTGCAAAACTCGATGCAAAAACTTTAACCTTGTCTGCCGGAGTAGGCGAATTTCTTAGCAAGGAGCTCCAATTGCTCTATCGAGTTTACCCCCAGTACCTCATCAGGATTCTCCGCAGTGACGACCGCTACGCGTAACCCGTTGTTACGCATTATCTTAATTGTGTCAGTTAAGTAATACTCGCCCTGTTTGTTTTTGTTGTCGACCTTATCGAGGGCAGCAAACAACCGCTGAGTGTCGAAGCAAAACGTCCCGGTGTTGATTTCCTGAATCTGGCGCACTTGCTTGGAAGCGTCTTTGTCCTCGATAATACCCCTCATTATGCTGCTGTTACCCTCCCGGACAATCCGGCCGTAGCCGGCGGGATTATTCAAAATGGCGGAAAGGCAGGTGGCGGCAGCTTTTGTTTCTTCATGGACTTCAAAGAGCCGTTCAATAGATCTGGCCGACAGGAAAGGCACATCGCCTAAAGCAACGAGGGTCGTTCCGGTGAAATCGCCAAGGACGTCCCTGGCCATCTGCACCGCGTGACCGGTTCCAAGCTGCTCGTGCTGCCACACAAATGAAACGGGGTACTCAGACAGCTCGTCTTTGACCATTTCTCCCTTGTAGCCAATCACCACTATTAGCCTTGTAAAATTGAGTCTGGCCAGAGTATCAATAAGGACTGTAATCATCGGCCGACCGTGGATGCGATGCAAGACCTTGGGAATATCGGATTCCATCCGTTCCCCCTTGCCGGCTGCCAGGATTATTGCCGCTCTGTCGTCAGACATCTGATGCTCTCGGATTTGTTTCTCAAGTTCACGCTGATCTAAGGGGGATCACACTTCTATTATCGGCTTGTTGTTTTTATCGACATATACGACAAATGGCTCAAACTCGGTGGCCTGTTCCTTCTCAATGTGGCCAAAGGCAAGAATAAGGACGATGTCTCCCACCGAACCTTTGCGCGCCGCCGCACCGTTCAGGGCAATGACGCCGCTTCCCGCCTCACCTTCCATAACGTACGTCTCGAACCGCTCGCCGTTGCTGACATTAGCCACCAGCACCTTTTCCCACGGCACCAAATCGGCCCGACGGATCAGGTCGGCATCGATTGTTATGGAGCCGACATAGTTAAGGTTAGCATCAGTAACCGTGGCCCGGTGAATCTTCGATTTGAGGACTGTAACCAGCATTCCTTTCTCGATCTATGCGCTTTTCCGTCAACGTTTTAATATAGCAAATTCCCTCCGACGCGCAAGAGGGTTGGCAAGATAGGGCCGGAACCCCCGACTCCTGTCCGCCTTCGTCGTGCTGAATCCCTAAGTCGGTTTCCTATTTGCATCATGACAACTCAAAAAACGTATCAGAGACACTGATCTACATCTGAACTATTTGTTTCACATAATTAGAAAACGATATTAGATGAAGGTAACTTAAATGTCGTTCTCTCGGAAGCGAGAGTCCATGTTCGTTTCTGACCAAGCGCCGGCTACCTGGATTCCCGCTCGCGTGGGAATGACGGGCTGGCCGGCAGAGCGACCATGCGGTCAAGCTCCTGGGGGATGTCGCGCTTGTCCAGCTTGCGGACAGAGATAGCCGTGCGGTTGTGGCGGTCGGTGGACTTCTCGGCGACATAATGATGGTCCGCGGCACGGGCGATCTGGTGCAGGTGGGTTATAACGATGATCTGGCAATCATCCGAGAGCTTCTTGAGCTTTTTGCCGACCTCGGTGGCGGTTCTGCCGCCGATACCGGAGTCAACTTCATCAAAGACCAACAGCGAGTGTGAAAGTTGATTGTGCCGCCGTTCAGCCGATTTTAGCGCCAGCAGCACGCGTGAAATCTCCCCGCCTGAAGCCGTTTTCACCAGCGATTTCAATGGTGCGCCGGGATTGGCGGAAAAAAGGAAGCGCCCTTTTTCAAGGCCATATGCATACGGCCGCACCGCTCGACCGTTGAGAAGAATACCCCCGGCATCATAATCGTCATAAAGAAACTCGAATTCAAAGTTGCAGTTGTCTATGGCCAGCTCGTTCAGCTCATTGATAACAAGCTTCCGCAGGCGGCGCGCTGCTCTGGTGCGGGCTTCAGAAAGAGCTACTGCCTTTTCGGAATAGTCTTTGTACAGCCGGTCATTCTCCTTTTCCAAACTGTCTATGAAACTGTCTATGTCCGGTCGGTCTTTTAACTTTTCGTTGATTCCGGTCAGCGTTGTCAAGACTGCCTCCTCGGAGCCGCCGTACTTTTTCTTAAGGTTGTAAATCTCGTCAAGACGCAGGTTTATTTCCTCGATACGCTGGGGGTTGTCCTGGATCGAGGAGCCGTACTGCTGGATAAAGCGGCGCATTTCCTCGACCTGGAATTCTATCTCGGCCAGGGTCTCCATCTGTTTTTGCAGGGAGCTGTCGATAGCGACCATGCGGTCAAGCTCCTTTCGAGCCAGACCGAGAAGGTTGGAGATGGAGCTGTCGTCGGCGTCAAGAGTTTGCTGAACCGTCTCAGCTGATGCCATCAGAGTGCGGGCGGAATCCAGAATCTTCCGTTCGTTGACAAGCTCCTCCTCTTCGCCGACGCGAAGACGCGCCTTTTCAATCTCAGTCTTCTGAAACAGCAGCAGTTCCCGATCCCTGATAAGCTGTTCCCGTTTGCCTTTGATGTTGGCAAGCTCAGCGGAGACTTTTTGCCACTCAGAAAAAACCTGCGCGACTTCCTCTCGCAGCGGCTCAAGGGAGGCAAACCGGTCGAGAAAGGCCAGATGATTATCTTCGTTCATCAACATCTGGTTGGCATGTTGCCCTAGGATTTCAGCCATTGGGGCCGTGATCCGTCTCAGTTGAGAAAGAGAAGCTTGTCTCCCGTTGATCCTCGCCTTTGACGTCCCATCGGCAGCAAGTTCGCGGCGCACCTCAATTAAATCATTGCTACTCTCTGATGACGACTCTCTGGCGAAGCCATCGGGTATGTTAGATAGATTGAAGGTGGCAAAGACAGCAGCACTATCAGCGCCGTGGTGGACAAATTCCCTGTCGGCCCGCTCACCCAAGGCGAGGGCAAGGGCGGTGACAATAACTGACTTCCCGGCGCCGGTCTCGCCGGTCAGGACCGACAGCCCCGGCTCAAACGTCAGCTCGACGCTGTCAACCAGCGCGATGTTTTCAATCTTGAGTTTAGTCAGCATACAGACCGTGATCTTTCATTTGCTGGAGAATCCGGTTTGCCTCCTCATGGTTGCCTTCCGCTTCCGCTCTGGCAAGTTCCTGCCGCAGCTTGGCTCTGATCCGTTTTTGTTTTCCCTCAATGATCTGCTTTACCAACTTCCTCGTTTCCCCTTCGAGTTGGGCTGGATCCCACTCAGTGGAGGCGATTTCTGTAACCAGAGAAGCAAACTCCGGATCCTTGGCGTTGTCAACGAGAACCTTGGCGTCGACAGCGCCCGCCGTTTGATATTGATTAATCATGGCCCTATACAAACGTGACAACTCGTTTGATTCGAAGTCATCGGGTGAGATATTTTCGAATATGCTGTCTATCGAGCCGGGGTTGTTAAACAACAGGGAGAGAAAACCAATTTCAATCGGACTGTGCTTTCTCTTCGGTTCGTCATCGGGGGCTGCTGTCCCTCTGTCTTTTGCAGGGATAGTCTGGAGAAGCTGAACGTCGACCCCAAGAGCTTCCGCCGCCTCGGTAAAATAGAGACTTCGGCGGGTAGAGTCGCTGATCCTGCTGCCGAGAGCGCCTAACTCTTTGACCAGTCGCTCCTTGCCGATTATGCCGGAGGCCCCGATGTCGAGGTCCCGGGTGCGAAACTGGATAAACCCAAGAGCGTCACGTTGCAACTTTTCGATTCCATCAATCCCCTGCCCGGTTGCAATCGAATCGGGGTCTTCGCCGGCAGGAGGGACAATCACCTTGACCTCAAGACCGGCCTCGAAAAGGGAATCGACTGAGCGCAGGGCGGCGTTTTGCCCGGCCGTGTCGGCGTCGAAAAAGAGATAGACCTCCTCGGCGAAGCGTGCCAGAAGCCGCGCCTGTTGCAGGGTGAAGGCGGTGCCGGAGGAAGCTACAACGTTTTTTACTCCGACCTGCCAGAGCGAAATAAAATCAAAGTACCCCTCCACAACAAACACAGACGCAGGCGAAGCCTGTCTTATATAGTCCTTCGAGGAATTAAGGCCGTATAGGACGTTTCCTTTCACGTAGAGGGGTGTTTCCGGGGAGTTTACATACTTGGCCGGCTCCCCCTTTTTCAGCGTTCTACCCCCAAAGGCAATCGGTTTCTGGCTCAGGTTAAAGATGGGGAACATCAGGCGCTGCCGAAAGCGGTCAAAATAATTGCCCTTAGTTTCGGAGCGAATTGACAAACCCGCCTTTTCCAAGTTCTCATCGCTGATCCCTTTCTTTGAAGCAAATCTTATCAATCCGTCCCATGCTTCTCCCGCTAGGCCGAGTTTGAACTGCGCGATAGTCTCGTCAGTGATTCCCCTTTTCCCCTTCAAATAGTTCTGGAGGACTTCCCGATACTTCGGCTCATAAAGAAGATGATGAAAGTAGTCAAGAGCCACTTGGTTGCCATAACTGATTCGTTCGAGAAATTCCCGTTTGACATCGGAGCCAGTCTCTTCGCGAATAGTGATGTTGGCGCGGCGAGCCAGGTCGCGAACGGCTTCGACAAACGACATCTTCTCGTGTTCCATCAGGAAGGTGAATACAGTGCCACCCTTGCCGCACCCGAAACAGTAGTACAGTTGCTTGTCCGGGGAAACGGAAAACGAGGGAGTCTTTTCCGTATGAAAGGGACAGACGGCGAGATAACTGCGGCCTTTCTTTTTCAACCTGACAAATTCGCCGATAATCTGAACGATATCGGTCGCCTGCCGCACCTGTTCGATCGTTTCGGGGGGGATCATCTTACTCTTTCAATTTGGCAATCGTCACCCCGGCGCCTCCCTCGTTCCAGTCCCCGAGCCTCAGCGACACCACCTCCGGGTGATTTTTCAAGTATTGTGTGAGTGTCCGGCGCAGCGCTCCGGTTCCTTTTCCATGAACAATATATACTTGGCTGAAACCGGCGACAACGGCGCGGTCGAGGAATCTCTCTAAACTTTCCAGCGCTTCTTCGGCCGTCATACCTCGCAAGTGAATTTCAGGTCTTTCCGCTTCGTCCACGGAATAGCTTGTGGTTCGCTGTGGTTTCTTCTTGTCTGAAGACAGGGTTATCTTTCTGAGGTTTCTCAGTGCCACCGTTGTGAGGATATTGCCGACCTTGACCTTGGCGCGGTCGTTGCCAAGCAACTGCTCGATTTCCCCTTGCTGCTTGAGGGTGAGAATCTCGACCATATCCCCTTTGTTAAAGATGGCGCCGTCCGGCTGCTCTGGTTCAAGGCGAGACTGGAGATCCTCTGTCTTCTTTTCCCTTTGTTTAAGATTGCGGTGGAATTCTTTGACCGCCTTTTTTGAAGCCTGGGATTTCCTGATATCGGCGACCAGCTTTTCAATCTCGCGGCGCGTTTGTTCAAGATACTCTTCCGTTTCGGCCAGCGCCTTTCTCCTTTCCTGTTGAATATCCGTTTTCAGGCGGTCGGACTGAGTGCGATAGTATTCCTCCTGTTGCCGGGCTTTGGTAAGGCGGTCGGTCAGCTCTGACCTGTCTTGCTTGAGGGTGGTCAACTCTGCCTGAAGTGACGCGATCAACGTATCGAGCGACTTCTCGGTGTCGCCCACCAGCGACGACGCTTCCTGACAGATCTCTTCGGGTAAACCGAGACGGCTGGCGATTTCCACGGCGTACGACGATCCGGGGAGGCCGAGGTGGAGCCGGTAGGTGGGGGCCAATGTCCGGCGATCAAACTCTAGGGAAGCATTTTCTATCTCTGGATGCTCCGTGGCCAGCGTTTTCAACTGCGAATAGTGAGTGGTGGCAAGAAGCTTGGCTCCCTTTTTGACACCATGCAGGATAATTGACTCGGCCAGGGCGGCGCCTTCTTTCGGATCGGTTCCAACACCTATTTCGTCAAATAGAAGCAACGCCGTTGCCGAAGCGCCGGCCAGACCGTGGACGATGTTCCTCATGTGTGAAGAAAAGGTAGAAAGAGAGAGCTCAATCGACTGCTCGTCGCCGATGTCTGCAAAAAGGCTTTCAAAAATGCCGATAGTCGACTTTTCACTGGCTGAAATATGCAGGCCGGACTGCGCCATTAGAATCGACAGGCCGACCGTCTTGAGAGTGATGGTCTTACCACCTGTGTTGGGGCCGGTTACCAGCACTGCCTGGCGGGTGTTGTCCAGGCTGATAGAGATCGGCACCACCTTTTCTACGTCTGCGTATTGGACAATCAAAAGGGGGTGACGGGCTTCGACCAGTTCAAAAGTAGGCTCATTTGCTATAACCGGCTGGTCCCCTTTGATTTCATTTGAAAACTTGGCGCAGGCGTAGATGGCGTCGAGCTTGCCGATAAGACGGGTATTCTCCAGAAGCGGTTCGGAGCGCGCTGCGATCTCTGCCGTGAGCGCTCGAAGGATACGGTCCAACTCAAGCCGCTCCTCCTGCATCAGCAGGTTTATCCGGTTGTTCAGCTCAACCGTTTGCTCCGGCTCAATGTACAGGGTCGCCCCGGACTGACTGCGGTCGTGAAGGATGCCGCGGTCAGTTTGGTACTGGCTGGTAGGGATTGGGATCACATAGCGGCCGTTGCGTATAGTGATTACGTCGTCCTGCCAGCCGGCTTGTTTCTGATGACTGGCGAGAATGCGTTCAAGGCGGCTCACGATTTTCCGCTTGCTTTCAGCCAGTTCCAAACGGACGCTTTTGAGCTTCGATGAAGCGTTGTCCTTTATCTCGCCCTCTTCATCGATCACCCGGCGAATTTCCTTTTTGAGTTCCGGGAAGGCCCGCATCTGCGTAAGATACTCAGCGATAGCCGGGAACTTCTCGCGGCCCTCCTTGTCATAGCCGTTGATCTCAATAGAGACCTCTACCAGCTCAAGAAGCAGCAGAATCTCTTTTGGTTCGAGGAAAATCCCTTCAACTTGCGATTTTTCAAGCAGCTCACGGCAGTCTTCCAGACGGTACAGCGGGAAAGCCAGACCGAAATTGATAATGTCCTTCATCTGGGAGATCTCGGTCAGTCTCAATTCGATTTGCCACCGGTCAAACAGCGGTTGAATCCGACCGACTTCTTCCCTGCCGAACGGAGTGCGACACTTGCCTTCGATTAGAGAAATGATTTTGGGAAACTCAAGGGTATCAATGGTGTGTTCGTTTATCATAGCTGCGCCGGATTGGTTGCCGTTGCCAACAAAAAAGCCGACCGAAGTCGGCTGTAATATACAAACAGGAAGGCAGAATCAAAATCAATTTAGCTGTCATCAAAGCCGGTGGTGAAGAACCGTCTCATCTGCTGCAGCACCTGGTAGACCTTAACCCGGTCTTCATCCGTCGTCCCTCCCTTCGATTTACCCTTGGCCTGAGCCACCAGCAGAGCCCCTTCGATCTTTGCCATGAAGTCCGGACTCTGGGGATGGACCACCGCCGTTCCCTCAAACATCAGGGGAACGGTCTTGGCCACGGCAGGGCCGAAGAACGAGGACTCAAACGCGCTGTAAAACTGGTTGGGAAGAGGTAATAGAAAGACCAAAAAGGCCAAAAAGCCGATCGCCACCCAGCCGCGCAGAAATCCAATCAGCGCCCCGCCCATCTGGTCTCTCTTGCCACTGCGTTTTACGTCGGCAACCTTGTAAAACAGTAAGCCAAGCAGTTTGAACGCAGCATAGCTGATCGCCAGAAGAATAATAAAAGCAAGAAAAGCCGAAACCAGCGGCGACCCGCCTAACTGATTATAGACCCAAACGGCAAAGTTATCGATGTAGTTGACCGAAATAATTATTGCCACGAAAAACACTACAAAGGCCATGAGCTCACGGATCAGTCCCTTCTTTGATCCGATGATTACCGAGACCAAAAGCAACACCAACAAAACAGCGTCGATCCAGTTCATACAAATATACTCCTGCTCGGAGTTGGTTTACTTAACCCAATATAGAAAGTTTCAAACTTTTTTGGCAAGTATTTCTATAGCCAGCTTATTGACCATTTTGCCGTCGGCCTGCCCTTTAATTTTGGGCATTACAACCTTCATAACCAGGCCGACCTTCTGGGGGGAGTCGGCTCCGGTTTCGGCAATGGACTCGTTTATGATCTCGCGAAGCTTATCCTCGCTTAGCTGTTCGGGGAGGTAGGAAGTGATAATGTAAAGCTCAGCCTGCTCTTTTCGCACCAGGTCCTCACGGCCGCCCTTCTGGAACTGCTCGATCGACTCGCGGTGTTTTTTGACCTGGCTGCTGAGCACGGCGATAGTGTCCTCGTCGGTCAGCTCGTCCCCCTTGTCGATCTGCTTGTACTTGAGGTCAGATTTAAGGCCCCGAAGCAGCGTGAGTCTCTCTTTCTCACCTGCTTTCAGGGCCTGTATCATGTCCTGGTTTATCTTTTCAAATAGAGTCATTAATCCAGACCATATTTGTCTTTCAAGCGCCGTGCTTTCCGCTTGGCGGCGGCCAGTTTGCGTTTCTTGGCATCGGACGGTTTTTCAAAGTGCTGGTGCTTTTTGATGTCCGTCAAAATGCCGGTCTTTTCGCAAAACTTGTTAAAACGGCGCAGGGCTCTTTCGAATGACTCGTCTTCGCGTACTCTTACGCCCGTCAAATTATCACACCCCCCTTCGCGGTTTTGATTTTATTGGCCACATTTCTCATGTTAATCGGAATTATATCCAATTATCTGCTCTCTGTCAACAGATTAATCGACATTTAGCGGCTTTTCGACATATTTCAAGCGGACATTCCCTCGAAGCATAAGGGACGGCCTTGTATCGCGCCGCCCTTCGACTCCGCCCGACAGGGCCGGACCTGGACGGCTCAGGGTGACAGTTTGGCGGGGCAAAGAGAAAATGCTACTCGATAAACTTCAAATTCTCCGCCCCGTGGTCGGACATAAAGTGGTAGTGAATATGGTCGATTTCCTGGCCGTAGCCGTTGTTGATTATCACCCGGAAATGGTCGATTATGCCTAATTTTTCAGCAATCATTTTGGCGTATTTGTTCAGCATATTGAGCGTTTCCGGTGAGGTTTCGTAGAAATTTTTCGTCACGACTTTGGGAATTATCAGCAGGTGCACCGGCGCTCGTGGGTAGTGGTCGGCGATAACGATTACCTGGTCATCTTCAAAGAATATCTTGGCCGGCAGTTCCCGGTTTATAATGCGTTCGAAGACGGTCGGCATAGGGCAATTATAGCGGGCGGCGTCAAATGAGGCAACTCAAATCACTTGTTGTCAGTGTCCCCCCTTGCCAACCGGTAGCATTTTTCTTAATATAACATCTTAAGGTTTGCTAAAAGAGAATAGTGTGCTTGGAAGATAAAGGAGACTTGTCGCATGTCCGGTCATTCAAAATGGGCGAGAATCAAAAGGAAAAAGGGTAAGACTGATGCCGAGCGGGGCAGGACGTTCACCCGCCATATCAAGGAAATAACGCTCGCCGCCCGCGATGGTGGCGGCGATCCGGACGGCAACCCCAGGCTGCGCACGGCCATTGCTGCGGCCAAGGCGGCCAATATGCCGGCCGACAACATCAAGCGGGCGATTCAGAAGGGTACCGGGGAACTGCCGGGGGTCACCTACGAATCGGTCACCTACGAAGGCTACGGTCCCGGCGGGGTAGCCATCTATATGGAGGTCATGACCGACAACAAGAAACGAGCTGTCGCGGAACTGCGTCACATTCTCTCCAAGTACGGCGGCAATTTAGGCGCCAACGGCTGCGTAGCATGGATGTTTGATAAGAAGGGGGTTATCACGATAGAGCTGGACGCCGTCGACGAGGACACCCTGATGGAACTGACCATGGAAGCCGGCGCTGAAGACATCACTACCGAAGCCGGCTCGTACGAAATCCTGACCCAGCCCGAGGATATCGACACCGTCCGCTCTGTGATCGAGGTTAAAGAGATTCCGATGGTATCCGCTGAGGTAGTAATGCTGCCGAAAAACTCGGTCAAACTCGAAAAGGAATCACAGGCCAACTCGATGTTGAAGATGTACGAGCTGCTGGAAGAATGCGACGACGTCCAGAAGATCTACTCCAACTTTGACATCGACGAGGCGTTGCTGGAGAAGCTGGCGTAGGTGGTAAGCGAGGGAGAAGAAGAGGATCTATGCGATACTGGTGTACCCAACTTTCAAGAGTATAACAGGTAAAGAGGTTCTTTCAATGAAACATCATGTTAATATCTTTGGCGTTCTTTGCGCACTCCAGTTGCGCGCCCGGAGTTTTGCGATTAGAATCGTTTTGGGTCTGTCGATTCTGGTGGCGATGGTCTTGGCCATGCCGCAGCACTCTCTTGCTGGCGACGCGCATGAGCTGATCAGCCAAGATGCTGTAACTCGCTGCCTACATACCCTGGGCAAAGATGTCAACGGTCTTTTCGCAATGCGGTTTCTGGATGCTGAAGCCGACTCTCTTCTGGACTCGGTTGAGATATATCAGGATTCTGGCAGAGGGAGACGCCAACGGCGAATTGGGTCCTGGCAAGGAACGTGGTTTCGTCCAGGGTTTCACTCGTTCGACATTAGTTCGAGTGGATTCAGGTCAATCCACCTCGATAGCGTTCGTGTGCCCCCTGATTCGCTAACTGTAGTCACAGTGATGATGCAGCCAGGAGCTGACACGATTACTGCTGAGCAAGCCTGGGATTGCTGCATTCTGATTGCATTTGATGATCTCGATGATCTGTTTCCGAGAAACATGGTGGTGGGCAAAGTGGTTGACGATAGCTCCAATGCGCCTGTGGAGGGTGTTAAGATCTACTGCGAAGGTGTTAGGAGCAGAGCGACCACGGATTCCCTTGGTGAATTTGAGCTTCCGCTCGGTACGCTGAATACTGTCACGCTGCATGTTTGGCATCCACTTTATGATTCTATCAGATTTGAAATAGGCAAGGAGTACATTCGGACGGAAAAACCCCTCGAAATTCATTTCGAGCAACGGCGAGATGCCCCTGTTAACGCCCGTCCAACTTTTACCGACAGTACTGCTCTCCTCATCGTTGGCTCGATGAACTGGTCCTCTTGGGGGATGAGACCGAGGGAGTTTGCAGAAAATATCTATACTTATGCCGTAAGCCCTGGAGAAGTATTCGGCCCGACCTCACATTGGGTTTTAGGGGATTGTCTGCCTTTTCGTTTAGTCCGCACGTTCCCAAACCGCGAAGCCTGGGTACAGTTTGCCCGTGGTTTGGGCCCGGTCGGCGAGAAGTTTGATTCAAGGACAAACTTTTTGACAGTGTCCGACACGGCCAGTAAGCTTTCCACTCATAGCCTTGACGCTGGTTCGTATGTCACCCTTCAGTTGCAACCAGACTACTCTCCACGCGGAACCTTAGTTCAGAAATGGCAGCGTTTGTCTGGCAAGCCTTATCGCGTCGTTCAACAGGCTCCTTCAGAAAACGATAGTTGTGATATGGTCCGTGCTGAAGTAGAGAGGATTAATATTCAGAATCTGTTTTACTTACTCGAAGGAGATTTCGCTAGTTTAGTTAGAGCATTCTCAGCAGATTTCTACGCCAGACCAGATCCAATTGAACCATCAGTAGCCCATTTTGAAAGAGTCTTTCCTCCAGAAAAGTTGGTTAAGTTTTCATCAAAGCGGTTAATGGAGCTTTTTGATTTGCGGCGTGCTGAAATCTATGTCCATGGCCAATGCGATGAACCAGTGAATGAGAAATATAAGGCGATAATGATTCGCAACAAGCATGAACCACAAGAGGGAGACGTATTCATCTTCTGGCCGGGGGCTCGGAACTCACCATGGCACGACGGTTGGACGGTAGTCTTTCGTAAAGAAAACGGCCAATGGAAAATCATAACAGCCAGCTGATACGGGATTAGCCTATTTTTCGGCAGGTCTCAAAGAGACCTGCCCTGCCTGTCCTGACGCCGTGCACATATCCTCCCTCCCCTTTAGCGGTCTACGGCCAGACCCAGTAGCTACCGGTTGCGCAATGGGACAGAATCTCCGATATTAGTACAGTTGGACTCGTTGTACCATCAGTTACCGTACATAATTGAAAGGAGTATTATATATCATGATAATACACCGAATGGTCGTTTCATGGCTTCCGTTTGTCTTTGCTGCTCTTTTCTGGATGCAGGCACCCCAGACGGCTCAGGCAGCGCCCAACCTGATTTCCTATCAGGGGCGGCTTACCGATTCCTCCGGGGTCGCCGTGCCCGATTCGTCCTACTCCGTTGTCTTTGGTATCTATGCCGACTCAATCGGTGATACCTCACTCTGGGAAGAGAGCCCAACGATAACGACCCGTGACGGATTGTTTTCACATCAACTCGGGTCGCTGACCTCCTTACCCCGGTCAATATTTCAGGATAACGACAGGCTGTATCTGCAAGTCACTATCGGAGCGGAGACTGTCATTCCCAGAACGAGGTTCTCCAGCGTTCCCTATGCTCAGACAGCAGCAAATCTAAGTGTTACAGATGCCAATGACTCGGTGGCGATAAAAACCTATGCCGACAGTCATCAGGTTTCAATCTTTGGGTACGAGGGAGATGCCACGCTGGTTCTGCGCGGGGGGGTTGTCGGGGATGAGGCAGCAGTGCTGCCCGACTCCTCCATCAACTCTATTGAAATGCTGGATGAGCCGGGGATAGCTGTAGAGACCAACAGTTCGCTGATTCCTTTGCCCACCGGCATTATGACGGATCTAGTGACGGTTGAGATAACTATTCCAACCGGCGGCTACATTGTGCTGCATGGCAAATGCTACGTTCTGTTGAGTGGCACCACCGGGCCGAACAGTGCGATCGTGCAAATCGACGAAAACGAGGGGGGCAGCTCCCAGTTCCCATATTACACCCAAGCCGGTTTAGGAGGGTATGTCAACACCTCAACGAGCTACTTTCCTGTCTATGTCACCCGAACCTACTACAAAGCGGCAGGGTCGTACACTTTTCGAATGGAAGGTCGGGCATCGAACCCTCTTCCGGCGGAAGCGAAAACCTGGGATCACATCCTCACCGCCGTATTTTATCCGACTAGCTATGAGGGAGTCAAACAAACCTCATCGGAACCCGGCGACCACCCGGAGGCCGTCCCGATAATCATCGACGAGTCAGCCAACCCCGATCGCAGTGGGACCTACTACCAGATGGACCTGCGCTACTATGAACGGCAAGCCAAGGCCGCGAGGAAGAGACAAAAGGCTAAAGACAGTCAAAGCGATGATTAGTAATTCGCGGTAAAGGTCTAATCTATTTCAGCAGTATCATTTTCTTTGAACTGACGCGATCGTTAATCTGCAGTCGGTAAAAGTAGATCCCGCTGGCAACCCGGCCTCGGTAGCGATCGGTGCCGTCCCAGTAAGCCGTATAGTCCCCGGCCGGTTTCTCTTCGTCAACCAGTATGTTTACCCGCTGACCGAGAACATTGTACACGACAATTTCAACTTGGCAGTTGGTCTGGAGACTGTAATTTATGGACGTGCCGGCATTAAAAGGGTTGGGATAGTTTCGGGAGAGAACAAAGCCGGACGCCAGGGGTTCCGGCTCGGGGGTGGGCAGTGCGGCGCCCGTAAGGCGGTAAATGTGTATTGACCCGCCGTCGGAAGTTGCCAGAACGTTTCCTTCAACATCGAGAAAAGTGCCACCCCTCCCTCCGTATTCGACGAGGTCAGGTATGGTGCCCTCCAGATTATAAATTCCGACGCCGCTCGGTCCCACCGTGTATAGCTTGTCACTCCTCCTGACCGCGTCCAGAACCGGGATGGGCAGTGTGATGGCCCTTATAAGTTCAGGAATCACCGGATCGGAATAGTCCAGCAGAAGCATTTCATCCCTCACAAATACCACCAGCCGATCGTCGATCACCATAATCTTCGCCGGTGTCCCCGCCAAGTCTTTCACTGATTGGTACTCAATCCCGAATGATTCGGTTATCCTGTAAGCCCAGAGCTGATTTTTCCGGGTACCAACGAACAAAAGCGAATCATAAACCAGGGCCGCCGCAATACGGCCTATGAACTCCCAGGTACCAGCATGATAGATCCCCGAGGAATCGGTAACTGCAAAAACTTGTATACTCATTTCCCCGACGCCCAGCAAGAGGCGAACCGTGTCTATCTTCTGTTCACAGTACTGGATGTCGGTAACGGTGGAGTCACTGACAAAAACGGATCTTTCTATATGGAAGGAGTCAGGATTGGAACTTTTGTCAATAAAAACCACTCTGCGCAACGTCTTGTAGAAAACGATCAGGGTATCGCCATTGTGATCGATCGCTCTTACATCCGCCAAGCTGTCATATATGGCATACTCAAACTGAGGCTCTACGGGAGTATTAACAGAGTAGACTCTAATCGGGTCTGCGGTGCCACCGGTAAAGAGCTTGCCGTTATGCAGCACAAAATCGCTTATCGGCCCAGAGGGATACAACCCCGGCCTCCAGTATCCGGGTTCACTCAGGTCGTACAGTGTCAATCCTCCATCCACCCGCGGCAAGAGCAGATGATATTGTTCATTGAGAATGAAAACGTCGCCGTCAATCAGGTTTTGGGATATGGGCAGAGATGTGCGCTGAGTAGGATCGTGACGGACAACCAGGTCCATAAAACGGTAATTGAGAAAAACAAAGAGAGTATCAGTGACAAACATCCCCAGAGGATGGTCAATGCCGACAATAGAATCTACAATCCCCGGGCCGGTAAGCCCGAATTCGCCGAAAAGGATACCCCTGGTCGCCGTTGAGATAACCACCAGGGACTCGGTTTTCAGAAAGGAAGTGGCTTGAAAAGGTATCCACAAATAATCGATGAATTGGCCGAATCCCGGTCCCGATAGATCGTAGCGCATAATGCCGTTATACCGATCGAGTGCATATAACGTGTCGTCATGGACTTCAAGCTGCGTCATGAGAATGCCGGTCAGGCTGGAGTCAACAAACTCTGCCGACTCCAAATCGTCCAGAGTAAACCGCCGGGTGCCGTCAAACCAGGTCGATATGTATAAGTCTTCTCCATGCAAAACAAAATCTGCGAACGACATCCCTGGATCAATCGTTCCCAGATGGGGCAACTGAGGCAATCCGTTCAGGTTGTAGAAGACAATCCTGTCATCGGAGGTCCTGACCATCAGAAGCGTGTCTTGCTGTTTGAGGGATACCGGTTCGAATTCTGTAAGAAGGATATTTATCGGCACAAACGAAAACAGAGTGTCGTCGTACTGGCAGACTACAATTGCTCCCGGGCCGATACCGACGGCAAAGCCGTCGATCACAGAGACGGCGGTAAACTCGTTCCACAGTATGGTATAGTCCGGTCCCTCAGCCAAATCCGCGCTTGCAGAGAGAGCACCCAAAAGCAGCAGCAGCATTACAACCGGGGTATATCTCACTTTATCAACAGCATCTTTTTGGTGCGAACCGACTCACCGGTCTTCAGGCGATAGAAGTAAATCCCAGAGGCAAAATCCGAACCATCAAAATCAATCTCATGCCTGCCGGCGCTCAACTCCCGGTCAACAACGGTGGCCACTTTTTGGCCAAGAATGTTGTAAATGTCCACCCTGACCGCCGACCGAACGGGGAGGTTAAAGCGTATCGTTGTACTGGGATTAAAGGGATTGGGGTAATTCTGGTACAGGGCCATAGTGGCCGGCAGAATGGGGTGGTCATCATCGACGTCGGTGGGGATTCGCGACGGGGGAAGAATGTTGCTGTTTAAGTTATCCACAAGGAAGCGGCTGGTATTGTAGCCGTCATCAATAGAAGCATCAAAATTCCACACCAGCAGTTCGTTGCCGTCACTGATCAAGATCAGTTCGACCAGTTCGTCGCTGTCAATATCATCAACCAACGGAGCGTAGCGCGTCGAAAACACCTGTGCCGACCGCGCCGGGGTGTTAATCGGCCAGCCTGGCAACGGCTGCGCCATATGGTCGAGAATATAGACTCTCTCAGGTCCGGTACCGGGCAAGATGTACCCACTGCGTATGATGATCTCCGGATATTCATCACCGGTGAGGTTAGCTACCGTGGGCGTGCCAAACGTAACCGGCTCCAAAAAGGCTTCTCCCGCCGGCCTGCCCTCTCGCTGAAGGTAGGGCGTGCCGTCAGCTTTGAAGATATAAAGGGCGGCAATGTCGTATTCAAAAAAGGTACTCAGAATCTCGGGGGTGCCGTCAAGGTCCAGGTCAGCCGCGATTGGATACGATCCGATCCAATCCCTCACCTCGGGAAGGTCGACCGGCCAGCCGGGAAGATCATCGATCCCGTTTGTTTTTACCCAGAGGTGGGGTATTAAAATGGAGTCATAGCCAGCAGTGATAATCTCGGGCAACTCATCACCGTTAAGATCAGCCAGGACAGTTCCATAAACGTTCCGGATATTGACAACCAGCGAACTGTCCATACCAAACGCCGGCTGACCGTTGGCGCCTTGGAAAAGGCCTAAACCGGTATGCGGATACGGAGATGTAAAAGAAGCTACCACCTCAAAAAGATCGTCACCATTCAAGTTGGCGGCGGTAACAAAAGGAGAGGTGCCTCCTCCCACTCCGTACGCCTCCGATATCCTGGCATCCATTGAGGTAAAAAATCCTCCCAGTGAATAGAAATACGAGTCCCCGTTGAAGCGATAGGCCAGGATCTCCCCATGTTTGTTGATAATCAAGATACCCGAATCCGGAGTGGCGTTTCCTAATGTATCCCAGCGGAGTTGCCTGACAACCGGATTGGGATAAGCGTACTCGTAGGGTATCATCCCGGTATAGCATTTCTGCGGCCAGCCGTTTGCATACGAGCCATCGTACTTGAAAACATGAATACCGCTGTCATTGGTGCAGATAATCTCATCCTGTCCGTCACGATCGACATCGTAGATGGCCGGCACACAGCGCATGTCCTGTGCCGGCAGGACCGGAAAGCCATCTACCGTGGCGCCGTTATCACCTTTGAAGAGAAAGAGGCCGTTCCGGGTCCCCACGGCGACTTCCTTAATTCCGTCATGATTCAAATCGCTGCATACCGCCGTCATACCGCCCCGATCTCCCAGTGGCTGGGGCCATCCGGCTGCAAAGACAGACTTCACCCTCACTGATACCGAATCAATCATCGAATCCGAAGCGAAGTAGCCAAATAGGTAGACAGTGAAATTGCCGGTATCCGTACCTGACAACGACCAGCCAAACATCAGGGAATCAAAGAACTCTCCAGTGGAGGAATACAGATGCACAAGTGAACTGTCCTCGTGTCTGAAGAAGATGGCCAGAGAATCAAAATTAGGCCCGTAGGTCGAGCCATAGACCGGAATGTGGTAATCAAGCTCCTGACCTGAAAGGGGGGAAGTTATCTCGGCGTTATTTTGTCTCACGTACACGAGGTTGGTGATCTGGCTCGACCCAAACTTGTCGGTAACCCTCAAATTGATGTACCCTTCCACTGTCGTGTCGGTGAAGATGTAAATGAGCGAGTCAGCCGGGACACTATTGCCCTCAGCTAGAAACTGCCACTCCTGCGAACCCAGCCCCACCGAGTACTCGAGCCGCCAGCTTCCACTGTAGCCTGCAACCGGCGCGATTTTTATTGGGAAATCGCTGGTGTACCTACTCCGGCGAACCGGTTCGGTAATGTGCAAACCGCCATGCTCCAGCAGGAAAAGCGATGAATCTATATTAAGGTAGCCGTAGCCGGATATTGTGTCAGGGCCTATCAGGGTATCTCCGGTATGGCGTGGATCTATCATGTCGGTGGCGCCGTAGAGGAGGACCTCTTCCAGTTCGCTCAGCGTCAGATCCGGCCTGAACGACAGGAGCAAAGCCGCCGCCCCGACGGCCATGGGGGTTGCCATCGAGGTGCCGTCGGCCAGGTAGTACAGTGAATCAATAATTCTCACCTCTGGTTCCCGACTTGGATACGGTGCATACATATCCGTCCCGGCCGCCCTCAGAGAGAGGATGTCCAGGCCGGGCGCGACAATATCGATGTGAGCACCATACGTGGAGAAATCAGTCATATAACCATCGGAGTTGCCGGCCGCCACGACAAAAGTGGAGTCAAAGGCCGCCGGGTAAAAGCGCGTGTTATCGCCGGTATTACCGGGAGCGATACAGACCAAAACGCCGTTGTGGCGCGCAAAATCTATCGCCTCTCTCAGAACGGCCGACTCAAAGGGTGTCCCCCAGCTGACGTTGATAACCTGGGCGCCGGCGTTGACGGCGTACATAAGACCTGCGGATCCCACGGCGGAGGTGGCGTTCGGTCGAATCTTGACCGCCATTACCTGGGCCCACGGCGCGATCCCCACCACGCCCTGCCCATCGGCATTGGCCGCAACGATACCGGCGATATGCGTGCCGTGACCATGCTCGTCGGTGGGGTCGTTATCGCCAACGGGGTTAAAAAAATCTATTACGTTACCGGAAACATCGTACCCGAGGGTATCATCAACGTAGCCGTTGTGGTCATCATCGACGCCGTTGCCGGGGATTTCGTCTGGGTTCCTCCAGAACCTCCCTTCAAGCTCCGGGTGAGTCGGGTCAACGCCGGTATCGACAATAGCCACCACCACTTTGGTTGTCTCCGATGGCGGGTTGTCGTACTGATGTACAAGTCGTACGTCTTTGTCGGGCGTCCCGCTCTTGAGGGTCCGGACATCGTTGGAATCACCCGGCACGCGCACGATTCCAAAGTATTCCTGTCCGGTATTGTGCAGGTACCACTGGTGGGAAAAAAGGGCGTCAGTAGGCCAACCGAAAAACTCCAGATAGTAGTCCGGCTCGACATATTCCACGTTCTCCTTGCCCAGAGTTGCAACCACGTCAGCCGTTGAAGCAGCTTGGTTTGGATCGTAAAAGACGTAGAACCGCTCACAACTTTCGCTTCCGATCAGGTTGCTTTTGACCTTCAGCCGCGAAAGCTTCTCAAGGCGGTTTTCCTTGGCCAGGGCTTGTGCCAACCGGTTAGGGTCAGCCTTTTTGCTCAGCATGACAATGAATTTTCCCGGCACCGGCCCGGTCGGCTGGTCTGAGCTGTAGGTTCCGCCGACCAGCAGGGACAGGACAAGAAGAGTCAAAAGCTGCCGTAGAGCTTTCTTCATGATTTCTGTCCACATAGTTGCGCTCGTGCCATTAGGAAGGCGGCACCGGGGAATCACTCTACATATAGACGCCTGCAGGCGATGGGATGTTTGATTCCTTCTAACATTTATAAGATACTATAGATCAAAGGGTTGTCAAGGCCAAACTTTGTCGCGGCAACAGATAACCGGCGAGATCTCCTTCTCCGCCTTCTCTTCGAGTTGGAGTGGGATAAACGAATGACCCCACTTGAAAATCCATTGCAGGCAGTGTACCACCAGCCGGTCTCTTTCACGTACCACCCGTCTCCCAGGTGAACGACTCGCGATGATATTATTACAGCAGCTCCAGGCGCTGGCGTATAGGGGAAATCCTGTTGTCAATTTTTATACATTCTCCGGTGATATGACCTCAAAATTCGGGTTCTGATCTTCATTGTCCCGCCGGTGAGTCGTTAATTACAAGGAGATAAAGAGGCTGGATTTTAGTGCTGTACGACTACCCGGAATACTACGAAATCGTGTTTTCCTTCAGGGACATTCCTCAGGAGGTGGCGTTTCTCTATGCTTGCATCGACAGTTTCTCTCATATTCCTGTTGGGTGTGTTCTGGAGATCGCCTGCGGGCCGGCCCCTCATGCTGGCGAACTGGCGGCTCGAGGCTACCACTACATCGGCCTGGATATCAACCGCAATATGCTTGATCATGCCGCCTACAAGTGGCGACATCTCAGCCCACGTCCCCAGTTTCTCCAGGCGAATATGGTCTCGTTCGATTGCGACCAAAAGGTAGACTTTGCTTATGTCTTGCTCGGGTCGCTGTATCTCAACAGTGTCGAGGAAATGACCAATCACTTTGATTCGGTGGCGCACGCCCTCAACCGCGGCGGGCTTTATTTTCTCGACTGGTGTATCCAGTGTTCCAATCCGCTGCTGCACAACGACGACAACGCCTATACGATTGAACAGGACGGCGTCGAGATCGAGTCAGAATTCGCCATCAAGCTGCTTGACCCGGCCAGCCAGATGTACGAGGAAGTCTGGACGGTTAATGTCAACGACCATGGTCGACACCGGGTATTCGAAATGGTAGAACGCAACAAAGCTATTTTACCCGGTGAGTTTATGAAGTTTCTCCAAGCCCGCCCGGACTTTGAATTTGTTGGTTGGTGGAAGGATTGGGACCTTCAGCATCCGATAGTGTCAAACGCCGACGTCAGCCGCCCGGTTGTCCTCATCCGGCGCATCGACTGAATACCCCAGGGCTCATCCAAAAAAGTGACGCTTTCGTAAACTTTTCGCTTGACAACGACAGCCTCTTTTGTTAAACTACCGATGGTTTTACGCACTCTCGTTCTCAGATGAACAAATCGATAGTTGCGGTGGCGAGTGATGATCATCGCAGCGTGCTTTTCCAACCAAACCGCCATTCACAACCCGCCTTAGTCGGATCACACTAACCGCCACAGTGTGATGTGCTAGGTTTGCGTTGCAATGCAGGCAAGCCTGGTGAGGAAGTGAGATGTTATTGAACTCCGGCGCCACATTTCGTAGGTGGCTGGCTTTCAGGAGGATGTGTGCCGCCAGGAAAAGCGGCGCAGGGAGATGGTGGTAACACTGATGATGAGGGGTTTCATCATCCGGCTTCTTGAGAACTTTCTCTGTGCGGGAAGTTCGGCGCTGCTGATCTCGGCAGCGCATCTGTATCCCGAATTCTGGTTCGTTTCCCTGTTTGCTCTCATTCCATTCTTGTGGCGAGCTGTAGGTCGGGTTCCGAATCCGCCACAGGCGGATAAAAAACCCGACAACGGCATTGCCGCATTTTTAAATAAAAGATGTCGGGTTATTCGCTCCATCCGCCTCCAGCGGATTTTGCTCAGAACCCGACCTAAGAGTGTGGTCATGCCCGGTATGACGCTGGCCACGTGCTACCTATTGGTGACTTATCCAGCCGAGTTGTACATAAGCCCTGGCGCTTTTCTCCTCAAGCTCTTCGTGCTCAACTTGATTTTCTGTCTATATGGCATAGTCGTCAACCGGCTGAAAAAATGTATCGGCTTTAACGTTATCTTCATAGCTGCCCTATGGCTGCCGCTTGAATATGCCCTGAGCCACTACGCCGGTCTTGAAAACCTCTTCACATTTTCGCCAGATAAAACCGGCTTGCCGGTGCTGCTCAGAATCGGCTCCCTGTTCGGGATGCTGATGATCTCGTTTATTATCGTTCTCATCAACTCGCTGATTCTGATTATCTTACGGCAAGTCGCTCAAGTCTTATTTTCTCGCGGCACACTTTCCATACCGGATGATAAACGACCTTATCCTCCTTTCAAAGAGATAATCCTTGAAAGACGCTGGTATTATTTCCCCGACGTCCGCGCCCCGCCGTTATCCGACAGAACAATTTGATAGTTTCAAGGTACGGGTGCCCCACCCCTTCGGGGTGGGATAACAGTAAACCCACCGCCGGTCAAAGGCCCGGCCCGCGACGGGCAAGCGGTGGGCCACCCGTTGAATGTGAAGTAGATTCCCGACACAGGTATGCGCTTGTGTAAGGGTGAAGAAATTAACTTACTAGGGAGTAAACTGAAATGCGTAACATGAAACAGTTCACTATTATTGCAGCATGCTCGTTGCTATTCGTTTTCTCCGTCCCAATGACCGCCACAACCGCTAATGTCTCAATTGGGAATGCGGATTATACCGGACAATCAGATCTTCCTAAAGATAAGAATGATGCGATTGATATGGCGGCAGTTCTTCGGGGTGGAGCCGATGTCAAAATAGACAGGACAGAAGGGCAAATGAGAGGTGATGTACAGGCCACTGATGGTAGCCCCAGCCCGAGGATAGTGTATGTCTCCAGCCATGGTGCAGAAGGCCCACCTGCCGAACTTATTGGGGTTGACAACTCAAGATATGATGCAAATGAATTTGCTGCTGATTTGAAATGTCAAGACAACGAAATAACTGTTGTCATACTAGATGCGTGTTATTCAGGTGGAATGGCGCATCCAGCAGTAGATTCATGCTGTATTTTTCTCACCGCCTGCCGTGCTAACGAATGTACTCAAACGAAGTTGAATCCGCCTCGTGATGCAAGAAATAGCAAGTTCACCGAATGGGTCCTCCGTGGCGTTAGAGGTGCCGCCGATGCTAATAGTGACGATGAGGTTACCCTTCTTGAACTACACAATTATCTAGAGGCCAACTATGACAACGACGGTCTCCCGTTACCTTACCACCACGAATACATTGGAGGTAGCAAACCAGGCGCTGATACCGTAAAGATTTTTAAACCTGTCAGTGAACAACCACCGCCGCGGGTACCTTCCCTCACTAGTTGGGGTCTGCTGGTCCTGTTGGTGCTGCTGGTGATCTCCGGCATTATTGTCATTCGCCAGCGGCGGCGGGGGGCAGTGCGAGCGTAGTTGGTCTTGTCGAAACCACAGGGGTTTCGACCTACTGGCCGCGTGACGTGGGGAAACCACGGTTAATCTCGTCACGGAGGACGAGGATTCGAGAAAACGGGATTGGGCAATAGCTCAATCCCGTTGAGTTTATTCCTCGTTCTGTCAGGTCTTGTCCGCTTAGGCGGGTGTGATCTGACAGTGATTTCATCCGTATGGTCACACTCGCCAATGGCGAGCAAGACCATACACAACAGATAATCCCGTTTGGTTTGTGCAGCCTTGTCTTATATAGCAGTCATCCCCGCCGTGGCGAGGATGACTGCCTTCATGATAAGCAAAACCTGTACCCTAGAGCTCTTCCTGCCTACGGACAAGGTGGTGGCGGCAGGCCACCATGGAAGATGTAATCAACCAGATAGGTCAAGTCAGCGATATTAATTCCTCCAATGCCGTCGACGTTGCCCTCTTCCTCGCACGGCGGCGCGGGGCCTTCCTCGAACAGATAGGCTACCAGGTAGATGACGTCAGCTACATTCACCTGCCCGATGCCGTCAACGTTACCACGAATCTGACAGCAGGAAAGCACTACCTCTATGGTACCGGCAATCGGCACCGGCTGATATTCCGCAATACTTCCCACAAACTGTGGCAAATACTCAGGCGCCGTGTATCCGTCCACAGCCACCGTGTCCATCTGTTCTGGTGTAGCTCCTCCTGGAATGCTGAAATATATCTTCAGGATGGCGCCCGTTCCGGACGGTAGATCCGAAGATGAGCTTTCCAGTTTAACCGTGTAGCGATTCTTACCTGGGTCGACGTGGAGGTACGTTTGGGTTTCAAAAAAGTCGGTTCGGCAATCGACCGTTGAGAAGGAATCGTAGGTGGCATCGAGGGTGCCAAAAAACTCAAAGGGAATTATTATCATATGCAGAGGAATGGTATTTCTTCCGTACACAATTACCTCAACCTTGCTGTATTCGACTCCCTGAACATCAACGGCAATCATAGAATCGGCCAGGGCAGCTATGTAGTTCACTCTCGTTCTAGAACGGATGTCCCCGCCGGCGTTAACCTCAAGCGTAACATCAAACAGGCCTTGATCCTGATAAACATGGCTTGGGGACTGGGTAAAAGCCGAACCCCCGTCACCAAAATCCCAAGTCCAGGTATCAACGTCCAGAATGGACGAGCCCTCGAAGTTAACTTCCAGAGGTATCCATCCCCAGGTGGTATCAGCTTCAAAATCAACGCCCCGCTGACTCAAGCCCTTAATACAGAAGTTTGCCGTGTTGTTAAAGTCGTAGAGATCCAACCATTCTGAGCCGCTGCGGTAATAGCTTTCGCCGGGGTTTGAGGCCGATACTACGGTGGTGCGGTAGCGCGCGCCCAGCAGGACCGGTACCTCGGAGGTTCGATCATACGCCTGCCCCCCCGCTGAGAGTTGCAGGTAAATATAGAAATCGTCGCCTCCGGTAAGTTGAACAGGTGGGTCGAGATCTATGGTGTGGAATCCCTTATACTCGATGGCGCCGGACTCCGTGGCGAGTTCGTCCAGCAGTTCTCCGCCTTCGAAGCGATCGTAGATCTTCACCGTGTAGCTTACGTTGTCGGCGGCAGTGAAGAAGCTCACAGCCTGAAGCGGCTCCATGCCACCGGCTATAAAGGCATTAAAAGCCTCGCTGCAGTCCGTCTTCGTATCACGCCAACCGTGGTAATCATGGTAGTAAACTTGGTCCCAAGCCAGAGGTTCGACATCCTGGAAGGAAACAGCGCCCATCTCCGGATGCTGGCAGCAGTGCTTGTCGTAGTAGGAAATCCAGAAGTAGCCGCTGTAGCCCCAGCCGGTTCCCCAACTGTTTTTACATAGCCACGCGCCGGGATACGGAGCCTGCGTGGCTAAGTTGTCGTCCCAGCCTACGATGGAAACCGCGTGGTTGGGATCATCAGAAGTGTAGGGCGGTTGGTAATGTATGTAGCCGGACCAGTATGGGCCGACGCAAAAGGCAGTGCCAACAACCCCGTCGCTCATGATCTTGTTTTTGATAGTGTTGATGTTGCTCAGGTCCGACTCGGCAACGAACCACTCGATGTCGCGTGGGTAATAATAGTGGTAGCTGGGATCGGATCGGGCCGGCGGGTTGTCGAACGATTGCCCGTCGATATCCCGCACCGCACCCTCGCCCCGCGTGAGATACGCCGCGGTCACCAGGTAGTCGCCGCCCTCGTGCACCACCAGTCCGCCACCCGAGGGGGGTATTCTGTCGTCATTGTTGTGCTGGTTGAAGCCGTTCCACCAGTCGAGGTGGTATTCCGCCAGATTGGGCTCGCCGGACTCTCCGGCCGCCGTCCAGTTGCCGGTCATCAGCAGGTTGCCCTCCATGGCGGCCATTGCTCCATGAGTCCAGCAGGTGCCGCCTTGCTGATTTCTGACCGAGGTCACGTAGTTTTGGCCGCCAACATTACGCAAATCATAACTACTTGGTGGGTCTGCAAGAGACTTTCCCGGGGCAATACAGACAACCGTCATTACTACGGATGCCAAGACAAACAATCCTGTCCTTTTCATATCTCCTCCGATATTGTTTAGTTAGATTGTTTACTGTCTATATCGTAATACGTGCAAAGGATCAAGTTGTTCAAGTCTGTTCTCGTTGCTGGTACTTAACATATAAATATAATATAATTTCTCCATTCGTCAAGTCCCCATAACAATCGGCAGTAAATCCACCCCAAGGGGTGGGCCACCCGAGGTTACAGACCGGGCAGATAGGTAACACTCGACGATGAACTACTTTTAATCCTCGTTCAACGGCTCAGGTTTGTCATATTTGGAAAGGTACAAAGTAACAGTGCTGGCAATAAATAGCATCACTGGAACCGGAGCGCTCTTCCAGACATTGTGAAATCCAATTTGAAGAAGTACAAACAGGAAAAAGTTAGAGCAGAAGAGGAAAAATGCCGGAAAGAGTATTGATAGTCGAAACAGCTTTAATATTATGTTTCGCTTGTGCTTAAAAGAGTAATGTGCAAGACCATACCTTGAAAGAATCAGTTCCGCAGCGCCCTTATGGGCATTAGAGGACATTTGAATTCTGAGGCAGACAAACAACCCAAGCAGGGAAAGGACCATCAGAAAGCCGATAATAGGCCAGTTAGCCTTGTCGAACAGCCCGCCACGCATCAAGGCAAAGGAACCACCACACAGAATGGCAAATATGTTCGTAAACCACAATCTCTGATTTTCCACGTGCCTTATATGCAGCCAGTGCTGTTCGTAGATTGCTCTGACAAAGTCTCTTTTGTCGTTGCCGATTGCATTCATGACTACACCATCTCGCTTATTTTACAATCCCCCGAGTCGACTTCCCAATAAAGTCAAGTACCTCCTGGACTTCAGGAATGAGCTCGATTTCATTCTTTATCCGCTCTATCGCTTGCGTCGTATTTAGACCACTAAAAAACAGAAGCTTGAAAGCGCTTTCAAGCACTTTTATGACTTCCCCACTAAAGCCACGACGATGAAGTCCAACGGAGTTTATTCCGGTCACCTTGAGCGGGTACCCGCCAACCAGGGCGTAAGGACAGATGTCCTGCTGAACCCGAAAGCCGCCGCCGATCATCGCGTGGGCGCCGATCTTTACAAACTGATGCACTGGCACGACGCCTCCGATAATCGCATAGTCACCTACCTCGACATGTCCCGCCAAGTTGACCGAGTTGACCATAATTACACCGTCGCCTAAGATGCAATCGTGGGCGACATGGGAATAAGCCATCAACATGCACTCCTTGCCGACCGTGGTCGTGCCGTAAGCCTTGGTGCCGCGATTGATGGTAGCGTACTCGCGCACCACCGTACCGTCGCCGATGACAACCTGCGTTACTTCACCGCCGAACTTCAAATCCTGAGGTATTGTTCCGATGACGGCGCCGTGATGCACCTTAACATTATTGCCCAGCGTAGCACCGCTGGCCAGCAGCACAGAAGAGGCTACTTTTGTTCCACCGCCGATTTTGACGTTTTCTTCAATGATGGTATACGGGCCGACTTCGACGTCGTCGGCAAGTTTGGCCTTTGGCGATACAATGGCGGTGGGATGGATAGCGCTCATCGGTCCATTACCATAGCCATAAAATCAGCGCTGGCGACAAGGTTATTCTCCACAAACGCCTTTCCTGACATCTTGCAGGTGTTGCGCCGGAAAGAGTGCATCTCCAGTTCAAAACGCAACTGATCTCCGGGCATCACCGGTTTTCTAAACCTGGCGTTGTCGATGGCCATGAAGTAGACCACTTTCGTCTCCGGCTCGGGGATAGCGTTCAAAAGAAGTATACCGCCCGCCTGCGCCATCGCTTCAAGAATCAATACCCCCGGCATTATCGGATGACCGGGGAAGTGCCCCTGGAAAAACGGCTCATTGATAGTCACGTTTTTGAGGGCCACCACCCGTTTGTCCGGTTCGAGGTCAAGAATGCGATCGATCAGCAGGAACGGATAGCGGTGGGGCATTATTTTTAGAATTGAGTCTATGTCGAAGAAGGCCTGGCTTCTTTTCATGGCATAGCGGCTGGCGATTTTTTTCTTTTTGTACAGCTCACTCATCTTGCGGGCTAGCGCCACATTAGCCTTGTGTCCCGAGCGCGCCGCCAGCACGTGTCCTTTGAAGGGCACCCCGATCAAAAACAGATCGCCAAGCAGGTCCAGCGCCTTGTGACGCACCGGTTCATTGTAAAAACGAAGAGGGGTGTCGTTGATAATACCCGTTTTACCCACAAACGCCTTTCCTTTGAGCGCCAGCGCTCGTTTTATTCGGTCGACCTCCACCTGACCCAGGTCGGAGTCATAGATCACGATGGCGTTGTCAAGGCCGCCGCCCTTGATGAGACCGGCCTCCTTTAACGTTTCCACCTCCGACAGAAAACAGAATGTTCGAGCCGGAGCAAACTCCTCGACGAATTCCTTCTCCAGGTCGACCAGCGTGGTGTACTGGGTGCCTAAAGCCGGGCTCTTGTAATCAATCATAAAGGTGATGCGAAGGTCATCCGAAGGCGTTACCACCAGATCGACGGCCCTCTCCGGCTCGTTGTAGGCCATGGGGGTATCAATCTCAAGATAGACCTTATCAGCCTCCTGGTTTTCGATACCCGCCTCGAGGAGTTTGTCCACGTATGGCTTGGCGGAGCCGTCGCCGACGGGAGGTTCGTCGTTATCAAGCTCCACGATCATGTTGTCTATCTGAAGACCTGCAAAGGCGGCCAGCACGTGCTCCACGGTATAGACTTTCGCCTCGCCGTCCTCCAGCGTCGTCCCACGGGAGATGTCGGCCACGTGGTCGATATCGGCGATGACCGAGGGCCTGTCAGGCAGGTCGACTCGCACGAAGCGGATGCCGGTATCCGGCGGGGCCGGTTTGAAGGTCATTGTGCAGTTATTGCCGGTATGCAAGCCAATCCCCGACATTGAGATTTCTCGTTTAATCGTCCGCTGTTTTTCGTACATAAGCGTTTAACTCTCGTGGGCGGCAGACGTCTATGTCAGCCGCGTCTTTCGAGTTGGCGCACAAGGGCGTACCCCAACCACAGCCTTCTAAACAGGTTGGCCCGATTATACAAACAACCGCGCCCTTCCTCAAGTGTTTTTTGCCTCGACGAAAATCGAGCCGGCCCAGGCCACAGAATTTATAGGTCGAACCCCCCGTGGTTTCGACTCCCTTTTTGTATCAAAACCGCAGGGGTTTTGACCTACTTGATTTGGGGACAAGCGTGCGGGATTTGTCATTCCTGCGCAGGCAGGAATCCAACCAACCATCACAGAGCCGAAGCAAGAATGGATTCGCTAACTTCACAAACGAAGTGCAACACCTTACTAAGGTGTTGTTATGGAACAAAGATATGCTCAGATCAACATTGAAGAGCGATGCGAGATTGCCCGTTTACGTGCCACGGGGC
>Ga0307437_1000003_pt1 | contig 160484 bp, 161 predicted proteins | sample SalMarWE160390MG_FD_202146 | JGI IMG/M metagenome (GOLD analysis project Ga0307437, IMG submission 202146) | Salt marsh sediment microbial communities from the Plum Island Ecosystem LTER, Massachusetts, United States - WE1603-90 | ecosystem: Environmental > Aquatic > Marine > Intertidal zone >...
CCTCTACCAAAAATAAGGACCTTATATCCAATGAACTAAAAAATTCTATGATAATTTTATTTCCATTAATGAACCCTTATGGCTTCTTAAACCCCCGATCTGATAATAAATCCGGTTATTATTTGAGAAATGGTGACAATTTAAATAGATATTGGAGGAAGACTTTTATTCCCAATTTTAGGGAGAAAGATGAGGATAATAACCCATATATTATTCCGGAAAATGCTTTAGTCTTTAAAAATTTTATTCAGAAATATTGGGAGAGGGATCTCGAGATATATTTAATCGATTTTCATGAAACATCATTATTAAGAAGATTTACAGAGGATATGGTTAAAAATTTAAATGCTTTCTATAAATTAGAGCATTATTATAAAATGTGGATTGTTGAATATCTCGTAAAAAGAGAAGATTTACCTAAAAGAGAACCATTATTTGTGAAACCCCATAAAGATTTAGATCACCACCATTTTAATATTACTATCAACCAAGGGGAACAGTTAAGAGATAATTTAAGAGAAGCTTGGAAAAAAAATAAAGACAAATTGCCTTTTGCTTACATTTATAATTACAGGAGTGGTGATTTTTGCAGATCAATCGCAAAAAAAGTTCAAAGTCAATTGAAAGATTTCATGTGGGATATAAGACAACCAGCATTTCTTCACCCGGAAGATCATGGATGTTTTGTATGTTTGGGACATTCTACTCGAAGACCAAAAACATTTATATTTGAATTAGAACTTGATAAACAATTTTTCAACCTTTTTGAAGAAATTGAAAAATGTAAAAGTAGTCAAGTCTATTTTGATAAAAAAATTGATAATTTCAATAAAATAATAGATATTGTAAAAGAAACGATGAAAACGGCAGTAAAATTTAATTTTTAAAGAAATTTAACGCTAAAGTTACAAGTGTTAATTCATTTTTTTTTAGTACGTGCCCTCCCTTATTAAAAACTAATGTGTTATTATCATTTAAACACAGAATTTCCTTGTTTTTAATAAAATTCTTAAATTTTACAACTCTATCGTTTTTTGTATGAACTAACATCACTTTTTTAGTAAATTCTTTCCATTCAACCTCAGAACCTGAAAAAATTTGATCTTTATATTTTTTAATCACATGATAAGGAGATATTGTTAAATTGGTCTCTTCACTAGGAAATTGGTGTATTCCTTTAAAGAAATATCGAAGCCACACAATTGGATTAAAACGAGGAATATTTTCTCTAAAGTCAGCAATCGCAGATACTGCAAATATTTTTTTAATTTCTTCTAAAGGAAAACCTCCACATAAAATGGTCAACGCACCAATACTAAATCCGGCTGTATAAATCTCTTTATTGCCTAATTTATCATTATTTTGAATCCATCTCACAATATGTAAAAAATCATTAATTCTATTCTTAATATCAGCTTTTTTTCCTACTTTTTTAGATTCACCAGTACCACGAGCGTCATAAGCAAGAACTGGATAACCAAAATTTACGATTGGAAGGAAAAAATATTCTAAATCTTCTTTTAAATCTGAAAATCCCTGGGATATTATGATTATGGGTTTATTTTGAGATAAATGAGTTGAATTAGAAATTTTCATTTGATATATTGCACCAGATAAAGATCCCCCATCAACAGAAATGCTTATTTTTTCCACGTGTATATTTTTCAAGTTAATATTATTCCATCTATCAAACCATATATCACGGAAACTCCAATAAACTTCAAATGGAATTAATACAAATAGAAAAGTAATAAGGGATAATATAAAACATATATAAAAAGGATTTTTCCAAGATGCATTGATATAAAAGATAAAAGCAGAAAAGAAAAAATCCACAGTAATTAATATTATTCTTTTAAGATTTTTCGAAAGCATTGTTCCTTAAATTATTTTAACTTAAAAAAAACATAAATAATAGCTATAAAAAAAAAATAAATTCTGAAGAATCTTTTTTTAATTTTTTTAAAGTTGGTTTAAATTAACATTATAGATTTCTATTTGTTGGCTTTATCCGGCGGACAACCATAGTCAGTTCTAATTTTACAATTTCTCTTTGAACTACTTCCCGAACAATTTACGCAAATTGTATCTTTCAACATTTTTTCAATTTCACTTGCTGAACGCCCAGATATTTCTTTATCTGTTTCACTTGCCAGCATCTCATCTTCAATTTTACTCAGATCCTCATAGGTTTGCTCTTCTAAATCATCGTCCCAGTCTTCTAAATTTATTTCATCTTGATCTGGAATGTCCTCAATTTCTTCTTTTTCTTTTACATTTTTTTTTTTACCCATAATATATCATTAATTTTTTACTATGAAATAAATTTTATTTTTAGATTTTATAATCATATTTTAAATTTAAATAAAATAGAAATCTGAAAAATTATACATCTTCAAGCTTTATAATATCCTTTAATTGGTTATAAGCTATGCAATTCTTTCTCTCTTGTTCAGAGCATATTTTAACTTTCCAACATCGATATTCATCACATAAGTAAGCGGGACATTTTTTCCTCTTTTGCTCTAAGCAGTTTTTTATTCTCCAGCATTGAAAAGATGTTTCATAAAATTTGTGAAATTTTTTAGGAAGTTGAGTATAGTCAAAATTTGTCTTTTTCAAATGGTCATCTAATGAGATTGAGTTATAGGTGTTCCAAAATAATAGAACTTTTTCTTTGTTTTCGGGTTGTTGTGCAAAATCAATCATCTTTGCTAATGTTTTTCCAGTATAAGTTGTCTCAATTTTGAAATCTTTCTGTTTTCCTTCTAATTCGTAAGTTTTATCAACAGCTGCCTGACCACGCTTAGTTTTAACACCGTAATTTGAGCCATAATAACCTATCTCTAAATCAAAATCATTTTCATTTATTACGATATCAGGAATAGATTTATCATATTTACGCATAAGTTTAATAACCTTATTTGCAGTTCTTGCAATATTTTTAGTATTTATTACGATTGCATCAGCTACTCTAACTGGTCTAATTTTTGTTTTTAATCCAACAATTTTACATCCAGCAATTAAACCTGCCGCAGTCCCCGTAGAACCACATGGTACAAAGATATAATCTGGCACAGGTATCTCTCCAGCATCTATTTGTTTTTTTAATTCAAAAACTGCATTTACAAAACCTAATGTTCCGAGGGAAGAACCAATGCCCAACAGAGGTGAAGCTCCAATAAGCATTAGATAATAGTTTCGTTTAAACAATCTTACTCCAAGCAGTCTAAGTATTAATCTATAAACACCTTTTACAAATATAATCTTTGCACCAAGATGATGATATAATAATAATGATCGCTGAACATGCCACGTTAATGGTTGAGGAAATAAATATAATCGAGTTTTTAAACCAAATTGATTTCCAACAAATACAGCCGCTAATCCATGGTTTGTACCTATTCCTCCCGCGGTTGCAACGATTTTTTTTCCTGTTTTTAAAATTTTACCATAAACAAATTCGTATTTTCGGATTTTATTTCCTCCATAGAAATCTGTACTTTTATCGTCTCTTTTAATCCATAAATAATTATGTCCTAAATTATTTCCTAAATTTTCCATTTTTTGAACAGGAGTCGGATAATTTCCAATAGCAATCCAAGGAATATTATCCTTTAATTTTGGAAACCTTTCAAAAATAATTGGTATTTCTCTAACCATATTAAAAAGTTTGATTTAACTATATAAAGGCTTTCCTTTTAATCAAGTAAATTTACATTTTTGGAAATGAGATGTTTTAAAGTATGAATTTACTCCATTTAATATAATTCATATTATGATTTAAAATAAATAACTTTATAATCATAAGTTCATTTTTTTGTATTCAAACAAATTTCTTTAATTAAAAATTTAAAAGTGGAAATTAAAATGAGTGAAAAAGAAAAAGATTCAAATGAATTACTAAATATATTAATGATCATTTTGGGTATCATTTTTGTACTGAAAGCGGTTCTGGAGTTCATGGCATGGGGCGGCATATATGTTCCATCTTGGTTAAGTGATTGGGCAACAAATCCTGATGCAGAAGCAGCTCTCGCCATTTTAGGTGGTCAAGGGATAATATCGGCTGTCCTTGGTTTTTGGTGCCTTATCGCAGGTATAAGGATGTTTTCAGAAGAAGAATGGGCTCTTGGCGCGGCTTTGGTTGTTCTTAGCATAATGGCCTTAATGGGTGTTTCTGCTATAATCCGTTGGATTACAGTTCCTGGTGTTTTTGATATTTTATATTGGCCGAATTGGGTAACAATTGCTGCGACAATAATAGGTGGCGTAGGGTTCTTCTGGCTTTTATTCACAAGAAAGAGATACGATTAGATTTTGGAAATTTAAAATTAAAAAATCTTTTTTTTATTTTTTTTTCTTTTCAATAAACAATTAAAAATTCTACATAATTATATTTTCATATTTTTATAATAACACTTTAAATTTTTCAAGATGATTCATTTAATAATGAGAACAAACATAGTTTTTATTATCGATTAGAGTTTAAAGATAAGAGTGACATTGAGAGCAAATAAATTTCAAAGAAACATTTTTAATTATTTAGGGGAAGATAATGATAATGATGTTTCACTTCGAAATTTTATAAGAAGGAAAAACAAAAAAGTAAAGAAAATCGTCGGTGTCCCACACCCTTTTATTAAATGGGCAGGTGGGAAAAAACAATTATTAGAACAAATAAATAAATATCTTCCAAAAAATTTTAATAAATATTTAGAACCATTTATTGGAGGAGGAGCATTGTTTTTTTACTTATTACCTAATAAAGCAATCCTAATTGATAATAATGAAGAATTAATAAATTGTTATAGAGTAATTCAGAATAAAATTGGAGAATTAATTAATTCTTTAAAAAAACATAAAAACGAAAAAGATTACTTTTATAAAATCCGAAGTATTGACAGAAACCTTGTGGAATTTAAAAAGCTCTCAGATGTTGAAAGAGCATCTCGTATGATTTATCTGAATAGATCTTGTTTTAATGGGTTATATAGAGTCAATAGTAAAGGAGAGTTTAATGTTCCTTTTGGTAAATATGAAAATCCTAAATTTTGTGACAAAGAAAATTTATTAGCAGTAAATACGGTATTAAAAGATATTCAGATTATTAATGGAGATTTTAAGGAATGTTTAGAATTAGCTGAAAAGGATGATTTTATCTATTTTGACCCTCCATATCAACCAATTTCGGCCACTGCTAATTTTACTAGTTATACCAAAGAGAATTTTAATAAAGAAGATCAAGTTAGATTGTTTAAAGTTTATGAAGAGTTAGATAATCGTGGATGTAAAGTTATGTTAAGTAATTCGTATAATGAATTTATTTTAGATTTGTATAAAAAATATGATTTAAAAACAGTTCATGCAAAAAGAGCTATAAATTCAGATGCTTCGGGTAGGGGGCAAATTAAAGAGGTTTTAATTATAAACTATTAAAAATAGAAGAATCTCTTCAAATTTTAACTTAATCTTCATGCATTTTCAATTAGTTTAATCCACTTATGATTTAGGATTAGAGTCATTTCATTATTAAGCTTATTTGAATTTGAGTAAAAATTATAAAGATTTACAATCTGGTCCAATATATTTTTCGATTTAAATGTAATTAATTGTTTAAAATTATTTGATTTTATTTTGCGATAAGGAAATATTTCCATTATATCAGGAAAGATATTTCCATTTTTCATAATTTTTAAAATCTCATTGCAATAAATATTATCTTTCTGAATAATTTCGGAGAAATATAGATAATAGACCATACAATCAATTAATTTCTTAAAGAACTTAACAATATTATTAAGAGATTCCTCTTGAATACAGTTGCATTGTTGATCCTGAGTAATTTCATATTTTAATTGATGTAGAAAGTGAAGTAATTTTCCTAGTTTTGAGAAAATTTGGGGAATGTTTGAAGGAAGGGGGATTCTCTTTAAAAAACTTCCATTAAAGCGTAGGTATCCAGAAGCCATATGTAAGGAGCTGAAAAGTGAATTAAAAATATAATCTACACATTTAGAGTTCATAATAACTGAGAGAGAAAATATCTTTTCTACTGAGAGATCTTCTCCTAAAAGCATATAAGCCCCTGTTATATTAATAAAATAACCAAGATCGCAAAATACTGTCATTTCTTTCGCAATTTCTTTAAAAATCAATTTAGGTTTCTGAAGATCACTCCAAAATCTATTAAAAGTTTTATCATAAGGAAAAAATGACATAAATAAACGTCTATTGGCAATTTTTATTTCTTTATTAAATTTAATATGGAATTTTCCAATATTGCTCGTCCCGATCAATATAAGGTCCTTTTCATTATGTCTTTTATTCACAATAAGGTCCAGATATTTTGCCCAATTCGTAAAAGCGAATGGTCTATAGATGAATTTTGAATTTATATAGATTTCTTCAAGTGGTTTAAAATTGGAGATAAGGTAATTTATAATATTAAAATCACCAACAATCGGAATTACTAAGGATGGAATTTGATTAATGTTGGATTGTATAATTTTTTTACTAAGAGATCTTTTAAATAGAAAATCTTCGATGATTTCAAATTTTTGAGCATTTTTAATTGAAATTATATGTTCAGAATTCATCATATTTTTTGATTTTAGGAAAGAAATAATTATTGGATAGATTGAGGCATTTTTAAAGATTTTTAATGAAGAAATATCTAATATTTCAAGAATTTTTGTTTGATTTATAAGTAGATTTCTAATTTTTAGACCATAATCAGCTGAAAGAAATTTATTTGTTATAATGAAAGAGCAATATCCTTTATTTTTCAATAATTGATATGCTTGTTCTATAAATAAAATAGAAATATCATATAATTTATAAGCAGATTCATATTTTTGCTTTAGAATTTGCTTATTAAAGGAGGATTTCATTTTTTTATTTTCAATATATGGAGGATTTCCTAATATAATATCGAATTTTTTAAAATCAACGACTTTATCTTCAATCAAAAAATTACCAAGAATTATATTTTTTTTAAATAAATCATGTTTTTGGGTTGCTTTTCTATTATAAAGCCAGTTTATTAGGCGTAATTGACATAATTCAATGGCTTGTGTGTCTAAATCTACGCCAAATAAATTGCGTTCAATAATTAATTTTTTTATGTTAAATTGGTCTTCAGCGGGATTTAAGATCTTAAATAGTTGAAAGAGGATATTAGCCATTGATATTAAAAATCGGCCAGTTCCACAAGCGGGATCGAGTATTCTTATTGATTTAAGTAAATCTTTTAATACTTTTGTTAAATTATTATTAGCTTTTAATAATGATTTTAGTGATGAAAAATTTGGTTCTTTAATAAGATCGAGATATTTAGAGATTTCCTGTTGTCTTAATATAGTGTTTATATGATATTGAATACTTTTTAAACAAATATATCTGCATATTATTTCTGGAGTATAAACAGTTCCTTTAAGTTTCCCACTCTTTTTATTATTAGAAAGTTGGTTTTCAAAATCTTCGATTTTTTTTTGAATTTCATCGAAGTTTTCAAATATTGTTTTTTCCATCTAAAATTAATTGATTTTTTTATAAAATAAATCTTTTTTAATAATTTCAACTATAAGATAATTAAATTAAAAAGGTTCAAAATGAGATAAAACCGGCACCTGTTATGGTGGAAATTCCTAACCAAGAAATTGCAAAAAAGATAATGGAAGATCTAAAAGAAAATGAAAGTTATAGGAAAACTGCAAAAGATTGGGAAGGAGCTATTACAATAGAGTTTTTATCTGATGGTAATAAATTAAAAAAAAATTATGATTTATGGCACGGAAAAGTTAGAAGTGTGGAGTTCATTGGTGGACCATCCGAAAAACCTTTTGAATGTTATATTTCGGCAAATGAGACTAATTGGAGAAGATTATTTAAAGGAGAAATAGACCCGACTATTGCGATGAGGATGGGCAAATTTAAATTTCAAGGTAATTTGGATAAGTTAATGTGTAATACAAAAGTAACACCCTACATTTTGAAATTTCTAACAAAATATCTCAAGGATTGGTGATTCTTTCAAAAAAATTTGTCTTATTATTTAATTTTATTAAAAAAATGAAAAAAAAAATGGTTATAAAAGGTATTAGAGATAAAGTTGCAATAATTGGTGTTGGTGCAACAAAATATGGAGAATTATGGGATGAAAATCAATTTTCTTTATTGATTAAATCTACCGATGAAGCAATGGCAGATGCTGGAGTGAAAAGAGATGAGATTGAAGCAGTTTGGATGGGAATATATTATTATTTTACTGGACTTTCAGGTGGAACTTTTGCTGATGCTTTAAAATTGTGGGGAATACCTATTACAAGAGTAGAAAATTATTGTGCTTCAGGTATGGATGCATTTAGAAATGCATGTAATGCTGTCGCTTCAGGTGTTAATGATGTAGTTTTAGCATGCGGTGTTGAAAAAATATTGGATGAGGGTTCCCGAGGTTTACCTGGATTTCGAAAATTTGGTCATCCAATTTATCCAAGACCTTCTGCCCCTGCGATATTTTCACTGGCAGCTACACGTAGTTTTAAAGATTATGGATGGACCAAGGAAGATTTAGCGAGAGTTGCAGTAAAAAATCATGATAATGGAGCACATCATCCTAAAGCCCATTTTAGAAGGCCAGTTTCATTAGAAACGGTTTTAAACGCTCCAATGATTGCAGATCCTTTGGGTCGATACGATTGTTGTGCTATTTCAGATGGTTCAGCAGCATTGATATTAACGAGTCCAGAGCTTGCACCGAGTTATGCCCATGGAGATGATTATATTTTAGTAAAAGCTAATGCATTAGCTGTTTATACAGGAATGCCTTGGTATTGGCCGAACTTCGATTTCACTTCATTTCCAGCGACCAGAAAAGCAGCTGAATTAGCATATAAAGAAGCAGGAATAACAAATCCTCGTAAAGAAATTGATTGCGCTGAAGTCCACGATTGTTTTACAATTACTGAATTATTAAATTGCCAAGATCTTCAATTTTGTGAAAGAGGACAAGCAGCTGAAGAATTGAAGAATGGTACGTTTAACTGGGATGGAGAAACTGCGATTAATCCATCTGGTGGTCTTAAAAGTTTTGGTCATCCGATTGGTTCTACAGGTTGCCGTATGCTCTATGAAGTAACCAAACAAATTCAAGGAAGAGCAGATGGAAGACAGGTTCCAGACGCAGAAATTGGGCTAGCCCATAATTTGGGTGGCGCCTACACTGTATGTTCCGTTACAATCTTAAGTCAAAATAAATAGAATAATATTTTCATCATACATTATCTTTTAAGGTAATTTAAAATAGTGTTTTTTATATTGAAGTCATAAAGAAATGGCAAATAAAAATGAAAAATATCAATATAGGTTTTGATGAATCTCATAATAATAAATTAAAAATTGAAGAGACCGCATTTGCAGACTTTTTGGAGTTTTTACTTGATTCAAATTTTAAGATTGGAAAAATCGAGGCTGGTGTAACTTATGAAAAGTTATCAACATATGATGTTTTTATTATTGGGGTTCCTACAGAATCTTTAATCGAAACGGATGAAATTACTGATTTAGTTAAATATGTTCATGATGGAGGAAGCTTATTAATTCTAAATGATCAAGGTGGCGATTATGAGAATCAAAATAATTTATCAGAACTAACAAAAAATTTTGGTATAACATTTAATAATGATACTTTATATGATGGGCGATATTTTTCTATTGAGAATTCCCGGCCAGTAATAAGGGATTTTAAAAGTCATTTTATCACACGAGATATTTCAAGCATTATTCATTCTAATGGCTGCACATTATCAATTGATAAATCAATTGAAAAAGACAATATTGATGTTGATTATATTGCCTATTCTTCCAAAGATACTTCATGGCATGAATACTTCAATGGAAGTGATTGGGTTGAGGAACCAGTAAGTGAATTACCAGTAATTGCAGTAGGACATTATGGTTCAGGTAAGATTGTAGCTTTAGCAAATATGTCTTTGTTTTCAAGCTTACATGATTCTTATGGAATAAATGCTGAAGATAATTTTAAATTGATCTCAAATATTGTTTCCTGGCTATTAAATAAGGCCGAATCGGAAGAAACAAGGGAAATGCAACCTATTTATTTAACTACGCCTATAGACCAGGATATGTTCTATTGGATGAAAGAACAGGTTGGAAAGAAAAAATGGAACAATATTGGGGATGTAATTAATTTTGCGTTAAGAGTACTTAAAATAAGGATGAAACGAGAGATTGAGGAGGAAGAAGAATAGCAGAATAGAAATTCAAATGTTTAAATAAAATAAAACTCATAAATCGTTATTTTTAAATCAAATTAATATGTAATCACGTTAAATTTGAGTTATTTTTAAAAATGATAAAAAAAATACTTCAATCACCTTTTTCTGCAAAAAAAATTAGCTTTAATGACTTTATTGATATTATTGAAAAGAGCAAGATTATATTTGAAAAGGAACCTTATGTATTAGAATTAAATGCATCATCTCCTCAAGAAAAAATTCTAATCATAGGAGATATCCATGGAAACCTTCCCTCTTTAATTAAAATCAAAGAAAAAATAGATGAAATAAAACCTAAAATGATTCTTTTTTTGGGAGATATTGTTGACCGAGGACCTTATCAATTAGAATGCCTATGCTATATTTTATCCTTGAAGATTTTAGAACCAAATCGTTATTTTTTACTAAAGGGAAACCATGAGACTATTGAAGTTAACCGAAATTATGGATTTTTGGATGTTCTTATGAATAAATTTGGTGATACAGAACGTATTAAATATCTTTTAGAATTATACAACTCCCTCTCCATTTGTGCCATAATTAATAAAAAAATATTTTGTGTGCATGGGGGAATTCCTGAAGATATTGAAATTATCAATAAATTAAAAAAATTGGATAAAAAACCAAATTTGATGAGTGATCCTGAAATCTCTAATGAAGTTTTTCAAATGATATGGAATGATCCTATTGAACATGAAGCAGCTCCTTATTTTGCAGACAATTATAGAGGTGAGGGTATAAAACGATATGGTTATAAAGCATTTGAAGAATTTATGGAGCATTATGGTTTTAAATCTTTAATTAGATCACATGAAATATTTTCTCCTCATGGTTATCAATACTTCTTTAATGGTAGATTATTGACGATTTTTTCGTCAAATAATTATCGAGGTCAATTTTCACCTAATCCAGCAACGATCGCTTTAATTGAAGACACGAACGTCAAGTTAATTATATTGTAATGATTTTTTAAAATAAAATTCCTTAATCAAATTTAATTAATTAGGCTAATTTGAAAATGAAAGCAATTAAAGGTCAAGTAATATCAGTCTATAAATCTGCTTTTTCTGATCCGTTAATAATTGTTAAAGGTGAGGTTTTAACAATTGGTGTGAAAGAAACCGAGTGGAAAGAATGGGTATGGTGTATTAACCAATTTGGTAGAGGAGGATGGGTTCCGGAAAAATATATCGAGAAATTAAATGATAAAAAATGTAAGGCTCTCAGAGATTATAATGCAACTGAACTTACTGTGAAAATTGGAGAAGAATTAGTAATTAACAATGAAGTAAGCGGTTGGGCTTGGGTTACCAACAAGAGAGGTAAAAGTGGTTGGGTACCATTAGAAAATATACAAATAATTTAAAATTAATTTTATGAAAAATTAAAGAATTAATTCTGGGAATTTTTCAATTAGTTCTGGGTATTTCTTTATCTCATTTTTCCATCTATCTTCTGCATCAATATCTAATATTATATTATACTGCTTAATTGTTTTTTCTGTTGGAACATAAATATCTGCGCTTATTTCTGTATCATTTTTAAGAAAAATTTTAGTTGCAATTCGAGAATAAAGTCCTAATTTTACTCCTTCAAAAGTGTCGAGTTGAATTAATTGATCAAAATTAACATCACATTTCAAACCCCAAAATTGTGCATTTTTATCTGGCAAAACGTATGGAAACCAATTCCCTGGGGGTAATATTCTTCGATAATTTCTGACTAAACGTACTTCAACATTTTTATAATTTTTCCATAGATTATTAGTGATAAATGTTCCATATGCTGCTAATGTAGTCAACGGTTGAGAGTGTGAATTGTTTTTCATATTGTTCCAAATAAGAGTAAACTTTAAAATTTTCTAAATTTAATTAAAAATAAGTTAAAATTTTTAGAGAAATTATTTAAATCTATAATATTTCAGACGCATCTGGTTTAATGAACAATAGATTATTACCTCTTATGAAGATCTCAGAATATTTGGCTACAGCTGTTCCATCCATAAATTCTGTGGCATCTTCTATTATCATATTCATATAAGAGTCAATTTCTTTCATTTTACCTCGGTATTCCGTTCCGTCTTTTAATCTTAGTAGAATAACGGAATTTACTGCCTTTTCTAGAATTTTGAGTGGGTCTCGTTCCATTTTATTAATTTACCTGATAATTTTTCTCTTTGATTAAAAACAATATTAAATATAATTATATACTTTTAAAAAATACTCTTAAATTAAAATCTTTTTAATTTTTTTACGTTATTAATTTCAATTAGAATGAGAAATTTGAAAGCAAAAAAATTGGATAAGAAGAAAAAGATTATTGAGGATTATAATTCTTCTGCCAAAATTTATGATAACCGATATAAAATAATTCAAAATTATAAATTCAAGCTATTAATTGAAAATCTTGTTTTTAAAAGCGGAATTTATCTAGATGCAGGTTGTGGAACAAATTTATTTTTGGATTACCTTAATAAAGAAAAGATTACAAGAAATATTAGATTAATTGGTTTAGACATATCTTTTAATATGCTAAAGAGTGCAAAAGAAAAACAAAAAAAATCTTGTTTAATCTTAGGAGATATTGAAAATCTTCCATTTAAAAGGAATCTTTTTGCCGGTTTTATTTCGATTACCACATTTCAAAATCTAGCTAATATTAATAAAGGTATTGAAGAGTTGATTCGGGTTTTTAAAAGTAACGGATTATTAGCCATTACGATTTTAAAAAAAAACTTCAGTTTAAATGAAGTTAAAAAATTATTTCAATCACATTTTCAAGATTTAAATTATATTCATGATAATAAATGCGAAGATTGGATTATTTTAAGAGATAATCGATTTTAAAATTTCTTCAGCATTACTCTCTACATTAAATCTCTTTTTAAAAAATAAACATATATTTTCAATATCCCTTTTCAAAATTGATAATCCATTAGGATGGCTCTTGGGGACCCACTGTGGCCAATCTATTATTAAAATATCGCCTTCAGAATTTATTAAGACATTAAATTCTCCGAGATCTCCATGAATTATACCCGCATTTTTATAAATAATACTTATTTGATTAATTATATCTTCAAAAATAAATACTGGATCTTCTATATCGATGAGATTATTAAGTTCTGTTCCTTCAATAAATTCCATTATTAAAATATGACGATTGATCCCAATCGGTTTTGGAATATTTAGTTCTAATGGAGCAATTTTTAAAAGGGCTTCGTATTCTCGCATAGCAGCAAGTCGATTAATGTAAAGCCAGGAAAAATGGCGTCTTTCACCAACAAATATTCTTAATTGTTTTACCTTTCGGAAACTTGTCCGGCCAATTCTAAAAATTTTCATAGTCATTTCTTCATTATCATCGTTTATGCACTTATATACATCTGCTTCTTTTCCTTTCCCAATCTCTACCCCAAGTTGAGAGATTATTCCTTGTCCAACTAGAATATGAAAAGCGAGCATATCATACCCAATTGAATTTAATTTATAACTAGTCTCTCCCCTTGAATCACGAATTATTAAATTATTTTTATGAATTTTATTGAGACGGAATAAAACTTCCTCCATTTTCAATTTAGAAAAAAAACAGATATCACTCATTTTTACGGTGGCAGCTCTTCTCATACCCCGTTCAATCGCTCTTAATACGCGGAAGTCTTCCTTTTCCATTGATTTTATAATTTTAGCTACTTCCAAACCTTAGTTTCTCTTTAATTTATATTGTAAATATACTCAATTTAACTAATACAATTGAAATAATTTATTATTAAGGTAAATCATGATTGAATATTTAAGGTATTATTTTTCATCAAGCTTTTGAATGTTTAAATATCCAAAAGATAGAGTATATAGTAGGGAAAACCAAGATTATAATTCCAATAAAATTTATAAGTAAAAATATTCCTAAATCACTTTTAGAAATTAAATAGAATGTTGTAGTCGAGCCAGATTGAAATAAGAAAAGAAATATTCCTTGGGAGATATATATTAGAAAGCCTATGGACATTATAACTCCAATTGCTGCTATTATAATTAATATAAGGCGGTTTATTATCAAGGATAGAACTTGATTTCCAATAGAAAAAAGGAGAAAAATGATAATTAAAATTTGAGAAGTTAAAATCCACCTATCATATACTTGTGCATTAATTTGTAAGTTTCCATTTGTTTGAACCCATGATAATGACGATAATAAGTTAATATAATATGAAAATGAGAGAATAGTCCCAATTAGTCCTAGTATCAGATAAAGGTTTAAATAAATGGTTCTCTTTAAGATTATTTTCTCTTTTTTACCATATTTTTTCAATAAGTTCATTAATTGCTTTTGAATTTCTGGTGGAATAGTATCTTTTAAAATTTCAAGTTTAAAATTTTGATACTTCTCTTGTATTAATGATAGTGATTTAAAACCAAACTCCTTCTTTTTCTTTTTTGATTTTGGACCTTGCCATAAATACACAATTTTATTCTTCTCGTCTAAAAATATTGCAAGATCATGAAGTAAAAGGGTGCTTTCTTCTTCAATCCAATTTTCTAAATTTTCATCAAAAATGAATATTTTCATGTATAGGATTTGTAATTAAATTGTTATAATTAAAATTTTAAAGAAATTGTGTAGTTAAATTTTTACTTTTAATATATTCCCATGATTGATTAATATATCGTTTATATTCTTCTATTTGTTCATTGCTTAATCTTTTAAATCTCTTTTGAACGGATAAATACAGTTCAATTGGTTTTCGCTTTGCTGGATCTAAAAGTCTTTTACTTGGATTAGATAATAAGAACTTTCCATTTTCAATCTCATATAATGGCCAAAATCCCGTTTCAACAGCTAATTTTCCTATTTTAATCGTATCTTTTGTGGAAAATCCCCAACCTGGTGGGCAAGGAGATAAAATATGGATATATTTTGTTCCCTTAATTTCCTTAGCTCTTTTAAATTTTGCATAAATATCTAATGGATAAGCTGCGCAAGAAGTTGCAACATAAGGAATATCATGGGCTTCTAAAATTTTTGGCATATTTTTTTTATGTTCTGTTTTTCCATATATTGGAGTTGTTGTAGTAATTGAACCATAAGGAGTTGATCCAGAACGCTGAACACCAGTATTCATATAAGCTTCATTATCATAACAAGCATAAATAAAATTAGTTTTTCTTTCAGCTGCTCCGCTTAAACCTTGAATTCCAATATCCGTAGTCCCTCCATCACCCGCGAATGCAACACAAGTAACCTTATCATCTTTTCCCATAGCTTCCAAGGCTGCCTCGATTCCACTTGCGCTTGCTGCTACAGTAGCGAAGGGTGTATTAAGCACTGATATTTTATCAACACTTGTAAATCCTTGCATCCCATGCAACACCGTAAGACATGAGGCAGGAACTGTAATAATTGTATTGGGACCTAGAGCTTTTAAAGCTGTGCGATAAATAAGTGATAATCCACAACCAGAACACATACGATTACCAGGCAGTAAAAATTCTTCTTCAGGAATGTCGTATAATTTAACTTTATCAGCCATTTTTTATTTTACCTCCTTTTGTAAGAAATCTAATTCATCAAGCTTTAATCCAATAAATTCCGTTTGTTCAGAATATTCATTTTTTTTCTCCAAATTAATCGCTCTATAAACTCCCTCGATTAGATCCTCAGCGATTACATCTCTACCGCCTAATCCTACAATGTATCCTTTTATGAATGGTCTGTTTTTCGATTGGTACAATGCACTCTTCAATTCATAACAGAGAATTCCTTCATAACCATAACCGATATCTCTATCGAACACTACTATTAGTTTTGCATCTTTAAAAAGTTCTCGAAGATATTTAGTGGGAAAAGGTCTGAATAATTTTAAACTTATAAGTCCAATTTTTACGCCTTTTTCTCTCAATTTGTCGATAACTAAGCGTGATTCTGAAGCAACAGAACCAACTGCAAAAATATACATCTCGGCATCTTCTGCTCTATATGTTTTATAAATTCCATTTCCGTAGGAACGACCGAATTTTTCTGCAAATAAATCATGAACTTCTTTAACTTTATTTATAGAATTTTCTATAGAGCGTTGAAGTGAATATCGAAATTCATAATACCCAGGCGCAGTTCCCTCCTCTCTTTTAACGATATTTGGAGTTGTAACAGGACAAACTCCCTTTACAATATTCATATCTCCTAAGTTAAGATGATGCTTCAATGGGGGTAAAAATTCATCAATTTTATTTTGGGGTTCCAATTTAACTAACATGGAGGTATGGGATAATATATATCCATCATAATTTACAAAAGTTGGGACATAAACACTGGGATCTTCTGCAATTCTATATGCTTGCAGGTTAGTATCATAAATTTCTTGATTATCTTCACAAAACATTTGTATCCATCCAGTATCTCTAACTGTGAATGCATCTTGGTGGTCAGTCCACACAGACCATGGTGCTCCAACAGATCTCATAGCAATATTCATAACAATAGGTAAACGATTTCCTGCCGCCCAACATAAAATCTCATACATTAATAATAATCCGTGAGAAGATGTTGCAGTATACACTCGAACACCTGTGGCAGATGCCGCCACACATGCGGTGAGAGCAGATTGTTCTGATTCTACCCTAACCATACGCGCATTTAACTCCCCACTTTCAATAAAAAATGAAATTTTTTCAACGACTGGACTCTGTGGTGTGATTGGATACGCTGCTACAACTTGAACTCTAGCGCCCTTACATGCATTAGCTGCTGCATGATTTCCGGTCATAATTTGATATTCTTCCACGCTTGTCACAGTTCACTCTCCTCAACCATTTTTATTGCTTTTGGCGGACACACTTCCGCACAAATTCCACAACCTTTACAATATTCATAATTTATTTTTGGAGGGATTGTTCGGCTGATGACACCATCGGGGCAAAAGATCCAACAAAAATGACAAACATCTTTATTCATTTTCACGACACTACATTTATCAAGATCTATTTTTGGCTTGAACCTACTCCAAGAGCCGGTTTTTCCAGCTTCTCCTACAACTGGCTTTTGAACAGATGCTAAAATTATCTCATGAACTTTTTGATCAACCATTTTTTTTCCTTTTATTTTTTTTTTTTTATATAATTTCTTATTACTCTTCCTTATTGTAAAACTCTTTTTATATTAAAAATCCAAATTGTTTAAGATAATTGCAGTAATAACAATTGATATTTAATTAAATGATTATACACATCATTATTTTTATTTTTATTTTTTTTTCTCTCTTGTTCTTAATCTTGAATTATTTCTTGGTTTAGATCTAATAATAAATAAAATTATTGTTATGCCAGTCAATACCTCTGTGATTTCTCATTATCAAAAATATTTCGGTAATCTTTTAGTAATTTCTTGCCATAATGATGACATCTTAATTATACGATGAAATAAGAGAGATCGTTTTTCAAACAGCTTTATTTTCCGTTCAGCCCGTAAAGAGTTTTACCGTTCCTTATTTAGACCCAAATACATAAATACTCGAGGAAATATTAATTTAATAAAAATAAGTTGGAAAATTAAAGGTTCTGTTATTATGAGTTTAAAAGAATTAGAGTACTTATTTAAATATAGTAAAAATGATTTAGATCAATTAAATGAAAAAGAAGGACAAAAATTAATTAATCTTAAGCGTGAAGGACTCGTAATTGAACTATGTGATATTAACCAAAAAGGATTTATTAGATTGTTAAATATCACGATTAAAAATCATATACCAAGAAATTTTTACTTTCCTTATCTTGAAAGATTATCAATTTCCATAGATAATATCGAAGATTGTAAATTCCTTAAACAAAATAGAAATTTAAAAGTCTTAACGATGTCTTATTGCAATCTGAGAGGAATGATAGGAATAGAGAACCTTATTGAACTTGAGAAACTAAATCTAAGACATAATCAAATTTCTAAAATAGAAGGGCTTGAGAATCTCAAAAATCTTAAGGAATTAAACCTATCTTATAATCAAATCAACCGAATTGGAGGATTAGAGAACCTTATAAATCTCGAAGTTTTAAATCTTTCCAATAATAAAATTTCCAAGATAGAGGGGCTTGAGAATCTTACCAAACTCAGATATTTAGATTTAAATCAAAACCAAATTAATTCTCTTTCAGGATTGACCTCGCTTCAAAATGTGGTTATGATTGAATTAAATGATAATAAAATCACCAACCTTCACGGACTTAGAGATTTTGTCTCTTTGGAAAATCTTGAAAATTTAGAGATCGCACGAAATTTTATCACTAAATTAAATATAGCTAACGATATTCCTAATCTTCAAGACCTTAGACTCTACGGAAATCAAATTACCAAAATAACCGCAGTCAAAAATCTTTCGAATCTTCAAAGACTTGAAATTAGCGGGAATAAAATAAAAAGAATAAAAAATCTTTCAAATCTTAATAATCTTGAGTACCTTGGAATTTCTGGGAATCCAGTTAAATCATTCTCTGGAATTGAAAGTTTGCCAAGTCTGGATGGCATATCATATCTTGAATTACAGAACTATACCCAGAAACAAATCAAAAAATTTGAGAAGTACTTTGAGATATTCGGATTTCATACCAGGGTTTGTGAGATTGAAGAAGATGAAGAGTCTGTTAATATTGAGTTTATAAAATATCGATAATTTTTGGAATAACCAAAAATATTTGGTTTAAAATTTAAGAGATATATTGATATTAAAAATGAACACATTCTTTTGCAGTAGAAATAAGGGGATGATTTACATTGAAAAATTTTTTTCGTTTTAAATTCATGATTTTTGATATGTTTTACGGAATGTTTTATTTCAATATAATTTCTTTAATTATGATGTTGAAATTATGCAATAGTATTTTCTTCTCTTTTTGAATTTTAAATATTAAATATAAAAATTTTCGGTCTTAATCATCCAAAGGATTGAAGAATTGTTCTATTTAATGTTTAAGGAATTTTTTAATATTCTTTATCCATAATAAATTGCTCAGTAAATAATATATATTAATTAAAATTAAACTTAATAATATATTTTTCAAAAATTGAGGAGCATAGTAAGTTTTGCTACCTCTTCAGCAAGAGAACTGTTAAATTCTCCCTTTTTTTTCCCCATTACTTTTATTATGGCTTTTTTCATGGATTCCAAATCAATTGTATCTAAAGCCTTTGTTAATACCCCTAAAATTGGAGTATTAACTATGGGAATGTCTTCTAAATACAGATCTCTTTCAATACAAAATTTATTTATATTTGCAGATGCAATTTTTATGTTATTCGCGAGATTATAAAAATTCTTTAATTCTTCAGGTGTTTTTTCAGAATTAATTATTAATATTCCATTTTCCTTAATATTTTTAATACTATCCGGGGTTATGACCGTCTCATCTAAAACAATGGCAATATCTGGACGTTTAATTTGTGCTCGGGTCCAAATTTTTTTATTTTTTGAGATACGAGCAAATGCCTGAACTGGAGCTCCTCTGCGTTCAGCTCCAAATGATGGAAATGCAACAACATCTTTATAGTTTCCGCTTAAATAGGCAGCTTCTACAATTATTTGGGATGCTAATACACATCCTTGTCCTCCGCGACCAAAAAATACAATTTCGGTTATTTCTTCTACATCCGACATTTCTTGCTGGTACCCTTTTTTATATTAAGAAATTTAATAATTTAATGTAATTTCTTTAAGAATAATAAAAAAATAAATTAAAAATTTACTGATAATAATAAATAAAATTAAATTAAAGATATCTAATATTATAAAATTAACAATTAATTGTGATTTGTTATGAAAAATGAAACAGGTTATTTTGAAGGATTTGAACAACGGAAAATGTTTTATCAATATTGGTTACCCGATTCTGGAGAGATTAAGGCATATTTAATGGCAATGCATGGATGGGGTACACATTCAGATAGAATGGCTGTACCTGCTAAATATTTCATCGAAAAAGGTTTTGCAGTATATTCATTTGATTTAAGGGGACATTGGAGAAATGCAGGAGATCTGAAAGGACATGTAAAATCTTTAAACCATATCCAACAAGATATTCAAATCTTTTTTGATTTGATTAAGAAAGAGGCAGGAGAAAAAAAAGTTTTTTTAATAGGGCATTCATTTGGAGGAGCATTATCTTTAATATATGCGATAGAGCATCCTGAACTTCCTGGAGTTTTGGTATCATCTCCAGAACTAGGTTTATCATTAAAATTGAATCTTACTCAAAAAATTGCTAAAGCCATTTTCCCACTATTAGTGAAAATTGCTCCAAAAGCACAAGTAGCTATTGAGTTAGTGCAGGAAGATTTAACAAGTGATCCAGAGATCTTAAAGGAGCATATTGAAGATCAGGAGAAGTTGGTTGTGATTACAACAACAACTTATGGCGTAATGGAAAAAGGTATGAAATATCCACTTAAAAATGCTAATAAATTGAAAGTTCCTTGTTTAATAATGCAAGCTGGCAACGATAAAATCATCGATCTTGAAAAGACAAAAGAATTTTACGAGAAATTAGAAATTGAGGACAAAAAATTCATTTCATACGAGGGATTTTTACACGAATTGTGGAATGAGAAAGAGCGGCATAAAGTTTTTAAGGATATGGAAGAATGGTTGAATAACCATCTATAATTTTTTAAATATATTTTTTCTTATTTTATTTTTTAACTTTTACTTCGCACCTTAAGAAAATATATTAAACATGTTTTTCTAACCAATCACTAAGATCTTTTAAGACCTTTTCCCGATCTTCTTCTACTTCATTATAAACCTCGTGATATAAACCATCGTAAATAATAATGGTTTTATCTTCCATTTTAAATATGTCTTTAAGAATTTCTGTTCCTGCCATTAATTTATCTTCTGAGCCACATTGAACTAATAATGGAAGTTTAAAAGTATTCACAAATGTTTGAACTTCATTGAAATATTTTAACACCTCAAAGCTAAGTCTCATAGAAATTTTATCTTTATGAACATGGGGGTCTTGTTCGTAATTTATTACTACTTCAGGGTCGTGGCTGAGTAATTTTGCATCAAGTCCTGTACTTATTTTCATATGTGGCGCAATTGTTGAGAAGAGTTTAGCTATAAATTTTAAAAATCTACTTACTTTTCTGCCAGCTTTTGTACCTGTGCCCGAAAGGATAAGACCATTTAACAAATTTTCATATTTCTTTGTGAAATATACCGCAATAAATGAACCCATAGAGTGACCCAGCATAAAAATTGGTAAATTAGGATGTTGTTTTTTTATTATTTCATATAACAGTTTTTCATCTTCTACATACTGATCAAGAGAATCTGCATAATTTCTTTTTCCTTCGGATTTACCTTGACCTCTACGATCATCAGCATAAATAACATAATCAAGTGGAACTAACTCATTTACAACATTCAAATATCTATCAGAATGACTACCAAATCCATGTACAATCTGAATAACAGCCTTTGGAGTTTCTGGAAACCATGCTTGATAATATATTTTTAATCCTTTAATACCCTCAAATTCACTTTCTAAATGCTTCATAAAATAACTTTCTTCTATTAATCATTTTTTAATTAAAAAGAATTAAAATCTAAAAAAAAGTTTTGTATTATGTTATCATCTTAATAAAAATCATTAAAATTTAACGGAGATATTTTATTTAAATTAAGAAATTATATTTTAATTAGGTAAATAATTAAGGAAATTAGTGATATACTTCTCAATGAGTTCTTACAAGGACTTAAACCCCAATAAACTTACGCCTATGATGCGTCATTGGTACGATATTAAATCCAAATATTCAAATCAGTTGGTTGCATATCGGATGGGAGATTTTTTTGAGTTCTTTTATGATGATGCAATTAGAATTTCAAAATTATTAGGTATTACGCTCACAAGAAGAACGTTTGGAGGAAAAGACTCGTATCCATTAGCTGGTGTTCCACATCACTCTGGAAATTATTTTAAAAATCTTGTGAATTTAGGAGAAACTGTTGTTATTGTGGAGCAGCTAGAGGACCCAGCAGATGCGAGGGGAAGAATTGTCAAGCGAGGTGTAGTGAGGATAATGTCACCTGGAACAATTATCGAATCGGATATGCTTAAAACAAATGAGAATAATTACATTTCTTCGATTTTTAAAGGTAAAAAAGGCTATGGGATTGCATTTGCCGATTTATCAACTGGAGAATTTTCAACCACTCAATTTGAATCAAAAGAAGGTATTGCTGAGGAAGATCTTTTAGCGATTTTTTCTCGATATAGTCCAGTTGAGTTAATTGTTCCCTCTAATCTTTATCAAGATGAGGATTTCATAATAAAAATTAAAGATATTAGTAAATGTATAATAAAAGAATTTCAAGATTATGTTTTTGAATATGAAAATGGATATTCCATAATTGTTAAGCATTTTAATTTGAGTAATCTTGAACCTTTTGATTTAGAATATTTACAAATAGCAGTGCAAGCCTCTGGTGGCTTACTAGCATTTTTAAAGGAAACTCAAAGAGATATTATACCAAATATTTTTCAAATTAAGGTTATTAAACAAAAGGACGTATTAAATTTAGATTATTCTACTCAGAGAAATTTAGAACTATTAAGGAATATTAGGGACCGAGGAAAAGATGCAACTCTTTTTTCCATTTTTAATCATACTCAAACGCCTATGGGTGGTCGTTTATTAGCTAAAATTATTGTAGAACCACTTATAAATAAAGATCAAATTAACCAACGATTAGAAATCGTTCAAAAATTTAAGGATGATGTTTTTTTAAGGTCTGATCTTCGGGATAGACTTGAGAAAATGGGGGATCTTGAGCGAATTATTAATAAGATTAATTATTCTCGTTCTGCAAATGCGAGAGATTTATTAAATTTGAAAAATTCACTCGAAATAATTCCAGAAATTATAGATTTGTTGAAAAAAGGAAAAACTCCAGAATTAGAAAGTTTTTTAAAAAAAATTAAAGATTTTTCAGTAATTCGAGACTTAATTAAGAATTCCATTGCAGAAAATCCTCCAACTACCATAAAAGAAGGTGGAATAATTAAAGAAGGTTATAATCAAATAGTCGATGAATATCGAGACATAATCAATAATGGAAAAAGTTGGATGTTAAAATTTGAGAAATCGTTAAAACGACGTTTTGCAATACAAACAGGGATTAAGGTATCGCATAATAACATTTTAGGATATTTTATAGAAATTACTAATGCTACAAAATCCAAAATTAGAAATTTTCCCGAAGAATTTATATCAAGGTCGTCTATAAAAAATGCTGTAAGATATAAAAGTAAAGAACTCAATGAATGGGAGGAAAAAATTATAACAGCTGAGGAATCAATTAATGATTTGGAGTATCAACTGTTTTCAGAAATAAGAGAGAAAGTAATTATGCACACTGTTGATATTGGAAACGTTTCTGAATCAATTGCAATGATTGATGTATTATGTACTTTTGCTGAAATTGCAGAAAAATATGATTATTGCAGACCGATTATACGAGATGATGATAAGATAATTATTAAAGATGGGCGTCATCCTATTGTCGAACAGATTAATTTTTCAGAACCATTTATACCAAATGATTGCTATATGGATACTGAGAAAGAACAAATCTTGATAATCACAGGACCGAATATGGCAGGAAAATCAACATTTTTAAGACAAGTGGCATTAATTTGTTTGATTGCACAAATGGGGAGTTTTGTCCCAGCAAAATCGGCGGAAATTGGGATTATTGACAGAATTTTTACAAGAATTGGAGCCTCAGACGACCTTGCGAGACGATTAAGCACTTTCATGATAGAAATGAACGAAACTGCAAAAATCCTTAATTATTCTACTCCAAAAAGCCTTATAATCATTGACGAGTTAGGGAGGGGGACATCATCCTCAGATGGAGGTGCAATAGCAATAGCAACTTTAGAAAAATTACATTCCATGAAAGTAAAAACTTTATTTTCTACGCATTTTCATCAGCTTACCGAAATTAAACTTCCTCGAGTAAAAAATTATCATTTAGATATAAAGGAAGATGAGGAAAGTAATATAACATTTATTAGAAAAGTTCAAGAAGGAAGTACAGATAAATCGTATGGCATACATATTGCACGACTTGCTGGTATTCCAGAAGATACGATTGTAAGAGCTTTTAAGGTTCTTGAACAGATAGAAAAAAATGATACTTTTAGAGAAACAATTAGAAATGGAAATAATATAAAAAAGGAGACTCCTAGACTTAGGAAAAAAGAAATAAAAAAATCTGGAAAAACTGTACAAACATCATTTTTTAAGCCAATTTTGAAAATAAAACATGAAATAAATGAAGAATATAAAAGATTATTTGAGATTATTAATAATATCGATATTAACAATATTACTCCACTAAAAGCAATAGAGAAATTGAGTGAAATAAAGAAAAAAATAGAAGATATTGAATCTAATGATTAATAGAGGTAATTATTTATGCGGCGAATAAAAAAAATAATTGATTTCGAAAAAATTGCTGCAGGAGAAGTTGTTGAACGCCCTGCTTCTGTTGTTAAAGAATTGGTGGAAAATTCGATTGATGCAGGCGCAAAGAACATCAAGATTATCATTAAAAATGCTGGAAAAAGTTTAATTCAAGTAATTGATGATGGGTGCGGTATTGAAAAAGAGGATGTAGAAATCGCTTTTGATCGTTATACAAGCGGAAAAATTGAGAAATTTGAAGATTTAGATACTCTAACAACATTAGGATTTCGGGGAGAAGCTCTTAGTAGTATCGCAGTAGTTTCACAAGTAGAATTAATAACACACACTAAAAATGATGATTTAAGTCCGACCATCGTAATTCATGGCGGGGCGGTTATTGAAAAAAAGGAAATTTCAGCTCCTGTCGGAACGAATATTAAAGTAAAAAATCTATTCTATAATATTCCTGCGAGACAAAAATTTTTAAAAACTAACAGGGTGGAACTTGGTCATATTACCGATGTAATCACTAGATATGCCTTAGGTTATCCTCAAATTCATTTTGTTTATCAACACAATGATTTAGATATTCTTAATTGTCCATCTTCAGATGATTTAAAAGATATGGTTTTCCATATATATGGAAAAGAAACTGCGAAAAAAATGTATCCAATCGATTATATCCATCCGGATGGGCTATTTGCATTGTCCGGCTTGCTAGGCGACCCAGAAATTTCGAAAAAAAAAAGAAATAGTTCCAGTTTATTTCTTAATAAGAGATATGTTGTATCTGATAAATTTTTTGAAGTAATTAAGGATGCGTATAAAGGTTTCTTAATGGTTGGGAGGTTTCCATTCTTTATTTTAAATTTGGATATAAATCCTGCTTTTGTAGACTTTAATATTCATCCCCAAAAGATGACTGTTCGCTTTAATAATGAAAAAATTTTATTTCCATTCATAGAAAATGCATTAAAGGCTCATTTGGATGAGTTATTCCTACCAAAAAAGGAGGAAATAATTACACAACCGTTGGAAACATTTATTGAGAAAGAGAAAGAGGAAATTCAATCTGATTTAAAAAATATTACAGTTAATATAGATGATCAATCTATAATAGCGAAAGAACAACTATTAAATTTTCAATCTGGTTCAAACATTATCGATTCAGCAAAATCGAAGGAAATGATACAAACTAATCTAACGTCCGAGGGTAAATTTGAAGAAAAATTTGAAATTATCACGAAAACTCTACCTAAGATGCGATTTATCTCCAGAACAGGACAATTGAGTAATCATATATATGTGCTATTTGAAAGTAAGGATGAGAATGGTAACCCGGCAATATTGATTATAGACCAACATGCAGCTTCTGAACGTATTATGAAAGAAAAGTTTTTAAATCAATATAGAGGTTCGAAAGTTCAAAAACAGCAATTAATTTCTCCCTTAAAAATTAATATCTCTCCAGCTGAATCCTTTTTTTTAAAAGAACATTTAAACGAAATAAATAAATTTGGATTCGAATTAGAAAAATTTGGAGGGAATACTTTTATTTTAAGGGCGATACCAGCAATTTTTGAAAAGCTCCCCAAACTAGATGTGCTTAAAGATATGATCGAGGAAATCGCATATATGGGAAAACAGCAAAGTTTCTCCGAATCTGAAGAGGGGATTATCAATTATCTTGCATGTCATAAAAGCATTCGGGGAGGGGATTATCTCACAACGAAAGACATTAGAAGGTTGGTTATAGATCTATCAAAATGCAAAGACCCATATCATTGCGCACATGGAAGGCCCACGTTTAGAGTAATTTCCTTTAGAGAGCTTGATAAGATGTTTAAAAGAATAGTATAAATATAAAAAAAGTGTTTGTAGAGAACGTTTAACTTTCACGCCTTTGAAATCAAAATTGTTTCTACACGTTGAATTCCTTCAATTTGAACCCAATCTTCTTCAATTGAGTCGGCTGAACCCATTTCTTCTGGGAATTTTACCTGTACTCTCAATTTTTCCAATCCAAAAGCGATCGGGATTTGATCATATTTTACAAGTGAAGCATCTTCAGGAAGTCTTTTTTTTAATTCTTCTACGATTTTATTAAAATCAGCATCAATACCCTCTGGAATTACCTCAATTATTCCAACATAAAATTTTCCCATTTCCTTATAACCTTCTTAAAATTTAAATATTATATGAGTAAGTTTGATAAATTTTAATGTTACATAATAAATATTATTTATAGTTAATTAAGGGCCAAGAAAATCGCATTTAATGCAAGTGTAACTGTTACCCGCTTCTCTACATTTTTCACAACGCCAAATTGTTACGTCTCCGCAATTTGGACATGGGAAATGAACCGCGTTTTCATATGGAGTAATTTTTCTACCGCAACATGAACATTGTTCCATAATCATTTAAAAAAATTATCTATAACTTTAATATTTTATTTTTTTGAATCTATTTATAACGACATAAATAATTTCGCAAGCTTTAAGTCCCTTTCCCTCGTATCACCTGGATATCACGCCCTCGCTTTAATGCACGAGTTTATGGACTGTGCACCAAATTGATCAAATACTTCTTTGCTTTCATATTCAAGTAGACGAATTTTTGACGCCTCGAGTTCCGAATTAAGTATTAAATTTATATTTTCATCAATAAAGATTATTCTAATAAACTATAATCTAGATTGGAAGAGATTAGAATCTATTTATTAATATTATTAAAGTTTTTTTTAACTAAATAGTTTTTATACTATTCTAATTACCAATCTTGTTGCTATTTGCGACTAATGCGTTTTCAATTCGTGGTAAGACTTCACGGGGAAAACTGTGCCCCATTCCATCCAAGATCAATAATTCTGCTCCAGGTATCGTTGCTGCGATATCTTTGCCCGCTTCAACAAGGTTAAATGGATCTTCACTCCCATGAATAACAAGCGTAGGCGCTCGTATTGCTGAAATTTTGGGTTTAATATTGCCAGGAACAGCCATTGCTGCTAATTGGCGGGCTACTCCTTCAGGATAATAACTGCGATCGTACTCCTTTGTTCTATACTCTCTTGATTGATCTTCATCATAAGCAAAAGTGCCGTGAATGAGACTATCGCGCTTGACCATTTCTTCAATATATGCCTCGCGCTCTGAAGGAACAGGTGCAAAGAATTGCGTTAAGATTTCTGGTTTCGAAGGAGGTAGTTCGGGATTTGCAGTTGTGCTCATAATTACTGTGAGAGATAGCACCCGAGACGGATGGGTATATGCTATAATTTGTGCGATCATTCCACCCATAGAAGCACCGCAAACGTGTGCTTTATCAATATTCAGAGCATCCAAGACACCAATGGCATCACCAGCCATATCCTCTAAAGTGTATGGTACTTTGGGTATTTCTCCACTGGCATAAACAGCATTAATCTCCATAAAGTCCGGCATACCTGCATCTTCAAGTTTTGTTGACAAGCCAATATCTCGGTTGTCGAATCTTATGACAAAAAAGCCACGATTTGCAAAACTTTCACACATCTCATCCGACCAAGCAAGCATCTGGCTTCCCAGTCCGGCTATCAATAACAACGGTTTTGAAATCGGGTCCCCGATTGTCTCATATTCAATCTCTATATTATTTACCTTTGCTTTTGGCATCGTAGATCTTCCTTATTTTCATTATTAATCTTATTAAGTATGAAATGAGATTAATAATTAAAAAATATAGGTCTTCAATTTTTTCTGGATTTTCGATTATTACATGCCGAACATAAATTATGATTTAATATTTAAATTCTAAAAAAGCTATTTTTATTATATTATCTGTGCTCTAAAAATGTAGTAATATTTATTTAATTTATATGATATATTGGTTTAATTATGCCTATAAATAAAGTAAAAAAATATTTTAAACTGATAGAGGCCTGGGTCTGGTGTGATATATGTCAAGAAATGGTCCCTTTGACTATTGATAAAGAAGAAATTCAGAATGGTCTTCAAACTGGTATTTATACTAAGCGCTATCCACATGGTAACTCAAAACCGGATCTCGATAATCCAGATGATAGATCTGGGGAAGAACATAATATCCATATTTATATAAATGATAAATATGAGATCACAGGAGCCAAAGCATTTTTTGGTGAAGCTCCAGCTACTGAATCTTACGGTGGTGTAGGTGCTCGAATTCCAATAGTTGTTAAAGAAGTTTCAGAGATTTCAATACAATTTGGAATGCTCACTCCCGAAGAATATAAAGTTTTGAAGATTTGTGATGGAAACAGCTCGTTAGAACAGGTTGCCGCGATTGCTGAAAAGTCTGTTGAAGAAATAGAACAAATGATGGAAAAGTTACGCAAAAAAGGGTTAGTAAAGGTAATTATACGTGCATAATTTTATTTATCGCTGTTCTTCTAAGACATAAAGGCAAGATTTTTTTACTACATTGTTTTAAAAAGAATATTTTAATCCTTTCATTCTTTACTTTATTTAAATATGAACAACACCATCAAGGCTTTAATTTTTGATCTTGGCAACGTTATTGTTAATCTGAATATGAGAGATTTTTACAAGAAAATACTCCCAGTATCAGACAATAAAGAGATTAATATTTATAAAGATCTATGGGAGCCAATCGAAAAATTTGATAAGGGCTTATTTTCTAAAGAAGATTTTTATTGGGAAGCGAAAAAAAGATTTCAATTTCAAGATGTAGGTAAAGAAGAATTTTTTAATATGTTCAATAGCATTTTTGATTCACTTAACTATAAGCTTCTTGATTTTATAAAAAAAATAAAACAAGATAAGAAGTATAATGTTTTTGCTCTTTCAAATACCAACCCCTTGCATGTAGAATTTCTTGCAAAAAATATAATAGACTTCCGAGAACATTTTAACCAAGTTTTTTACTCATATGAACTTGGAATGATAAAACCAGACCCTAAAATATTTTTATATATATTAGAGCATATAAATTATAAGCCGAGTGAATGCATTTTCATTGATGATAACAGAAAAAATGTTAAAGTGGCTGAACAAATTGGAATGATTGGAATCCTATTTCGCAATGAAACTAAGTTTTTAGAAGAGATAAAGGAAGTTCTTTCAATTATAAAGATAAATAAAAAATAAAAAATAACTTGGATTTTCTTCTAATTTTATTTCTTTTATATTTTTTATTTTTCTGGACTAGGAGGTGTTTCTTTTTTGGATTCTTGCTTTTTCTTTGTAGGTTTCTTGGGTTTTTCCTTTTTACTCTCTTTAATTTTTTCGCCCATTTTCTGGAATTTTTGATAAAAGATTAGTATTAAGACAAATACTGCAACTACTATAAGTAAAATATAACTTGACATCTTGAAAGCTGTGTCACTTGAACCAGTACTAATAGAAATAGAGGTATATAAAAATTTAATAACGAAATTGATACCTCCGAGTATAAAGCCTAAGAGTAATGATACAAGAAGGAATCTAGGAAGTAATATTTTTTTAGTTGGATCTCGAAAATCTGTGTCTGCTATATCAATTTTCATAAAGCTATATTTAAAATATAAAATATTCCATATAAAAATAAGAATCATAAATGTAGCAATAGTCAATGCGACATCAAATAAGAGTCGTTGTACTGTTGGATCTGTAATAGGGAATCCAATAGTTAAAATTATTCCAACGATATAGAGATAATTAAGAGCATTATAATATATCTTTTCTGTAAGATTCTCCTCATCTTTCTTTTCAATTGTTATCAATATTGCTAGGACAAGAGAAACCACTCCCATTAATGAACCTATAGTAATAAACATAACATCGTGATATATATTTCCTAAGATTAAAACAGTTCCACCCACAAATAAGCAAAGATTTTCGAAAAATGTTTTTACACTCATATTTTATTCACTTGATTTTGGTTTTTAATCACTTTATTTAATTGAATTCAGATAATTAAATAATTTTTATTTATCAACAATTTAAAGTTTTTTATGGATTGGATTAATAACATCTAATTTAGATTGAAATATTGTTATATCCATTGTTTTAGAAAAGTAATCTTAAAATATTAGAGAATCTCCATTAGAATGGAGTCAAAAGTTACTTGCTTTAAATCCATGTTATTAATAAAATAATTAAAGAGGGAATTTTTATTTCTTCAATATTTCTTAAATAAAGCAATATGGATATCTTTTTTTATTCGAGTTTTTTTACTAAAAAAATAATTGAATCAATCTTATATTATAATTCAAGAATAAGTTTTATTTTAAATGTTTCCTCCTTGCTTATTTTCTTTCCACCGAAAATTGACCTTTTTTCTAAAAAATCAATTTAGAATTCCCTTTTTAAAAAAAAAAAGTAAAAAAATTTGATCGCTTTCAGTCACCACACTTGAAAATAGAAATTAATTATTATTTTTTTATTTAAATAACATTATTTTATAATTTTTTTTTGAGAAATGCTTTTTAAATTAAAAGAAGTGTATTATGAAAATGAGTGAAATTAGCGGAAATATATTTAGAGATGTTAAAAGTGATAAAAAAAGAGAAAAGAAATCAGATATTTCCAAAGAAGTTAGTGATAACCACATTTCATATGAGGAATTTATGAAAACCGTTAAAAAAACGAGAATTTTACCTTACTCTTATGAGAATATTCCAAATTTTGGTGAAAGATCTCAAGAACATCCGATAAAGGATACAAAAGAAGGTAAAAAGAAGGCTCAGATTGAAAAAGAGCAGACTTTTAATAGATACTCTGGAGATATTGATCTAAATAACGCTGAGGAGAGTAATAGAAGGATTAGTTATGAGGATTTTTTAAGAAGTGTTAAAAAAACCAGAATCACGCCTCTTTCTTCAGAGAGCTTACCAGATTTTGATAAGAAACCTCAAGAACAAATCATAAAAGATGGTACTGAAGGTCATAAGAAAATTAAGAATGATAATGAAGAAATATTGATATTTAAATCTAAAGATGAGGAAAAAAATTCAGAAAAAAGTGATAATATATCAAAAAAATCGGAAAATAAAACAAAAAAAGAGTCTATTAAGAAGAGTGATGAAAAGGTAAAAGAGGAAAAATCAAAAGTAGAAGAAGAGAAGAAAAAAGAGATTTCAAAATCTAAAGAAGAGATATTGGAAGAAAAGCAAAGATCCAAAGAAATTAATCGAGAAAAAGAAAAATCAGAAGAAGAAATTAAATCAGAATCCTCTTCAGTGAATAAAGAGAAAAAAGAATTAACTTCAGAAAAACAAAAGTCTCAAGATATCAAAAAAGAAGAAGAAAAAATGGATCAAAAGCAAGAAAAGGAAGAATCAGAACGAAAACAAAATGATATTGAACAATTGAAAAAATATCTTGAAAAAAAAATACAAGAAAAGAATTCTGAATATAATCTCATTAGACCTGAAGGCTATGAAAGAACCTTGGAAAAAGTTTTAAGAGAACAGAAAGAATTAGAAAAAATTAGTAAATTAAATAAAAATCTATCTACTTCAGAGAAAATAAATCAAAATCAAGAAGAATTAAAATCGAATAGAACTGAAGATATATCGAATAAAAAAGATGTGGATATTAAAAATAAAATTTTTGATTATAAACCAGAGAACAACATTATTTCAAATAGAGAAATAGGAAAATCTAAAGAAAACGTTGAATATAAAAAAGAGGTAAGAGATATCCCTGAAAGTTATCCAAAAATGGATATATCATTAATTAATCAGATAATAGAAAAAATAAATGAAGGAAATATTAATAATATTAAATTAGATTCATTTGAGATTCCAAAAGATTGTTTTTATATCGTTAAGAATGCGTATTATTGCAAGGATATTAATTTATTAAAAAAAGTATATGAAAGAGAAAAATCATTTCGTAAAACTGAAAAATTTCTTAAAGAAGTAGGTTGTAAAAATGTTCCAAGCAAATATACAATTAAAAAAATTGTTAGAGAGTCATTTAATTCTAAAGAAAAATACAATACTTGGAAAGAAAATATTAAGTCAAAAGGATTTTTCTATACTATTAATAATGAATGGCATAGTCAATGGCGTTGTAAAGATATTGATTTATTAAAGAAATTATATGAAAATGTAGAATCAAATCGTAAAATTGAAGTTATTTTTAAGGAATTGGGTTGTAATAATGTTCCTAGTTACGAAACTATAAATCAAATAATACAACGATCATTCAACTCTAAAGAGGAGTATAATACTTGGAGAAGTGATATTAAATTAAGAAAAATACAAGAAATCGCAATAGAAAAAGGTGGAAAGTGCAAATCTACTGAATACGAAAAAAATACCATAAAAATGTTATTTGAATGCAAAAAGGGGCACAAATTTGAAATGGAACCAGCGGTTTTAAAAGCAGGACATTGGTGCCCCCAATGCGGAGGGACTCAAAGACTTAATCTCGGGGAGTTCCAGGAAATTGCTGAGAAAAGAGGAGGTATATGTAAATCTAATGACTATAAAAATGCATGGGCAAAATTAATATTTGAATGCGCAAATGGACACGAATTCAAAATGATAGCTAAGCATGTCAAAGAGGGACATTGGTGTCCTACCTGCTCAGAAGGAACAAGTGAAAGAATATGTCGAGGTCTGTTTGAAACTATATTTAATAAAGATTTCAAAAAAGCTAGACCAGAATGGTTAATAAATAGTGAAGGTCATCAATTGGAGTTAGATGGTTATAACAAGAAAATGAAGCTTGCTTTTGAGTGCCAAGGAAGACAACATTATGAATTTCCCAATCATTGTCACAAAACAATAGCTGATTTTATTACGCAAAAATTTAATGATATTCAAAAAAGGGCACAAATTGAGAAACATGGAATAATATTAATTGAAATTCCTGTATCAGTAGAACATGATAAAAAGCAAAAATATATTATAGAGCAATGTAAATTAAAAGGTGTAGAAATTCCAGAAATTAAATCAAAAATAGATTGGGAGAAATTTAAGTGGAAGATTAATAATAATAAAACACTAACGAATTGGCTCTAATCTAGTTAAAATATTAGAGTTGAATTCTAATTAATAAAGTAATTAAAACTTCTTTCTTTTTTCATAAATATGGACACTGAAGAAAAAATTGAGTTAATTAAACGAGGAACTGAAGAAATATTAGTTGAAGACGAGCTAAGAGTTCTTCTTGAAACGGGAGTCCCTCTAAATCATTATATTGGTTTTGAAATATCCGGAAAAGTTCATATAGGAACCGGACTTATCTGTATGGGCAAAATTAAGGATTTCATAAATGCAGGAGTAAAGTGCTCGATATTCCTAGCTGATTGGCACAGCTTTATCAACGAGAAATTAAGCGAGAATATGGAAAAAATTAAGGAAGTTGCAGTTGGATATTTTAAAGAAGGGTTAAAGGCAAGCTTACTGTGCGTTGGGACTGACCCAGATAAGGTTGATTTCGCGCTTGGCACAGAGTTATATCATTACAACGATAATTATTGGGAAACAGTCATCGATGTTTGTAAAAATACAACTTTAAACCGAATGCAAAGGAGCATTACAATAATGGGAAGGAAAATGGGAGAAAATGTCGATTTCGCAAAATTATTATATCCAGCTATGCAAGTTGCCGATATTTTTATCCAAAATATTAATTTTGCTCACGCCGGTTATGACCAAAGAAAAGCTCATGTAATTGCTCGAGATGTTGCAATGAAAATGAAGAAGAATAACCTTGTGAATACAACTGGTAATAAAATTAAGCCTATTTGCGTTCATCATCATTTAATCTTAGGGTTACAAAAACCACAAATATGGCCAATTTCAGATGAATTTCAACTACAAGAATTATGGACTCAAATGAAAATGAGCAAATCGGTACCAAAATCAGCTGTCTTCATTCATGATAGCCCTGAAGAAATAAAAAATAAAATACAATCTGCATTCTGTCCTGAAGGTAATATAACATTTAATCCAATTTTAGATTGGGCAAAATCAATCATCTTTAGGGAAAAAAAGTCTCATTTTTTAATTGAAAGGTCTGCAAAATACGGTGGAGACATAGAATTTTATTCATACCATGAATTGGAAGAAGCTTTTTTAAATAAAGAAATTCATCCTCTCGATCTAAAAGATGCTATCGCAAATAAGATAATTGATATTTTAAGACCAGCTCGAGAACATTTTGAGAAACCTAAAATTAAAAAAATGAGAGAAGAGTTAGAGCAGTTGATGATTACTCGTTAAGTTTTTAATATTAAAAACTATGTTTCTTTCTCTCATTATCATTAAAAGTTATGCATAACAACAATATATTATGATTAAATCACTTTTGTGATTCCTATTCTAATCCGTATACCTGTCTTGGAGTAAGATATTCTGGGAATTTATCTATTAACGCTAAACGAGCAAGATAGCACATATGACATTCATCAACATATTTATCTTCATGTTTAATATCATATTCCTTAACTAATTGGGTAGGACCTCCTCTAATTAAAGGTCCGCAGATTGGATGTGAATCAGTATTATATTTCTTGATCAACTGTGATAAGGGTGTTTCCCACATATTACCTAAACTCAATCCTTGGCATAGATGGACGTTTCCAAATGAATCAACGTGAACTCTCCCAGGATCTCTTAAATCTTCATAAGGGCATTGGTTAAATTCTTCCCACCATCTTAGAGGTAATCCTTCAATTAACTTTTCGACAGCCCTTCCTCTAAACATAGCACCTCCACCGATAACTGGTGTTCCTTTTTCCTGTTCCTTGTTCATTTCAACTTCAACAGTAGGTTCCTCAATAGATATCGAACTCATAGGCAAATTCAGTTTCTTCCCAGCTTTGAAAGCTATTTTAGCGGGATTTTCTTTATCTTCTTTAAAATGAAATAAGTCATCACTAACGCTGAAATCCGAAACTTCAAGATCTCGGATTATTTTAAGCCAAAGTGAGGCATCTTCAATAGATGTCGCCCAATATGAATTTGTAACTATGCCAACCTTAAATCCTTTATTACGTGAAATCTTGATCCCCTCAACCATCACCGGATAGTAAAGAAATGGTTCACCGCCTTCAAAATAAATCTGTTCTATCGTCCCAATTTTGGTTGCCTCATCAAGAACGTTCCTTATTTGCTTAATTGTAAATGTTCCCTCTGAATTCGGTCCACAAAATAAAAAACAGTGATCACATTCAAAATTGCAGGCATAAGTCAGAAGAAAATGAATTCCTGTTAACATAACTTACTTCCTTTTAATTAGTTAAAGTTTATTTTTTCTCATTATCATATATTGAGAAATTATCATTAATATTTCTAGTATTTAGAAATTCATTAAATATTAACATTTAAATTTTTTTAGATTTTTTTATCTAATAATTGAGATATTTGTATTAACATAAATCAATAAACTCTAAGAATTTTTTCAATATGTGGTAATAATTTCCTCATCTCTGAACCATAAAGCATTCATTTAATATCGAATCAGATAAAAACATATAAATATAAAAAATAGCATATATAAATTAACTTTAAGTTAATTACTAAAAAAATGTGAAAATATCCACTTAAAAAATATAAAATTATAAAGCCAAAAATATATGTAATTTTATATTAAGAATAAAAATAAATATTAAATAAAAATAAATTGGTAAAATACAATGTCTGAAGAAGATTTTCTTTCCGCTAAAGCCTTGGTCGTAGATAATGGAACTGGTATTTCAAAGAATGGTTTTGCTGGAGAAGATCAGCCACGATCAGTGTTTCCAACGCTTATAGGATATCCTAAATATGAAAGTATAATGACGGATGTAGAGCACTATACTAGAGAGTATTATATTGGGGAAGAAGCATTACAACTCAAAGGTGTCCTCAAATTAATGTTTCCTGTCGAGCATGGTATTATTGAAGACTGGACCGCTATGGAAAAAATATGGCATTATACCTTTTATACTGATCTTCGTATCGATCCTAGCGAACATCCAGTGCTTTTAACCGAAGCACCATTAAACCCAAGACCGAACAGAGAAAAAATGGCTGAAATTATGTTTGAAACCTTTAATGTCCCTGCGTTATATGTTGCTATGCAAGCAGTGTTATCTCTTTACGCCTCTGGTCGTACCACTGGATGTGTTATAGATATTGGAGATGGTGTTTCACACGTTGTCCCAATATTCGAAGGATTCGCATTAAGCCATGCAATTCAAAGAATTGACCTTGCAGGTAGAGATATTACTAATTACCTACAAAGATTATTAAGACAAAAAGGTTATGCATTTACAACTTCTGCTGAAAAAGAAATTGTACGAGACATTAAAGAGAAATTATGCTATGTAGCTGTCGATCCAGAAAAGGAAATGATGCTTTCCAAGAAAGTAGCAGGTATGGAAAAATCCTATATGTTACCCGATGGTGAAACAATTAATGTTGGAGTTGAGAGATTCCTTGCACCAGAATGTTTCTTTAATCCATCTGTAATTGGAAAAGAATTAGAACCTCTGGATGATATCATAGTGAGTTCAATTTCTGAATGTGATGTCGATTTAAGAAGAGATCTCTATGGAAATATCGTTCTTTCTGGTGGTTCTACAATGTATCCAGGGTTAAAAGAACGATTGACTAAGGAGATAAAAGAACAAATTCCTGAAAGCGTTGACGTTAAAATTATAGCTCCTCCAGAAAGAATGTATTCTGTATGGATTGGTGGTTCCATTCTTGCATCTCTTAAAACATTCCATAGAATGTGGGTAACTAGGCGGGAATACAAGGAAATGGGGCCTCAAGTGATCCACAGGTGCTTCTAAAATCGAGGAACTTAACAGAAATTAAAAACTCTTTTTTTTCTACCTTTTTTTATTTAAAAAACATCTTTAATAAATTAAATTTTTTTTAATTAATTTTATATTCTTTTGATGAATTTTTGAATAATCTCTTAGAATCTTTATTTATTTCTGTCAATTTGATGATAAAACATCTTAACAGATAATGAATTAGAAGAAATTTATAATTTTTTATTTAGTTTCTCAATTTTTTTTAAATGTGTAGGATAGCAATAAAATAAAAAAATAATCGTATTACTAAAGATATAGAGCCAAAATTTAATCAAAAAAAAATAAAATAAGTTTGGGAATAAAAATGGCATATGATGGAGCTAAGATTAGGAAAAAATATAAAGCGTTATTTGAGAATTCCTTAGATTTAATTTATGTTCTCGATTTAAAGGGAAATTTACTTGATGCAAATGATGTTGTATTAGAAACGCTTGGATATAAGAGAAAAGATATTCCAAATCTCTCTTTTAAAAATTTAATTGATAAAGACCAAATAGTAGATGCATTAAACGCTATTGAAGAACTCAGAGAAAATGGAAAACAATCTAAACGTAGCGAATATCAACTTAAAAAAAAAAAAGGTAATTTTATTTTTGTTGAGTCCTATGGAATTCCAATAAAAAAAAATGGAAAAATTTACGGAATTTTAGGCATTGCAAAAGATATCACCGAAAGAAAGAACTCTGAGAAAAAATTAAAAGAATCTGAAAAGAAATATAGAGAAATTCTTGAAAATATTAAAGAAGCTTATTTTGAATTAGATCTTAAGGGAAATATTACTTTTTTCAATAATATGACATGTGAATTTACAGGATGTTCAGCAGATGAATTATTAGGAATGAATTATCTCGAATTTACAGATAAGGAGAAAGTAGAAGAAGTTTTTGAAAAATTCAATTCAGTCTATGAATATGAACTTCCTCAATCTATTTTTGAATCTGAAATTATAAGTAAAGATGGAAAAAAAAGATTTATCGAAAGTTCTTTTTATTTAAAAATGGATTCTAGAGGAAGTAAAATTGGTTTTTCTGGTCTTGCTCGGGATATTACTGAAAGAAAAAAATCAGAACAAAAAGTAAAAGAATCTGAAGAAAAATATCGCCATTTATTTAACAATTCGCCTTTTTCGATTTTATTAGTGGATACAAAAGGAAACATTATGGAATGTAATTCTACTATTGAAAAATTATATGGAATTAAAAAAGTAGAGATTATTGGTAAAAATTATAAAGAAATTTTATCATTATTTAAGGTAACTGAACTCAAAACCTTTTTCGAAGACAGAATTAAAAGGATATTAGAAGGTATAAACCCACCTCCAATCGAAATTCCTTTTTATATTAAAGATGGTTCTTTAGTATGGGTAATTTTGCACAATTCTTTGGTCACCTTAAGTGAGAAAAGATTTATCCAAATTATTCTTCAAGATATTACAGAAAGGAAAATAGCTGAGAAGGAATTAAAAAAATTAAATAGAGAATTGGAATATAAGGTAGTTGAAAGGACTAAAGAATTGGAAAAATCTGAAAAAAAATTTAGGCTTATTTTTGAATCAATTCCAGATTTGTTCTTTCTTGTTGATGAGAAAACTACCATAATAGATTATCGTGGAAAAAGGGAAGATTTTTTTATTCCTCCAGAACAGTTTCTTAGTAAAAAACTGAGTGATATATTACCTTTTAAACTTGGAAAAATGGTTAAAGAATATGTATCAAAGACTATAAGTTCGAAACAACCACAAATTTTAGAATATAGTCTTCCTATGAAAGAAGAAGTTCAGTATTATGAAGCACGACTTCTCTTTTTTACTAAAAATCGAGTTGCAATTTTCATACGAGATATTACCGAACGCAAGCAGATTGAAAGAGAATTAATAAAAACTAAAGATGAGCAAGCGCTTATTTTAAAGAGTGTCTCTGAACTTATATCATATCAAGATAAGGAATTAAAAATTATATGGGCAAATAAAGCCGCAGCTGAATCAGTAGGCTTAACTACTCAACAATTAATCGGACGTCATTGTTATGATATATGGCAAGAAAGAGATCGTCCGTGCATTGATTGCCCCGTCTTAAAAGCTATTGAAACTGGTCAATTGCATAAGGCTGATGTAACTACACCTAATGGAAGATATTGGTCTATAAGAGGTACTCCAGTTAAAGATGCCGATGGCAATGTTCTTGGTGCAGTTGAAACAACCTTGGAGATCACAGAACGTAAGAAAGCAGAACAACAATTAAAAGAATCAGAAAAAAAATTAAGAAAGCAGAATATTGAATTAAAGAGATTGGATGAGTTAAAAAATGATTTTATTACAATTGCAGCTCATGAATTGAAAACACCAATGATTTCTATCACTGGATATACAGATTATATTTTAACTCACCATAAAGATTTGGATTTTGAAATCAGGAAAGATGCATTACTTATCCAAAAAAATTCTCAGCGATTAAATCTTTTAATAGAGCAATTATTAGATGTAATGATAATTGATGCAAAAAAAATGGAAGTAACTCTAGAGAAAAAGAATTTATATGATATTATTGAAAATTGCCTTGAAGAGCTAAGTTTTCAATTGAAGGAGAAAAACATAAACATCATAATAGATGTTCAAAAAGATTTATATCTGAGAGTTGACGCAAATAGAATTTATGAGGTCTTTTCTAATTTATTCTCAAATGCTTTAAAATACACTCTGAATGATGGTATTATTAAGATCTCAGCTAAAAAGGTAAAAGACCAATTTTTATTTAAAATTAGAAATGAGGGTAAAGGGTTAAGTATTCGTGATATTAGAAGATTATTTAAAAAGTTTGAAGTAATTGAGAAAGAGAGTGCTGATCATATCGATAGAAAAAAGGGGTTAGGACTTGGGCTCTATATTTCAAAAGGGGTTGTGGAAGCACATGGTGGAAAAATATGGGGAACTTCAAAAGGAAAGGATAAAGGAGCTGAATTTTATTTTACCTTACCTATAATAGAAACCTAAAAAATTTTTATTCTATTATTTCTTTAATCATTTTTGAATAGTGAGTTTAATAAGATAAATTGTATCTATTTAATGGTTTTTTCTTTATCCTTTAAATAATCTTCAATAAAAATTTCCATTAAAACCTCATCGTAAAATTGATCATTCATATAAAATTGCTTTTTTCTAACTCCAATTTTTTTGAATCCTAATTTATTATATAAATTTATAGCTTTAGAGTTAGTGGAAAAACAAGATAAAATAATTTTTGCCTTATCTTTTAATTTTTTTGACTCACGTATTGCATAATCAATTAATATCTCTCCAAGTCCTAATCCCCTAAAATCTTCTCTTATAATGATTCCTAAAATTCCGACATGATGTGCCGCTGCATCCCATTCGGGATCTGTGATTTCACATTGCCCTGCGATATTATCTGGAGGTTTTGCATTAGGAATTTGAGCTACAACACATAAATCTCTTCCCAATTTTATATCTTCATACCACGATTCCTTTTCAACATCACACACCTTTTCGAATATTGGTAAATAGATTCCTTCATCTATAACAGTATTAAAATTTTTCCAAACACCATCAACATCTTCACGGTTTGCATGTTTTAAAATAATGGAACATCTATTTGGCAATGTTATTTTTTTTTTCATATTTTTTCATTAGAGATATTTTAAATTTTAAAAATTAAGATAATTTTAATATAATAAAAATTAAAATTTTTTAATTGTTATTAAAAGGTTTGAAAAATTTGCATTATTTTGAAAAAGATGAAAAAGAGAAGAATAAAGAGAACGATAAAGAAAAATTAAAGAAACATGGATTTATGGATAATACAATAAGGAAAGAGAAGAAAAATCAAGATATAAAGAAAAAAATTCCAGTAGCCAAAGATTTAGTTAAATTATCTCATGTTGAGATAAAAAAACAAGAAGTTGATGAGGATGTTCAAGATTTATCTAAAGTATTAAAAGATCGACTTTTGGAGCATGATCAGTTTGAAAAGTTATCTAACGAAGAGTTAACCATACTTGAATCAATAATGGATAAAAGAATGTTTTTAACACGCATAGCAATAATTGCAAATCAGAGTAGAATTCCTTTAGGAATTGAACCGTTTACAAAAGATGATCTTTTAAACATTTTAAATGGTTTAATAAAGAAAGGTTATGTGATTAAGGAAAGAATTGCAGAAAATGATGTTTACTACCTAACAGAGAGAGGAAAATACAGAGTTCAGTAATTTTGTTTTAAATGATCAATTAAAAAAAAATAATTAACTTTTCTTAATAACTAGCCAGTTAATGGGAATATCTTGATATTCTTCATTTGGAAGTCTTCTACGTAAAGTTAAGGGGAGGATACCGGATTCTAGTTCTAACTGAGCAATTTTGATTGGATCTATAACTTCCTTGGGTCGAATAATAAGAATTGGCGCTCCAAACGATATCTGTAAAGCTCTAGCTCCTACTATTCTTGCTTTTTCAAATCTTGTAAGAAAAATTGAACCTATTTTGATTTTTTTACGTACATCTTTATATTTTTTACGTAATTTTCCGACTTCATTAGGGGTGGACAAAAAATGAGACCTCAAATAGGTTAATATTAAATTTAAAAATAAATCAAATTTATCTTTTTTGGTTTATTATTTTTTTATATATTTAATTTTTTATTTATAGGCGAGTAGCATAGCCCGGTTAGCGCGCTACGCTCACAATTACTTTAATTTTAGATTAATGGGCAGACCGTAGAGATCGGGGATTCGAATTCCCCCTCGCCTAATCATTATTAGTGAGTTATTATGAAATATTTTTTAGATCCTCATTCTTTTTATATTAATCGAGTAGAGTGTAATTTTTTTTATTTTATAAATAAGGAATTATCAGTAGCAAAATAGCAAAAAAGAGTCGGCTATGTAATATGGAGTAAATCAAATGAATGATAATGTAATCTATATAGACCATCCACTTATAAAAGAAAATAAAGTTATTAGAAGAGCATATCAAGAAAACGTATTTATAAGTTGTATTAATTCTAATTGTTTAGTAATTATTCCTACTGGATTAGGGAAAACAATTATTGCTTTAATGCTTGCCATTTATAATTTATCGAAATTTGAAGATTTAAAAGTAATATTTCTTGCTCCAACCAAACCGCTGGTAAATCAGCATAGGAATTTGTTTATAGAATCGACAAGAATTCCTGAAGAAAAATTGGTAATGTTTACAGGTGCGATATCTCCTGCTAATAGGAAAAAAGAATGGGATAACACGCGAGTATTATTTGCCACACCACAAGTTCTTCAAAATGATATAATTTCAAATAACTATTCTCTCAGTAATGTTTCTTTAATCATTTTTGATGAATGTCATAGAGCAGTAGGGAATTATGCTTATACGTTTATTGCTCAAAAATATATGAGTCTTGATGGAAATAGACAAATCTTAGGAATAACGGCAAGTCCGGGGGCGACTGAAGAGAAAATTAATATAATAAAAGAGAATTTATTTATCGATAAAATCGAGATTAGGACAGAGAAGGATGAAGATGTTAAACCTTATATTCAAAAAGTTGATATTATATGGATGAAAGTTGATTTACCTGAAGATTTCTTAGAAATTTTAAATATTTTAGAAAAGAAATTAAAAGAAACTTATAAATTCTTAAAAAATCAGAACTTAATTGAAAGCGAAGTAATCAGAAATATATCCCGTCTTAAAATACTGGGATTAAATAAAGAAATTGATCTAAAGATTTCTCAAACAACTGATGATAATGAGAAATTCGCTATGTTTAATGCAAAAAAGATGGTAGCAAATGCTTTACGCTTATCCCATATGATTGAATTACTGGAGACACAGGGTCTTAAAGCTCTAGAGCATTATTTTACCAAAAATGAGGAAAATATTCAAAATAATAAGAGTTCAAAATCACTTAATGAGTTATTTCAAAATCGAGATTTCAAAAAAGCCATTAATTTAACACGAAAGCTAATCTCAGAAGGAATAATTCATCCAAAGATGAAGAAATTAAAGGAATTATTATCTGAACAAATTTCTTTAAATGAGAATTCGAGGATTTTAGTTTTTTCACAATATCGAGACTCAGTTAATAATATAATTAATTATTTCGGTGAAGATGACGTTATTCAAATTCATAAATTTGTAGGTCAACAAACGAAAGGACGAGATAAGGGTCTGTCTCAGAAAAATCAATTAGAAATACTTGATAAGTTTAAAGAAGGAATTTATAATGTATTAGTCTCGACTAATGTTGGTGAAGAAGGACTTGACATACCAGAATGTGATTTAGTAATTTTTTATGATATGACTCCAAGTGTCGTTCGATCAATTCAAAGACGTGGGCGTACGGGAAGGCAAAAAGCAGGAAAAATAGTAATATTGATCGCAAAGGACACCCGAGATGAAGGTTATTATTGGGCGGAATTAGCAAAAGAAAAAAAAATGAAAGAGAGTTTGATAAGAATGAAAAATTTAAAGTATGAAAAGAAAAAGGATTTAATGGATTTTATCAAAGATATTGAACAAAAAAAAAATAATGGTTTGGAAAATTCCTTAGATTCAGAATCGGTTACTCCAATAAGAGGAGCAGAAAAATATACTATTTATGTGGATAATCGTGAAACAGCCTCTTCAGTAGTTAGAACTTTATCTTTATATGGAGTTCAAATAAAGCTCCAGAATTTGGAAGTAGCGGATTATATCATTTCAAAAAAGGTCGGGGTTGAACGAAAAAGCACTAAAGATTTTTCAGATTCAATAAAAGATGGACGTTTTTTTAAAGAATTAAAAGACTTATCACAAAATTTTTATCGACCAATTTTAATTCTCGAAGGTGAAAATCCAATTATTTCTTCAAATCTAAGCGAAAATGCTATATATGGTGCTTTTTTTTCTGTAATGATTAACATGGGTATTTACATCTATCAAACAAAGGATTCTCGAGAAACTGCTAAAACACTTTACTATTTAGCTAAGAAAGAACAATCTGAAAAAAAGCAAGAATTTAAATTAAGATTTGAAAAAGCACCATTAAAAATATCTCGTTTATTAGAATTTATTGTTGCTGGAGTTCCGGGGATTAATTATTTAAGAGCAAAAAGTTTGTTATCAAAATTCCATAAAATAAAGGAAATTTTCAATGCTGATATTGGAGACCTAATGGAAACTCCAAATATTGGAAAGAAATTAGCACAGGAAATATATAAAATCGCAAATTTTAAGTATCAAAATGATAAAGTGGAATCAAAATAGTTATAATTCAAATTATAGATATTTCTATTAAATTTATCAATTTTAATAAAAAATAATATATTAATTGATTTTATTTATTTATAACGAAATTGTATTAAAAAAAGAAAATTAAAATTTCACATTGATTAAATTTAAGATAGTGGTTGCGGGAGCAAAAGCAGTAGGTAAAACAAGCCTAATCAGAAGATTCTGTACTGGGAAATTTAATATAGGGACGCAATCAACAATAGGGGTTGATTTTGAGACGAAGAAAGTTGTAGTTGAAGATAGTATTATTTTATTAAATATCTGGGATTTTGCAGGAGAAGAGAAATTTCGAACCCTTTTTCCGTCATATGTTAGCGGTGCATCGGGGGCATTAATTTTATATGACATTACGAATAGAGAATCATTGGATGATTTAATTGATTGGCTTGAGATTATTGATAATAGCCCAAATCCTCCTAATACTAAATTATTAATTGGATCCAAACTTGATTTGGAAGAAATTAGACAGATTTCTAACAAAGATATTTCGGATTTTTATAATAGATATAATTTTCAAGGAAAAGTAATTGAATGTAGTTCTAAAACGGGATACCATGTCGAGTCAATCTTTGTAATGCTGGGTAAAGAGATTTTAAAAAATTCTTTAATGAAATGCAAATTTTGTGGAAATTATTATCCAAAAGAGCTAATTTATTGCCAATTTTGTGGAGAAAAAAAAGATAATTCAATTTAATTTTTTAGCCTAAAGCTTTTTTTATTTCAAAACATTTTTATTAACAATTTAAGGGAAAATTTCGGGACTTTATATGTATGATCATGAAAACGAAATTCAAGAGATAATTAAACGCTTAGAAAAAGAAAGTATTAAATTTAAAGATAAAATAATTTTAGTAACTGGAGGCGCTGGTTTTTTAGGTTCTTGGGTTTGCGATGTGCTTGTAGAGCAAGGGGCATATTGTATTTGTTTAGATAATTTATCTTCAGGTAGTTTTGACAATATAAATCATCTAATGAATACAAAAAATTTTAGATTTCTGAATCATGATATTTCAAAACCGATATATTTCGGACTTACTAATCATCCTATAGGTATTTGTGTAGGAGATATCGAAAAAATAGATATAATAATGCATATGGCTTCGAGAGCATCGCCATTCGAATTTACTAAATTTCCCATATCGATTTTAAAAAGTAATACTTTAGGAACAATGAATGCCTTGGGTATAGCAAAAGCACATAACGCAATATTCTTTTACACTAGCACAAGTGAAATCTATGGAAATCCTCCAGACAGTGCAGTACCAACACCCGAAACATACTTTGGACATGTAAATCCTGTTGGACCTCGTAGTTGTTATGATGAGTCAAAAAGAGCAGGTGAGGCATTTATTAAAGCATATGAATTGCAACATAAAATACAAGCTAAAATAATTAGGATTTTTAATACTTATGGTCCGAGGATTCGCTATGGTGCTTTATTTGGACGCGTTATTCCCAATTTTATTCATCAAGCACTTAAAGATGAAGATATTACTGTGTTTGGTGATGGATCACAAACTAGATCATTTACATATGTTGTAGATGAAGTTGAAGGATTGTTAAAAGCAGTTCATTTTAATGCTGCAAATGGAGAAGTTATCAATTTAGGAAATGATAATGAATTAACAATATTAGAACTTGCCGAACTCATTATTGAACTTACGAATTCTAATTCAAAAATTACTTATAAAACATTACCCATTGATGATCCCGTAAGGAGATGTCCTGTTTTAGAAAAAGCAGAAAGACTTATAAAATGGAAACCGACTACTCCATTAAAAGAAGGATTAAGGAAAACAATTGAATGGTTTAAAAGCATTGAAAATGAAGAATAAAGAAAATATAAAAGAGGAAAATTCTCTTAATAATTCAAATCAAGAACGGAAAAATCTTGTAAAAATCACCAGAATTATTTTATTAATTGGAATCATTCTAACTTCTTGTTTTATTATTTATGAAATAATTAAGGTCGAACCAGGTTATTATACCTACGGCTTATTAAATTCAGATGGATATGCCCAAGATTATCCCACGCAAGTAAAGAAAAGTAAAAATATTACCTTATACGCAACTGTAGGTAATTATTTAAAGACAGATTTTTCTTTTTCAATCCATATCCTTAAAGGAAATAATAATACTTGGATTAATAAAGACTCGGGATCCAATGGTACCTTAATTAGGAAATTACCAAATATTACACTTCAACATGGCAATGAATGGATTTCTGATGCTCAAAATATTTCTTTTTCTAATGTGGGCTTAAATAAAACAATTATTTTTGAATTATGGAAAATTGAAAATAATTTAGAGATTTATGTTGATATTCTATTTATTAAACTTAAAGTAACAGAAATTTAGATATTTAGACCTAATTTATTTGGATCCAGAAATTTGAACATTACTTATTTTTACATAAGGAGCATTTTTTGAGCCATAAACTTCAAGTTTATTGGACACTTTCTCTATTCTATTAAAAAGATCCAAGATATTAATTCCTACCATTGTTTCATTCAGAGATTCTTGAATTTCTCCATTTCGGATAATATTTCCATTCAAAATTAATCCACTAAAATCACCTGTTGCTAAATTGGGAGAATCACCAGTATAATCTAAGAGAATTCCAATTTTTATATCTTCAAATAATTCTTGCGTTTTATAATCTCCGGGATTGAAGTATAAGTTAGTTGAACCGATATTAGGTGTTGAGGAAAAAGAATTTCTCTGCGCGTTTCCAGTACTTTCCACATTATCTTTTCCAGCGGTAAAACTATTATGAAGTAAAGATAAAAATACTCCATTTTCAAAGATTTTTTTATTTTGACATGGGACACCTTCAGCATCAAATTCTGAAGACCCTACAGCTCCATTAATTAAACCATTATCTTCAATATTTAACAAATCTGAACCAATCTTCTTATTTAATTTTCCTACAAGAAAGCTTCTGTTGTACTGAAATGTATCAGCATTTATTGCTGAAGCAATTGGATTTAATATTAAACTGATTACTCCTTTTGGAGTTAATATAAGAGGGACGTTCATCGTTTCAATTTTAATCCTATTTAAATTCATTTTAGCCATTTGGAGTGTTTTATTTACAACTTTAATTGCGTCTAAATCCTTGTATTTTCTTTCTATTTGCCAATGAAAGCCATTTCCAGTCTCATTTTTCCCATTATTTTTAACTACAATCGATGATGTTAAAGAAGCCGCTGTTTCTTTAGAATTTATTTCAATTCCATTTGAATTAAATACGTAATAATAAGTATAAAGAGAGGAAAAATCCCCAGATTGAGTTACAACTTGAGAATCGTCAGAGGAAATTTTTATCATATCTTTAATTAAATCGAACGGTGTTTCAAATTCAAGATCTTTTATGTTTTTGTCATAAATTCCTGTTACTTTGGAATTAGATTTTTTAGGAAACGGTAAATCCTTAAATTCATCATTTGGAGGACCTACTTTCATCATCTTTACAGCATTATTTATGGTTTTTTCGATTATTTTACTAGAAATATCATTAGCATATGCAAAACCTAATGAACCCCGTTTATCAAAAACTCTTACCGAAAATCCACAACTTTCAGATTTATTACAGTCTTTAATCGAATTTTTTTCTAATCCTATTTCAAAAGCATCTGTTTTTTGAACGTAAATTTCAGAACATTTTACTTTGTCATATTTTTCAGTTATTCTTAATCCAAACTTGCCTCTATTAAAAAGAACGTTATTTTCTTTTGGAAAATTATTTTTTGTTATCATTTTTATTGTAAACCTCCCATAACTACATCTTCAACACGCAGGTAAGGACCCCCAGTACAATTTCTAACACGTTGTCCTCCTTTTCCACAAACACCATCACTATATTCTATTTTATTACCAATAGCTGAAACCCTATTTAAAATCTCAAGGATTAAACCTGATAATCCAACATCTCGCATTAATTCAGTTTTTTCTCCATTTTCAATTTTATAACAATTCCGAGTTTTAAATTGGAAATTTCCTGTTGCCGGGTTTGTATATCCATATTTCCAATTTTCACAGAGAACACCATTTTTTGTGTCTTCGATCATTTCATTTAATTTCCAATCATGTTCTTTAAGGTATGTAACCCCCATCCTTGCTTGCGGTTTAGATGAATATGATGAAGCACGACCATGCCCATTAGGAGATACATTCATTCTACTTGCACTCTCCAAATCATGAAGGTATGTTTTTAAAACGCCATTTTCTACTAATTGAACTGGTTTTGCAGCTATACCTTCATCATCAAATTTATAGGAGCCAAATAGAGCCATATCACTTGGAGTTGGATCATCAATAATAGAAATATTTTCAGATGCAACTTTTTCTCCTAATTTTTCTTCTAAAATGCTTTCTTTGGCAATAACTAAATCTGCTTCGCATGCATGTCCAAATGCTTCATGAATAAACACTCCTGTTAATTTTGGGTCCATAATAACTGTGAATTTTCCTCCTTTAACTGGTTTAGCTGATAATAATTTAATTGCTTTTTTCGCTGATTTAATTCCTATTTTATCAGCTTTTTTAGTTAATTCATACCCTCCAATGCCACCAATTGATTCAAAATTTCTCTGCAAATTTCCGTTTTCCTTAGCATAAACAATAGAAAAAATTCTCAAAATTGAAATAGATTGCTCAATTGAACTTCCAAATGAATTAATAAGAAGAGAATTTATTATTCCATCAGTATATAAAGAATTTGTATTGATAACTCTTGGATCAAAATCATGTGCATCCTTTTCAATTTGTAAAGCAAAATCTATTTTTTGTTCAATGTCTACATCCTTGAGAGGTGTTTTTAATTTGGTTGTATATTTATCTCTAATTAAATCATATTCTTTAATTTTAAATTTGAATTTTGAATATCGTTCAGCAAAGAGAGCTAATTTTATGGCCTCATTTAATCCTTCTATTATTGAGCTATCAGATATATTTTGTTTTACAGAAAACCCCCAACCTCCATTGATAAAAGCTCTGATGCCTGCACCTTTTATATTTGAATATGATACTTCTTTATTTTTTCCATTAGTAAATTCTAATAATGTTCCAGAACTAGATGCTACTCTAATGTCCCAAAATTCAATTCTTTTTTTAGTAGCTAATTTTGTTAATTTGGAAATTAAATTGCTTTCCAAAGGTTTAGGAGACTCCATGTTAAATTATCAATACAATTTCTGTTTTTAAAATTTTGCCTTTGTTTAATTTAATTTACATTTACATTCTTTATATATTTAATAAATCGATTAAGAAGTGATTTTTTTAAGATTTAGAACAAAAAAATTAATGAAACTTTGTTAATTCTTTATCTTTTGATTTTAGACGTTGAATTAATAAAATTGCTTCTTTTATGGAACATTTTTGAAAAAATTTTGAAGCTTTTTCAAAGGAAAATGATTTATGACATTTGATGCATTTTTTTCTCTTAATAATTTTTGTAGTATAATACCATTCTCCACAATTGATGCATCTAAAGAAGAAATATTTCGTTCTATAAACCATTTTATTATTAATAGAACAGAGATGTTTAATAATTTAAAAAGAGTAATGGATTTATAATTTTCCAATTTATTTTTTTGAAACTGTTAAAAGTAATATATAATCTGCGACTTCTTCAATCGAATCCGATATTGCCTCTAAAATATTAAGTGTATTGGCAATTAAAAAACCAGTAAAAATGTTTATTTTAAAGTCAGTTTTTTGAAGACTTTCTCTCAGTTTAAGATTTAAAATATCAACTTCATGTTCTAATTTATTGATGTGAATAGCAATATCTTTAACTTTTTCTCGGGACTTAATCAGAGCAGTTAGGAGACCATCCAAAAGTTCTGCACATTCTACGGTTGTATCAATTATTTGAAGCATATAATCTTTTGATTCTTGACTGCAATTTTCCCAAAATTCTCTTGATATTACACTAATACGCCTACCAACCCCATTTGAACAATTTGCGATATTATCGATTCTTTTAACTAAATGAGAGAGATCCATACGGATATTAGGATTTAATTCACCTTTTGAAATATCTTCTAATATTTCTCTCCTAATAGCATCAGCATCACTCTCAATTTGATCTACATTTTTAAATATTTCTTCTGCTTTATCATAATCACTTTCAATTAAAAGAGCATACAAACCTTTTTTTAATTCAAATACACATTGTTGAGCCGTTTTTGCATGAGTATTTGCTTTTTTTATTGCATCTTCAGCGGTTCGTTGCTTGAAATATTCAATTAAATAACCCATTTTTTCCCCTTTTTTTTCCTTTTCACATTTTTAATATAAATAAACTCATTCATAAATAATTTTATCACTCAATTAAATCATTTTCCTTTTTATATTAAGCTTACTGATAAAAATCCAAAATATATGGTGCCGCCAAGAATACCGGCTATAAAAAAAGTTAAAATCCAGTAAATTGCCATTTTTCCCAATCCTTTATAATCTATTTCACGTTTTTGTCCTGCGTTTAGACCTAAAATACAAAATACAATAACATGACTGTGTGAAATTGGTAAAGACATTAAAGTGCATATCATTAAAATTATCGATGATGATATTTGAATGATAAAACCCTCGCATGGTCGTGCATCAGTCATTTGGCTTGCTAAATTTTTTATTACATATCTTCCTGCAATAAAAATTCCCAGAAAGACAAAAATTCCACAAATCACAACGAAAAAATCTTTTTCTGGTAAAGTTAATGAACCATTACTCCAAAGTGCATGAAAAATTCCAATACATTCTGCAGAATTAGCCCCAACCCAAATTTCAGCAAAAACAACTCCAATTAGTAATAACCATGAGAAATTTTTTTCTGATTTTTCAATTTGATTCATACCTTTTAAACGTGATAAAAAAAATTTGGAGATAATTTTGAAAAAAATAAAAGTAAAGAGAAAACCAAATAATGGAGATAAGAACCAACTTATGACCACACTACTTAATTTTTCATAATTGAGAGCGGTTGTTGGGTCAACGTCCCCCTGAAAAAGAGAAAAAACAATTATTACACCAAAAATACTTCCTATGGTACTATGTGTAGAACTCAAAGGTATTCCAGAGAAACTCCCAATAATCAACCAAATAATACTACTTATCAAAACAGACAATAACATAAAAGTAGTATATTCTATCCCCTCCCCGAGAATATTTTCTCCAACCATTTTACCCACCCCTCCACTTAAAAAAATCATCCCAGCTCCTGTAGCAATTCCCCCTATAATTAATGCTATTTTAAATTTAGTAATATTAGCACCAACTAAGGCAGATAGAGTTTCGTCGTTAGCACCAATAGAAAATGCCAGGGATAAACCCATAATTATTAAAATTATGACTAATATTGAAGTTAATTCCAAAAAATTGATCCTCCAATTAGGCTGATTATTCAAAAATTAAATATTTAGTTGCTAAAAATTGCAGATATCCTGCGAAATTTTCTGCCTCATCAGCTAAAAATACGATACCCTCAATTAAATCCTTTAAATATAAAAATGTTCGACTGAGAAAATCCATTTCATAATTATATAAATTACCTAAAAGTTCCCATGCCTTATTCCTAAGTTTTAAATGTTCATTTTTTATTTTTTGAGACACTTCATATGAATATTCTAAATCTTTTCCAATCGATTTTACGGCTGAAGCTAAATCAAGAAGCACGGTTTTTAGTAATTCAAGAATTTCTTTTATATCATTCTTAAATTGCTCGTCTGGAAATACAACTCGGTAAAGAAGCATTTTTCGTGCTAAAATCTCGCCCAGATCTCTAATTTTATTAATTCTATTAAATACTAATACTCTATCTGCTTTAGAGAACATCATCTTGCTTTTCCAGATTTTTGATTCAAATACTCTCTTAATTTCTTCTTCTTTTTTGTTCTCAATAACGTATTTTAAATCTTTTTCAAACTCTTCAAAATTCTCAATGATAAGGTGATTAATTGCTCTAATAAGTTTCATATTTTGTTTTGTAGTTTTATTCATGAAATATTGAGTTATCTCGTCAATTTTCATTTTTTTAAGTTCTTTCTTAGGCAACTCCCTTAACCATTTTCCTTTAATATTTTCATAACTTCTTATAAAATATAATCTAAATTCGAATTAAAATATTTATTAAGTTATTACGACGTAAATAATTATCATTTTTTTTAAAGCGTAATATTTAATTAAATTAAAAGAAAAATAGAAATTTTTCGTGGAAATAAAATGGAAAATCCATTCATTCGATATAATACACCAATATCACAAATCTTTAGTGAAGAAAGTAAATTGCAATATTGGTTAAAAGTGGAGGTTGCGTTAGCTAAAGCTCATGCAAAATTGGGAAATATTCCTGCCAATGCAGCAGAAGAAATTGAACGTAAAGCCAAGATTCAATTTGTAAAGGTGGAGAGAGTTAAAGAAATTGATAAAGAGATTCATCATGATTTAATGGCAATGGTTAAAACACTTGAAGAGCAGTGTGAAGGAGATGCTGGAAATTATATCCATTTAGGTGCTACTAGTTATGATATAGAGGATACGGCAACAGCCCTTCAAATAAAAGACGCATTAAATTATTTGGAAGAATCAATTTTGAAAATTTTAAAAACTTTAACAAATTTTGCAGAACAGAAAAAAGAATTAATTTGTATAGGTCGAACTCACGGCCAACATGCTACACCAACTACATTCGGCATGAGATTTGGGGTTTGGGCTTATGAATTCAGTAGGCATTTAGATCGTCTTAGACAAGTGAGAGATAGAATTCAATATGGAAAGATGTCTGGTGCAGTTGGAACAATGGCTAGTTTTGGAGATAAAGGATTTGAAATACAGCGAGAAGTTATGCGACAATTAAGCCTAAATCCAGTGTTAATTGCAAATCAAGTTATACAGAGAGATAGAATCGCTGAAACCATATTACTAACTGCATTAATAGCAGGTACTTGTAGTAAAATTGCAAGAGAATTTAGAATCCTCCAGAGAACTGAAATTGGAGAAATGTATGAACCATTCAAGAAAGATACACAAGTTGGGAGCTCTACAATGCCACATAAGCGGAACCCTTATAAATCTGAAAGAATATGTAGTTTGGGAAGGGTAATTAAATCTAATGCGATTGTTGCATTAGATAATATGGTATTAGAGGATGAGAGGGATATGACAAATTCTGCCTCAGAAAGAGTAATAATCCCTGAAAACTTCATCTTTTTAGATTTTATTCTTTCCCAATTGGAACAGAATTTAAGAAATTTGGAAATAAATGAACAAAATATTAAAAAAAACCTTCATTTAACAAGGGGTGCCATATTAGCAGAAAAGATAATGGTTGAACTTGTTAAAAAAGGAATTGGAAGGCAAGATGCTCATGAATTGTTAAGAAAAATGATTATTAAAGCGAGAAAAGATGATAAATCACTTAAAGAAGTCTTCATGGAAATTCATGAAGTAAAATCAAAATTTTCAAATAAAGAATTGGATGAATTATTAACTCCAGAAAAATATTTAGGAACTGCCATAACCCAAGTTGAAAATCTCATAAAATATTTAAGAGAAAAGTATAAGATCACAAAATAAATTTAGTCAATAAAACATTTGATGAATATGGACGATAAAGAGCCGAGTATTTATTCGAAACTGGGAGTTTCAGCTGAAAAAAAAGAACTGCACCAAGCAATAAAAGATATTGATAAGGGTTTATATCCTGGAGCTTTTTGCAAAATAGTAGAGGATATTGCTGGTAGAGAAGATTATTGTTCGATATTTCATTCAGATAGTGCTGGAACAAAAACAAATCTTGCGTATCTATATTATAAAGAGACAGGGGATATTTCCGTTTTTAAAGATGTAGTCCAAGATGCAATAGTTATGAATATTGATGACTTATTATGCGTGGGAGTAAATGATAAAATCATATTATCAAATACAATTGGACGAAATAAAAAATTAATTACTGGTCAAATCCTTACAACATTAATTAACGAGATAGAAAATTTTTCTCGAAAATTGACAACATTTGGACTACCCATTATTACATGTGGTGGAGAAACTGAAGATATAGGGGATATCATAAAAACCTTGGTTGTAAGTGTTACCGTTTTTACTACTTTGAGAAAAAAGGATGTAATTGATGCAAGTAATATTCAACACAATGATTATATTGTGGGATTAGCCAGTTATGGAAAATGTAATTACGAAAGAGAATATAATAGTGGTATTGGTAGTAATGGATTGACCCTCGCAAGACACGGAACGTTGAACCATGAATATTATGATAAATATCCTGAATGTTACGACGAAAAAATGGATGAGAATAGTGTTTTTTTCGGAAAATATAAGATAAGTGATAAAGTTGATGGATTACCTATATCAATTGGGAGAGCTCTTTTATCTCCTACGAGAACTTATACGCCAATTCTATTAGATGTATTTCATAACAATAGAGAAAAAATTCACGGTATTATCCATAATACAGGTGGGGGGCAAACTAAGTGCCTTAATTTTGGAAAAAGTATAAAATACATAAAAGATGACTTATTTGAAGTTCCTCCGATTTTTAAAATAATACAAGATTCATCAAATGCTAGCTGGAAAGAAATGTTTCAAGTTTTCAATATGGGACATCGTCTGGAAATAATGACTGATCAGGATTCAGCTGAAAATATTATAAAAATATCCGAGGGTTTTGGAGTAGATGCAAAGATTATTGGTCATTGCGAAAAGGTAAAAGAACGTAATAATTTAAAGATAATTTCACCTTATGGAGATTTTAATTACGAACAAATCTAATTTTTAGATTATCATTCATAATATCAAATTTTATTGTTGAATACTTTTTTTAAAAGTAAATTTCAAAATCTAATAATGAAATATTAAATACCTATGGAGATGAATTATATTTAAAATATTTTAAGAAAAAGTGAAATATTATGGAAAAGATTGACAATTTTTTTAAAAAATTTCATGGTGCTTATTTTGTATTTATAGGTGTAGCAATATTTCTAATAGGACTTATTATTGCAATAGTAGTAGAACCTAATTTTAGCTTATTTATTCATCACATCAGCGATATGGGAGCCCCAACTAACAGTAATTACATAATATTTAATATTTGCTGGATTATTACAGGTTTTTTCGCGATTTTTTTCTTCTTAGATTTTACTCGTTATTTACAAAATAAAGGTGCAAATACTAAGGGAACTTGGCTATGTTTTATTTTAGGCTCCGTTTCAGCATTTAGCATGATTTTATTAGCAATATTCAACAAAATTGACTCTCCAGATATGCATTTAAACTCAGAATATATTTTCTTTTTTACGGGAATATTATATCTAATAATATATGCAATCTTAGAATTCAAAATTCCAGAATTTTCAAAACTACAAGCAATTTCGAACCTTATAGTAGCATTTCTTTTTGCTTTATATCTAATATTATTGATTTTAAACAAGATAAATCCTGGATTATGTCCGGAATTTCAAAGTTTTGCAGAATGGTTATTTCTCTTTGGAAACTTAGCGTGGTTTATTGAGAATGGAATTTTAACTCTTAAAAGGTAAAAATAATTCGAAATAGTTAAAAATATTAAATCCTCTTTTTTCTCTTATTGTATAACTCTATCTTTAAATACGAATCTAAATAGATAAAAAATACCTAATATATAATAGAATTAATTAAAATTAATTTAAGATAGAACCCATATTGACCGAAACTAATAGAAGAACTGAAATTCTTAATAATAGAATTTATTTTTTAATCGAATTATTTATTGTTTTTGTAGGAATTACAATCTTTAACTTTATTTTTAATGCAATAAGATCATTATTTCAAACATCCACATTAATTGACACCTATTTTTATCATTTATTTAAATTAGTTGCAGCTTTAATCGCAGTTCCAATATTTTTATTTGTAGTCAATATTATTTTACAGTCAAAACAACAAAAATTAATTGTAGAATCTGATATATCCTCCTCAAAACAACAATTATTATTGCTAAAGATTAAAAAAAGTAATTTTAAATATCAACTACTATGGGGTTTCTTATTACTTTTTATTGTATATATTCCATTCAGTTTATTCAGTTATTTACTTCCCGGTTATTTAGAATTTGAATCGGATGTTATTTTTAATAATACACTTGGTTCATATTTAGGTGAAGAAGTATTTATTTTTCTCATTTCAGCAATAATTATACAATTTCTCTCATCTTTTAAAGAAGAGTGGATCTATCGTGGTCTTTTCATTAATCGTGGAGAACAATATCTTGGTAAATTTTCCGCTATTATAATTTCCTCTATTTTTTTTGGCTTAAGTCACTTCGCGTATATATTTTCTCCTAATTTTCCTGGACATAACCCACTCTATCCGATTTTTTGGGGAATTTTTGCAACAATTATTGGTTTTATTACTGCATCTTTTCTCACTCTTAGAAAATGGCTTTTTCCGATAATTTTTGCTCATACTATATCAAATATTATTGCAGCCGTTACTTTATGGTATTTCATCCGAGGTGGATCATTTTTTGATTTATTACTTCTTCTATATATGCCATTAATAGTTATTGGAATTATTTTTGGTATTTTTCAGTTTTCTCGTGTTAAAAAGGGAATTAATTATATTTTTAAAGATATTAAAAATTATTTTAATAAAAACCAAAAATTAGATGAGACAAAAATGGATAGAAATGTTAGAATTATTTTTGATATTATAATAATTCTAATAATCTGGTTGATGAGTTTCCTATTTATTATTTAGGATAAAAAAGGAATAGTTCAAAAAAAAATGGTTAATTTTGGTAAAATTTGGAATAATCTCTGATACGCATGTAGAAGAAACATGGGATCCTAAAAAAATTGATAATTTTATTAATGTATTGGGAAGATATTTATCAAACGTGGATGTGATTATTCACGCAGGAGATGTAGTTACTGAATTATTTTTAGAGCGATTAAAAGAGATTGCCCCAGTTCATTGTGTAGCAAGTAATATGGATAAAATTAAAGGATTACCCAAGGAAAAATTGCTCGAGGTTGAAGGACAAAGGATTGGGATAATTCATGAGATCCCTATAAATGAATTAGATCAATATATTGAAAGTAGGAATCTTAATATATTAATAACCGGACATACTCATATTCCTTCCATTAAAGGGTTGGAATCAAAATGCATGATATTAAATCCTGGTTCTATTGCTTATCCTCGAGCACCACCAAAAAAACCAGGATTTCAAGAACCCGTTGCTAAACCGACACTAATTATTTTAAATATTGAAAATGGGTTAGCATCTGCCTATTTAATTTCATTACCTTTTAAGAAAAAAAAATAGAATTTACACAATAAGTATATAAAAACTTATATAATTGTTAAAGACATATAATTAATATCGTAAAAATTTTAACAAATTAAATGAGAATAGAGGTTTTATAAATTCCGGGTCGTTTAGATCTTATATTAAAAGAATTAAATGAAAATGCTGGATTTAGAGCTTCTTTATTTAGCACATCAGCGGGTTTAGTCCTCGCATCTCAGAGAGAACCCGATGTAGATGAAGCTGTTGTTGCAGCCATGGGAAGTCTTCTGAGTGATACTGCAAGTAAAGTAGGGGAAGAACTATCACTCAATTCCGAGATGGAGTCAATAAAAGTTTTGTTTTCTAATTTTTTAATAATCTGTCGTAATATTGAAATAGAAAAAACACTATTTATTTTAGCAGTTCTTGCGCCCGTTCCCGAATCTCAAGAGATTGAGAAATATTATGACCAATTACTTGACTGGGCAGAAGAAAACGCCCTACCAGAATTAAAAAGTCTTGCAAATATTTAATTATCTTCAAATTTATATTATTCTTTTTCTTATATTCTCTATTTTCTTTACAAAATCAAATGCAAATTTGGATACTTGGTTTTCAAATCCCCAGAAAAAGTGGTCTGCATTATTTATTATTTTATATTCCTTAGGTGGTTTCATATCCTTAAAGTGTTTTAAAAAATTGCGAAAATTTGCGATATTATCCATATTACCTTGAATGAATAACTTCGGTTTAGAAGTTTGAGCTAAATTTTTGAGCATAATAAATAAATCAAACGGAAATGCAATGGCAACATATCCCATAATATTTTTAAAAGTATTTACTTGTGAACATCCAATTGCAGCCCCATAAGAATACCCAACAATGAAAATCTTTTCAAATTCTTCTTTTTCAATTAAAAATTTTATACATGTTCTAATGTCTTCTTGCTCTCCTATATCATGACCATAAGATCCTGTAGATTTTCCCACTCCTCTAAAATTGAATCTTAAAGTTGGAATATTTTCATTAGAAAATGTGGAAAAAAGAGAAGATATAACATTGTTTGACATGTTTCCTCCATATAAGCTGTGGGGATGAGCTAGAAGAACGCATATATTTACTTTATCATTATCTGGGTTAAAAAATTCAGTCTCAAGATTAATATTTGTATTAGGTACAGGAATTTTTATTTCTTTAAGCATAAACTAAAATATCTCTGAATGTTTTTAAAAGATTAGTGATTAACAAATCTACAATAAGATTCTATATGTGGAATTATGATGAACAAAATAATAATTAGAAAAAAAATTCAAGAATTTCTAGAAGAAGATTGCTTATTTCAAGATATTTCTTCAGAAATGATTCCAGATAATAAGGAAATTAAAGCCAAAATTATTGCTAAAAGTTTAGGATATATATCGGGATTAAAAGAGATTGAGATATTATTTGAATTTTTAAATGTTAAAATTACAACATTTAAAAAAGATGGAGATAAAGTTGTTGAGAATGATATAATTTGTGAGTTGTCTGGAAATGTTCATGATGTTTTATTTGGTGAAAGAACGTCATTAAATCTTTTAACACGCATGAGTGCTATCACATCATCAACAAGAGATCTTGTTAATATAACCAAGAAAATAAATAAACATATAAGAATTGCTTGTACTAGAAAAACGACTCCATATTTTAGAATTTTTGAAAAGAGGGCTGTAAAATTAGGAGGAGGGGAGACTCATCGCTGGAATCTTGATGATATGATTTTGATTAAAGATACTCATCTAAAATATTTTTCAGGTGATATTAAGAAAATTCTTAAAAAAGCTCGTGAATTAGCAAGTTTTACCAAAAAGATTGAAATTGAAGTAGAAAACATTGAAGATATTTTAATTGCTGCAAAAAATGGAGCAGATATTATAATGTTAGATAACATGAAACCAGCAGAGATTGAAGAAGCGATAAAAGCATTAGAAATGGAGGGTTTAAGAAAGAAGGTTTTATTAGAAGCTTCTGGGTCGATCAATAAGGAAAATATTGAAGGTTACGTCAAAACTGGAGTGGATATAATAAGTTTAGGAGCTTTAACTCAGTTTCCTCATAAACACGTAGATTTCTCTTTAAAGTTTATTTAAAAGATTATTCAATTATTATTTCATGTATTGTTGAGGTTATATCTTTAATTCTTATAAGTTCATTATAAAAATCTTTAATTGTATCAACTTCTCCGACAGTTAAGATGATTTCAATTTTTTTTGAAGCTATCCTCCAATCCATCATTGTTTTAATTAAACTTCTGTATTTATCGCATATCTCAGATACCTCAGATAATAATCCAACTTCTATTGGATAAATAAGATTTATGGTCATCATCTTATATCCCTTTAGATCGTCAAATTTTTCATAGTTATCAATAAATTCAATAATGGAATCTCTTATAGCCTTACTCTTTGATGTATATCCACGCTTATTTTTAACCTTATTAAAACGATCCAATAAATCTTCGTCTAACTGAAGTGAAATGATTGGCATAATTATATAAAAATGATTATACTAATAAAAATAATAGGTGATTATTTTTGTATCAATTGGAGAAAATGAGTGAAAATTGTTTTTATCTAAAAACAATTGGGAAATTTCCACCTGTTGAAGCTAAAAGATTTGTAAATGATTTTAAAGAGCAAACAAAAAGATTGAAAAAGTTCCGTTTTCTTGTAGATATTAGTGACGCCAATTTATTGGATGGTAATTCAATAAATATTATTTTAGATTTATTAAAAGAAAATAATAAAAGAGTGGAAAAATCAGCCTTTGTTATTACTGATAATCCACCTTTAGATGTTGAATTTCAATATTTATTAGAAAAGGCGGCATCTCCGAAAAGGAAGATTGTTACAACTCTTGATGAAGCCAAAAAGTGGTTAGGAATTAATGATCTTGTAATTAAAAAAGATTAAATTTCTTTTAATGTGACCTCCCCTCTTGGAGCAAGTTCTTCAAAAATAATTCCCTCAAATTTGTAAATTTTAGTATCTTTATTTTTCCAAGAATCCGTTGGAAGCCATGCTTTCATACAGGTATGTTCAAGAAATGTTTTGACATCCCAATTTCTTCCATCATCTACGGGAACTTGGGGTAAAAGCAATCCTCTTCGCATTCCATGTTCAACAATCAAACCATCTCTTCCTATTTTAATTTTTTCCAAGTATTCATTAGGTTCATTAACTTCTATCAATTCGGGAGGAGTTAATACAGTTAATTCTATTACGATGTTACCCATTTCTTCGAGAGTAACATTGGGAAAACGGGGATCTTCAATTGCCGAAGAAATCGAAACATCGTGAATTGCTTTTATAAGTGGAAAAATAGGCTCGGGATACCCAATACAACCCCTAAGCCTTTTTTCATTAGCCTCCAATTTATTCAGAGTAACAAAGACACCATATTTCCCGGAATATTTTTTTTCAATGCTTTCATCTGGAATAATTTTTTTAGAAGTTCTTAAATATGTCTCAATATTTTCTCGAGCAAATTTAATTAAAGTAATTCCATCTTCAACAGTTATTTTTTCTTGGACCATTTTTACCATTTTAACTTTTATACTACTTATTATTTAATATTATTTCTTTTATGAATAATTTGGCCTCTTTTATTACTCAAAACATTTTCTCCATCATATATTTCTTGACCTCTTAGATATACTCCGAAGATTTTAACTGTAGTTTTGAACCCTTTGAATGGAGAAAATTTTGCCCTACTGTAAAACTTTTCAGGAACAATTGTATAAGGATCTACTTTTTCCACCAGATAAAAATCAGCATCAAGTCCTTCTTTAATAAAACCTTTATTATTCAAACCGAATAATTTAGCTGGCATTTCAGAAGAACACTTAATAAAAGTTTTCAATTGTAAATCAGAATCAAGTACTTTTTCTAATAATAGAAGAGGATATGTTTCAAAACCTGGAAAACCAGATGGAGTTTCAATAAAGGGTCTCGATTTTTCTTCAATAGTATGAGGAGCATGATCTGATCCAATCAAATCAATTTTTCCATTTTCTAAATTTTGATAAATGTAATTTCGATCAAGCTCATCTCTAAGAGGAGGTAAAACTTTTGCATAACTATCTTTCTCAAATTTCATATCGTTATTAAGAAGAAGGTGATGAGGTGTAACTTCAAATGAAAAATTTAATAAACTCACTTCAAATCTTGCATTAAGAAGGATGTATAAAGCCTCTTTTGAACTCACATGACAAAAATGGATATGGGGATACGCAGAAATGTTTTTGTTGTTAATAATAAAACGTTCATAATGTTTTTGAAAATAGTCAATAAAATTCTTTTCAATATCACCTGAATAAATCTCATTAAAAAGTTTCAAAGGTGCTCTTTTTTGAATTATGCCATTTTCAAATTTTCCATTGACCTCTGAATTTTTTATTGGCATTTGAGGGTGAATAAATAATGGAATATTATATTTTGAGGTAAGATACAACATTTGTTCAATATTTTTAGGATTTATCCAATCGATTTTGGAAAGAGGTGAATGAGGATATATCTTAAAACCGATAACGCCTAAATTTACAATTTTTTCAAATTCTTTTCGATTTATTTTTTCAGGAACCCCTGCAATAAAGCCTACATCAATAAAAATGTTATTTCTTGCTGCATCCATCCATTTTTCTACATCATGAGAAGTGATTGCTGGAGGGATTGTATTTGGCATGTCAAATACAGTTGTGATTCCAGAAGAACTTGCTGCCATGGTTCCAGTTTTAAAAGTTTCTTTCTCAGATTGACCTAGGTCTCTAAGATGAGAATGAACATCTATTATGCCAGGTAATAATATTTTCTTTTTACAATCAATAATATCATCATCTGTTATATCTTCAAAATGGGCATCATTTTCTTGGCTATGGAAAATTATTTTCTTGAATTTCCCATCTGAAATATAAATGGAGCCCAGCTTCAATTCTTCATCTGAATATATTCTCGCATTTTTAATTATCATAGTTTATTTTATCGAAATAATGGTTAATATATAAAATTTTATCCCAACAAGGTAAGTTTTCAATTTTTTTATTTATTCCTTCTAAGATATTGATTTTTGTTAAACATATTAAATAGGGTAAATAATAATTAAATTTTCTTGGATCATAATTTAAAAAACATATAAAAATTGAATTTCTATTATCTTCAATCTTTACCGTATTAAATAAAACTTCGATATCTTTTAGTTGCTCTTCCTGAAATGAATTTAGAACATATATATTTTGTGAGTTTTCTTGACTTTCGATAAATTCTTTAAATCTAACCTTCTTAATAAAGATACCAGGCGTAGATTTTATGAACATCATAGGAGAAATAGTTTTTTTGTAATAACTCATTTTTAATGCCTTTTCTAAAAGAAGAGATTGAGACCGCTCATCTGGACCAAGGTATTTTAAAGTTTTTCCTTCAAATTTAATTAAAATTTCATTCTCTTCAATATAAATATAAAAATTTACATACTCTCTAATTTTATACGCTAAGAAAAATGCTTCTTTTAAGCATAAGCAAAGTTGGATAACAATTTTAGGAGTATTTCCAAGATCTATATCATGCTTTGAATAGTCTGGAATAGTTTTGGTAATAATTAAAAAATTCGGCAAGTTAAGATTTTAATTATGAATTATCGATTATTATTATTTTTTTATTCCCATTTTTACATTTAATTATTTGGATTTTATGATAGTGAGAAATGATGAAAAATTTACGTTTATTTGTTGAAAACATTTGAAATTAAAGAATAAATTAGATTTTTCTCGTATATTGATAATGTCTCTAATTCTTTACCCAAGGAATGAAAACGATCTGGAGGAGCATCATTAAAAAGTGCTAAAAAAATAATTATTGCATTTTGCATTATTTTATCCTTCTGTTCAGTACTAAATGAAGAATTAGAGCTGCGTAAAAAATTAAATACTTCTATAATGCTTAGATCTTTTAAAAAATCTAAATCTTTATTACAATTATTATGATATAGGAAAAAAAAATCAATTATTTTATAATAAATTTCTTTCTCTGAAATACCACTATCTATATTAATCATTCAAATTAAAAAACCAATCAAAAATATTTCTATTTCCAATCTCAAATAGAAAATTTTATGTCTTAAATAGAAAATTAGTTAGAATTATTAAAATAATTCGATTTTTATCAAATTTTGTACTAAAAAAACATACAAAAAATTTAAAAATTTTTTTAAAAAATTAAAATTTAAAATCCTTAGGCATTTCAAAACCAGGAGGTAATCCTGGAAACCCACCTCGACCTTTCTTAGCCTTTTTTCTAAGTTTCATAAACTTTTTCATCATTGATTTCATTTGATTATATTGATCTAGCATTTTATTAATTGTAGTGTATGATGTACCACTCCCAATTGCAATTCTACGTTTTCTGGATTTTTTTATGATTTTAGGATTTTCTTTTTCATCCTTTGTCATTGAATTTAAAACAACTTCCCATTGATCTAAATTTTGCTCGGCCATGTCCTTTGCCTCATCAGGAATATTGCCTATACCCATCATTCCTAAGAGTTTCCCGAATCTACCCATCTTTTTTATCGCTTTTAGCTGGATATAAAGATCTTCTAATGTAAATTTCCCTCGCATCATTCGCTTAACCATTTCTGGATCTGGTTCAGCCATTGCATCTTGAACTTTTTGAACTAAACCCTCTAAATCAGGTATTCCAAGTAGTGTTCCGACAAATCTAGTTGGCTCAAATAGTTCAAATTGATCAATTTTTTCTCCTATTCCAATAAATTTTATTGGAGCGTTTGTAGCAGCAACTGCCGACAATGCTCCACCACCCTTTGCAGTTCCATCTAATTTTGTGACTATTATAGAACCTACTCGAGTTGCCTTAGAAAATTCCAAAGCTTGATTATATGCTTGTTGTCCAAGTGTTCCATCAATAACTAAAATAACTTCATCTGGTTTAACTAATTTTTCAATATTTTCAATCTCCTTCATCAATTCTTTTTCTTCTTTATGACGTCCTGCTGTATCAACAATTATTATATTGTAATTCTCCTTTAAGGCTTGTTTGGTTTGTCTTAGAACGAGTTTTATTGGGTTTTTTTCAATTGGATTTCCATAAACCTTTACATTTATTGGATTACATAACTGTTCTAGTTGTTCAAATGCTCCAGGGCGGAAATTATCTCCGCAAACTACGCCTATTGTATAACCCTTACTTTTATAATAATTTGCTAGTTTGCCTACTGTGGTGGTTTTTCCACTTCCCTGAATACCAACCATGAGAATTATATTTAGCTTATTGGGTTTAATCAGTATAGGAGTTGATTTCCCTCCAAGAATCTTAACCAACTCATCGTGTATTATTTTAATTATGAAATCCCTTCTCCTTATAGAACTACTTAACTTCGTGTTCAGTGCTTCCTTTTTGATATTTTCTGTAGCTTCGAAAACAATTTCCACTTTTACATCAGAAGAAAGTAAAGCCCTTTGCAGCTCTTGAATTAAAGCATCGATTGCATCCTTATCGACCTTAGGGAGTCGACGAATCTTCCTTATCGCACTATCTAAAGATTTTCCAAGAGCCTCTAGAACCATATCTTATCGCATAAATTAAACTATTCTTTAATCTGGTTGCGACATTTCAGCAGTGGGAGTCCAGCACTTCGTTGCGCCACGACCGGATTATTTTATTTTAAATTTTATTTTAAATATTATTTTATAATAAATATATTATTATGTTTATTTTTTTCCTAAACAGAATTTTTACTAAGGAATAAAGGAAAGAAAAAAAATAAATTTAAATTTTAATTTTAATATTTTTTCTGTCAAGTAGAACTGCAATTCCCGCTAATATAGCAATTGGCAATATTCCGACTAGAATTAAAGCAAGTAATGAATTAGCAACTAGAAAATCTTTAGGAATAATACCAACAAATAGCCCCACAAATAATGTTAATATGAAAATTAACAATATATTTTTCCCCATTTCACTCAAAATCGGTATCTTAAAATCAAGCTGCTCTAAACTGTAGAAAACTGTGATCATAAAAGCGGAAGTAGCTATTGCAAGTAAAGCAAGAGATGTTGTTACATCGTGATGTTCAGCCGGTTGAATCCAATCCAAACAATAAAATGCAACAATAGCAATGGTAGCTCCAGGTAATATTCTCTTTTTAAAAGCAACACGGGGATTATCAGGGTCCATTTTATACCATTGTGAGAAACATGTTGCAATGATAGCAATTGAAGCATGATTCAATGAGATAAAGGGGAATACAACATCACCAGTAGATGGTCCATAATGCTCAAAAAAAGGCAATGCAAATAGTATAGAATGGAGAATCATCATCGCTATTCCAACATATAACCGCTTATCAGCATCTCTTACTAAATATACTGCTAAATAGGCAGCAAATGTACCGATTGCTAGATTTGCCAGAGTTCCATTCCAGAATACATTTTTTATCCAAGTAGTTCCCCCATTTAAGAGGTCTCCGCCAATAAGTCCATCATCGAGGAAAGATAGAATATATAAAATTACTACTCGAATTATACCATGTTTCCAGGCTTCTTTTGCACCTTTTTTTTCCAATCTACCTGAAAATGCAAGATATGCTACATAACCCATACAAAACATGAATATCTGTTGCCCAATATCGATAATTGTTATAATCGCTGGATAAAATTTGGCGTATTGAAAACCATGGTTAAGTAGTGGTGGACCAACCATGATATCACCCGCAATTGCATCTCCGGAGAGTTCCCATGTTATCACTGAGATAATCAAAAAAATTATAATCAAACCCCTGAATTGATCAAGCCATTCATATCGTTTGTGGGTTAGCTCCTCTCTCCCAAGAATTCTTTTCATTAAGTCTCCTTCTTTAGGTTTTTCTTCTGACATAGTAATACACTTTCAAATTTTTTTTTGAGTTCTCAAATTTATTTAGTAATAATAAATTTAAGTAAATGAGAATTAACCAAAGAGAATTTAATACTTTCTAAATACTCACTTTAAATTTATTATGTAAATTTAATAGATGCGAATCTATTTCATAAAAAAATTAAAAAGCGATATCATTATAAATATTTTATGAGTAAATCCCTTAGAATTCAAAATCTTATTGAAAAGCTCAAAAAATCACCACATAATAAGATTGCAATGGATTTAGATCGAGCTCTTCTTATGAGTAATGAATCTATAGAATACAAAAAAAAATTCTTTGCAGAAGCTTTTAATTTAGTTCCTATAGATTCTGAATTAGAAGCAATTATTAATATGTGGGCAGTAGCATGCATGCTTGAAGATACCTTAACAGTAGTAAAGAAGATTACGGCATTAAGATCGATGATAAAGGATCCCTATGTAAAATTGGAATGGATAGAGAACTGGATTAGAATTGTTTGGGAAAGAAAGAAAGCGCCTTTGGATATGTTAAATTTTATTGCTATTGATTTAAGAAATCTAAAAGGAATTTCCAAAGACCTAAAAGAAATGCTTTTTAAAGATTTATAAATAAAAAGTAAGTTTAAAAGATTAACAAAAACAAAAAAAAATATTAAATATGATAAATTAACGAAGGAAATAATAAAAAATTAAAAAATAGTATTAAAAATGTCAATAAGAAAAACTGAAATTCAAAAATTAAAAGCTGGGTCTTATCTTATTGAGGATGAAGAGCCTTGTTTAATTAAATCTATTGAAAAAAGTAAATCCGGTAAACATGGACATGCAAAAATGAGGGTTGTGTGCGTAGGTCTCTTTGATGGAAATAAACGTTCTTTAACAATTCCATCTGGACATATGGTCGACACTCCTGATATTTTTAAAGGAACAGCTCATATAAATTTTATAGAAGACAATTCATTGCAGATTATGAATAGTGAGAGTTATGAGTCATTTGATATTGAATGGCCTAAGGAACAAGACTTAATTAATAAACTCAAGGAATTACAACAAGATGAAGATAAAATGAGCCATTCAATAATTGAATATTGGGATTTATTGGGTAAAAAATTAATCAAACGGATAAGTACTGAATAATTTAAGCAACTAAATCTATTTTATTTCAAACTAAAACTATATTTTCTTTCTGAAATATCTATTTCATAAGAAGTTTTTTAAGGTATTTTTAATTAATATTGCAAAAAATAACAGAGGCGTATGTAGAAGTGGGACAAAAAGAAGATGCAATTGCGATCACATCTCGTATGGATTCAATTGAATCGATTAATTTAGCAAGAAGAATTATGAGTTTCTTATTTGAGAAGGGCGAAAGAGTTTTCTTAGAAAAAAGGATATGCAATAGATTAGGTAGAGAAGATTTAGGAATGGAACTTAATCAAATGACAGAAAATAAAATCAAGTTCGTCATTTCAGTAGGAGGTGATGGATCGATTTTACGTGTGTTTCATGGATTACCTAAAAAAGAAACGCCTCCAGTATATGGTTGTGCAAAAACTGGAACTTCAATCGCCTTCTTAAGTGAAGGTAATGAAAAGACAGTATATAATGATCTAGAAAAAATTTTAAATAGAAAATATTTGGTAGAAGAGTGCTCTCGATTATCTACTTTTTTGTCTACATCTCCTAATTCAAATATTCAATTGGATGAGGCAATAAATGAGGTGTTATTAATTTCTACAAGACAGTCTAAAGTGATGCAAATATCTGTTAAAGTGAATGGTGAATTTCTCTCAAATGCATATCTAGATGGATTGATATTATCAACACCCACAGGAAGCACTGCTTATGCATTCTCAGCTGGAGGAGCAATTTTAGCTCCAAGCATGGAGGTTATCCAATTAGTCCCCATAAACCCATATGCACGTTCAGGATTAGTTCCGATGATTTTTCCAAAAGATTCAGAATTTGAAATAACTTTATTAAGAGCACATTTAAATGGAACCTTAATTATTGATGGACGCCGCGTAATAACAAAAGTATATCCAAAAAATAAAATTCGGGTTAAGATGTCAGAAGAAACTTTCAAGCTAATAAGACTCTCAAGTAATATTGGTAAAAGTTATTTTTATAGGTTACAAAAGATATTACCGAGAATTCGGCTGCCTTCAAAATAGTGTAATTTAAAAGGTTCAAATAGATTATTACATTTGATAATTGTTTGAATAAGATTTTAACTGGACGATTGTTATATGGGAGTTAAAATAAGTGAGCTAGTAAGGGAAGCAAAAAGAATTATCACTTTTGAGAATTTATTCAATAAGAAGATTGCGATTGATGCTTTCAATACTTTATACCAGTTCCTTGCTATAATTAGGCAGCAAGATGGTACTCCCTTAAAGGATTATCAAGGAAATATTACTTCACATTTATCTGGGTTATTTTATAGAACAATTAATTTTCTTGAAGCAAATATTCACCCAATTTATGTTTTTGATGGAAAACCTTCAAATTTAAAGTTGGAAATTATAAGAGAGAGAAAAGAGAGAAAATTAGAAGCAAAAGGAAGAATGGAAGAAGCACAATTAAAGGGAGATTTAGTAGAAGCGAGAAAATTTGCACAAGCTACATCCAAATTAGATGAAAAGATGATTGAGGATAGTAAAATTCTTCTTAATTATTTAGGTGTTCCAGTTGTTCAAGCTCCTTCAGAGGGCGAGGCGCAAATTGCTTATATGGTAAATAATGGAGATGTATGGGCATCTGCTTCTCAAGATTATGACACATTGTTATTTGGAGCTAAAAGATTACTTAGGAATTTTGCAGTTACTAGATCAAGGAAGGTAAGAGAAACATCAGTAAATTTGGATATTGAATGGATATTATTGTCCAAACTATTAGAAAATTTAAATATTAAAAGAGAGCAGCTTATTGAGATGGGGATTTTAATTGGAACTGATTTTTACGAGGGAGTAACTGGAATTGGTGAAAAAACGGCTTATAGTTTAATAAAAAAACATAATTCGATAGAAGAGATAGTAGCAAAAAAAGTAAAAATTAGGGGTCAAATAATAGAACTAGATCTCGATTTAATTGAAAAGGTTAAGGATTTATTTCTAAATCCCTCAATTGAGGAGAATTATCAATCATTAGATAAAGGAAAACCAAATTTTGATAAAATTGAAGATTTTTTAATTAATAAACACAATTTTTCAGAATCTCGGGTTAAAAATGCCCTTGAAAGATTAAAAAAAATAGAATCTGCAAAAAAGCAAACATCTTTAGAACAATTTTTTAAATGAACATATGTATTTAATAAATCAAAAAACTTTTAGTATTTGTTAATTTCTTTATTTTTAAGGAGAAACAAATTAAGATTTTTAAAAAGAAAGGGACTGAAAATTATGGATGAATCTAAAGACGATGATTTTGAGGAGGATGAGGAAGAGGAGGAAGAAGAAGAGATTGAGGAATCTTATGGAAAAGTACATTTGAGAATTCAAAAAGCCAAAAAGCGTGATATCGGAAGAAACATTATAAGAATTGACCATGAAGTTATGGAACGGTTGAATATTAAAACAGGTGATGTTGTTGCAATTAAAGGTAAAACAGAAAGTGCAGGCATAGCATGGCCAAGTTATCCTCAAGATTCAGGTCTGAATATAGTTAGGATTGACTCAAGGCTTCGTAAAAACACTGGAGCAAGTATTGATGATGTAGTTGAGCTACGAAAAGTGAATATTAAAATTGCGAAAAATGTAATTTTAGCTCCTAGCGAAGTTAAGATCAGATCAAATCCACGATTTGAAAGTTTTGTCAAGAGGAAATTAGATAATTATCCAATTAACATTAACGATACTATTTTTATCTCAATTGGAATTTCGAGAGAAATTACCTTTAAAGTAATTCGAACAAATCCTAAAGGAATCTGTATCATAAATAATGAGCAGACGATTCTTCATATAAGCGAAAAAATTAGCGAAGAGGAAAAAATGGGGGTTTCTTACGTAACTTATGAAGATGTTGGTGGTTTAGATAAAGAAATTACCCGTGTGAGAGAAATGGTTGAACTACCTCTTCGACATCCATCATTATTTAAAAGATTAGGGATTGATCCACCAAAAGGTGTATTACTTCGTGGTCCTCCCGGTTGTGGGAAGACATTATTGGCGAAAGCAGTAGCCAATGAAAGTGAAGCACATTTTATATCAATTAATGGACCTGAAATTATGAGTAAATTTTATGGTGAATCTGAGAAAAGATTACGAAAACTATTTCAAGAAGCGGAAGAAAAAGCTCCCGGGATTATATTTATTGATGAGATTGATGCAATAGCTCCAAAAAGAGAGACAGTTACAGGTGAAGTAGAACGAAGAGTTGTTGCTCAAATGTTAGCTTTAATGGATGGATTACATGCTAGAGGTAAAGTAATTGTCATTGGGGCTACAAATCGCCCCAATAGTTTAGATCCTGCTTTAAGAAGACCAGGACGATTTGATAGAGAAATTGAGATTAAAGTCCCTGATGAGAAAGGACGTTATGAAATATTTTTAATACATACAAGAAATATGCCACTTGCAAAAGGAGTCAATTTAAAAGAATTATCTAGAAATACTCATGGATTTGTAGGAGCTGATGTATCTGCAGTATGTCGTGAAGCGGCAATGGCAGCATTGCGAAGATATTTACCTCATATAGATTTAGAATCTGAAGAAATTGACCCAGAATTACTAGAACAAATAGAAGTGATTGAAGAAGATTTTAATAGTGCTTTAAAAGAGGTCACACCTTCAGGAATTAGAGAGGTATTCATTGAAGTACCACGAGTTAAGTGGGATGAAGTTGGTGGTTTAGATAATGTAAAACAACGATTAATAGAATCTATAGATTGGCCATTATCTAACCCAAAAGTTTTTGAGAGAATGGGTATTAAGCCACCCCGTGGCATATTATTATTTGGACCCCCAGGTTGTGGAAAAACTCTTTTAGCAAGAGCAGTAGCTACTGAAACTAAAGCCAATTTTATTTCTATTAAGGGACCGGAATTATTATCCAAATGGGTTGGAGAAAGTGAGAAAGCGATAAGGGAAATCTTTAGAAAAGCCAAATTAGCTTCACCATGTATCATATTTTTCGATGAATTAGATTCAATCGCCCCTCGACGGGGTGGACATTATGGAGATTCAGGAGTCACTGAACGTGTTATTTCTCAATTTCTAACTGAATTAGACGGATTAGAACAAATGCAAGATATTATTGTAATTGCTGCAACAAACAGGCCAGATATCCTAGATCCAGCCTTAATTCGTCCTGGGAGAATTGATAGATTATTATTTATTCCAGCACCAACAAAAGAAGATAGAAGATTAATATTTAAAATTTTTCTCAAAGATATTCCTCTTGCGTCTGATGTTAAAATTGATGAATTATTAGAAATAACCAATAATTTTACAGGTGCAGATATAGAATCCTTTTGCAGAGAAGCAGCAATGGTTGCACTTAGAGAAAATATTAATAAAAGAAAAGTATCCAAGGATCATTTCAAAGAAGCATTAGAATCCATACATCCTACAATTACGGATGAGATCGTTAAATTTTACCAAGAATTTGAGAAGATTCTAAGAAGAGGTAGCATTGGTAAAAAGCTGGAAGAGCAATTTTTTGTTTAATTTCCAAATAGATATTTTTTATAAAAATTTATAATAATTAATTAAAAAGATATTTTAAAAAGTGTGATATATAAAAATGAAATCAGGAATTTGGAGCGCTAAACCAGTAATCAATGAGATAATCGACATTATTGTATCTCAAAAAGGAGAAATTATGGATCAAAGGCTTTTAGAGTTGTTAAAAAAAAGTTATTCATATTTAAATATGGTCATTCTGAATGAATATTTATTGAAGTTAGAAACGATGGGAGTAATATATCTACAGAAAGTATCAAAAACGAAAAGAATGATTACGTTACAGAAAAACAATAATGTATTAAATAAAGAAGTGTTAGAAAATATGTTTTAATTAATTTTTCTCCTTCTCATGAAGATTCCACCAGTGACTAGACATTTCTATTAATGAGTGTGATTTGGTTGGATCGCTAATACGTTGGCGTACTTCAATAAATGTAGGATAATTTACTGCATTTCCAACAATCAATAATTCTCCCACTGCTAAGCTGGAAATCATTTCAGTATATGATTTTGTAATGGATTCATCTGATTCCTGAATATGTTTTAAATCATAAGGGTTAGAGATTTTCAATATTAATTTAGAATTACATTGGGATAAAGCAGTAGAACTCAATCGTTTTGGACGCTGGGAGATCAAATTCAAACACGCCATAAATTTCCTTCCTTCTCGAGCGATTGTTTCAATTATCCATTTAGATATTGCCTTTGATTGTGCCGCTTCAGGACAAAATTGATGAGATTCTTCTATAATTAGCAGAAAAGGAGGAATTTTGTTTTTCTTTCGGAAATAAAAGAGTTGGCTCGCAATGTAATCAACTATAATCTGTTTTTTGCGAATAGAGGTCTCAGATTGTAAATTGAAGATTGTTAAATTTCCAGTTTTTAATAGATGCTCAATTGGAGGATTCTCTTGGGAGCCAAAGAGTCGTAGGTAATCTAATTCATCTAACCATCCAATTAAGGCTTGTTGAGTGCTTTTATTAATCTCATCATCATTTTCAATATTATCAATAATGTCTTTGATTGTATATGATTTGCTTTGTTTTTGATTTCTAATTTTTGTTAAAATTTTATTTAATTCTCTTACTTGAGCAGCTGAAATATTTTCTTGATACTTTTTAAAAGATTTAGCAAATAATTTTGGCACAGAAATCTGAAAATAAGAAGAATCTTGAATGTTTACTCGATTTTTGAATTTCTTAATATTATGAAAATAAACATATTCACCATGGACGTCAATTAAAATAATTGCTGGAACCCCGCTCTCTTTATCCCTTAAAAGCAACTCTTCTAACAGAACAGAGGTTAAATAACTTTTACCTGCTCCCGAAATTGCTAAAGTTGCAAAATGTTTATTCAAAAGTCTATTGATGTCGATTTTTGTATCAAAATTCGCAATTTTTACGCTACCTAAATTTAAACCATTTTGATTGTTGAATCCCAAGAACTCACTCAGAATTTCTTTACTACATAGATAAACTTCAGCTCCTGGTTTAGCAGGAAACAACATCCGTTTAATACTAGATATTTTTGTTTTTGTTTCATCTTTAAAGGATATTATTCCCAAACACTTATTAATAGCAATTCCATATTCAAAATTTTCAGATGGAAACATTCCTTTAATAACATTTGGATTATTTTCATTATAATCTTTTACAGTTTGAACATTAGAAAAATACTCATTTTCTAAAATTATTTTTTCAACAACTCCGATTAGCCACCCCTCAGCAGTTTGAGTTATACAAAATAAACCCTTTTTAACAACAGATTTTTGCTTACCCTTAGATAAAACAAAAGCGTAATTTGACACATTTGGTACATCCATCTGGGGTATAGAAAATACTGTTCCAATTTTATTTGACAAGTTAGATCTTTAAATCTCTTTTTTTAAAAATATAGTACAATGAGATTTATTTAAATAACAATAGTGTGAAAGTTTTTAAGAGAATAAAAAAATAATTAAAAAAAATCTTTAATATTTTATTCAGTCTCTTCGATATTGTATAATAACTTAAGAATAAGATAATAACCATGGTCAATAAAGTATTTAAATAGTATAATAAGTACAATCAATGACAAAGATACTAATCCAATTAATAAAATTCGTTGTCCTCCAGTAAGCGAGTCTAAAAAGGCTATTAAACCTTGGAATTCACCTCCACTAAGAAGAAGGACCTCAAGAAGACTATAAAGGATACCAACTATAACAAAACAAATACTTATTAAAACACCAAATACAATTACTTTTACACCCACTTTTCCTCGATATTTGTCTAAAATCTGCTTTTTTTCTTTAAATAAAATTTTTAGAATTTTTTTATTGCCCTTTTTATATAATGCATAAAAAGCTACTAATAAAAAAAACAAACCGGCAAATAAACTGCCTAAAACAGCAATTTGCAGCCCAAATCCTAATGCTAGGAATTCTTCCAGTTTTCCAGTTGGTATAAATATATCTGCTAAAGTATATACCGCACCACCAATGCATATAATTATTGATATTGTTAGAAATACGAAAAAAATTTTTCCTATAGTTATTTGACGCTTTAGATATTTATCGATTTCCTCTGGTTCTTGAAATTTTTCGTTTTTTGATACTTCCATTTTAATCTCAACCAAATTTAATTAAATATCTAACAGAAAAATAATGAAGTAATTATATAAAATTATTTATTTTCATATAATTAAATCATTTGATTAAACAGTAACATTATTCTTGTTTTTCTTCCTTTTTTTTTTTGTATAAATTTAAATCGAAAAATTTTCGATACATATTGGAGTTCTCCAAATTACTATAAAAAATATTATAAAAATTAAATATTGATTCGTAAATTTGATTATTTTCTTTATTCGGATACCATTTATCACTAATTTTACAAATATCATTTGCAGCTTTTGCAATATCAGGAAAAATTCCAGCGCCAGAAGCGGCTAGTATTGCTGCACCTAAAGCCGTAGCCTCCTCCAATTCTGGTCTAAATGTTGGTATTCCAACAATATCGGCTATAATACTATTCCATAAATTCGATCGGGAACCACCACCAGTAACTCTTAATTCTTTTGATTCAAAGTTCAGTTCATTAAAAATTTGAATGTTTTTCTTAACTTCAAAGGCAACACTTTCCATAATTGCGCGATAAATATCAGCTCGCGTATGTCCCAATGTTAATCCAAATAAAATCCCTCTAGCATAAGGATTCCAGTAAGGAGCTCCTGCTCCTGCAAAGTGGGGTGCCATTATCAATCCATTTGCACCTATAGGACTTTCTCCTGCCATTTTTGTCATTAAATCATACGGATCTTTTCCAGATTCAGTTTTTTCACGCTCCTCAAAACCAATTTGATCTCTAGCCCAACGAAAGACAGCTCCTGTTGAAAAAATACTTGCTTCTTGAACCCACGAACCTGGAACTGCGTGACAACTGCACAATACTCGCTTTTTGGGGTCGAATTGAGGTTCTTCTAAATAAGCAAGAATAAAAGAGCCAGTCCCGGTAGTACATTTAATTCGCCCAGGTTCAACTACCCCAACACCTAATGCAGCTGCTTGTTGATCGCCTGCTCCGGTAATTACAAGCGTTTTTTTATCAAAACTAGTATCATTTGCTGTTAATTCACCTATATCAATACCACTTTCTACAGGTGTAGGCATTTTATCAAGATCAATTCCAAGTAAGGATGCAATCTCATCTGACCATTTTAAGGTATTGATGTCAAATAGCATCGTTCTTGAAGCATTAGAAAAATCAGTATAAAATTGTCCAGTTAATTTATATAAAATATAATCATGAACCAATAGAAATTTATGTGTTTTATTATAAATTTCTTGTTTTTTGTTCTTAAACCATAGAATTTTTGAGGCAGAAAAATATGGATCTATTGTTAAACCCGTTATCTTATAGATTTTATCAATTCCAACCTTTTTTTTAATTATCTCACATTCATTTGTTGTTCTTCTATCTTGCCAAACTATTGCATTATATAAAGAATTTCCTTCTACATCAATGGGAACAATAGTTTCACGCTGATTGGTGATTGAAATACTTACAATTTCCTGTGGGTTTATTGAAACCTTTTCAATTGCATTTTTTATTGTAATTTTTAATTTTTCATACCATTGCTCTGCCGATTGCTCAACCATTAATGGTGATGGGAAATAGCTCTCCCATTCTTCATAATAGCTTGACACTATGGAACCCATAACATCAAAAATAATTGTTCGGCATCCAGACGTTCCCAAATCTAGAGCTGCGACATACATAATTCTTGAGTCTTAAATATTGTTATTTAATAAATATTATTTGTATAAATCTTATAATATAAAAAAATTTTTAAGATTCATTTAAGATTTTTAAATAATTTAATCATTCATACTCAAAATTAGGAACTATTATTAATTTTTTAAGTGTTTTATATTTGAATCGAACTTTTATATGGGGGCATAGAGGGGCGGGGATTTATTCAGTTGAAAATACAATCGATTCCTTTCGAAAAGCTGTTGAGATGGGGGTTGATGGGATTGAAACGGATGCTCATCTTTCTAAAGATGGACATATAGTTCTCTTTCACGATTATTTCGTGGAAAAAGATGGTAAAAAGATTGAGATAAATAAATTGACTTTAAAACAAATTAAAGAAATTCGCCTTGAAGAAAATAAAAAAATTCCTACCTTAGGTGAAGTATTTGATATATTTAAAAGTAAAAATATTAAGTATAGTATCGATTTAAAAGATAATAATGTTGGTTTTAAAATAATTAGACTTGCCAGAGAATATAATATACTTGAGAAAGTAGAGTTAGTTGGAAATTATTTTTACCTTTTTTCTAAAATAAGAAAAATAGAGAAAGAAGCAAAATTAATTTATTCGATATCAGAAAGACACCCAATTATAGAAGAAAAAGATTTAAAATTCAATAAGATGAATAAATTAAAAATCTACGGTTTCAATATCAGAAATATTCAAGCTAAAATGAACTTTTTTAAGCAAATCAAAAATGCTGGATTTAGTTTTTATATTTGGGGTGTAGATACTCAATTTTATATGAAAAGATTTTTAAAAATGAATTATAATGGTAAAAACGTGGATGCGATTTATACTAATTATCCCGATATACTTCTTGAATTTAGGGATAAAATTCAAAGAGAATAGAATTTAAGAGTTTGAAAAAATATTAACTCTTTTTTTTTATCTCATATCCACATTTAGGACATATAAATGGAATAAAACCAATCTCATAACCATGTAATCCTTCTATAAGATTACCACATCTAGGACATCTGGGTTTAAATGTTGGAAACCATTGGCCATCAATGTTTTTTAAAGTTTTCCAGTAATCCATTATTTGCTGGATTTTTCCCTTTTCAATGCCCTCCATCTCTAATCCTTTAATAATCGAATCACCTCTCGGTTTTAAAAAAACTACAAATTTCATCTTATCTGGTGAATTTATTAAAGATAGTGTTGGTAATATACTATTCAATTTCATCCGATCGAAGAAGGATGCCAATTCCATTGGACCAATCGCTGCTAATATGCCCTTTCCTTCTTTATCAATTTGGATTAACAATTGATACCCACGTTTCTTAAAGTCAAAACCCCATAGAAAAAACCAATTAGATATATCATATTCTTCCTTTTCTGGTCCAATAACTCTTTTAATAGAATCCTGTGAAAAATAATGTGGTTTTTTCTTAATACTCTCTTCAAGATCCTCAAAAAACTTGTTTTCGATCTTTGGAAATTTTCCAAGTATATACTTCAAGGAAATTAAATTCACGTCTGATGATATTTTTACATCTAGGGGATTCCAAGTATTAAATAGTGATACTTTGAAGTAATACATATTATTAAATAAAAATAAATTTACATTTAAATTACTCTAATAAAAATATATATTTCAATTATAATTATTTAATGTGAAATTTTATGGCTATAAAAAAGGTAGGGATTTTGACAGGCGGCGGAGACGCTCCAGGTTTGAATTCAGTTATTTATGGGATACTATTGAAAGCATTTGATTCTGGAATTGAATGTATTGGAATTAAAAAGGGATGGAAAGGTTTTATGGAGAATATTAAAGAACCTCTTAATATAGCTGAGTTAGATGATTTACACACTGTAGGAGGAACTTTAATTTATACATCAAGATTTAATCCTTATAAAGCAATACATAAAATATCGAACCAGAAGGAAAAAGAAGAATTAGCAAAAAAAATTGCAACTGAGATGGCATCGAAATTTAAAGATTTAGATATTGATGCCCTTATTGCCATAGGTGGCGATGATACATTAGGAGTTGCTGCTGCAATGTTTAAATATTCCAATGCAAAAGTTATTGGAGTTCCTAAAACAATTGATAATGATTTATTAGGAACACATTATACATTCGGATTCTGGAGTGCAGTTCAACTAGCTTCGAATGTAATGGACAATCTTACAACCACTGCCAGATCCCACCAGAGAGTATTTATTGTTGAAGTTATGGGAAGAGATGCTGGTTTTTTAACTATGTATAGTGGAATTTCAACTGGTGCAGATATTATTTTAATTCCTGAAACTCCTTTTGATTTAGAATTGGATCTAATCGATGTGCTTAAAAATAGAGTAAGAAGTGGCTATAAATATCATCTTATTGCTTGTTCTGAAGGAGCTTATCCAAGCAAAGAATCATTATCAAGAGATTTTAAGACAATTACGAAAGAAACAATAGATAATTTACCCAAAGATGAATACGGCAATTCTTTATTATCATCTTTAAAAATTAGTAAAATATTAGTCCAAGAATTAAACTTGCGAGACGATTTAAAAGAAGAATTTCAGAAAAATGGTGTGGATTTTGAATGTAGAAGTGTTGTGTTAGGACATACAATGAGAGCAGGAACTCCCAATGCATTTGATCGAATCTTAGGATTAAGGTTTGGTTTAGGTGCTATGAAACAGGTGATTAAAGAAGATTTTGGTAAAATGGTGTCACTTCAAGGAAATAAGATTCTAACCATACCTCTTGAAGAAGGTGCACGGAAAAAGTATATAAAAAAAGATAGCGATAAAATAGAATTAAGGGATTTATTAGTTAAAGTTCGCTATAAATCAAAACAGTAAAAAGTTTAATCTTTTTTAAAAATATTCAATTTTTAATGACTTTTTATTAACGGGCACGATATAACTCCCTCCTAATTCATCAGTTATTATTAATGTGAATTTAAATTCCCCATTAATGGCCCTATCTATATTTTCAAGGATTTTATTCACTTTTTGATTTTCTTCAGATAACCCTTTTTTAAAAAATAAAACAGCATCTTTCATTCTAGATAATACACCCTCAATATTTGTAATATAAAAGTCTGCTGCAGGACCTGGCTCAATTTCCATTTCTAATTCAGGGATTTCTAATATACCTGAAGAGGCCCTAAAAACTTTTGATTTTAAGTCTTCTTTCTCATTAACGTTTAAAAAAAATTTACCTGGTTTAATGGGTGTTTCTACTGGAATAAGATCATTTTTCTTAAAATCGCACTTATTGCATTCGAATTTCATGATGAGATATTTATCTCCATCTGGAAGTTCATGAATATGCTTACTTAAAATGAGTCTTCCTTTTTTACAGACAGGACAATCAAAGCCTAAATCCTTTCCAGAGTCATCTTTTTTAATCTTTGCCATATATAATTATAATTATAATTTTATTATGAAATATTTTATTAAAAATAAAAACAAATATTTTGAACACTTTAAAATTATACATTACAATGGAGCATTGAAAAATGATAGAGAAAAAAATTATTGAAATTGCCTTTAACGGGAGGGGGGGTCAAACTGCTATTACCGCTTCCCAGTTACTGTCAGAAATGGCATATGAAAGTGGTTTTAAAGATGCAATAGCTATACCAATAATTGGTGCCGAACGAAGGGGTGCTCCAATACAAGCTTTTTCTAGAATATCTAGGGATGCTCAAATTAGATCTTATAGTAGTGTAACTGACCCGGATTTTATATTTATTTTTGATACTACTCTATTAAAGATTCCCAGAGTGTTTGCTACTATTAAAGAGGGAGTGATTTTAATCATTAATACCGATCATAAAATTGAATTTAATAATAATTTGCCAAAAAATGTTAAAATTTATATGGTTGATGCAACTGGCATTTCTTTAAAGCATGAATTAGCAATAGAGGGGTTTCCAATTTTAAATATCCCAATGTTGGGAGCATTTGCTAAGGTATCTGGGTTTTATGGCCTAGATATTATGGAAAAAGTTATTAAAAAAAAATTTGGTTCAAGAGCTGAGAAAAATATGAAAACAGCTAGAGATGCATTTGAAATGGTTAAGGAGATGATTTAATTATGTGGAAAATAATAGCGGAAAGTAAAGATAAAAGACCTAAACTTCAAAATTATAAAAATTGGAAGGAATTAACCCCAATTCCCATATCATTTCCTTGTTATGGAAGTATGGGAGAGACTGGAGATTGGAGGGTTTTTAGACCTGTAATAGATAAAAAAAAATGTACTAAATGTGGTTTTTGCTGGATGTATTGTCCAGAAGGAGTTGTACAAAAGAGTGAAGATGAATTTTTCATAATAGACTATACTTATTGTAAAGGTTGTGGAATTTGTGCAAAAGAATGTCCTGTTAAAGCAATAGAAATGAAAAGGGAGAGTGAATTTGAATAATGAGTCAAAAAGAACAGGAAATTAAGTTTATTACAGGTAATGTTGCAGCAGCTTATGCAGCACGCTCAGCAAAGGTTCAAGTTATAAGTGCTTATCCAATTACTCCACAAACAACTGTTGTTGAAAAACTTTCAGATTTTGTCGATTCTGGAGATATGCCAGCCCAATATATTAAAGTTGAATCGGAACACTCAGTCATGGCTGCTCTAGTAGGTGCAAGCATTGCTGGAACCAGAACTTTTTCCGCAACAGCAGGACAAGGTCTTTTATATATGAGTGAGATGGTTCATTGGGCAGCTGGTGCGAGATTACCTATAGTAATGACTATTGCATCGCGTGGAATTGCTCCTCCGTGGAATATATGGGCGGATTTTACTGATGTAATTTCACAGAGAGACGCTGGATGGTTAATTTCATTCGCATCTTCACATCAAGAGATTTATGATAGCGTTTTAATGGCCTATAAGATTTGTGAAAATGAGGAAGTTTTACTCCCAATGTTTGTTGCATATGGAGGTTTCGTATTATCACACACATCTAAACCAGTAATTATTGAGCCTGATGATAAATTAGAAAAATTTCTGCCGCCTTTACCTGATGAAAAAGGCTGGCCACATATTTTTATTGATCCAGAAAGACCAATGATGCATGGAAATCTAATTATGCCTTCTGGTTTTTATTATGAATTCAGAATGAAAATTCATGATGAAATGATAAAATCGAGGCATATAATTAAACAAACTGCTTTAGAATTTGAAAAGATCTTTGGAAGAAGTTATGGAAATGGACTTATTCAAGAATATAAGATGGATGATGCGGAAGTAGCATTGATTAATATTGGAGGGCTTGCACTACAAGCAGAGCAGGCAGTAGATGAATTAAGACAGGAGGGTTATAAAGTGGGTTCAGTAAAATTAAGACATTTTAGACCATTTCCTACTGAGGAAATTATAAACATAGCGAAAAAGGTTGATGTTATTGGAGTAGTTGATCGAGATACAGCTTTTGGATCACCAACTGGAGGTGCAGTTAGTTCTGAATGTAAAAGCGCACTTCACGGAACAGGAATTGATACAACTATTCTACCGATTATTACTGGAATTGGAGGGAGAGAAGTATCAGTAGAACAACAGAAGGAAGAATTTAAAAAATTAATAAAATTAAAAGAGACAGGAGAATTTCCACAGGATATGATACATGGGACTCTCTGGGATGGCATTTTGGAGGTAAAATAACAATGGTTAGTTTAAAAGAATTGCAAGAAACAGCTAGAGAAGAATTCTTCTTAGCAGGAAATTCAACGTGTGCTGGTTGTGGATTGGAATTGGCACTTAGATGGGCGATGAAAGCGCTCGGTCCTAAGACCGTTCTGGTTGCTCCGGCAAGCTGCCTTAATGTGGTTGTTGGGTTATGGCCTAAAACTGCCTCAAATTTCCCTTTTATTAATATGGCATTTGCTGCTGCAGCAGCAGCGGCATCTGGTCTAGATGCAGCGTTTAAAGCTAAAGGTTGGGATGATATGACTTCTTTAGTTTTTGCAGGAGATGGTGGAACAACAGATATTGGGATTCAAGGTATAAGTGGTGCAGCAGAAAGAAATTCTAATATTCTTTATGTCTGTTATGATAATGAAGCTTATATGAACACCGGTATTCAAAGAAGCTCGTCTACACCTCATGGGGCTAGAACTACAACGACACCCTTTGGAAAACAACGATTCAAAAAGAATTTACCTGCAATAGTGGCGGCTCATAACGTCCCATATGTAGCTACATGTTGTACTTCTTATCCAATTGATCTTTATGAAAAATTTAAGAAAGCGAAAGAAATTAAAGGATTTAGATATATTCACATTCTTGCCCCCTGTCCCCCTGGTTGGGGTTTTGCTTCTGAAGATACCGTAAAAATAGGAAAATTGGCTGTGGAAACTGGATTTTGGATATTATATGAAGTTGAAAATGGTGAATTTAAATTATCTAAGCCGAGTAAAAAATATTTAGATCATTCGAAACGCAGACCAATTCAAGAGTATTTAGAGATTCAAAAGAGATTTAACACACTTTCTGAGCTTGGTTTAGTTAAATGGCAAGAAAATATAGAAAATGCATGGAAACACATTGAGTTGGAATTAGAATTAAAGGATAAAAGTGAATATTAAAATTAAATCCAAAAAAATCATTCATTAATAATTAAAATTAAAAAGTGAAAAGATGTTTAATGACAAAAAAGTTAGAAAGTCAAAATGGGTAAAAACAGCTCGATTTCTCGGAAGGCAAATGTCTCGACTCAAGATGGGGCAGTCATATTATCAAATCGCAATGTCCACAATCAGTGCTGTTTCTCTTATTTTTATAGCATTTGAAATTACTTTTTGGATATTGATAATAGCATTTCCTATAATACTTCTCGGAGCCTTCTTTATTGGTTATTTTCTAGATATTTACAACATTAATTCTATGGAAATTTTCAAGACTAATGAAATAACGCACCGATTTCTTACAACCAGCGATGAAAAAAATCAAGAATTTCAATTACTACAATTAGAAGTCATGTTAGAAGCATTTAAGGCAATGAGTGAGAACAGAAAGATAGAACCAAAGGTGTTACTAAGAAAGTTTGAGATATATTATGAAAAATGGAAACCACCAGAGAAATAAAGATTTTTTAAAAAGAAATTAAGTTGATTTTTATAATGGGATTACTATTAAAATTGAGCGGAGATAATAAATTGGACCAAATTTTTTTGGAGAAAGCAGCTGATGCAGTAATTGAAGGTAAAATAATTGCATATCCAACAAATACCGTTTATGGTCTCGGTGGTGACCCACAAAATCTTAAAGTGATTAAAAGGATTTTCGAAATGAAATTTAGAGAAAAGGATAAGGGGCTTCCAATTCTAGTTAGCGATATAAAAGAAGCAAAAAAGATCGGAGAATTTAATTTATATGCGAGTCAAATTGCTGAATATTTTTGGCCAGGACAAGTAACTATTATTGTTAAAAAGATTTCAAAATCTATACCTCAAGAATTAACAGGCGGTAAACAAACTGTTGCGATTAGAGTCCCTGAGAACGAGGTAATACTTGCAATTTTAGGAAATCTTAAAAGTAAGGGCGTTTTAGGGGGAATTATCGGAACTTCCGCAAATCTTTCTGATCAAGAGAACATTATAGAAGGAGAATATATACCAAAATTATTATTTGGTCAAATAGATGTAATATTAGATGGTGGAAAGACATTAACACAAATTCCCAGCACAATTGTTGATTGTTCTTCAGCAAAAAAAAAGTCAGAATTGAAATTTTTAAGAATCGGTTCAATTTCTAAGGAAGAAATTTTAAAAATTATTGATGATGGAGGAATTTAATGAAAAATTTTAATATGTTAATATCCACATCAAGAAATAATGAAATAAATGCTAAAGCAGAGCTTTGGTTTTTATTATTTATGATGGGTGATGAATTTCCCTTAATTTTTAGAGTGGAGTTCCCTGGATTATTTATTGCATTTACAAATTTAAATCCCAAAAAATGTATAAAAAAATTAAGGAAAATTATACTAAGAAATCCCTATTTTTTTCAATATGTCTTAAAAATAACTCCTATTGAATATGTTTGTGAAACCGATTTAGATTTAATAAAAATGAAAGTTATTGATAAGTTTCATAAAGCTATAAAAAAAAATGAAACATTTAAAATACAAATTCAAAAAAGAAATTTTGCGACTTCTAAATTAAAAATAATTGAACATATAGCAACTGATCTTCAAAATAAAGTAGATTTAAAAGAGCCAGATAAAATCGTAAATATTGAGATATTGGGGGGTTTTACTGGTATATCATTTATAACAAAAAGTGACATTTTAAGTGTAGCTAAAGAACAAGTTCGTATTATTCAATAGAGACTTTTTCTAGAGACAACAATACCATTTTTTCCAAAATTATCTCTAAGCATATGTTATATAAATCGTTTAAATTATTATTCTCTAGAAAATTATCAGAAATAAATTCCTTTTCATGGGAATGAAAGTAAATTTCAAGCTGATTGATAGAAATATTAAAAAAATTGATAATTTTTTGAAGTTTTGTTAAAGATTTTTCTGTAATCAATGATATTCCCTCAATAGCATTAAGTTTTTCTATAATTCTCCTTTTAATTAAATTAACATTATTTTCATAGCTAGCAATAAAATATCCTATATTTATTGAGGAATCTTGATCTATATCTTCAATTTTAATTCCAAAATAATTGAGCGCATTGGAGATTTGCCTTTTAGTGGAGAGATATAGTAAAAACTCAATATTTTTTTGATTAGATATGTTTATTTTATTATTAAACGCCTTATATGTGTGATAAAATGCTGTAATAATATGTTCTGGAGAAATAACAAACTCAGAATTAAAGATTTGTATAGTAGATGGACTATATTGACGTTCTAACTTAGAAATTAGTGTTAAAAAAAGATTAATAAGATCATCATTATCTTGTAAGTTATATTTTTCTTTCAAATATTTAATACTAATCTTAAGATCATCAAATCCTAAATAGATTTCTTTATTTTCACCTTGAATTTCTATTGAAATTGTTTTTTTTATCAATTTAAATCAGAAATATTTTCTTTTAAATATATTTTACACTTTTAATTTCCAATAGAACCACGTAGGTAAGAATTCTGGGAAGATTTTAACAATAACTCCAAAAATAAATAACGAGATAAGAATAATCGTTAATAACCAATCTTTTTTTGCATATTTGATGGAATAATAATAGGTTCTATTTTTAGTACTTCCAAAAGCTCTGGAATCTAGACTTTCAGCAATGTGAAAGGCTCTTTTTAGTGAGCAGACAATTAATGGAATTAATAAGGGTATTAAATTTCTTGCTTGTGATATTAAACCACCTTGTTCCATTTCATATCCCCTGCTTTTTTGAGCATCAATTATATTTTGAGCTTCAATTGCAATTGTTGGTACAAATCGAAAAGATAATGAAAATGAAAATGCAATATTGTAAGGTACTTTAAGAGAAAGAAGAGAAAGCATGAGATCGTCAGGATGAACTGTTAAAAAGAATAATGAAAATGAACTTACCATAATCATTATACGTATTATCATTGATATGGATCTAGAAAATGTGCTAAAAAGTGTATTGAAAATAATTAGCAATAAAAATAAGAATGTCATTCCCCGAATACTTTTAATCCATTTTTTGAATAATTGTCCAGCGAGAATGAATGGAAATAATGAAAGAAATACAAAAAAAAGAATGAAAATTTCTTCAAATATAATTGCGAGAATACTATAAATGATTGCTAGTAGAAGCTTAGTTCTAGGGTCTAAAATATGAATAATTGTCTTCTTTTGAATAAATTTGAAAGCTTCCATGAATTCAAAGGATATTATGGTTTCCCTCCTTCAGTAATTCCCATTTTATCTTTAAAATATGAACCTAAGAATTGGACCATATTTTCTTTTATATATACGTCCTCAGGGACCTTTATCTTTAAATCTATTAAAAATTTTGATAGTATAATTAATTGGGGTGAAATTAAATAACCAATATTTAGAATTTGATCTTGACTTAGAATTTTATTTGTTGGGCCATCAGCTATAATAAGACCATCAGCCATCAGAATTGTTCTTGGTATATTATCTATTGCAAATTCTATATCGTGGGTTACAATTATTATTGTTTTTCCTTCAGAATGTTTCTCTTTTATTAAATTTCTTATGAATTTTACTCCCTCTGCATCTTGACCAATTGTAGGTTCATCAAACACAATAATTTCGGGATTTCTGCACATTATTGAAGCAATTGCTAATCTTTTTTTTTCTCCACCAGATAAAGTAAAAGGAGTCCGGTTTTGAAATTTTTTTAGTTTAAATTTTTCTAGAGTTAAACTAATTTGGTTTTCAAGCTCAATTTTTGTAAAATTTAAATTTTTAAGTGAAAATCTAATTTCGTCTTCAACGGTATTAGCAAATAATTGGAGATCGGGATTTTGAAATACGATACCTACTTTTTTCGTTAATTTTGACATTAAAACATTATTAACTTCATCATTTTCTATATAAACAACTCCAGTTGTGGGTTTCAATAAACCATTGAATGTCTTTATTAATGTAGATTTACCTGCTCCATTTTTACCCATTATTCCAACAATTTCTCCTGAGTAAATATTAAGGTTGACTCCTTTTAATGCAATAGTCCCGTCGGGATAATGATAAGTCAAATTATTGACCAAGATTTGAAGGTCTTCAAGTTTTTTTTCCATATTATCATTCTCCATATAGTCTATTTTATTGAATTTATCAAATTTTTGGTTTCTTCGATTGAAATTGGCAATTTACCGCTAAATATATTCTGATTCATTAATTGTTGAAAAACTGAAACACATTTTGGAATATTAACTCCTGAATTTAAAAATTTTTCTCCATTTATCACATTATGGGCTTCACCTTGCTCAAGAATTCGCCCTTTATCAACCAATATAATTTCATCGGCTAAAGGAAGTACAATATCCAGTCTATGTTCAATAACTATTATTGTAGATACTTTTTTTTCAAGAAGGATCTTTTTCAATAAGTTAAGAATTTGAATTGCACTTTTTGGGTCTAGAAGTGAAGTTGGTTCATCAAAAATTATAATTTCTGGCTGTAATGCCAGTATTGAGGCAATTGCAACCCTCTGTTGTTCTCCACCACTTATTTCAAATGGTGCTTTTTTTCTAAGATGTTCAATATCTGTGATTTTAATACATTCTTTAATTCTTGAATCCATTTCATCCCAAGGAACACCGATATTTTCCGGACCAAACGCAATTTCTCGTTCTACATTCATAGCTATTAACTGATTCTCAGGATTTTGAAATACTAATCCTACATCTCTTGACAATGTAGATGTTGGAACATTTTTCGTATTTTTTCCTTTTACTAATACATTTCCTTTTATTTCACCGTGATAAAATTGTGGAATCAAACCATTCATTGCTCGGACTAAACTTGTTTTTCCCGAACCTGTAATTCCACACATTAAAATGAATTTGCCTGAGTCTATGTTTATATTGATATCCTTCAATACGAAATCTTCTGAATGATCATAACGGAAGCAAAAATTTTGAAATTCTATAAGATTCAAATCAAAATCAATTATTATTAATTAATTATTTTTCTCTAAGATTATTTTTCTATTAATTTTTTCTTAAAATAACTAAAAATATTTTCTATTGTCTCATCAAGGTTTTTTTTTCCAACGTGAGACGCAGCCCCGTTATGCCCTCCTCCGTTTCCAAGGCTAATCTCGGAAATAGAATTAAATAAATCTCCGAGATGTATCCCAGCTTCTTTTGTTACTTTTTGATTTGCTCTTGCAGTTATTCTAAACGCATCGCTTTTTTTTGAAGGTGAAATTACTAATACTATATCATAACCTAAACTTATTAACGATGTTGCTACACTTGATTCATAATTACTGACTTGAGTTTTACATACTAGCCAATCTCCATATCGAATTAATTTACTTCTTTGACTCCCCTTAATTTTTGCGATTTTTTCAGAAACATCAACTTCCATCTTAAGGATACCCTGGATTATTTCATAATCTAATCCTTTTTGAAGAAGAAAGTTAAATCGACTAAAGGTTTCATTAGTTGCATATTTGAAATTACCTGTATCTGTAAGTATAGCCGCTGCAAATAGATGTAAAATGCATTTATTCAATCTAATATTAAAAAGTCTCATAATGTCAAGAATTATCTCACTAGCAGAAGTGTAATTATCCATGATGATATTGTATTTGTCCAGCGGTTTATTTTTTAAATTATTTCCTTTTCTGTGATGATCTATATATATTAAATTCGATTTAATGTCCCGATAATTAAGATTTAATTCTTTAAATCTAATTTGGTTATAATTATTTGTATCAGTAATGAGTAAAATATCTGGTTTGAAATCAGTATCAGATGTATTTAAAATATTACATTCACATATAGATTCAATTATTTTAATTATTTGTTTATTAGGCTTAGTGCATTTTGGAATTCTTAAATCTATAAGCGAATGATTCAATATTTTATTTAAAAAAAGCTTTAAAGCAAAAGCTGATGCAACTCCATCAACATCTGCTAAACCATGAGTAGTGATGATAATTTTTTTTTCTTTAATATAAGAAATTAAGCTTTTTACTTGCTGATTTAAGTTAAGCTTCATCATTATTAATTTAAGATTGGCTTATTCCTTGATCCTTAAAATCTTTTTCTAATGCTACTTTCAATGTTTCTAATTGGGTCTTTGTTCGTTCTTCTCGTTGGGTTATCGTTTTTAATTTTAGCTCAAGTGAAGCTTTTTGACTTTTTTTCTCATCCAACAGTCTGTCTCTCTCACTTTTTACCATTATGCCCCCAATAGACTTATAAACTTCTTTATCAGAGTCAGTTTTATCTAGTTCTCCGATTGCAAGTTCAGCATCTCTCAATTCACGTTCTAATTCAAATCTTTGTTGAGTAAGAAACTCGAGAGTTCGAATAAGATTATTGTAATTTTGTAATTTATTTTTTAGTTCATCAGAAAGTGAGTTTAAATCGATTGTCATTGTTTAATTTAACCTATTTTTATTTATTATATTACAAATTATTTTAATAACTTTTTAGATTTTTCTAATATTTTTCCAAAATTTATAATATCTGAAACAGCTGCTTGAAAGGCAGTAAAATCAGTTGCTTTTAAATTAAAAATTATGGAATTTTTACCTTTTTCAATATTTAATGATGTTCGTTTTCTTGATAATTGAGATAGTTCAGGAATAAAAGAGTTATAAGAAATATCACGTATTTCATTTTCTTTAAATTCGATTTCAATTCTTGAAATGATTTTTAAATTGTTATTATCCATTATTATTCTTCAATTTCTAATTCTCTTTGTTTTCTTTTTGTAATTCTTTTTGATTCAATCCCCCTTTGTGTCTCCATTTGGTAAGAGCCTCCTGTGAATTCACAGCCGCATTTTTTACAGTACCATATTCCAGTAGATTTTCTCTTGATTGCTGGAGTAATGCATTTAGGACATTTAGGATTAGAGTGTAATTGTTCCTCTATTTTTTTGACTCGTTTTCGAAGTGTTGTACCATATCTGGCTCCATATCTTCCTGTAATGCCAACTTTTTTCGTTTTTGACATAATTTTGTACGTAGTTAAGTAATTAAAATAAAAAAAGAACAATTAAAAAAAAACTTATTTATTTTTTAAATTCTGGTATTGCCATAGATCTAGATCTTTTCGTAGTTTATCCCCAAGTTCTTTAGCTTTTCGGGCTAGAGATTTTATTTCATCTATTGAAAAAGTTGCTAACCCTCCTTTTTGTAAAGAAACTAAGTTTCCATCATCATCAAATGCATAAGTTATTCTTCCATCCATTACTAATTCCTCTGTTAAGTTAGGATCTACGAATACTACATCATCTATTTTTCCAAATGTTACAGATATTGGAAGATTTTTTAATAGTTTCTTTGTATTAAAATAACCTCCATCCCATTCGAATTCAGCTTTTTCCTTGTCCACTATTTTAGCTGTTGGAATTTTTGATGAAACTAGAGCGGTTAATGCACTGATAGCTCCACTATCGATTAAATTTCCTGAATAATTAATAGAATATACATCAATAAAGATAATGTAGACTAATTTATTAGGAATTAAACACAGCATGTCATTTTGTATAGTTTTTGCGCTTCTAATTGGTCTATCTATTAATCTTGCCAATTCTATTGCTCGTTCATCTGGTGGACCTCCTTCAAATGCGCCCCAACTCATTGGAATTAATTCAGCCATTACAGTATAAACCCCTTTATCAGGCATGTCTGGAAATGGAGGTCCTAATTCATATTTAACACCAGTAATGACACATGTTTTACCTAAATGCACCTCTGCAGAACCTTCAGCAGCTTTTACTATATTATTATCTATTTTTATATCACGATATTGATATAAGTCTCTTCCGTCAATTCTTTTATCCCGTTTTAAATTATTCAATATATATTTTCTCTCAGTCGACACAAGTATTTTTGATAAACTCATTCTGTTTGATCTCCTCCATTTTGATTTTTTTGGTTATTTAAATCGATTTTTTCTTCAATATTACTAGTTGGAACTACTTCAGGCTTATAATTTTTTAAATTGTTTCGAACATCAATATATCTCTTTTTTAAAGCTTCTTCTTGCAATTTATGTATCTTTTCTAAAGCTTCCATTATTAGATCAAGTGATCTATCGAATTCTTCGAGATCCATGATTCCATCAAATTGTAATAAAGAAATTTGATTATTGTACCATGTAATTGCACATGGTAAATCAGCTTCTCCCGATTTATCCTCATCTCCACTGCAATCTATAATAAGTTTTCCATCAACTTTACCAGCAGCAACTGCGGTTATTAAACCCCTCATTGGAATCCCAGCATCAACTAATGCGAGGATAGCTACTGTAGTACAGGCACATCTTGTTCCTCCATCTGCTGATATTACTTCAATATATACTTCTACTGCTGAATCTGGGTATAATTCTAAAAACAATACTGGCTCGATTGCATTTTTTATTACCAGTGAGATTTCTTTTTCCCTTCTTCCTGGAGCCGGTCTTTTTCTTTCAGATACACTATAAGTTGTCATCCTATAAAAAGTCCTTAAGATACCCCTATCTGGACGTGCATCATGTCTAGGGTGAACTTCTCTTGGTCCATACACAGCAGCATAAATCTTATTGCCACCCCATTCAATATAAGCACTTCCATCTGCATTTGGAATTACTCCAACTTCCATCTTAATAGATCTTAATTCATTTAAATCTCTACCATCTAACCTTTTACCATCTTCTCCTATTAACTTTTCTGGAGATTCATCCTTAATTAATAAACTCATTAATTTATACCTCTTTTTATTTTTTCATTTATAATAAATTCCTTAATTCTATCTGTTAAACCAGAAGTATGAGCTTCTGTTTCAATTTTGTGGATTGTATCAATTAATAACATTTCATGCTCAAAATTATCCCCCTGTATCCAGATCCTTCCATTTTGAGTTACAAAAATATTACAATTAGTCATATTTTTTAGTAGATTAATCATCGAGCCTTTTCGTCCTATAATTCTTGGTATTTTGGGGGGAGGGATTTCAATAAGTTTTCCTGAATTTCGTTTGCCTAAATATTTCCCTTGAGTTGTTAATTCTGGACGATGTAATCTATCCGCTTGTGTGATTTTTACTATTAGTACATCCCCAACATTGAATTTTTCAGTTGTTTCACGTACTCTGTCAGGTTTTCCTTTTTTAAATTTTTGAGTTCTCTCAACTGTATTACTTGGTTTTAAAATTCCACAATTTCTAGCATTAATATCTAATGTCCATTTTACAGGATTTTTATCTATTATTACGCCAATAACCTTATCTCCCTCAGTAGGAGTATATATTCCACGTAATGGAATAACATTAATATAATTCTTTCTAATAACTTTAAGCCCTACAAATAAAGAGATAATTTTTTTGCCTTGTTTTGTAGTACCTCTTCCTGGAGTAAAATTAGTTAAATCTTCTGATAAAACTTCTCCTGGAATAACTATTTCTTTATCTTTCATTTGAACGTTGTCAATTTCCTCAATATCTTCAATTTCCACAGTCAAATCACCTTCTATTTTTTTTTATTAATTATTTACTAAGAAAAAGTAATAATAAATTCTATGAAAAGATCCATTGCTGATCTTATATTAGATTATTTCAATGGTTTTATTTGTACTCGTCCATGGGTTAATTTATTCATTTTATCTAAAAATTCAGCTTGCAGTCCTGCAGGAAGATCAATAATTGATACCCAGGATCCATCAGATTGCCATTCTTCTTTTTTTATAGCACCATATCTAGCCACCATATTATAACCTTTTGCGGCAAAGGATGAAGGTATTTTTATTGCCAATTGCACTTGTTCGATTCGAATTGGGATGATTGACCGAATTGCTTTTACAATGTCTTCAACTTGCTCTTCAGCATTCTTCATGATATCAATTTTTACTTTAGATTGTTCAATTGCTTTTTCAATTCTCTCTGGAGGATGAGGCTTCTTATTTTGAGGATTAATTGCATTTTTTGCTATTAAATTTATAATTTGTTTCATTTTCTTTTGAGATTCCTCTTCTCTTTGCTTTTGAGTCCATTGAATTTGACCATTTAATAGAATTTCAGCTCCTATTCTCATGGGATCTGTTGTTTGAAGCAAATCTTGCATATCTGAATCAAGGGCTTTCTTACCTCTTTTTAAATCTTCAAAAACAGAAAAACTCTCAAAAATTAAATCTAGATTAATACCTTGAAATTTTAATAGATCATCAATAGTTAACCGTGTTTTAATATCCCCTTTTTTTATTTTTTTTTCAATTTCTTCTCTGATTTTCTTTTTAGCAGCCCATGCTTTTTCAGAATCTAAAAGCATTTCAAATGTTTTATTGCCTTTTTCAATTCTTCCAATGACATGATTTCCTAATTCGATTCTAGCTCTGTCTCTAAGCATTTTCTTTTTTTAAATTAATAAAATTATATCTTTAAAACTTCTAGATATTGCCAATCAAAACTTAGAACAAAATTATTGTGATTTTATTTAGACTTTATTTAATAATTCCTTCTTTTCTTTCTCGTTCATCATCCTAAATAAACGATCGTCCCTCATAATTACTCCAATATCAAATGTATTAAGGTTTAAATCATCACCCATCATCTCGCGTAGAGCTTTTAATGGGAGGAGTAATAATTCTTCATCACTCAAATTATTTTTATAATTTTTTTCTAAAAAAGCTCGAGTTTCTGTAGCTCCACTACCAATTGCTTGAGCTTTATACCCCCAAGACGCCCCCGAAGGGTCGGTTAAATAAATTGAGGGACCATTCGAATCAACACCACCGATTAGAAAAGATACTCCAAATGGTCTTACGCCGGCATTTTGGGTATATGCTTGTTTAAATTCACAAATATGTAATGTTACATCTTTTACAGAGATTTTTTCATCATAACTCAAAATATTTACTTGACTTTGAATTCGTGCTTTATCAATTAAAACACGAGCGTCAGCGGTTAAGCCACTAATCGCAATTCCAATATGATCATCAATCTTGAAAATTTTTTCAGAACCCCACGGTTCTTGAAGTTTAGAAAATTTTTTCTCCACAGCAAATACTACTGACTCATCATTTTTACAAACAATTGCAGTAGTACCTCTGCGTACAGCCTCTATTGCATATTCTACTTGGAATAATCTCCCTTCAGGAGAAAATTGTGTTATTGCCATATCATACCCTTTTCCTGGCTGAGCAAACATATATAATTTTCCTCCAAATTTTAATTTTTAAAATTATTATTAATTTTTCTCAGATTTTTTTATTACTTTTTCTTATTAAGGGATTATATAAATTAAAAAATTTAAAATTTTTTAAAATAAAATATAAAAACATTTTTGATTTTGAAGTTGGGATAAATGTGATTAATATTTATAGTTGATGGAAATTATTTTTCCCATACTTGTTTATTAATCATTATGGACCATTCAATTAGAAGTAAATCTTTACTTTCTTGAATATGAGCAATAAAATATTCACCCTCAGGAGTGATTGACCCACATATACTTCCTTCTCCATGTATATTTTTTGCAGCTAGCTGAATCTCAGCCCATTTTACAATTGGAAAACGATTTCCCATAAAATTTAAAAAGGATTTTTTGTTTTTCCAAGCATATAATATCTCTTTTGCCTCGTTTTCACTTAAACTAAAATTCTCCGATTTAAAAATAATATTTCCTAAGGAATCTAGGAGAAAAATTTCTTTTATTTCATCGTATTCCTCCTTCAATTTATCAACGAGTTGAATAAACTTTGATTCGTTCAAATTAATTCCTCAAAATTATATTAATTTTATACGAAAATTTCTTTAAAAATGTAGGTTTATTTCACTTAAAGATGGTTCAAAAACTTATTTTGGCCGAAAAAATTTATAGTTATGATCCAAATCCTGATTTTAACTCCCTCTTTCACAGGTATTTACAAATGTTATCTAATGAAATAGGAGAATTGGCTGTAAATATCGAAATTGAGGCTTATAGAAAAAAAGAAAAACGTCTTGAAATAAAAATTGAAGGGCAAGATGAGGAATTCTTTAAAAATTTGTTAAAACAAAAAATTGGCTCAACAATTAGGTTTAATGAAATCCATAAAGGAGATGTTTTAAAAGGATATTTAATTGGTGTAAAAAAAGTTGGTTTTGGTATTTTTATTGATTGCAGTATTAGATATCCAACGACCGATGTATTAATTAATCTTCACTCCCTAAGGAATCAATTATGTAGAGGTAAAAAAAACTCACTTAGAAAGATAATAGACTCATTTGGTTTCATTGATAATTTTCCAATCCATGTAAAAGTTGAAGAAATTTCCCAAAGTAAGAAAGAGATTCGGGGACTTATTGCTAAAGACACATTAGAAATGATTAACAATTGGTTTCTAGATAAGTTAGAGAGGGTATTTGTTTCTGGCTCTACTAGAGCTCAAGTAAAAAAAGCAATAGCAATAACAGGACATACCCAAGATGTGATCACAATAAAAAAATTAGGGTTCTTAGAAAATATCATTATTCTTAAAGAAGACACAAACGCACCTGGTATTATTGCTCATATCGGAAAAAAATTAAAATTCTCAAAACTAAGTGCAATCAGACCTCTAAAATTTAGGAACTTATTGAACTAGGTTAGATTTATAGTGAGCCCGGAGGGAATTGAACCCTCGATATCCAGGGTGTAAACCTGGCATCATACCTCTAGATCACGGGCTCCATCTGCTTCTTTTCAAAAAATCTTTAATTAATCTAGACTATATAAAACTAAATAATAAAAAACTTTTATTATTATTACTTAAGAATAGTTTTAAGTTATCTTAAGTTTTAAGAAACGAGAATATTTTCGGTTGCAGCCGTCGCGTAGCCTGGTAGCGCGCTGGACTGCTAATCCAGTGGGGAAACCTGCGTGGGTTCAAATCCCACCGGCTGCGCCAAAACTCCAAAACCATTTATATCTTTATCATAACTCATTGCATTCTAAATTAATGCTATACCAAAAATATACACTTACCATCGTGCAAATATCTTTTTACTTCTTGATAAATAATAGATATAATATCATTAATAATTAAAATATTACATAAAATAAAATAAAAAATTGGGAATATTGAAAAAAATTATTCAGAAATTATTTCGAATACCATTTTATCAATGATGGGTTTTTTTGTTGTCCTTTTATCGTAATACCAACCTATAAATGAACCTTTATCATCGTTGGATTTGAGTTTTGGGCAAATTATAATCATGACACCCATAGAAAGATAGTTAAGAATTTGTTTATCGATCATATGAAGTTTCTCATTTCCTGAAGGATGTGAATGCCACTCCCAAGCTATGTCGATTCCTTCATCTTGTTTAAACTTACGCATATTGTAGATTTTCGCTTTTTTGTATCGCATCCAGCTTCTCGGCCGTTTATGTGCTTTTGACCTCATTTTTTCATTTTCAACATGAATTCTATTAACAATTCCGAAATTTCCTCGTCTATCAGCAAAGACCCAACCACGTAATATATAGGGCAATGCATCAGAGACTTTTTGTATGATATCATCATAAATCTTTTCGGGAATTAAATATCTAAAATTATCTGCCATTGTAATCCTCCATTTACACCTTAGATAATGAAAGATAGAATAAATAATTTTTGAGAGAAATCCAGAATTTTGAATATAATTAGCAATAGATTTTTAAATATATGAGAAATTATTAATTAAAAGTAATATAAAATGAATGTGGTGTGATTTTTGGGAAGTTATGATAAAATGAAAAAAGCATATCAAGCTTCTTCTAAAATAATGGAAAAAAGAATGGAAAAAGAGCGTCCAATGGATTTAGAGGTATTAAAGCAAGTTGAAGAATCATCTATAATCATTGTTGCTGGGAGTTATGATAAAATCGAACTTGTATTGGACCTAATAAAAGTTCCTTATATATTAATTCAGCCAAATGATGTTAATCAGATTAATTTACGTCCTGATCAAATTTTAATTATTAACTGTCCTGGAAATATTGATGATAAAGGGCTGCAGAAAATTGAGCAATTTGTTAAAAAGGGAGGATTCTTATTTACTACAGATTGGGCCTTATTGAATGTTTTAGAAAAAATTTTTCCTGAATACGTAAAGTATAATCAAAGACCTACGGGAGATGATTGTGTAAGTGTTGAAGTTGTAGATAAAAGCAATAAATTTCTCGAAGGTTTATTCCAGGCGGATGCTGACCCCATTTGGTGGTTAGAGAGTTTATCTTATCCAATTATGATAATTAATAAAGAAAAAGTTAAAGTACTTATAGCCAGTAGAGAAATGGAAAAAAAATACGGAGAAGCACCTATTGTAATTACTTTTTCTTATGGAGATGGTGGAACAATCCTACATATGACTAGTCATTACTATTTACAGCGAGCTGAATTACGAACATCAAGACACAAATCAAGTGCGGCAAAATATGTAATGGATGAAATGGGATTTACAGAAGAAGAAGCACAAATTGAAGACATAAAGGATATATCTCTTGGAGAAGCAGAATCTGCATATTCTACAACGCAATTTATAAGTAATGTCATAATAGAACAGCAGAAGAATGCAAAAAAGAGAAAAAAAGAGAAAAAGGATAAATAGAAAAAATACAAAATATTCTTTTTTAAGGACTGGTAATCTTAACACTAATTTCCTTATCAGAGATTTGAAAAAAAAGAAAAATTAATTTAAGTTATTATTAATTTTAAGTAAATGCAGATGTAGCCTAGTGGTAAGACGCTGGCCTTGAGAGCCAGTGCGCGCAAGCGCTCGGGGGTTCAAATCCCTCCATCTGCGTTCAATTGGAAATAAATGGGCTATTAGCGCAGTCAGGTAGCGCAGCGGACTCTTAATCCGTCGGTCGGGGGTTCGAACAAGAAGGGCATCTCGCTCTTTTTAGGATATCCCCCATAGCCCTCATAAACCGAATTTAATAATACAATCTTTTAAATAACATTCTTAAAGGTTAATATTATGGATCCGATAAAAAAATTGCGCGAACATTTTACTGAAATTGTACGTTTAAAATATATTGCTTACTTATTAGGATGGGATATGCAAGTATATATGCCTCCAGGTGCAAGTCAGGGTCGAGGTGAACAAATTGCTTTGCTTGAGGGAATTATTCACGAAAAATTGGTTTCTGATAAGACAGCAGAAATAATAAAGAAGGCTGAAGGATTATCCAACCCAAGTTTAATTGATGTTGCGATGCTTAGAGAAGCAAGAAGAGAATATGATAGGGCAGTAAGAGTTCCTAACGAATTAGTGAAGGAAATAGCTAAAACAACCACTATTGGGCATAAAACGTGGGAAAAAGCAAGAGCCAAAAACGATTTTAAAATGTTTAAACCAGTATTAGAAAAATTAGTTTCATTAAAACAGCAAGAATCTGATAAAATTGACATTGGACCAACACGTTATGATACAATGCTTGATGAATTTGAGCCGGGTGCTAAATCTGATTGGATTTTAAAAATTTTTAATGATTTAAAATCACATTTGATAAGAATAATTAAAAAGCTTGATTCATCAAGTGATAAACCTAACCAAGAAATTCTTAAAAAATATTATGATCCAGAAAAACAATGGGATTTTAGCGTTGAAGTACTTAAAAAGTTAAATTATAGTTTTGAGTTTGGTCGTCAAGATAAATCAACTCATCCTTTTACAACATCGTTATCATCGACAGATACAAGAATTACTACTCGTATTTGGGAAAAGTTCCTACCAGCATGTCTTTTTGGAACTATTCATGAATGTGGTCATGCATTGTATGAAATGGGCTTTAAGAAGGAAATACATGACACTATACTCGCCGAAGGGACTTCATCTGGAATTCATGAGTCTCAATCAAGATTATGGGAGAATATAGTGGGACGTAGCCGGGAATTTTGGAAATATTGGTATCCAATTTTAAAAAAATATTTTCCAGAAAACCTTAAGAATTTTCCTGAAGAGGAATTTTATCGCTCGATTAATTCAGTTCAACCCTCATTAATTAGAGTTGAAGCTGATGAGGTAACCTATTCTTTACATATAATTCTTAGGTATGAAATTGAGAAGAAGCTCATCGGTGAAGATATTTTGGCTTCAGAATTACCTCAAATATGGAATCGAAAAATGGAGGAGTTATTAGGTATAAAACCCTCTGACGATGCAAATGGCGTTTTACAAGATGTTCATTGGTCAGGAGGAGGTTTTGGTTACTTTCCTACGTATGCTTTGGGAAATCTCTATGGTGCCCAAATCTATTCAAAAGTGTTAGAAAAACAGCCAAATCTTCCAGAAGAATTTGAAAAAGGACACTTTTCAACGTTGCTTTCTTATTTACGAGAAAATATTCATCAGTATGGTAAAATTTATGAACCACGTGATTTATTAAAGAAAGTAACTGGAGAAGATTTAGACTCTAAATATTTCATTGATTATTTAGAGAAAAAATTTTATCCCATCTATAAAATCTAATTTTTAATTTTTTTTTATCCTTTAATAGTAGTAGTATTTATTTGTAAAATAATTTGCATTTTTTTTATTATTATTTTTGAAATGGTCAAATAGTAATGGATGGAGTTTATATAATTCGTCATTTTTTAACCATTTAACGAATGATTTTAAATATTAATAAGACATATATCTTTTTCATTATAAAAAATCAGTAATTTTGGTGAATTGAAATTCCATCTGCGTATGATGAAAAAATTTGGATTAAAAGCTACGATGAAACAGTCAAACCAAGTTTGGAATATTCCACTGAAAGTCTTGGCAAAACTTTTGATGAGGGAATGGCAAAATTTCCTGATCAGCCTGCATGTTGGTTCATGAAGAGAGAAATTACTTTTAAAGAACTTCGAGAGTTTGTTCATAAATTTGCTACATTTTTGCAACAAAATGGATTAAAGAAAGGTGATGTTGTTGCTATTAATTTACCAAATTGTCCTCAATATCTAATTGCACACTTTGGAACGTTATTAGCTGGTGGAGTGGCATCGGGTTGTTCGTTCCTTTTAAGTGAGGAAGAAATCACATATCAGTTAAATGACAGTAAGGCAAAGGTTATTGTAACTTTAGATGCAATTTATGAAAAAGTACTTGAAAAAGTCCTGGATAAAGTACCAAACCTCGAGATTATAATACATATGAATATTTCAGAATATATGGGGCTTTCAAAATTTGTAGTATTCCTTGGGAAATTATTAAAAAAGATTCCAAAAGGCAAAGTGAAACCTTTTCCAGGAAAGAAAGTTATCCCATTTCAAGATGTAATGAATACACTTATTGATGTGAAGGAAGTCTCGATTGACGTAAATAATGATTTAGCACTTTTACAATATACCGGAGGGACAACTGGATACCCAAAGGGGACAGAACTTACACATGCTAATATAATTTCAAACATGACCCAGATCTCAAATTGGGTACCGGTAGAAGTTGGTAAGGATGTATTTTTATCTGCCTTCCCTTATTTTCATTTGGCGGGATTAGCATTTTGTATGATTTCCGTATGGGTCTCAAATCCCCAAGTATTAATTGCAAATCCAAGAGATACTGATCATTTAATCGAAGAAATGATTGATAAAAAACCTACTATTATTTGCAATGTACCGACATTATATCTCATGATAATGAATAATCCAAAAAGAAAAAAGATTCCTAGATCAGTATTAGACAATGTTAAGATTTATGTATCGGGAGCAGCACCATTTCCAGCAGAAGCTATTATCGACTATGAAAAAAAAATGGAAGCTGGAAATAAAGTCTTAGAAGTATACGGCATGACCGAGACTTCACCCATTCTTACAATGAATCCTTATTTTGGGAAAAAAAAAATTGGCACTGTTGGATTACCAGTGTCTGATACTGATATCCGGCTCATTGATATAGAAACAGGTGAACAAGTTGGGATCGGGGAACCTGGGGAAATAATCTGCAGAGGACCACAAGTAACTAGAGGATATTATGAGAAACCTGAAGCAAATGCACAAACAATTATCGATAATTGGTTTCACACAGGTGATGTTGGAGTAATGGATGAAGAGGGATATCTTAAAATTGTAGATCGTACAAAAGATATGTTAATTGTAAGTGGTTATAAAGTATACAGCGTTCATGTTGAAGATATTTTAGTTAAACATCCTGATATTGAACTCGTTGCTATCATTGGGATTAAGGATCCAGACCGACCTGGGAGTGAAATTGTGAAGGCGGTTGTTAAACTTAAAGAAGGTGTTCAATTAACTGATTCAATAAAAGAAGATATAAAGGAATATGGCAATAAAAATCTTTCGAAATACGAGAATCCGAAAATTTGGGAATTTCGAGACGAACTTCCGCTAACTACAGTAGGTAAAGTGTTAAAAAGGGCGCTTCGAGAAGAAACGAAATAATATCCTAGATTTTTAATAAATATAAAATTATTTATTTATTTTATTTTCTACGACCAGATCTTCTTGCTGCAATTAATCCAACTTTCCTTCCTGGAGGAGCATTACGAGAAATTGTGGTTGGACCTCCAGGTCCCTGTTTTGCACCACCTCCGTGAGGATGTGACACCGCATTCATGGCTACACCTCGAGTAATTGGCCACTTTTTAGCTTTAGGTTTTATATAGTGGTATTTATTTCCAGCTTTCACGAATGGTTTTTCAGTTCTACCACCACCCGCGACGATTCCTATCGTACATAAGCAATTATCATTAAATAAACGCTTTTTTTTTGAAGGGAATTGTATTTCTGTTGAGTTTTTTGAGTGTCCTATAATATTTCCTGTAGTTCCTGAAGATCTAATGAATTTTCCTCCATCAAAAGGTGTTGATTCTATGTTAAATACATAAGTTCCAAGAGGGGCGTCCTTAATTGGAATTACATTACCAACTTCAATTTTTCCTCCAGCTCCATGAGTAAATTCGTCACCTACAAAAATACCTTCTGGAGGAAGGAACAAATGAACTTCTCCATCATTATATCTCACTCTAGCAACCGGAGCTCCTCTTCCAGGAGAATGAAGTAATTCGATAATTTTGAATTTCTTTACATCATTTCTGTCTATAATATTACGATAATGGACCGATCCAATATGTTTATGGCTAGGGCTTCGAAAATTTAAGCCTCCACGTCCTTTACGCTGAACTAAAATTCGTTTTCCCATCTAATTACACAACGTTCGTTTATTTTTAATAACTGCTTAAAAATATAAAAAAGTAAAATATTACAAAATTTTTATGTTTTATGTTTATTTTTTTATAATTCATCAGCATTATAATTAAAAGCGATTGGGATCTCTCTTTCTAAAAATTCTCCTGCAATATTTTTTAACAATAAATTTTTTATTTCATCGGGATTTTGAGTTTGCCCTAATACCCATCCGAGTTTTACGTAAGCAACTTCAGGTAACAAGTTTTTACCAGGAATAACTCCTAATTGAGTTAAATTTCTTCCTGTAGAATAAACATCCATTCCTACAAAACCATTAAGACATTGAGAGACCATTAAAATTATTATTCCTTCTTCAATTGCTCTCTTAATTGAATCAAATATATATGTTGAGGTATGGCCTAAACCAGTTCCAGCAAGAACTATTCCTCTATATTTTTTATCTATATAAAAATTAATAATATCATTTGTCATTCCCGGATAGGAATAAATTAATCCAATTTTTTCTTCAAATTTTGAAATTGTTTTGGTTTCAGATTTTGTTCTTTTTTGATAATCGGTTTGAAACATGGTTATTTTTCCATTTTCCACCTTTCCTAAAGGAATATTTCCAATCGTTCTGAATGTGTGTCTATAGGAGGTGTGCATTTTTCTTACACGTGTACCTCTATGAATGAGTCCGTATTTATGAGATGAGGAACCCAACATACATACAACTACTTCTGCTAAGTCAGATTTAGCTGCGACAGTTGCAGCATTAATTAAATTTAATGCAGAATCTGAAGATGGACGATCACTACTTCTTTGACTCCCAACTAATACGACTGGTATGGATAAATCTTTAAGCATAAAAGATAAAGCCGCAGACGTGAAGCTCATAGTATCTGTTCCATGTCCAATAATAATTCCATCGATACCGGCATTTGCTTCCTTTTTTACCTTTTCCGCCAACATTTGCCAATAACTTGGTTTCATATCTTCCGAAAGAATTTCAAAGACAATTTCAGTGTCTAAATTGCAGATATCTGCTAGTTCTGGAACTGCACTGAATAATTCTCCTGGTGTGAAGGCAGGAATAACAGCACCAGTTGTATAATCAAGTCTAGCTGCAACAGTTCCACCAGTACCAAAAAGCTTGATATTTGGTAATTTTTTATTTATAGGAAATGTTTTTTCAGGTATTTTATATTTTCCTTCACGATTACCAAGAATTTTGATTTCTATATCTTTTGATATTTTAACTCCAATATTATAACCATTTTCTAATTTAATTTCGATCAATCCCGGTTCTGAATACTTGGATCGGGGGAGTAAAATACCTTTATATCTGGTAGTTTCTGTTTTTATTTCAATAATTGACCAGATTTTTGCACCAAATTTTTCTAAAATATCTATTGCGTCTTTAGAATATCCAGGATATTTTTCATTATTTTGATTTTTACTCATTTTTTTAACTCCTCTAATTTATTTATAATTGCTTCTTTTAATTTTTCAGCAACAATTTTGCCATCAATCTTTCCTCTTACCTCTTTCATCACTTCTCCCATTAAAGGGCCAAAAGCTCTCATTTCACTTTTTCTAATTAGTTCTACTTCTTTATTGATGATTTTTTGAATTGATTTGATCAAATCATCGTCTGAAAGCTTGATTATTTTTAATTGTTCTTTTGCTTCTTTTAAACTTATATTCGGAGAGTTGGAAAGTTTAATTAGAATATCTTCAATAGCTTCTTTACTAATCTCATTATTTTTTAATGAAGTGAATAGATCAATAAAATGCTTATCAGTAAGATTGTTCACCTTTGTTCCATCCCTTTTTAAGGCTTTTATCGTCTCTAATAATGTAGTAATTATAAGAGTAGGATTTTCTTTATAGATTTTAATCAAGTCTTCAAATAATTTTAATTTTCCTTCAAAAATAAGGTCCTTTATGGATCGTTCTTTAATTTTAAACTCTTCAGAATATCTCTTCATCAAATCCCACGGATATTCTGGCAGAACTTGTTGAATCTTTTTAATTCTATCCTTAGTTATAGTAATTGCTTTAGAATCCGTATCTGGGTATAGGCGAGCACCTCCATGTAATTCTCTAAGAAATTCAGTATTTCCATCTTCCAAGGCTCTTCGTGTTTCGCTAGGAACTCCTTTAAATGCTAATTTAATTCTTTTAATTATTACATCCATTGCTTTTTTAACGTTTTTCTCTTTTCCTAAAACTAATACAAAACAATCAGAATCTTTTGTGTTTAATTTGTTTTTAATAATATCTATTTCTTTATCTGAAAACCCATATTCCCTTAAACTCTCATCAGAATGAATGAGACCTTTAAGTCCGGAGATTATTTTAACTTTATTTGCAATCTCAGTTCCAAATCTTCTATTTGGTTGGAGTTCAATACCAAATATCCCACCAAATCCAGGTAAATTTATTCCAAATAATTTTTTACCTGATTTTATACCATTATTTACAAAACCACACTTAGTACTCTTTAATTCTTTAGAGAGATCAACAATATCTTCTTTGATATCTTCTTTTTTTGCTTCTTTTTTGTTTAATTTATCCGCAATTTCGATTAATGTCAATTGTCGAGATATTTCATTATTAATTAAAGGTTTAAACCAATCTAATTTTTGGACTCCTTTAATTTCAATACGGGTCCCTCTTTCAATACTAATATTTAAATCCTGTCTTATGGAGCCTAAGATAGTTTTTACCTTCCCCGTTCCCCAAAGAAGTAATCCAATACGTTCTGCACAGTCTCGAGCTTCTTGTGGAGTAAAAATATCAGGTTTGGTAGTAATTTCAACAAGAGGAATACCTAATCGATCTAATCGAAAATATTGAATTTTATTTTCTGTTTTGATCTTCCTTGCAGCATCTTCTTCTAAACAAATAAAGTCTAATCCTATTGTTTTTCCACTTCCTAAAATTATTTCTCCATCGGTTGCAACTACTGTAGTTCTTTGAAAACCACATGGGACACTTCCATCAAGATAATTTTTGCGTGAGATATGTAATTCATTGATTATAGTCATTTTTAAAAGAGAGGCAATCATTAGGGCAATATTAATAGCTTCTGGATTACATTCAAATGGAGGGGTTTCATCTAGCTCATAAGTACAAATCAAATCATTGTAGCCTTCATATATAATTGTCATTCCCTTTGAATATTCTGTAAGCATAGCTTCATCATATTCACCCATCTCTCCTAGAACTGGTCTCATATATCTAAGAATCGTAAAATCAAGAGGCCTGCTACCTTGTAATTCACTGGGACATCTACAAAATAATTTAGTTTTTGAATCTAACTGCTGGTGAACCTCTATTCCGCATTTTAACCCAAGTTCTTTATAATTATATCCTGTCATCTTCAATCTTTTAACAGTTATTTTGGAGGTTTATAACTTTTTTAAATTCTATTTATTCATTAAATTTTAACTTTTTATTTTATTATAACTTAATTGAAACATATGGTCCGTCTTTATCATATCCTAATTTTTTGAACCATCGCTTTACTCCAAGACCGCTTATTACCGCTAATTTTTTTGCATCAAACTCCTCTCTTGATATTTTTTCAGCATGTTCTATAAGTTCTTTTCCAAACCCGCGGTGCTGTATTTGAGATTCCTTATTTGGTTTGGAGCCTTTTGGAACTAATTCTCCTACAACTTTTATTTCTCTTACTATCATAGTATTTCCATCATTTAATTCAGGTCTATGAGCGAACTCAGAGGGTTTTCTTAAGCGTAAATATCCAATTAAATAATTTTCATTTTTATTTTCATAAGATAAAAATACTTCAAAACCCATTGATGCTTCATAATCCAATCTATATAGTTTGATATCTTCAAAAGAATTTGTATCAATCACATCATCTCTGTTTGATATACCATATTCACGGCATCGAATGCAATTACAACTGCTATTTAATTGACTTAATCTTTCTTGAACAAGTTGTCTCAAATTACTCTTTTTACAACCCGCCTCTATTAACTGAGCAGGTATATCTCGCATTATTCTTTGTATCCTAACATATGGTGGAAGGTTTCTTTTTACATTTGCAATTAAATCAATAAGTTTATCCAAATCATATGGTTTATATTTTCCTTCCCTCCACCAATTATATAATTCGGTTCCTTTTACAACTAAACAAGGATAAATTTTTAGTAGATCAGGTTTATAATCTGGGTCAGAAAAAAGGACTTCAAACAATTCCAAGTCTTTAGAATAATTTGAACCAGGTAAATTTGGCATTATATGAGTATTTACTTTTAAACCTGCATCTTTTGCCCATCTAATTGCTTCAATACTCTCTTTAGTGGTATGCCCTCGATTTACTAATTTAAAAATATTGTTGAAAACAGTCTGAACTCCGATTTCTACTCTAGTGGCACTATAATCCAACATATAATCAATATATTTTTGAGTACAATAATCAGGACGAGTCTCAATAGTCAGTCCAACTAATGTTCGAGATGATTTTTCAGCCATTTGCTTCGCTTTATTAAGAGAAAAAACTTTTTTTTCAATAACTCCTTCTAATGCTCCTTGAATAAACGACTTTTGGTACTCAATATCCGTGGATAAGAATGTTCCTCCCATTATAATTAGCTCTATCTTATCTACAACATGGCCAATTGCTTCTAAATCTTCTATACGACTTTTGACTTGTAAGTAAGGATCGTAATTGTTGTGAATGGACCTCATTGCAGCAGGTTCCAATCCCGTGTATGATTGTGCTACTGGTTTATCAGGTTGTGAATCAGGACCGGGACAATATATACAAGTCCCTGGGCAAGGAAGGGGTTTAGTCATTATTGCAATAATTGTGACTCCAGAAATTGTTCGTGTTATTCTTCTCTTTAATAGATTAGTTAAAAATTCATATTCTGAATCTTTTGCGTATTTTAGAATAGTTGCATTCTTTATAACCTTAAAGTATCTATATCTTTTGCCAATTTTACCTTTAAGTTGTGTTATTTTTGTTTTATTGAAATTTGGATGTTTAAATAAAAAATCAATTATTTCTCGAGCAACTTTTTTTTCAGTTTCAGATGAAGCATCCAAATTTTGTGATTGCATTAAAAATTGACTCTAACTTCTATATCGTATTTTTTTTGCCGCTAAAATCTCTATTATATTTACCAAAATCAGTACAAGTTCTTAAAATTTTTGAATCAAAAACAGGACCTTCTCGACAAACTCTAATACCTGAGGGATCTAATACACATAATCCACACATACCAAATCCACACCGCATCATTCTTTCAAGACTTCCTTGAAAAGCAATATTAAGTTTTTCGCAAATATAAAATAATTCATACATCATTTGTTCTGGTCCGCAACTAAATACTTGATTTATTTTATTTCCTTTTTCTATTTCCTTTTTTATAATTGAATTAAAAAGATCTGTTGCAAATCCTTTATATCCATAACTCCCATCATCCGTTGATATATAGAAGGTTTCATTTTCTATCAAATAGTTTTCTAAATACTTTTTAAAGATAATTTCTTCCTTACTTTTTACACCTTCTATTACAATTATCTTTAATTTTAGTTTTATTAATTCAGAAATTAGTGGTATTAATGGAGCCATTCCAATACCTCCACCAACAATAATGGACAAATTATTATTATTATTAAATTTTGCTGGAAAACTGAACCCCGTTCCAAATGGTCCTCGTATTCCTAAGAAATCGCTCTTTTTTAAATTGAAGAGCATTTCGGTACATTCTCCTACTTTTTTAACGGTTATACTCCAATCTTTATTATTGTTAAATCCAGATAGGGACATTGGAATTTCATCTATTCCAGGTATCCACACCATTAAAAATTCACCAGGAGTGGGATCTTGATATTGAATCGAGTAATTATTGAGGATTGAATTGATATTAAAAGTAAAAGTTTTAACATCCTTTGACTCTTGGACAATCTCCGATATTTGAACCATTCGCGGTTTTTTAATCATTAAAAATCTGGAGCCTCCTGAGTTTCAAATCCATGTACATTTCCAACTATATCTGAGAATGATTTATAATTATGAACTTCTAAATATTTTTTAGCGCTATTGATAATGTTCGTTATTGCATTGTAATCTTGATATAAAGCGGAGCCAATTTGAACAGCAGAAGCACCAGCCAAGAAAAATTCAATTGCATCTTCCCCTGTAAATACTCCACCACACCCAAATATAGGAATTTTTACAATTTTATAAAGGTCAAATACTTTTTTTACTGCAATTGGATGGATTGCTTTTCCAGAAAGACCTCCACTTCCATGTGCTAAAATTGGTCTCTGGGTTTCAATATCAATTATCATTGCATTTACTGTATTAATGGCTGTAATGGCGTCTGCTCCCCCTTTCTCAGCACTTAGTGCAATCTCACCTATATCTGTAACATTTGGAGATAATTTTACAATTAAGGGTATTTTTAACTCTTTTTTAACAGCTGCAACATAATCGTATGTTAATTGTTTATTTTGACAAATAATCGATATTTCAGCATGAGGGCAAGAAATATTTAATTCTATAGCATCTGCACCTGCATCTTGAGCCTTTAATGCTACTTGGATATAATTTTCTATTGAATCCCCAAAAACTGAAACAATTGTTGTTATATTATTACGTTTTAATTCTTTAATCTCTGAAATAAAATTATCTATACCTGGATTTGCAAGACCAACGCTATTAATGAAAGTTCCAGGCATTATTTCTATAATTGAAGGATTTTTATATCCCTTTCTTAGAATTGGTCCAATTGATTTTGTGACTACTGCTCCTGCTCCCCCTTCAAATATCCGTTTCATACTAGAATAAGAAACACCAAGAATACCAGAAGCCAATATGAATGGTTTCTCGGCAATTTTTTTAAAAAATTCACTCATTTTTATTTTTAAAATTTTTCAAGGGTTGATATGTTTATTTTTAATAGGGAACTCATTATTAATAATAAGTATTTTTATATTATTTAAAGTTAGTATGAATGAAGGGGACTAAATTATTAAGTGTTATATTGCAGATACTGTGGTTGGGATTTTTGTAATTGATGAATTAGAGAGTCCAATTAATTTTCAAGATTTTAATGGAGAAATTAATAAAATAATTAAATTCTATGGACTAATAGGAGAAAATAATCTACCTCAAGAATTTACAAAATTATTAGAAGAGTTATCAGAAAATGGGTATAATGAATTTATTGTTGATAATTCAAATTTAAGTAATTTAATTAATCAGAATTCTAATTTTAATGCAAAACATGAGGTTCCGTGTCCTCTTATTCAATCGTTTAAATTAAATTTGATAAATAGTGTTAATAAATATGGAGTTCAAATAACGGAGGACCAAATTAGAGAACGATCGAAAAAATTAGGGGAAAGTCTTGCAAAAAAATCAATAAGTCGGGCTTCAGGAAAAGATGATATATTAATTATTCAAATGAGTAATACTCTTGATTTATTAAAGAAAACTATAAATTTGTTTAGCACACGTATTAGAGAATGGTACGGATTACATTTCCCAGAATTAACTGATAAAATTATTGAGGATCATGTAGTATTTAGTAAATTAATTTCAATTATTGGAAGTCGAGAGAATTTTACTAAGGAGAACCTTCAAGATAAATTTTCTTTTAAAGATTATACTTTAAACGAGATCATCACTCAATCTCAAAATTCAATGGGTGCGGAGATTGACCTTGATAATATTCAGAAATATGCCGATTTAATTCTATCTATTGAGTCATATCGAACGCGATTAGAAAATGGTTTAGATGAAATAATGAATGGAGCAACCCCTAATTTGACAACGCTTGTAGGAGCATTAATCGGAGCTAAATTAGTGGCTTCTGTCGGGAGCATTAAAAAGTTAGCTATGCTACCAGCCTCAACTATCCAGTTATTGGGAGCAGAAAGGGCATTATTTAGATCCTTAAAATCAAATGCAAAATCTCCAAAGCATGGTATTATATTTCAATGGCATGGAATTCGCTCTGCAAAACCTTGGCATAGGGGCAAAATTTCTCGATTATTATCTGGAAAAATATCATTAGCTGCAAAATTAGATTATTTTTCCGATAAACTATTAGGAGATCAATTATTAAATGAAGTTAATCAAAAGATTGAAGAGATCAAACGAAAATATCCAAACCCACCAAAAAAGAGCCAAGAAAAGTCTCAGAATTTATCAAAAAAGAAAAGAAGTAAAAAGAGAAGATAATTTCTTCAATCTCTAGAGAGATGAATTTTATTTGATTCTGCCGAATATTAGACCTCATCCTAAATTTGTAAATGTATTTATATCAGGCTCTTCACAAAAATTAAAATTATACACGAAAAATTTGGATAAAGGTAAATCAATTTATGGAGAAAAACTGATTTTTAAAATGGATGAAGAATTTCGATTATGGGATCCATATCGAAGTAAATTAGCAGCTTTAATTTTAAAAGGGGCTCAAAAGATATATTTAGAAAGAAAAACAACCTGCTTATATTTGGGAGCATCTACTGGAACTACAATTTCTCACATTTCTGATATAGTTTCTAATGGATTAATATTCGGTGTTGAAATTTCTGAAAGAAGCTTACGCCAATTAATTCAAAATACTACATCTCGAAAAAATATAATACCTATTCTTGGAAATGCATTAAATCCACAGGAATATTCAATGTTAATTTATAAGCCGGTGGATTTAATTTATCAAGATGTTTCCCACCCTGAACAGGCAAATATTGCAATAAGAAATGCTAACTTATATTTAAAAGAAGGCGGAAAGATAATATTATTTATTAAATCGCAATCAATCAAAAGCACCGAAAAGCCAAAAGAGATTTTTAAAAATGAATTAAACACTCTAAAAAATGCAGATTTAAAGGTTTTAGAAAAAATTAGCATAGATTCTTATGCTGGCGGTCATCTTGGGGTTGTTCTGGAAAAATAAATACCTTTTCTAGAGAAACTCACTAATTTTTTTATTATATAATTCTTCTTCTAAAAGTCTTTTTGTGGTATCCCAGCTTTTTCTAATAAAGGGAGGAATAGATTTCTTTTCTTTAATCCACTTTCTAACAAATTCAATAGTTTTTACGTCACTTGAATAACCAGATCCAAGATCACCATATTTGATTTTTAATTCCGAGATTTTTTTATCTCTAATTGTTTTAGCTACAATCGAAGCTGCAGAGACTATTGGAAAAAGATCGTCAGCTTTATGCTTAGAAACAATTTTAAGCCCTTTATAATTTACTCTTTTCTTACAAGAAGTTTTAAATCGTTCTTCATTTACATCTACTGCATCAAGAAATGCCTCATCTGGCTTTAGAGAATTGATAATTTCAACAAATTTTTCCAACTCCAATTCATTCAGAGTTATGTTTTTATTGAGTCTATCATCAATCTCTTTTACCGAAACATCAATAACTTTATATTTTACACAGTTTTCTACAATTAACTTGCATAATTCTGTCCTTCTTCTTGGAGATAATTTTTTAGAATCTTTTACACCAATCTCTTCTAAATATTTTTGTTTGTTTTCATCAAAAAGGACACCACAAATAATCATTGAGCCAATTAAACAACCTCTACCAGCCTCATCTATTCCTAAAATTAATTTAATCATTTTATAATTTTAATTCCTTTACAAACTCTTTGAATTCTTCTTCGTCATCTATTTTTTCAAGATCTTTTATTTGAATAACTGGCATCTTATTAACTGGTAAATTTGACGGTTTGTAATATTCAACAATATGAAGATACTTTTTCTGTAAAATCTGAGACATTTTTGTTAAATCCTTTATTTTTGGCTTATTAATTTTCTGAGTTTTTTGATTAATTGAAAAACAAACAGGATAAAAATCATCAATTTTTTCAAATGATTTTAAATTTTTAGATGTGATAAAAAGATCGTATGGAATAATATTTTCTTTAGCCCAGAAAGTAAAAAAACCAATATCTTTTAGAATATCCTCTAAGTGCTCTTGGAATTCAGTCCTATCTATATTAATATCAAGAAATTCTTTAATATTAACATGATATTTCCAATTAAATATATTTATTTTCCTTATAACCGTATCATCAAAAAATTTTTTAATTTTATTTGCGGTTTCAATTGAAGTTCTCATTACTCCTCTTTCATAGGAGCATAATGACCTTTTAGTGATTCCAATCAGATCAGAAAAGTTCTTTCGAGAAACTTCCTTTCCCTCTCGCATAAGTCTTAATCGATTTCCATCTAAGAAAATTGTTCCTCCGCCTCTTTTTGCAAGGATGTAGGGGAAAACTTTTTCTTGTATTATTAACTTGAATGTTTCAAAATTAATGATTGGTAAATTTTTTCTTATATAAATAGAATTATTCTCTAGTTTTGATCTTCGATTTTTTTCTCCGATAATAATAGGAATTGCTTGTACAATTTTAGAAAAAAACTTTAATTCATCCAGTAAATCCTCGCTAATATTATCAATATTAGAAATAATTTTTATAACTATTAGAGAAGCATCATTTTTCGCAAGAATGTCAAAACAAAACTTTTCTTTGAGTGATTTTAGTAAATAAATTGTGAAACCATTATTTTCTAATATTAATTTTAATTGAGTTATTACATTTGAATAAAAATTTGGAACATTCATTTAAATAAGAGTTACCTGCTTTTTTTATTTGTATATTTAATATAAAGGACTTATTTAATTTTATTTTATATAAAGTATTTCAAACACTATATATAATATTTAAAAATTTTTAATATCTCCTTACCTTCATCAGTAAGAAATATTTTTTTATTTCGTTTATCATCAGAAATTTTTATGAATTTCCATACCCTTTCCAATGGATTTAAATATCTTTGATTAAGAGCCATATATTCACTTGATTTATTTTTTGTCAAATCAGGGTTTTCTGTGACTAATTGCAACAATCTTTCATCTTTTAAAACATTCAATAAATATTTTTTATATACAAATTTTTTACCTCCAGCCATCATTTTTTCCATTACTTTTAATACCTTAATTAATTCTTTTCGAGGTTTTTGTATGGGAAAGCCTTTTATCGGTAGAAATTTCATCTCGCCAGAATGCTTAGATCCTCCACCAAAACTTATTTCTTGAGAAAATAAATAGTAAGTTTCTAAATCCCATATCCTTGCTGCTTCTATTGAAGCAATTGCAGTTAATTTAGAACCGGCAGAAATATTAATATAAATTTTACAGTTAGGATTTTGCTCCTTCTCATCATTTATAACTTTTGATATTTCTTGAATTATTTGGAAATAATCAGTATAATCAATTAGGTTTGTTATTATTTCTAATGTTGGGACTTCCTTTTTTAAAACTTCAATATTTTTTCCATAAAAGGATTCATACAGATAAGCAGCGTTCAATTTTGTTGGATCAGCCTTAAAGTAGTATAGCTTATTAGGTTTTGAAGTTATTATTGGGAAAGTTATTCTTTCTTCCTCATCAGCATTAAATACAATATGAATTTGTGTTTCGAATATAGCTTTCACCAAGACAATTTTATTATTTATTCAAAATTAATCCATATAATTTATTAAGTTTAGTAAATTTAATAGTAATCCATTTTTTTCTAAATCTAATACATTTTAATCTATTAAAAAAAGGGAGTTTATAATTACAGAAAAGAATTTATTTTATGGATTAAATTGCTTTATATATAAAAAATTACTATTAGAAATGGTTTAACATATGTTAAAAATAGACTTAAGTAAACAAAATCCTATTGAGAAATCGGAGTTTCCAGAACTCGTAGAGAGAAAAGGAGTAGGACATCCTGATACAGTTTGTGATGCAGCTGCAGAAGCTTCATCAAGAGCATTATGTAAATATTATTTAGATAATTTTGATCGCTATTATCATCACAATGTGGATAAAGCAGCATTGGTTGGAGGAATTAGTAAACCCACTTTTGGAGGAGGTCTTATAATAGAACCTCAATATTTCTTACTTGTAGGGAGAGCTATAAATCAGATTTTGAATGGAAGTGAATTGATATACATTCCCGTGGGACCAATTTGTTTAGCAGCTACTAAACAAGTTGTCCAAGATGTATTTAGAAATTTAGATTTAGTTAAGGATATTCATTTTGATCATGCTGTTCGACCGGGTTCTGTAGATTTGACTGGGCTTTTTGATGAAAGTGATTCTATGAACAGCATACCGATGGCTAATGACACTAGTTTTGGTGTAGGATATGCACCTTTGAGTGATTGTGAAAGAATAACACTTGAAACGGAAAGATTAATTAATTCTGACGCGTTTAAAAACAAATGCAAAGCATCTGGAGAAGATATAAAAGTTATGAGTCATCGAATTGAAAATAAAATTGGTATTACTTTAGCTTGTGCTATGGTTTCTAAATATATAACCGATGCAAATGAATACATTAACTATTGTGAACAAATTAAGGATGCAGTTTTGGATTTAGCAGCTAAAGTTATTCCAGAGAAAGAAGTAACTTGTCAAGTAAATGTAGCTGATATTATTGAAAAGAATATAATGTATTTAACCATTACAGGAACTAGTGCAGAATCAGGGGATGATGGTGAAGTAGGACGGGGAAACCGCTGTAATGGCTTAATAACTCCATGTAGAACAATGTCATTAGAGGCTGTAGCAGGAAAGAATCCCATTAATCATGTTGGTAAGATTTATAATGTTCTTGCAAATCACGTTGCGAGAGACATTGTCGAAATTGGTCAAGGGGATGTTATTGAGGCACATGTAAAGTTATTAAGCCAAATTGGAAGACCAATTAATGATCCTTGGGTAAACAGTGTTTCTATCATACCTGCAGCAAATGTAGCTTTTTCTCGTATAGAAAATATAGTAAAAGAAGTTGTAGATAAGAGATTTTCTAAAGAAGCCTTTTTTGAATTACGAGAAAGTTTTGTAGCAGGAAAGGAACAAATTTTCTAATTTAAATATATTAGAGCATTAAGAATTTTTTTTATTTTTTTATATTGTTTTTTATAAATTGAATGATACTTTAAAATTAAAATTCACATACAGATTTTTATCAATTATTCTTGTCAAGTTAATAAAGGTAAATATGAATAAATAAAAGAAATAATATCAGTAAAGGCTAAAAAGAATATTAATAAAGTTTAAAAAAATTAATGCATAATTGAGTGATTTTTTGAGAATAGGCGGAATTATTGATGTATCCACCAAAGATTGGCCCAAAAGGGTAGTTTCTGTAATTTTTACTATAGGATGTAATTATAAATGCAAATTTTGCCATAACAAACCGTTATTAGACCCTAAAGCTGGAGAGGATTGGACTATTAATTCAATAAAAAATAGAATTGAAAAAAATTTTTTAATTGATGGAATCTCCATAACAGGAGGAGAGCCAACCTTACAAAAAGAGATAATTTACTTTTGTAAAGCATTAAAAAAAATAAAGAAATTGGTTAGTGTAGATACAAATGGATCACATCCAGAAATAATTGAAGGATTATTGCCTTACGTTGCTCGAATTGCATTAGATTTAAAAGCTCCACTAGAATTAAATGGTAATAGGTTAAAGCAAATAATTAATACTAATTTAAATCCTCAAAAAATAAAAGATACAATAAAAATTGTTCAAAGTTCAAAAAACATTCAATTTGAAATAAGAACAACATATGTAAAGAAATTACATACTCCAGATGATTTAAAAAGTATTATAAATTATTTAAAAAAAATTAATTTTAATGGGGATTATGTCATTCAACAATATCAATATTCAGATGGTGTTGGAGAAAACTATAAGGAGTTATTTGAAGAACCTTCATTTGAAGAAATTAAAGATATTTTAAATGATTATGAAAATTTATCATATAAAATATATGTAAGAGCCAGAGAAATTGGATATACACAAATAATTTAAAAAAATTTGGGTGTTTAAAATTAGCTTGGATAAGTGGTTGAAAGATTCATCTAAAAAAAAGCAATCAAAAATTAAAGAAAAAAAAATGGATTCAGTAGATGAAGAGCCTAAATCCAATGAAAAACAAATATTGATTAAAAAAAGTCCTTTAGGAAAGCTTCAAAAATTCAAATTAAAATGTCAGAATAAAAAATGCGGTTATCAAAAAACAATTGTTAAACTAAAATTAACTAAAAAGGACGAAATATGCCCTAAATGTTCCAAAACTATGAAAATAGAGAAATTATGATTTTCTTAAAAATTGACAATATTAATCTTCCTTTTTCTTCTTAGTCAGATTCGCCAAAAGATCCCAACCTGCCTTACTTTTATCTTCTAAATCAAGTTCCTTTAATTTTTCTCGCTCTTTATCAACTTCTTCTTTGCTTGTACCTTCTTCCTCATTCTTACTCATATTAGACACACTGATTTTTTTGTATTCTTATGAAAGTATTTGATCTTTTAAATTAATAAAGCTTTTTAATAATTTGAATTTGTTTAAATAGTTAAAAGAGACATATCTAATTAACACATTGAATTCCTAAGTTTTAGTAAAAAATTTTAGTTCAGATTCTATCTTATTTGAATTTTTTTAAAAAATCAAAAATTACTAAATTATCTAACTGATATTAAATTTTAAGATTAAATCCAAAGAATTTGTAACATGACTGAAAGTGTTTACGATTGGGATATCTTTTATAGAAAAGAACAATTTTTTAAACCTACACCCGGGTTTCAATCAAAAAAATCAATTAAATATAATAAAAAGTTAGGATTATCTCAAAATAATATAGATAAGGCTATTTCTTTTTGGAAAAAACAAAATCTAGAGAAATAATACCTCGGATTTTTAGATATATTTCTAATTTTAAAATTTTCACAACTAAAAACATAAAATTTTTTATGTTAAAGGACTAAATATTCTAAATAAAAATTAATACTTTTATTTATTTTAGAATTATATAATTTTATCCTTGAATAATTTAATAGTATTTAAGAACATGATTAAATATGCCCAGTTGTGAATTTTGTGGTGATGAATTTCCAGAAGTTTTTGAATGTGAAAAATGCCATAATAGGTATTGTTCCTATCATTTAGAACCTCGAATGCATGACTGTTCTTCAATAATTGGGGTTCACACGACCTCAGTGGCACCCCCAGTTTCATATAGTACGCCTCAACAACCATCTCAACCTCAACCTGTTTATAGTTCCACTATCACTGATTCAAGCATTCATGATAGGGGCAGAACAGACGGAAGTTTTGTCTGGTATCATCAAGAGAGTCAAATACCAGAAAATGCTTTTGATCCAGATTCCGGTATAACATTTTCGGGAATTTTATGGCAAAAAAAGTCAGAACTTACTCATTTTGTTATCGGAGCGGCATTAATTTATGTAATTGGTTTTATTAGCTTTTTCCGTCTCGAACTAGTTGAATCGGGTTTACTCTGGACTATATTTATTTTAGCATTTTTTTATACTACAGCCTTTCTATTTCATGAATTAGGTCATCGGCAAGTTGCAAAACATTATAAAATGCAAACAAAGTTTAGATTATTAACATTTGGAATGGTATTAACATCATTTGGTTTAATCACGGGTATTTTTACATTAATGGGAGGGATAAATTTTCCCAGTTTAGCTTTACCCGGCGCTGTAGTTGTATTGGGATTAGAAGAAATAAGTGACAGAACAGGAAAATGTAAAATGGCTGGTCCGCTTGTTAACTTGATCTATGGCTTAATTTTATTTATATCATCATTATTTATTCCAATATATCCTTTAAATATGCTTGTTGCCTTAGCTGCATTTTTCAATGCACAATTGGGGCTTTTTAATTTAATTCCAATAGGTATTTTAGATGGGGCTAATATATTTAAGTGGAAAAAAGAAGTCTGGATATTTTTAGTTGTTGCTCTCGGGATACTAGCAATTGTTGTGTTTAGTATAGTTTATACCCCAGAACTTCATCTTGCATATTTTGGTAGTTAATAGTATAATTTATTAATGAGTACTTTGAATGGTGAAAAAAATTGGTAAAATGCTCATATTGCGACGAGAATATTTCTTTCCTTCCATTTAAATGTAGATATTGCGGAAATTACTTTTGCAAAAAACATCGCTTGCCCGAGAATCATGAATGTACATTTGAGCTAAAACATGCACCTAAATTTAGTGAAATTCCAATAACTTCCAGAGAAATTTCATTAAAAAAAGAGGTTTCTCCAGAAACACTATATAAGGAAGGTGAATATTTAAGTGAGAAGGAGATAAGAAAGATTTTCAAAAAAAGAGAAAAAGAACACAAGAAAAGAATGAAAACAACACCTATTTCCTTTTTGAGATCAAACCAAATGAATGGAACTAATTTTATCGTAATAACACTTGTTATAATGTCCATTATTGCAATTTTTTTACCACAATATTTAAATTTAAGTGGATATGGTGTTTTAAATTATTATTTTCATACATTTTTTACGGCTCTCTTTATTGTTTATGCTGAGGGATTTTTTGGGATATTTTTTTTATTTATTATGATTATTTTTCTATATAATATGGCTAAAACTATTGAACAAATGTACGGAACCAAATTATTATTGGGATTATATATTTTTTCTGGACTTTTAGCTGGTTTGATTTTTCTTTTATTTAGATTCCTATTAGTGCCCCTTTATCCTTTAAATGAAATTGATTCCATTTATTATTCTATCGGATTAGGATGGAGCGCAATTTTAGGTATAATATCTTTTCTTGTATTTCCCAATTTGAACAGGCAATTTACTTTATTAGTTTTCTTTATTCCAGTAAGAATGTCAGGAAAAATACTATTAATATTCTTAGTCTTAATAAGATTAATTCCTGGTTTAATATTTGGATTTTTATATGGTCCAATATACATAGTTATCTATTGCAGTGAGTTGGGGGGGATTTTAGCATCATATTTGATATACTATTCTAAATTTCGTTCTCGACAATTCGATTAAATTTTTAGAAATTCACTGTATTTGGAGGAATTTTGGGAGACTACCTTCCCTTTCGATATAAGATAAAGTAGAAAAGAATAAATTGTAATAAAACTTAGAATAAATTGTTATGATGCTAAGAAATTATAATCAAGAACTTGGTAATCTATTGGATGCACTTGTAAAAATTCATATATCTGATGATAAATTTTTTGTGGGAACTCTTAAAGGTGTTTCCGATTCTGGTGATATTATAATTGAGAATGCTAAAAACGAGAAAGGAGCAGTAATTCCTAAGGTTATTATGCATTCAGGTGTATGGAGAATGATTACAGTGGAAGAAGAGCCGTTTCCTATGGAAGCATTGGCAGATCGAATCGCTAAAATATTTCCTAAAGGACATGTTAATTATCAAAGTGAATTATCTATAATAAGTATTTTAAATGGAAAAATAAAGGTTAAGGAAAAAGATGGAAAAATCGAAGTGATTGGGGAAGGACCCTCAGCAGAAAGAATACAGAAAATTTCTGAACAATTTGTCCTTGATCTTAAGGAAGGTAAGAGTATTTAATTTGTCTTTTCAAAAATTTCTAAAATTTTTTTTAAATTAATTTCAGAAATTATGTTTTTTAAAACACCTTTACCTATAGGAGTAATTTTAATTAGATGATGATCTCTACTCTTTATTTGAGTTAAATAATTATTTTTTATTAAAAATGCGTAGAAATGAGTTTTATTTATAAATCCAATCTGTAAAAAGAGACCTAACATTCAAGTCACTTTAATCTAATTACATAATCTAAATGGTGTTTTGTATAGTACATTTAGAAAAATTAACTTAAACTCAATTTATAAAGTCTCTAAAGAAAGTTATATTTCTGATATTGTTAGATCTTCATCTGTAACCTTAGTTAACAAAATGAACCAATTATTATTTACTGCAATTGTTCTAAGGTAATTTATAAAACTTTCCTGACGAGCTGGATCTATGTCAGATATTATGTCATCCCCTATTAAAAAAGGAATCTGAGGTAAATATGTCTCTTTAGCACATATTTGCAAAAGTGCTGCAATTACATCCTTCTCTCCTTGACTTAGAGAACTAATTGATTGTACTGTATCATCCCTTCTTATTATCTTCAGACAATTATCCTTTAAGTCTAATGAAATTTCCTTAAATTCTGAAAAATTAAGCTCTTTTATTATCCGTTTAATGTTTTCATTAAATTTTTTAGCAGCACCTTCTCGTTGTTCTTCAATTTTTAAAGTTAAATAATTTCTAATATTATTTAAGATCCTTTCGAATTCATCAATTATTTCAGTTGCTTTTTTAATATCTAATTTGAAGTCAAGAACATCTATAATTTGCCCATTTTTCTTCTTTTCTTCTAAATCTGAGAATTCTTTATCAATTTTTCCCATTTCTCTATCTAAATCCTTTCTCTTATTAAATAATGGTTGAAGATCTTGTTCCTTTTTAATTTCTTTCTCAATTAAATCTAATTTATTATTTTCATCTTTTAAATCGTTATTATCACTCTTAAGAACATCTCTCAATTGTGTAATTCTTTTTGAATTATCTTCTTCTTTTTTTTTTTTTTCTATTATATCATTTTCTAAACCTTGTTCTTCAGCATTCCATTTATTGATTTCTTTTTGAATTTCTGGCAATCGGTTACTTTCTTTTATAAGTTTTGATTTTTCACGTATTTCTTCCTGGATGTCTTTAATAGTTTTTTCAATTTTCATTCTTTCTTTTTGAATTTTTTCTATTTCGACCTCAATGTTTTCTCTGCGGATTTTACCCTCATGGCATAAATAACATTCTATTTCATTTTTCTTTCCTAATTTTTTCAAGACCTCTCTTAAATTTTTCACTTCCCCTTCATAACTACCCTTTAATTCTCTCGGCTTTGCTTGTTCTAATTCGTACATCTCTTGTGTAAGTTGTTGTCTATTAATTGCTTTTAATTCAATTATTATTCTTGTGGTTTCACTTATTTCTGAGCTTATTCTTTTTATTTTATGTTCGCTATTTCTTAAAATTCTTTCAAATTCAGAGTTTTGTTGTTCTAATTCTTTTGTTTCTTTATTGTAATTCTTAATTTTGTTTGTTAAATCGTCAATTATTTCTTTAATTTTACTTCTTTTTTCTCTCAATTTAGGATTTAACTCAACTTTTTCAATTTCGAGCTCTATTTTTTCGATTAATTTTTGAATTTCTTTATCATATTTCGTTTTTTCTTTAGTTAATTCATTTAATCTATCAGTAATAGCCCTATTTTCTTTCTCTTTTTGATCAATTTCTTTTTTTTTTAAATCAAGAACTTCAAAATAAGAGCCAACAATATCTTGAATGGTTTCATAGTTTTTTGCTAAAGACATTTCATCTAATATCCATTTAAAATTTGAATCTCCACGACTAATGTAATTATAGATTTTTGATGTCCTTACGATTAAGCTTGAATAAAGAAATTTTTGTTCCCCAGGAACATTTATATTGTTTTTTCCATCTAAATCTAATTCTACTTTTTTAATTATATTATCGTACTGAAGTTCGATAAATGCTTTTTTCATTTTGGAATTCACTAAAGGAGAAAATTCAGCGTTTTCTCCTTTTATTACGCCAAAATTTATAGCTTCCTCTTCTAACTCTTTAGAATTAATGGGTAATGAAAGAGCTATCGCACAAGATTTAATAATTCTACTTTTCCCCGAACCATTTCTTCCTCTAATTAAGGTGATCACTCCACTTGTAAAAGAGAATGAATCCTTTCCTACTTTTTTTCCAATATTTTCTAATACTAATGAGGCCTTCACAATTCTTTCTCTGCTAAAAATTTATCTATTTTTTCTCTAAATACTTTTATAAATGCTTCCTTTTTAAAACCCTCTTTTACCGAGGATTCAATAAATTTTATAAAATCTTCAATTATTTCATTATTATTTGACATTTTCTAAGTCCTTTCCTATAATTATTTCAATATCTGAAAAAGCTGATAAATAGGTGGGTTTTTTTTCTCTTTTCTTCTCTTTTAATAATTCGTTAAAAACATTCAATAATATTCCTAAATCTTTATATGAGCCTAAATACCGATAATGAATCATTGCACCTCTCGCAGGATTTCTTATTCTAAATATAGTTCTGCCATATTTATCTTTTCCAAGTTCAGGCATAAGTATTTTCTTTGGGTCTTTAATAAACGCTAAATGTTTAGGATATATAATCTCATTATCGGAACCCATTAATTCCTGCATTATTTTTGGGATATTAAAGCGTCCATTAATTTTTTTCCCCATGAAATCTCTTCTAACCTTACCTGTTAAATTTTTAGCATTTGGTGATTTAAGATCAAAACTAATTATTAACGTTATGAATTCTGGTCTTGATTCTAACATTTTAATGATAAGACTATAATATAGAACATTTATTATATTATTAATTTATTATTGATAATATCATTTAAAATTTCATATATTTTTTCTTTAAGTTCTAAATACTTTTTATTTGAAGTTAGTGCTAAATTTTTTATAATATTTTTTTGAATTTCTAAAAATTCATTAATATTGCTCAAGGATAGGATAATTTCCTGAAGCTGATTTATAAAATCTTCGTTGGTAAGAGTTTCATTATTGATAGTAAATAGTCGGGGACTTTTTTCAACCTCTTTCGGACTACTAAGAAAATCCTGTTGTTCAACATGAATAGCTGTACCACCAACAAGTTTTAAAGAATCGTAGAAAATATTATATGTTAAATAATCATCATTATTAATTGCTTTAAACAAAGATACACGTGTTCCCCTTTCTATATCGGAGCCTGAGTATCCATAAGTTAATTTTAATAACCCAGAGATATCACTTCTTTTTTCTATCTCTTTCCATAAACGATCTCCTTCGAACTCGGAATTTTTAAATTCTAATTCTTCAACAACACTATAGATCATTTCATATTCTCTCTTTAAATTATTCAATATTAAATCATCTAATTCAATATCTGCATTCTTAACTTTATTTATAAAGGACTCAATAATCCGCTTTCTTAAATCATAGTTAGGAAAATCAAATTCGAGATGAAATGTGAAACGACGCCAGATTGCTGAATCCAATTGATGTTGGTGATTTGTAGCACCGAATATTGCTAAAGGTTTTCCTTCATAACTTACCTTATCGATGACTTGTAAAAATGATACTACTGCTCGCTTTATTTCTCCCACTTCGTGAATATTTGACCTTTCAGAACCAATGGCATCAATTTCATCGAAAAATAATACAAAAGCGCCAATTTTTTCCGCAATATCGGCTGCAAATTCTACAACATTTCTAATATTTTTGATAGTATCTCCTAATAATGGAGAAACCAATCTATCAGACTCGACCACACAGATAGGGATGCTATATTTACTAGAAAAAGCTCGTGTTAATGCGGTCTTTCCGGTTCCAGGAGGACCGTATAAAAGAACTGTAAGGCTAGGGTTAAGATTAGTATCCTTTAGTAACTTAAAAAATTTGTCGTATCGCTTTAGTGCTTTAAAAAAATCATCTAACCGTTCTTTTTTAAGTTCATTACCAATTATGTCATCCACTGATTCTTTAACATCGTTAGGGAAATATGTCGTACCGTATTTGTTAAGGAGTTCTTTAATTTTATCTGGATTATATGTTCCAGGTTTTTCTGATTTATCCATATTTTATATCACAATTTTAATATAATTTGTAAAATTTTACTTTATTTTTCAATTTTTTCACAATATGCAGCAATTTCATTAATAATTTCTTTCAAATTATCTATTTCAGCCCCAATAAAATTGAAGATTTCTTTCCTGTACTGTGGAGAATCGCGAATTTTCATTTTATCAAGACCTAAGTAGTTTGGAAAACAGATTAATTTCATCAAATATGGTAAAATTTTTTCACTTGTTTGGAAATCCTCAAATATTTCGTAAAAAATATTGTCTTCTGATAATTTAAATTTTAATATACTCTTATACAATAAAACTGCAAAATTCATAGCAATCCAATTTATAATTTCTTTTGACAAAAATCCTCGTCTAAGAGCTGCGAATGCAATATAATGTAAAACTAAGGATTCATTGCTTAATTGAGGGATTAAGCGTGTTTTTCCATCTGATTGTTTTTCTTCTCTTAAAAAATTGTTATTTAGAAGGATATCAGCAAATTCTTCTTGTGGCGCGATGAAAACATCCTCCAATAAACATAAACCAATTCTTTCGGCAATTATTTGGATTGATTCTTCTTCCTCGTGAGCAATTGACCCAATATACGGTAAAAATACATCATCTTTAAAAATCAGAGGTAATTCATAATTCGCTTCCTCAGAAAATACGCCATAGTTTGGATCTAAATTGTATAAAGAAGTAATATTATTTATCATCTGATATATTTTAGGAGTAATTCCTGGAATTATAAAGAAATCAGGATCTTCAATTTTTTCGCGATAGTATGTATGAGGTAGTATTAAATGTCTTTGACACTCAAAAAAATGAGGTGAATGTTCTAATAATTGCTCGTATATTTCTTGAAGATTTTTCCCTCTAGGAAATAAATATTTTTCCATAAATTTAACAATAAGGTATAAATTATTTTTTTTAGACTTAGTTTGATCTAAATTTGTAAGATCTCTTAAAAAATCTAATGCATTAATAGCTTCAGAGAGAGAATGTGTTATGTAGAGTTTTAATGTTTTTAATTTATTATTTATTTCATCTCTATATGTCTCATATCTGGCAAGAGCGTCTTTATCTTTAATTTTTTTAATCTTGTCTCTATTATTTACAATAAAGTCCTTAATTATTTCATATACATTAAATCTAAACATTGCAGAAAATTCAGAGGAGCTCCTTACTTTTCGTAATGTTCTTTTTTCCTCTTCCTTTCGAATTTCATCTAATTTCTTAATATTGAATAATTGATTTTCATCTAATTCTTCAATAATTCTCATTGTTTCACTCAAAATTGGTCTAATATGATCAATAAAAGTCCAATACCTTGGTAAGATATCTGTCCAACTTCCTCTAATCAATTTTAATTAATCATCTCCTAACTATTAATTATAATTCGGTATCAGGGGTAATTTCAACAAATATGTTGGAAATTTCAACGAATATAGGAACCTCGACACGACAAAGATTTCCTAAGACCCATTTATTAACGTCTTTTAATAAAAATCTAATTTGACTGTGAATTTTTTTATTCATCTCTGAATCAATAATTTTAGATAACCATAACCCTCCGCCTAATCGATAAGCGATTATTTTAATAAGAGGTTCAAACAAAAATTCTAATACTTGTTTCATCATCCATGATTTTGGAATCACACTCATATTCTCTGAATTAAATGAAGGGTCTTTTAAAACCAGGTTGCTTTTATCTATGTTAAGTTTTGGCATTATTCCTAGTAATAAAATCAAAGCGAAAATGGCAGATATTCCATTAACGGTAAATGTTCCCCCAATTTTTTCGAGATTGTCTCGATTAATTGCAATATTAGCCAAAAACATGCAAATAAAGATATTTCTATCAAATTCCTTAGAGATAAATAAGTATTTTCCTCTTATATTCATCAACGCTTGTAATATTCTATCTTTATTTGCACCATAATTTTCTAATTTTTGAGATAGATATGCTAATTGGTCTTCTTCAAATTTAATCTCTTCTATTATAGCTCCCGGTTTAAATTTTGCAAGAGCGACTAATAAGTGTTCACTACTTGTATATTCGTCGCTTAACAATTCGGTCTCTTCTTGAGCAGAATCTAATAATCTTTCAGAAAAATTGGAAAGTTCATAATTTTTTTCATCTGAACTTTTAGTTTCTGGCAATTTATTCAATTCTGTTTTTATCTCTAACAATAACTGGTTAATGTTAACTCCAAGCTTTTCAAATATGAGCTTCACTATGCCTTCTTTTTGTTCCATTAATGTAATTAAAATATGGATAGGTTCAATTTGTTGGTGTTTATTATTTTGAGCTACATATTGTGCTTTCTTAATAACATTGGGAGCATCAATACTTGATACGCTTTTATTAAAAATTAAGTAATTTTTTTCTTTTAGAATGTTAATAATACCTTCTGGGAACGTGTAATGGATATAGCTTTTTCTCTCGTGTCGTCTTATATCTTTTTCGATAATAATTTGTTTAGATACTAAACCAAATAAATTTGCGAGTTCTTCAAGACTTTTTTTTATAAACTTTCTTGGCTTATTAGGATTGCCAAACATTGCATAAAATTGGTGGTCAACAATATGAAAATCACTTCTTCTTCTAAATGCCTCAACCAATCTATCTATTATTGGTCCTTGGGTTCCAGTAGCAATTGCTTTTGTCTTTGATGATACAAAACCATTCAGTAATTCGTTAATAATAAAATCTTGTTCATGAGTTCTTGAATTAAGAATTTGATTAAAAGCATCTACAAAATTCATGGTATTAGGAAAGAAGGCCTTTTGTATGGTATCATCAATGGATTTAATAAATAATTCACCATCATTTCTTGGAAAATAAATTTTCATATTATTCAATCTATTTAACAGTGCCTCTTTTGCACCTGGAATGTTTTCAACATCATTTTTTTCTAATTGATTAATTGCTTTTTCAATACCTTTCGTGAAATCCTGTAACAATTCACTCCATGCAGTCTCTTTGCTTTCGGTTATTTTAATCACCCTTATTTTTAATTACTAAATTTAATTCATTCGTGGTTTTCTTTAAAGCCTTTATTAATAGTCTGATTAACTTTTTATCATAAATATTTGACGAGCATGTTGCTTTTTTGGCTAACAACGTTAATTCTGTCCCTTCTGCTGCATAATGGTATCCGTACTTTACATAAAAATTTAAGTTACGAGTCCAAGTACAGAAAATCAAGAATTGTTTACTATAATTACTCTTGTCACAAATTAACACAATCATTTTCCACAATCCCACGAGACATTCGACGGTTATACACGTATCGCAGATGTAAAAATTTATAGATAGATCTTGCTGGAACTTTAGATTTAAGTCTTCTGGTCGAATATCAAAAATTGGTTGGTTACTTACTTTCATTATAATAAATACTCCGCATTTCTCGCAATCAAGGTAAGGTTTATAGGTTTTTAGAGGTTTTCGACCATACGCAGGACATCTCATATTTCTTCACGATCTATTAAAAATCCCTTTTACTCAAATTTTACAGGTTTTTTAAAATTTTTATACTTTTATTTCTTTAATATCCATTTCTATCAATTCTAATCTCGATTTTACACGTTTGATTTCCTCTCTAGAAGCGATTAATGATTCTTGAATATCTTTTTCTCGTTCTATAATACTTTCAACATATTTTAGATAGTTATATTTCTTTTCCTTTGTAGAATAGTATGTTTTCATTTCTATTATTTGATCGCTAATATTTTGCAATTGAGAGCGGATTTCTATCAAACTCTGATAATTTGAGTTTGATAATTTGAGTTTAATCGTACCATCTGGTATTTTTAATTTAATGGTAAGTTCTGAAAAGTTGAGTCTTTCCTCTTTATCCTTTGACTCTTCATCTTTCTTAAATTCTAATTCAATATTATTTGGTTCTATTATTTTATTAATTTTTTTAATTATAATCTTTCTATTTAATATATTATCGAAAATTTCAATGAGATCAATCACTTTATCTAGTGTTTCTTTAAACCTTTCATAAAAAGTTTCAATTGTATATTCCACCTTAATGGCTAAATAAATTTTATCATATTTATTTAAAATATTGTAGAGATCTTCAGCAAGTGTATAATTTTGGACCCCAATTTCGTAAATAAACGGATGAATTATGCCTGTACCTTCACATCTTACACCTTTAAGCCGTGTAAGTGCTAAATTGAAGTCTCTCTTTGTTAAAGGCTTAAATTTTTTTGAAATTATTCTAAAAAGTGTATCAGCGGGAGTCATTATTATATTTTCGTTTATAGTTATAGTTTCATCGCCGAATTTTACGATAAAATCGTCTTCTTTTTGTTTAAACTCTCTAAAACTTCTAATATTTCTAAAAAGTCCTAAATCTATAGCAACTTTAATAAAATCCTCACTCCAATACGAATTTATAGCTTCTTTATCTACCTCATCTCTACTCAATATACGAGTATAGGTATCTATCAAATTTTGATCTATTAAATCCTTAAACAATTCATTTCGGATAATGTAAAGGAAGATAATTATATACCTAAGATTAATATCATCAAGAATTTTATTAATTAAATTCTTGTCCACTTCTAAGGAAAGCTGTTTGTGTTCCAATTCTTCCAACCACCAATTATTATTTATTAAAGTGATCTAATAATATAATTTTATTAATTAATATTGAATCTAGCAATTTAATTAAAAAAAGTCAATTAAACGTATAAACCATAACATAAAAATTTTTCTATTTTTCTAATTAATACTAATATTTTTCTACTTGTGAGTACTAATGTTGCATTTAATGTGATAAAAACATGGATAAGGGATTTTTATTGGAATTGAAATTCATTAGTATTTTCTAAATCATCAAGCTTGCATTATTTGGAATTTCCTATGCCTGAACGATTAATAAAGATAAAAAAAAATAATTTAAATTAAATTAAATTAAATTATCCATTCTTTATTTAAAATTATTTAAGGTTTTCATTTAATCTGTCCAACCTATTTCTTTTTGTAATTTTTTTAAAGCATCAATTAAAATAGGGACTTCTGATTTATCGTAAATATTTGGTGAGCCTGTTCCTTTTTTTGTAGTCCAAGATAGTTGTCCTCCATCACCAGCTTCATAATATCCGTATTTTAATAGTTGTTGTAAATTCCTTTCCCAAGCGTAGAATCTTAGCCATTTCTTATTGGGGTTATCTTTTGAATATATAACAGCTATAGCTTTCCATAAACTCATTAACCATTCTATAGTAATACCCGCTACGGGTAGGTAAAAGTTAATAGGAAAATTTGTTGAGAATTCTAATGGGAGATCTTTAGGATTAATATTAAAAATAGGTTCATTATGAGATTCCAAGATGATGATCTCGCCACAGTGTTCACATTCATAATGCGTTTTTCTTTTACTTAATGTCAATTTTTTACTACAATTCGGGCAAATTTTATTTTCGAGAATTCTGTATTTTAGAATTTTTAAGCGTTCATTTTGAATTGCTTTTTCTTCTGTTTCTATTTTTTTTTTTTCAAATCCTTTAAAATTACCCCAAAAATTATCAAATGAATCGTCTATTTTCTCTAAAACATTAATTAAGTTCTTTAATACTGCACGTTCAGTTATTTTAAAAAAGCCTGCATGTATATTTATTTCTTTTTTCCACCAACTAAGTCTGATATATTTAGAACTGCTTAAATATGGGCTATGACATATTAAGGTGGCAAACCATCTATTTGGAGATTTAGAAATCGTAATTCCTTTTTCGCAGATTTCATATTTCTTATTTAAACTCGCATTATTATGAAAATAATCTCCTTCCTGAATTTCTCCAATAGTAACTTCTTTCTTTTTTTCAATTTTTTTAGTCTGTCCTTTAATTATTTTTTTACACTTTGGACATTGAAATATTTCTTTTATTAATTGTTCCATTTCAACATTACAAGCTGGACATTTAATAATCCACACCCCTCCTACTTCATTCATTCAAAATTAGAAAGTGTTTATAATCTAAATTAAGTAATTTAATTTCATTTCTTTTAAATTTTGAAATTTCTTTTTTAATAATTATTAATTCTTCTCTTAAATCAATCAATTTATCTTTTATTTGAGTTAAAATATTATCTTCATTATAAGAAATTTTGGTTATAAATTCTATATATGTATATTTTTTTCCATTTTTTGAGTATAAATTTTTAATTTTACTTAATTCTTCATCAATTTCATTTAATCTATTCCGTTTTATAAGTAAATTTATAAGTATAGAATGCCATTTTTTAAAAATTTTATTTTCTTTATCTACAACATCCTCCAGATCAAATTTAGCGGGCAATTTTTTTACCTTTTCTTGCATGTATTCAAGAATGACTTTATTATTGTCTATTGCCTCTTTGATAATTCTGAGATTTGATTTTTTATTTAATAAAGGATCATATAGTTCTAAGAAACTGGAGACTTTTTCTAATAATTCTTTAAACCTGTTATAAAATTCACTAATTGTGGTTTCGACCTTTATTGTTTGATATGGATTTCCTAAATCATCTAAAATTTCATACAGATCGTCTGCTAATAAATAATTTTCCTTACCAATTTCAAATAGAAAAGGATGAATTACATCGCTATTTTCGCACATTATACCTTTTAACCTTGAGATAGCATAGTGAAAATTTCGTTTTGTTAGAAATGGAAATTTTTTTGAGATAATAGGAAATAATGTATTTTCTGGAACAATTATCTTATTATCTTCGATTCTTATTTGTTCTAAAGTTTTAATTAAAAAATCATCTTCTTTCTTTTCCAGTTCTTTTAAAGATCTTAAATTTTTAATTATTCCTAAATCTATTAATATTTCGGTCAGTTCTTTATTTGAATATAATTCCAAATCGCTTTTGAGAATTTCATCCAAATTCATTAATCTTTTAAATGAATGGAGCCAAGATTCATCTGATAAATTTTTTAACATATCATTTCGAACTATGTAAAGATATAATAGAATATAGCGCATCTCTACATTTTCAAATACTTTATTTATAAGATTTTTATCTAATTCAATGGATAATTGCTTATGCTGTTCCATTTCTTCCAACCTACTTTAATTTATATGGTATTAAATGATATGATCTAATCAATGTAATCTATTCCAATAAGATAATTAAAAAGAGATAATAAAATTATTATACCATAACATAAAAATTTTTCTGTTTTACGGGAAATGGGTAAATTAAAAAGAGAAAAATTTTTTACTCTTAAAAATTATTAAAAATTAAAAGAAAAATAACAAATATTACAAAGACGGGAAATTTTATGGGTCGAAGGAAGAAAAGAAAGAAGGTTTATCGAAAAATCCGCAAACTGCCAAAAATTTTTACATGCCCTGAGTGCGGGGCTAAATCAGTTAAAATAGAGAAGAAGATCAAACTAATTGCATATTCTATAAAATGTGTTGATTGTGGGCTAGAATGGGAGGTGTACTTACGCTCAGCAAATGATTTATATGATATAAACGGAGAAAATGTAAAAAACTGCTCTATTTGTGGCGGAAAAATAAAGAAAGTTGAATTAAAGGATAAAATTGTCAATTTGGTTGAAGTTAAATGCGGAACTTGCGGATTACAAAAAGAGGTTTTAGCCCGTTCTATTGAAGCTGCTGTAGATTTTTATGGATCATTTATTGATTTATATTTTAAAGATCAAGAATATCATCGTTTAAAGGGAAATATAAAAGAACATGAAAAAGAGAAAAACTGGAGTGAATTAGCTTTAACTTATTCACTTCTATCAGATATTACAAAAATGAAAGCGGCAGAATTATCTAAGGAATATATTTCAACAGGAGAGAAAGAATTACTAGAAGAATCTAATAAATGGAGAGATGAGGCAGCACACTTTATACTTTTAGAAAGAGAATTACGTGAAAAAATAAAACAAGAAGATTATGGTGTTGATTTTAAAGAAGAAATAGAAGGAGAAGAAAAGTTAGCAAAAGATAAAACGCTTGAAGAGGTATTTGATGACCCAGGATTCCTAGAGTGGTAATCTTTTAAAATTTTTCTTTTAATTTAGAAACTCTATTTCTTATTGATTGTTTTGGGCTTTTAACGAAGATAATCTTTTCATTTGGATAAGATTTAAAACAATTCATAATTTCATCTGGGATATTTTCCCAAATTGGTATTTTTACGAAATAATCAAAAAAATGTTCAAATTTCATATTTTTCTTTTTGAAAAAATAAGCCCATCTATAATATGCTATTCGATTGAAGGTTTTTATTAAGTTAACACCCATTAAATTATACTTAGAACTTAAGAATGTTGCGAGATAAGACCACATTTTTTGAGTTTGTGGAATGGATTCGGGATAAACAGAATCTGATAAAGGTCGTATAAAAATCTCATGAATTGTTATAATTGGTATTAATTCATCTACTAATTTTAAAATTTTTTCTCTATAATTAGAATCATTAACGGAAATTGAAGTAATTTTTATCATTTTTCTTTTTGCATAATTAAGATGTCTTTCTTTAAAATATAGCCACATCTTTGCCATGTCATCTCTTAATTCCTCAAGCTTTTTAATGATATTTTCTTCATTGAACTCGATTTTATATTTTTTTCCATATTTTCTTACTAATTTTAACAAGATTGAATCAGATTCTTCTTGTTCTAATTCATCTAAATCATTTTCCTCCTGAGTGTAACTGAGCTTATATTGTTTAGGTGAATGAACTGTATGAGTATATAATGGAGTAGTCCATAATTTTTGTCTAATTTTATCTAAGATATTTTTTTTTAACTCAATATCTTTAACTTTTTGCACGTCTTTAGATAAAGGAATAACTTTACCTTTCCTTAATCTAAATCTTATTTTATCAATAAGTGAAAATTCCTTTAATTTTTCTGTGATTTCCTTTCTTAATTCTTTAATTCTTTGAGTAATAGCGTTATTAGTTGAGATTAATTTTTTGATATAAGGGTAAAAATCAATATCATATTTTTTTTTAATAAAATCATTATCAATAAGTGGGATTTCTTTAACTTCTTGTCCTCTATATTTTATAATACTCATTGCATGATCTCCTATTGAATAAGAAAATACAACATTTTCTAAGGCTTGATTTAAATCATCATAATTTCCGATTAATTTTGGTTTTTTTATTTTATATCCATGTAAAAGTGTGTCAACTCCTTTAAATCCATCTTTAAATTCTGAAATCATCACAGATTCAAATTCTCCAGGATGATGTCTATTTAAATTGAAACGTTTTTCAACAAGAGAATTTGCTTGATTTACTTTGTGAAAAACAGTATAACCCCATTTTAATAATGGATTAAGAAATCTCAATAAACCTATATTATGTTCATAAAATGTGGGATTAAAAATGATTGGAAAACCAAAACCACGAGAAAAATTGTAAATAAACTGAAATACAGACCTTTTTCTTTCATTTGGTAATACCCCTGGAAAATCAAAGTTAAATGCAACTCTTGGAAAAACAGCATCCATCCCAAGATTCATCCATGCCTCAAACAAATGGATTGCATCGGGAAATCGAAAAGCATCATTTTTTTTCATAAATTCTATATTTAAAGAGTCTAATGTGCTCGGAACAGAAAATAACCAATCTGAATTTTCTTTTAATTCTTTTATACTCTTTTTAAATCTTTTTAAAACAATTGGTTTCATTTTCTTTTGAATATCCTTCTTTTTTCCATAGTAATTATTCATCACTCGTAATAATGATACTATTTCTAGAACTTTCCTCTGAGAATCATGTATTACCTTTACTGATTTTGTATTTCCAGTCATATTCTACTTTATAAATTTTGTTAAAATATTAATGAAAATCTTATTTAAAACATTAATGATAACTAAAATCTTATTTAAAATATTAAAACTAATTTAAAGTAATCATTTTTTAATCTTTAAAAAAAATATCTGAAATGAGTAATTATTTCGCGATTTGAAAGAAATAAAACTATATTTTTTATTTTATTTTATCAGTAAAACGAAACAAAATTAAATATTAAATTTTATTATTCGAGAATCAAATTGTATGAAATAGATGTTTCGTTAAGGTTTAAATATATAAAATTATTATATTTTTTTTCTTTTTGAAAATAACTCCTTCAATTCCCCCATGATTGCTCCGCGTAGAGAGACTGGATTAGCTGCTCTCGCTGGTTGAGGTCCAGCAGGTGGGCGTCCCGGAGGTGGTGGAGGTGTTCCTGGCGGAGGTGGTGGAGTTACTGGGGATCGAGCCAGACTTCCAGCTTCTGCCGATACAGCCGTAGCTCCTTGACCAACTTTTGTTTCCAATGAAGTGACCTTTCCTTCAATTGAAGAGATTCTTGAATTTATAACAGTTAAGCTTTGATCTACTAAATTAGGAATTTTTAACAAAATTTGCATTATACTTTCAATAATATCTGCAAGTCCTTTGAGTTTCTCATCAAGTGGTGCTTTCCGGGTTGCAGCTAACATTGAATTAAATTCTTCGGCTATTTTTATCATCCCCTAAGAAAAAAATTTTTCTATTTAATTATAATCGATTAAATATTTATTTTTAATTATTTACCTTTTTATTTTTCAATTATTCTATACTAATATTTTAAATTTAGATATTTTTTTTTTAATTCAGTCAAATCCCATAATAGAATCTTTTAGTTTATTCCATAAAGAATTAACTTCATTCCTCGTTGATTCGATATGTTCAACTTTTTTCAAAAAACGTCCTTTAGATCTGTCAAACTCCTTTTGTATATCTTTAAATTCTTGATCCATCATTTCAAGTTTCTCTCCTTCAATTAATTTATTCTTAGATATTTCGATTTTTAAAGCTTTATTAACAACCGCTTTTCTTTTTGAAGATACCTCCTTTAATGCTTCAGTTAATTCTTGAAATTCTTTATGTAAATATTCTCTTTGTAATCCTAGATCTTTTATAGCGTTAAGAAATTTTTTATTATTTTCAAATATTTGTTCATTATCATGAATTATTTTTTGAATTATTTTCTCATCATCCTCATCGATATTAGACATTTTTTCTCTTGCTAGTACTTTCATTTGTTTATACACATCTCTAGCAGTTCTTAAAAAAATTTCTCGTGCAGAATTTTCTTTGATAATAAGGTTAGATAATCTCATATGAGCTGCTGTAACACTCTTTTGAGAGCCAATCATTTTATTCCAATTCTTTACGAGTTCCACTTCAAATTTTGCTAAATCTATCTCATCCTCGGGTGTCAATATCGGCATTTTGATTTCCCCTTTTTTTTATTGTTTTATTTTTTTATTTTTATTATAATATTTTTTAAAAATTTAAAAATTTACTAATATTTAGGCTAATTCTCAATAATTCCCGTTAATAAATTTTCTTCTCGTTTTGATTTGATGATCTTTGTATCAATTTTCTTTCCAATTAGTGGGATATTTTTTTGGGTTTTATTTAATAGAATTTTGATGCCCCAATTATCATCAAATTTTGCAATGAATTCAGAATCCCATCTACCTATAGAAATTATTTGGCTTTTAACTAAATTTCCCTTTTGAATTGGAAGAGATAGACATTGTCGTTTATGAATTCCAAAATCTTTAGGTCCTAATTTTAATTTCATGTTGTGCTTCTTTTCTAAAGTATTCAACTGTTTGTAAAAAAAACCCCAACTTTTAGGTCTAATTTTTTTTATTCTCCTTCCAGTTTTATAAATTAAGTATTTTTGAATTCCAATTCGAATTTTATTAGGAGTATCTATTTTATCCTGGTAATTCTGTACAAACCGAATTAATTCTTCGATATCTTGATCATTTACCTTAGGAATCCAAACGGGGGCAATAACAAGATCAATTTTGGATTCCATAAGAAAATCAATCATAGTCAAAAGGTGTTGGAGTTGATATCCTTTATAATTACTTAAATATTCTGCTTTATCTTGATCAAGTGTATTTAGACTGATATTAATTTGAGAAAGTCCAGCTTTTTCAAGCTCAATGATGCTTTCTTTACTCAATAATAGCCCATTAGTTTGCATAGAAATTTTGTATATTCCATCTATTAATTTTAATTTTTTAATTAGCTTAATTAAATCCTTATATAGTAAGATTTCTCCGTATGGTGCGATATGTATTTCTATATCGTTTTTTCCCTTGATTTCGATTAGAGGGACAATTTTTTCAATTAAATAATTAACATCGACTATAAAATTAGTGATATAATCTCCAGCACTTACAAAACAATATTTGCAAATAAGATTACACTGAGTTAGAGGTTTGATTTCTAAAATATTTGTACCACGGTCTATTATTCCGATAAAATCTAACCCATATAGGGGAATTTCAGAGCTACTATCCACATAAATTATCTCAGAAGGCATGGTACAAATCTTTTTTTAAATTTAATTTAAATTTTATATCTTAATATAGCAACAATACTTCCGAAACTGATTAATTGTTCTCCAGCAGAATGCTCACTACTAAAAATTTCTATTTTCCCGTTTTTTTTTTCAATTATATTTAATGTATCTTCAAGTTCTGATCGTTTATCAAATGAAAGACCTCTTAATAATTTATCAGAAATTAGTAGTATATCAATCGCACCCATTGAAGCTGCATTTTTTATATGATCCCAACCATAAGATACCAATTTAGTATCTTTCCCTAATTGTTCTATAAATTTATCCATTAGATTAGTTTCATAAACTATTCGTGAAGTTTTTTTAATTTTTTCTAATTCTTTTGATTTTATAACTTCCTTTATTGCGCTGAAGGTTGCGGAACTAGAATTAATGATTTTAATTTTTTGAGCCAAATTTGGACGACTTTTTTCTAATATATCTGCATATTTTTCTTTAAAGCCTCCAGGACCAGTAATAATAATTAAGTTTATATCAATTCGCTCTAAATTATCTGCAATAATTGTGTCAATTTTTCCAAAAAATTCCCCAATTTCTTTATTTCTTAGTGTTTTTTCATATCTTTTTCCAGGGATGTTATGCTTAATACTGGTTATTATTTTTTGACTATAATCCGAAATAATTGCAACCGTTGCTAATCCTGATTCAATAGCGATAATAAGGATTCGAAAGCTTTGAACCTTTGAACTTTTTTCTATTCGACTTAAATCTTGTTTCATCCATTTCTTTTTAATAATAGTTATTATAGAGCCAACAGAAACATTGAAAGTGTGATAAGAGCCAAAAGAAATTAAATCTTCAGGTCCAGATAAAATAATTCCCTTAATCCTCAGACGATTAGAATATTCATGAAATGCTACGTCTTTTACTTCAAGAGTTAAGATCATAGGTTTGCGATCTCCAGAATCACCTTCTCTAAGAATAATACGTCTTGTAGTTCTCGATATAGTTTTATCATCCTTGTAAATTACATTAAATAAGATCCAAAGATCATTTAAACATTCTATTTGAACTTTTAATTCTCCTTTCTTATCGTCGAAATACTTAATTTTCAAAAGAATTTATCAAGCTCCTAAAGGTTAAATTTATTCATCTAGGAATATAATGAATATTTTAAAAAAAAAGTGAGGAAAAAAATAATTAAAATAAGATTATTTCTTTTCTAAAGACTCTTTGACTTTTTCCAGTTCTTGCTTTCTTTTTTCGCGTTCGGCTTTTATCCTGTCTACTTCTGTTTGGTCGACAGGGCTTAATGTTTTACCCTCTTTAATAGCTTTCTTTAACTCATCATCAAGTTGTGGCATTTTCCTTATCCCTATATCTATACTTTATATATTATGATAATACAAAATCGGTATATTTATAATTATCTAGATATTTTTAAACCAACTACAACTTAAGTTTCATCAAATTTGATGAGGCTCCAGATTCATAATAGTTATCAATTATTTTGATTACTTTAAAACCATACTTTTCATATAAATGAATTGCGACATCATTGTCAATTTTTACATTTAGAATAATTGATTTAAATTTATTTTTATTTTTTATTTCTTTTAATGTCCTTTTTAATAGAAAGGAGCCTAATCCTTGATGTTGATATTCTTCTATTATTAAAAAATTAATTATATTTGCTTGATTTTTAGAACCCTCAATAGAAATAGAAAATCCAAGGATTTTTTCAGTTTCATTAACTAATTTTATGAACAATAATTTATTATTTAGTAATTTTTTTAGAAGATCCGTAGAAAATGCATCTATTCCAAATATTTTTTCTTCTAAATAAGAGATCTCCTCTATATCTTTATTTGTAACATCTTTTATAATCATCGATAATGTCAATTTCAAGAGCAACTTTACTAATAAATATATCATTCTTTAATAATATTAATTAAGCTTATTGGTGTTTTCTCAGTTATTTGAAAATATTTGTCGCGAAATGGTGTTCCTTCAATAATGTAGCACTCTAATTCGTATTTTTTTAATTCTCCAACAAATTTTTGGTGAATTGGAATATACCATGGTAAATTAATTTTTGATTCTTTAAAAGAAAAGAGACTTTCAGGTAAGTTTAATTTTGATATGACATTATCGCTAAACTCCCTTAGAGATACTGCTGTACCTTCAATTTGTGCATAAATAAGAAGACCTGCATTATTAACTACTTCATAGGGTGCCTTAATACTTCTTGCTCTCCGTTTATATCGATTTTTTAATTGATAATGATCCTTTAAAATAATAGGGCAATAGTGAAGATTTAACTTTGTTTTTTTTGCTACATTTTCAATTAGTTTGAGAGCTGATTCTTCGCTTTTTTTAACAGATGCCATTGTTCCTTCTTTCAATAAAAATCCTTTAGATTTAAGAGATTCACTATTTGGAAAACACATTTCAAATTCATTTAAATTGATAAAATCACAATTAAGATTATCTACAAAATAGATAAATTCTTTTAGAATTTTCAAATTCTTTTTATCAGGAATTACCGGAACTTCTGCACCCACAGACATACCTTTATATAACGCATATTTAATATTAATCCAATTCTCCTTAGAAGGATGAAATCTTATCTCATCTAATCCTACCAATGATAATTTTTGCGCTAATTGCTCATTAAAATTAATTCCATTGGTATATAGATGTATATGAAAATCAGATCCCATTTCTTTTTTTAAAAAAATTATGTAATCCAGGGTCTGATTTATATTATTAGGGGCAAGAGGTTCTCCACCAGTTATTGAAACACCTTTGGCTTTTACAAGATTAATTTCTTTTAATAAATCTTTAGAATCTTTAACCTGAATTTCATCAGCGTATGTTATTTCTTTATTTTTTCTTTCTTCTGAGATAGGACAATACCAAGAACAATGATCAGGTTTCTGACAAATTCCATTAAGGAATAGAACGACCTTTTGTCCTTTTATACAATATTTACATCCCTTAGGAATCCCACGAATAAAATAAGATTCACCTTTAGTTCTAAATAATTCTGCTCGTGTCAATTTTATTTAACCTCAGTCTTTCATAAGTATCCTTCTCACAAGAGAATTTCGATCACTAATATTCTTTAACACTTTTTCAAAATTATCCTCTAAATTTAATTTTTCATGTAGGAAAACTCCAGTTCTGCCAACTTTATCTCTTCTAGTTAAAACACGTATTCTTTGAAGTATAAATTCCATATCAATATTTAATAATTTCGAAGTAAATAATTCATTATTTTTAAGATCAAGCTCATTATGGCCATATTTGGATGGTATCTTTAATATTAAATTTTTGTCTATGCCTGGAACCCTTTCATTTTTTAAAAGCTGATCTAAATCAAGACAACCACCAAATTGATAGAATTGAAAAGATTTTTTCATGAATTTCGTTAAAGGAACTGTTAAACATTCTTGCTCGGATATATAAATATTTGCCTTGATTGTGTCTCCCGGAGTTGCTTGAATTATGTCCTTTGCAATAATATATTCTCCATTTTTTTCAATAATAATCTCTAATTTATATGTAGGAGTTTTATCGGGAAAAATTATATCTATATCACTACTCTTTTTCACATCTCCCCGTGCTAAACTCCCAAACACCAAAGGGTTTAAACCTTCTTTATAAAACATGGATAAAATCTTTTTTGCTCGATCTCGTTTATGAGTTAATATATCCCAATGGTTTTTATCATAAATAACCTTATTTGAATATTCCATCGAAATCTTTTCTTTTGTCATCGAACATTTTTTAGTTAATACTTATTGTTTTTTAAAAATATTATTTAAAATAAAGCCAATAATGATTGTTTCATAATTTTTTAACGATTTAAAAGAGTTTTCAAGAATTAAAAAATTTTTTTCGTGTATTTTATAATTCTCTTTTAATCTATTAATTTTATTCAATTGATCTTCATTTTTTTTTAAGAATCTCTTTAATGGGATAATAAAATAAAGATTCTTTATGTCAATTATGTCTTGATTTAAAAAGTTCTTTAAAATCTCATAATTCGCTGAAAAATTACTTAATATCAGAAAAAATTTGTCAAAAAGATTTGTTAATTTAGAGATTTTTAAAAAATGATTAGTAAGATTAGGAAAGAGAAAGACAATTTTTTGGTACTTAGGAATATCTCCTAATTTAATAAAATGAATATAAATCGCTTTTGAAATTTTATCAATTAATAACCCACTAATTTTTATCTTAACTAGTTTTTTACCTTCAATTTCCCTAATTTTTTTGAAATCTATAAAAATTACCTTAAGATCGATTGAAGCAAGAGCTTCTGCAAATGGATATGTATTATATCTCCTCTTCTTGAGAATAATCAGAAGATTTGAAGTCTTGTTGTCGTTATTATCAGCAACATCAGTGATTATAGATTCAAATAATGTGAATGAGATTTTAAAAAATTCTTGTTCTCCACATTGAATTTCAAAATTCTTGTTTTTTTTTACCATAATCAAAGGATTCGATAAAGAATTTCTCCAACGATGTGTATTCTTAAAAATTTTAACTGAGATTAGGAAAATAATTAATAAGATAATAATAATTGTGCCCCAAAAAAACCAATCAATTTGAAAAATCCAATGAACTTGCATAAGATATATTAAATCTTTATTATTTTATCCATCCAATCTAAATATTTCTTTGATCCTTCTGTAATATCAAAACCTATACATTCAGAAACTTCATAGCTATGTATGCTATTTATAATATCAATTAATTTTTTACTGTTTTCTTTTTTGGTTTTAATGATTAATAAAAGTTCATTGCCTTCCTCAATTTTTTCCTCCCATTCATATATTGAAATCACATTAGGAATGATATTACAGCATGCAATAATTTTTTGTTCTACTAGAAAACGTGCAATTTTCTTTCCTTCTTCAAGATTAGGTACAGTTGAGATGAAAATCATATACGTCATTTTTATAATCTCTTCTTAATATAAGTTTTAAATAATTTAAGAAGTATGAAATTTAAAAATTTTAGGATAAAAAATAGATTTAGTTCAAAATTTGAAAAATTATTAATAATTAATGAATTATTATAAATTCTAGCAATCCAAGCTCATCTAATTCATCAATAATTAACCCTATATCGTTTTCTGGAATACCCGCTTCTTCTGCAATTTTTTCTAAAGTATGAAATCCGTCGCATAGATGGGAAATTTCATATTCTTGTTCTGAAAGCATTCCTTGACTCACAACTTGTTTAGGTAATCTCTTTGAGGTCCATTCAGGTTTGTGAGTTCCTTCAATAGTTGATCTAAAATCTACTTCTTGAAGAATTAACCCTTTTTTGGCTATCTTTTTTTGAGATTTTTCAAAATCTTTCTTATATATTTTTAAAATGGGAATTCTAATTGGGACTTCACTTGCCTTTCCAACTTCGAGAATTTTATCAATAATTGTTTCAAATCCTTTAAATATACGAATATCTCCTGTCCAATTATCTTCACCTATGTATTCAGAATATTTTTCCATAAAAACATCTACTATTTCTTCAAGTCTCGCTTGAGCGATTTCTCTAGAATCGTTTTTATCAGCTGCAACCACCACTAAGACTCCTGCTTTAAAAACAAGGATTAAGTTGAAGAGTCGCATGTCTACAATCTTGAGTTGCCCCTTACCTTTACTTATCTCGCTTGCGAAATCTTTTAGAGCAGTTAGAAACCCCGAAACTAGATCTTGATTTAATTCAATTACTCCATATTTCCTATAAATCATGCAGATTCCCGTAAGTTGATGGATTAAATAGAAACTATGAATTATGTTAGATACACCTATAAACTAGAAAATAACTTCATTTATTTTTAAATAATTAATAAAAAATTGTATTTATAATTGTATTTAAAAAAATATTTTATTCATATATTCTTTAAATCTTTATTTTGTGAGGAAATAATGAAGTAATACCATGCTGTACTAAGATTTTTTTAAAATTTTTTTTTCAAAAGGGATTAAATTCCTATGAATTAAGAAAAAGATGGATTTTTTTTTATTTTATAAAGAATTTTTTTATGTTTTTTAATCTTATAAACTTATTATGGACATAAAAAAAATTTCAGAAAATATTTTTTTAATATCTCCTCAAGCAAAATTTTCTAGAATATACGGCGAAACAAAAAAATTTCAAATGAAAGTGCCTGCAATAGTTTATGCAAATGATTTTTTAATGGAAAATATAAGGAAAGATAAAACTCTTGATCAAATAACTAATGTAGCATGTTTAGATGGAATAGTAAAACATGTTATTGCTTTAAGTGATGCGCATCAAGGTTATGGCTTCTGTATCGGCGGCGTTGCTGGAACAGATGCAGAAACGGGGGCGGTTTCACCTGGTGGAGTTGGGTATGACATTAATTGCGGGGTCAGACTCCTCCGCACAGATCTAAAAAAGGAAGAAATAAAAAATGCATTACCACATTTGGTTAAATCTCTTTTCAAAAATGTTCCAAGTGGATTGGGTTCCAAAGGAAAATTAAATATTAATTATGATCATTTAGATAAAGCTTTAGAAAATGGTGTGAACTGGGCGATAGAAAATGGATATGGATACCCAGAGGATAGAAAATTTTGTGAAGAAAATGGATGTATGAAGGGAGCCGATTCTAGCAAGGTTTCAAGAAGAGCTAAGGAGAGGGGAATCCGCCAAATCGGCTCATTGGGATCTGGAAATCATTTTGTAGAAATTCAGGAAGTAAATGAAATTTATGATGCATCTATTGCAAAAATATTGGGGATAGAAGAAAAAGGGCAAGTTACAGTGATGGTGCACACTGGCTCGAGAGCAATGGGGCATCAAATTGCAACAGATTATTTAAGAATATTTGATAAGGCTATGCAGAAATATGGAATTGTAGTTCCTGATAGGGAGCTTGCTTATCTTAAAGCAGATACACCAGAAGCAAAAGATTATTTAAGTGGGATGGCTTGTGCTGCCAATTTTGCGTGGAATAATCGTCAATTAATTACACATTGGGTTAGGGAATCATTTAAGGAAATTTTAAAAAAAGATCCGATAGAACTTGGATTAAATTTAATATACGATGTTTGTCATAACATTTTAAAAATTGAAGAGCATGAAATTAATGGTAAGAAAATGAAATTAAATATTCACAGAAAAGGTGCAACAAGAGCCTTTCCTCCCGGTCATCCCCAAATTCCCGAAGAATATAAAGCAGTGGGGCAACCGGTTTTGATCCCAGGCACTATGGGTTCAGCAAGTTATTTATGTGTTGGAGGACCAAAGGCTATGGAGTTATCTTTCGGATCAACTGCACATGGAGCCGGTCGGCAATTATCTAGATCAAAAGCGAAGAAAAAATTCTGGGGCGAAAAAATCAAGGATGATCTGGCTAGACGTGGAATTACAGTTGAAGCAGCCTCAATGAAAGTTTTAGCAGAAGAAGCACCCGGTGCTTATAAAAATATTGATCAGGTCGTTCAAGTTAGTCATGATCTTGGAATAGTCAAAAAGATTGTACGATTAGTTCCTTTAGGCGTAGTCAAAGGTTAGAAAAATTTTTCCAAATTTGAAAAAGGTTAGATATCAAAAATTACTTCAATTATTGTTTTATTTTTTTTTTCTTCAATTTTCATGTATGAATACGTTATTGCTTTAACTTCTATTCCGCTTGAATGCTTTTTCAAATCAAAAATTTCTCCTTTTGCTTCGGCATTTAGGAGATATCCTTTTTTACTTTTATTAATATCAAGTACTTTAATCTCAGAAAAAATCAGATCATTAGTGTCAAAAATATATAAGAATTCACTTAAGAAATCAAATAGTAGAGATTCTTTGTCCTCTGCTGTAATTTGGATCAATCTTGAAATTTTCTTATCAATTTTATTGATATCCGTGATCGTATCAAATAAACTTAGTGCTGCCTGTGAAAACGCTTCTTTAAGATTTTTTCCCCAACATCTAGCGTGGACGTCTGAGATATGGTCGAGAAATTTATAGCCTTTTTCACTCATAATTAAAAAAATATTATCAATCTTTTATAAGAAAATTATAATGTAATTTCCTAAAATAATTAGTATTACGGCAATTAAAAATCTCTTACGAAATTTTTCTTTTAATATTAAAACTGAGGCAAGTTGTTGAATTAAAGGTGTGCTTGCAGTTATTGTAGAAGTTAATATTAATCCATTTATTTCAGCCGCTTTATAGAACAATGAATCTGCAAAACCCAAAGATAATGAGCCAGCAATAGCTATATAAATAAAATATTTTACATGGATTCTATTTTCTTTTTTAAATCCTTCATAATATTTGTGTTTAAACATTCCTAGTATGGAAATGAATATTGTTGCGCTTATAATTCGAAAAAAATTTGTAGCAAAAACTTCTCCGTTTGCGAGAATTCTGGCTTGATTGAATGAAATAATTGCTAAAGCCCAGAAGAATGCCGTACACAAAGCTAAAATTACTCCTATGAATAAATCTTCAGATAATTTTTGTTTTACTTCGATTTTATTTTCTAGGTTATTAGAGTTTTTATTTACATTATTTGAGCTTAATATTTCATTCTTAGGGTTATCTTTTGAACTTAAAAAAAAAGCACCTATTAAAATAATAATGCCCCCTATCATAATTGAAAATGTGATTATTTCTCCAAAAAAGATTGCTGCGAATGGATAAACAAAAACTAAAGATAATGAACTTAGGGGATAAGCTCGAGAAGCATCAATTTTTTTTAATGAATGAAAATATAGAAGATCTCCAATCGTAACGGTAGCTCCAGAAATAATACAAGCGATAAAATAATCGATTAATTGTTGAAAATTCAATCCAGTGAATATTAAATAATTTCCAAAGAACAAGGATATAATAAAAGTAAAGAGGGAAACAAATAATAACCTAGGTAAAAGAGCTTGTGGAGCTTCTATTTTTTGTAAGCCGGATTTATATACTAAACTGGCAAAAGCCCATGAAAAGATTGCGTCAATTGTCAATAAAATGCCAATAAAATCAGCCATTTAAATAATAAAATATATATCATTATTTATTTCATTATACTTAATTGAATTATAAAAATATTTTATGAAAAATTCAAGATGTTTTAAAAAATGGCGCAACATAGTGATTTGAAGGAATATAAGATCATTCTTTCAGGATTAGATAATGCAGGAAAGTCCAGTTATTTAATTGCGATAAGGAAGAAATATAATTTCTGGGAGAAGATTGAAGATTTAAAACCAACCATTAAGATAGATTATTCTACTTGCATAATCTTAAGAAAACATCAATTGAATTTATGGGATATGGGAGGACAAGAGAAATTTAGAAATATTTACGTAAATCACCCTATATATTTTGAGGATACTGATGCAATATTATATTTAATTGATATCCAAGATGAAATGCGTTTCGAAACTTCTGTTAATTATTTACATGAATTATTAAATATTTTTCGAAACCTGGAATATAATAATGAGATAAATATTTGTTTTCATAAATTCGATCCCAATTATAAAAACCTTGAAGAGTTCAAAGAAAGGAAAAGAATGTTAGTAGATTTAATTCAAAAATCAAATCCTAAAATGAATTTTCGATTTTTCGATACATCTATTTATAATATTTACTCTCTCACAAAAGCATTATCCTCTTCTTTGAATAAAATTCTTTTTTTAGAAAGTGCGGATAATAAATTAAAAGAATTCGCAGAAAATTTCTCTTGCGATTATGTTTTATTATTCTCTCATAAAGGATTGATTATTTCCGATTATTATAAGGATGTAATTGATTTAAAAGAGTATGATATAAAAATAATACCTAAACTAAATGAAGATCTCGAATTTTTTCAAGCTTTAATAAATAATAAAGTTAAAATTGATGAGAAGTTAGATTTTTTCAAGGATAATTTCACATATGTTAAAACCTTCATAATTCATCCAACAGAAGGTGAGAAAAAACCAATACGTTTATTTTTAAGCTTAAAATCAACTAGGGAAGAAGGAAATGTCGATTTAATCAAATCTAATGTATCAACTCTTTTAGAAGAAGTAAAAAAGATAATCTTTTAATCTATTAGTCGAATAAAATGGATATTTTAATTTTTTTTTTAATAAAAAGATAAATGAAGCCAGAGGGGAGATTTGAACTCCCGTAATCATCTCTGCAGGCTGACGCTCGATTAAACTAAGCGACTCTTGTAAATTAGGAATTTTTCTGTATTAATTTAATTATGAATGGTTCTTAAATATATTATTTAAAGATGTTTTCAGCCAAATTTTTCCCATTTTTTAAGTTTTATTACTTTAGATAAAGTAGAACCTCGCTGAATTTCTTCTCTGATTCGGTTTTCTTTTTCTAACACATCAATAGCTCTATTTGCAATTTCCTTTGCTTTATATTTTGGAACTACTACAACTCCGGATTGATCACCAATTATCCAATCTCCAGCCTCAATTTTTTGGTTTCCACATTCAATTGGTGTGTTAATTTCTCCCATACCTCGTGGTTCTCCAGCAGTGGGTGTTATATATCTAGCAAATGCGGGGAATTTTATTTCTCTTATATCATCAACATCTCTTATCGCACCATCAATAACTACTGCAGCGATTCCTTTTTGTTTACAACTCCATGATGCAAGTTCACCCCAAACTGCATCTTTTCCTTCACAAGCATCAATAACAATAACTTCTCCTTCTTGTGCAACATCAATAGCTTCCACGGGCTTGGACCAATCTCCGTTATATGCTCGAACTGTAACAGCTTTACCTGCAAATTTTAATGGTTCTTTATCAGTTCCAATCCAAATGGGGAATAATCCTTGCATTTCTCCTTCTCTATGCATCGCATCTGAAACATTTGGCGTGGATACTTTCATAAAAACTTTATATAATTCTTCTTCACTATATTTTTTGAATAAATCAGTTTTGATAGATTTGGCTTCATTGATTGCTTTCAAAATTGTTCTTGCAGATTCTTCAGGACTTTTTGCTTTATATAAAGCACCTCCAACAATTATAATATCTGCTCCAGCTTCTCTTGCTTCATTAGCAGTCTCACTATTTAATCCTCCAGCGGTTGCAATAAGAGTTGTTGGATTTAATCTTTCCGCAACTTTTCTTGTTAATTCGATAGTCTTCTTACCACCATAGATCATTTGCTGGTCAACACCCACATGTACACAAATGATATCCACGCCCATTTCTTCTAATTCTAACGCCCTTTCTATAAATTTTTCTTCATCAATATCAATCAAATCACATCCAATTTTAACACCATATTTCTTACCGGCAAGAATTGCTTCACGGATTGATGTATTATCACTTACTCCTAACATGAGGACAACTCCAGCTCCTGCCTTAGCAGCTATTTCTATTTCTGCAGAACCTCCATCTACAGTCTTCATATCTGCTACAATTGTATGGTTAGGAAACTTCTCTTTTAATTTTCTTACAGCGTTCATGCCTTCGGATTTGATAAGTGGAGTTCCGGCTTCAATCCAATTTACTCCTCCTTTGATTGCTTCTTCTGCTATTTGTAAAGCTCTATGTAAATTTACTAAGTCAAGAGCTATTTGTAATACGGGTGCATTATTTTTTCTTATCATTTTTATAAAAAACCATTTTATTCCATTTAAAAAATAAAGTTATCAATAAAATCTTATCAGTTCTAAATAATAATTTTATTATTTTCAATTTTATGATTTTTAATAAATCAAATATTTTAGTTTTAGTAATTTTATCACTACTTTAAAATACTTTCATTTTGAAAAATATCCAAAAAGAATTAAAAATTAAGAAGGGTGTAGAAAAGAAAAAATTTAATTAAATCAAATTAAAGGAATATTTTTATCTTTGGTTATATTAAAATTAAAATTTAATATAAAGAGACACGAGTTGTGTATAAGATTTCATTTTTTTTTGTAAATAAGAATATTAAAATATAAATTCATACATGTGATATATTACATAGTAAATATCATAGTAAATATTTTTAACATTAAAATGAACGAAATATCATTTAAATTTAATTTTTCTTAAATTGTCGTTTTTTAAGATTATGATTTGTTTAGGAAATAATATTATGTTTTTGGAGGAAGAATTATAAAATGTCAGCTACTGAATATGATTTCCTTTTTAAGGCTATTGTTACAGGCGACGGAGGTGTAGGAAAAACCGCACTTACAATACGTTTTACTAAAGGTTTCTTCGAACAGGATTATAAATTGACGATAGGCGTCGATTTTCATATAAAGACTATAGAGATTCAAACTTTAGAGGGTATTAAAAAATGTAAACTTCAATTATGGGATACTGGAGGTCAGGAACGATTTTCTTCAGTGCGACCAATGTATTATCGAGGAGCATTAGGTGCGTTATTAGTTTTTGATCTAACCAATATTGAAAGTTTCGAACATTTACCAAATTGGATTGAAGAAATTAAATCAAATTCTAAAAGCGATATTCCCATGTTACTTATTGGTAATAAAAGTGATTTAATTAATGAAAGAGCAGTCAGTGAAAGCGATATAGAGTTATTTTCACAAAAATTTAAGTTTTATTATTTAGAAACTAGTGCAAAATCAGGAGAAAATGTGAGTGACTGTTTCGCGATTCTAGCTTATTTAATGATGGGACTTGAAGTTCCACAAGAATTGCTTGGTCAAAAAGAATTATTAAAACCAGGGATCATAGCAATGCACCCAAAATCTATTCCTGAACCTGAACCCGTATTTTCTGCACCATCTGTTCCTGAACCTGAACCTGAACCCGCATTTTCTGCACCACCTGTTCCTGAACCTGAACCTGAACCCGCATTTTCTGCACCACCTGTTCCTGAACCTGAACCTGAACCCGCATTTTCTGCACCACCTGTTCCTGAACCTGCAATTAAGATGTCTCCGACTCAAGAAATTCCAAAAGATGCTATTTCTCCAGCTGCTTTCGAACAAGAGACTTTTACTCCTAAAGGAGTACCATTTTCAGAAAAAACTCCAAAACCTGTTCCACCTCCTCCTGGTTTTCAACCAATATCTCCTGCACCAAAACCACCTAAACAAGACGAGTCTGAACAACTAATTCCTAAGTCAGAATCACCAAAAGCAGAAAATTATAAACCAATTTTATTTTCAGAATTAGAACCATCAAAAAGCCCTTCCTTAACGCAATATTTACCTCAAGAAAATTCTTCTAAAGGGGATTTTTTTCAAACGTTAAGTGAAGCAAGCAAAAAGAAAGGAGAAATTGAGGGAGCTCCAGAATCAATTGGTAATTTTATTCCATTTATGTCTGAGAAAAAAGAGCCATCTACTCCTATTTCAGATGCAACATTAAGAGTAATTCCCAATGCAGAAGAAATTAAGAAAAAACATAAGGAAAAGAAAAAATCCAAAGAGAAAGAAAAAAAGAGTGAAAAGGAAAAAGTAAGAAAGAAAGAGATGATCATATGTCAGCATTGTGGAGCTGTTCTATCTAAGGCATATAAATTTTGCAATCGTTGCGGAGCAAAGCTTTAATCCATTAGTTTAATTAACTTGTCTCTCTATATCCGCATATTGGACATGAAGTCCAAATAGATTTAATTTTACTTTGGCAATTCGGACACACTTTAAGATTTTCATCAATTTTTCGTTGTGGTTTCCCGAATATAGTTAATTCATTATTTTGAATTTTTGGTTGTTTTGGTTCTTGTAATTTTTGTTTTATGATTTCTTGTTGAGGTGGAGCTTGAACCGAATTATTTTTTTGAGGAATCTTTACAGGTTGAACTTGGCTTTTTTTTATGGGACTACCTTTTTGTGGAACCTTTACGGGATGAAGGGGGCTTCCTTTTTTTACAGGTTGAGGTTGAGATTTATCTTGAAAAATCACTTCTTCTTGAGGGGGTTTGCTTTGTGTTTGTATTTGTGAAAATATTTGTTGAGTTTTTTTTTCAAGTGCATTAATAGTTTTTTTAAGATTTTGACTTTCATAGAGAAATGGTTTATCCAAGACTTCCCCTTCGAATGGTGCTTGTCCAATTTTTTTCTGATCTTTAACTGTGTTTTGTTTTACAGCTGGTTGAGGCTCAACATAATAGGCAAAATATTTTCCGTCATTATTTTCAATGTAAATTTCACCAGAAGCATCTTCTGCTTCAATATAATATATTACTTTTGATCCTAAAGGCATTTCTTCGATTTCTGAAAGATAAAAATCTTGATGTTTTTCCATAGGTACTTGAAACCAAGAATTTCCTCCATCAGCTGTAAATCTAAGTCTTACATAAACAATAGGATTTTCTGGAGATTCATCAGTAATTTTAACTACAATTTTAATTGTTTTTTTAGATGGTATTTTATCAAATTTATTAATATCTGTGGATGTTGATTGTGTCCATGGTGTATGGCATTTTGGACAGCTAGTAAACCAATTAGGGTATTCAAAATTACATTTTGGATTAGAACATGTCTTTGTCCAATACCGTGAAGTTTTTATCTTTGCAGAAAGTTTTTCTTTTTTTTTAGCCATTTTTAATTTTTCAATGGTAGTTCAATGAAAATAAATTTGTAATTCTTATAAATAAAATTTTGTATTTATAAATGATAAATTTCAAAAGATATTATTAAAAAAATAATTTAAAATAGAATAAGCAAGATTAAATATTTGTTTTTGAAAAGGAAAATAAATCAGATCATCTTATTTTTAAAAAGATTAAATATAATTTCTGAAGTATCTGGAAAGTAAGAAAGAAAATACTCTTATTGACTCATGGAAAGAATTAGGTTAATTGAATAATTTTTTCGTGATTAGTTCTAAATCAATGCAAAATTTATCGATATGCTCTTTTTTTACGTGTGGCATAATTACTGCTCGCAATATTTTTAAATTATTAAATAAACCTAGCTTCCATTTTTTTTTTCTTAATTCCTTATCGATGATTTTAATATTTTCACCATTCTCTGTAGTTATTCCGATAATATTCATAATTGGTTTAACAACAACCTTGATGCCGGATATTTCATCGATTCTTTTCATGAAATAAAATGTTGTTTCCATACATTCCTTTACTATATTTTTATATCCTTCCCTTCCTAAATAGTTCCATAAAGCCCAAAACGCGATTGCTGAAGCTCCTATTCGAGTTCCAATAATATTAAAATGTTTGAACCCCCCACCTGCAAGATAAGGGATTTCATATCCAAATTCTTCATAAAATGATGATGGTTTTATTAGAAAACCTCCACTTGGAATAGGAACTAAGCCCATTTTATGAGGATCTGCAGTTATTGATAATACATTTTTTATTGAAAAATCCCAGCTTGGGATTTTATATCCCAATTCTTTTAAAAAAGGAAGGACAAAGCCACCAAATGCGGCATCCACATGTAGAAATAAATTATTTTCTTCTGATATATTTGCGAGTTTATCGATAGGATCAATTAAACCTAATGAAGTTGTTCCAGCTACACCTACAAGACCAATCGTATTTTCGGATATAAGAGATGAAAGATGATTTAAATCCAAGGAAAAATCTTTCTTTAATTTTGCTTTTTTTAGGGCAATTTTTAATAATTCTGCACCTTTATCAAATGAAATATGCGCTGATGCAGGAACAATGAATTCTGGATTTTTTTTATTTTTAAACAAGTTTCTTGCAATTCTCATAGCAATTATATTAGACTCAGTTCCACCAGTTGTTATAGTTCCTAAAACATTCCGACATCCAAATAAACCTCCCATCTCTTGAATTATTTCATTTTCTAGTTCCATTGTTCCTGGGAATAACCCCGGGTCTCCAAGATTTTTAGTAATATATTTTGTATAAATTTCAGTTGCAAATTTCAAGGGTTCAGTGCACATAGAACCCAATATAAATCCAGAATCATAAGTTAAATCTTTGGAGAGTCTTTTTTCCAATTCTTCGATAATTTTTTCTTTTGATTTTTCAATATCTTTCATGTATGTCAATTTCTAATAATAAAGATTTAAATAAAATTAATGAAATTTGTTTAAACGCTTGTACATTTTTTTATTATTATTATAAATAGTGATAAATTCTTGGAATAGATCATCGTAGATCTTTGTGTTTGCGGGATTAGGTTCATAGATATTTGAATATTTAATATATTTTGGAATTTCATCAAAAGTAATGTATCCTAGTCCAACTGATCCAATAAAAGCAGCTCCTCGTGCATTTGCTTCAATTGGATTCTCAACCTGTCTAATTGTTCTATTAAGAACGTCAGCATAAATTTGACACCATATATTGCTATTTGCGCCACCTCCAATTAAATTTATTGGATTTAAGGGGCGTTTAATATTTTTCTCGACATATTGAGATATCCATCTGGAATTATAAGCAACTCCTTCAAATATTGCTCTTATCATATGCTCTCTATGCGTTTCCAATGAGAGATTATGAAGTCCCCCTCTAATTGTATGATCATCAATAGGAGATCGCTCTCCATATAACCATGGAGTAAAAATTAGTTTATTACTTCCAGGTTCCACCTTCTCTACAATTCTATCAAATATTTTATAAACATCCGGAACTTTCTCTTCAAGAAGTAGCTCATCTTGATGATATAATATATTATCTCTCATAAATGAAAGGCATCCTCCAGCAATTTCTTGCTCGTTTGTAAACAAATATCTTCCTGGAATTGCGGAGACTAGGCTGGCCATATTATGAAATAGATCTGTCTTTTTAAATGGTACATGACATACACACCATGATGATGTTCCAAGGTAGATATGTCCTTCATAATCCCTAACTGCTCCTGAACCTACTGCTGCTGAAGAGATGTCTGGGGCACCCATAATAACTTTGACATCCTCATTTAAACCAAACTCATCTGCTACCTCTTTATTAATAGTTCCCAAAATATCAGTTGTTAATTTTAGATCTGGATATTGATCTCTATTAAGTTTTAATTTTTTTATGAGTCCATCATGATAAACAACATTATTAATATCCCTTATATCTGTAATCCAATGAACTTGGATAGAACAAGTAGAAGCGGCGAATTTACCTGTAAGTTTTAAATTAATGTAATCTTGAGGTTCTAGGAATTTAAAGGTTTTATTATAAATATCAGGGTGCTCATTTTTTAAAAATAAAATATGAGCAATGGAATCCTTCCCAGTTGTACTTAGCGCACCTCCAGTTATTTTAACCCATTTTAATGCTTTTATTATATTTAATCCGCCCACTTTTAAAATTCCTTTATAGAATTTTTCTACATAAGGCGCCCCTCTTGTATCCATCCATATAATTGCGTTCATTAAGTGATTTCCATCTTTATCAACTGGAACAGTTCCGCTCCATTGGCTAGTATTACAAAATCCAACTATATCATCAATTGGTACCAAGTTTTTATCCAACACCCTTGTAATAGATTTTTTCATTGCATTCCACCAATCATCTGGGTTCTGCTCGGCTGCTCCCGCACTGGGTAAAAATAATGGAACTTCTTCGAATTCAAAACCAAGAACTTCTCCATGGGTTGATACTATTGCAGCTTTACTTCCAGAAGTCCCATGATCATGAGCAAGGATATATTTTTCTTCATTCATTCTTAGCACATTTTAAGTTCTTATTAAAAATGTTTTTTGCTTAAATTAATATTTTGTCTTAATTTTTTAAATATTATTAAATAAAAAGCACATTGTCAAAGGCTTTTCAAAATTAGTGAAAGTGATTAATGAAATATGAATTATAATGAAATAATGGAAGGAATAAAAGGTTTAGTTAATAATCCTTTAAGGAAATTTAAGCCAGATAAATTAAAAGAAATAGTTAAAAAGTATACAGAAACACATAAAAAATCAAAGGAGTTATATGATAGAGCCCGAAAAATCATTCCGGGTGGTGTGGAGCATAATCTTGCATTTAATTTTCCATTTCCATTAGCATCCAAGAGAGTTGATGGATGTTATATGTGGACTGTTGATGATGTTAAATTAGTAGATTTCCTTATGAATGGGGGTCCAACCATTTTAGGACATAATTATCCACCTCATACAGAAAAGATTATCGAAGTTATTAAAGAAATAGGATCTTGTCATGGAATCACTAATGAATATGAGATTTTAGCTGCAGAAGCTTTACAAAAGCACTTTCCTTCTTGCGAAAATATTAGATGGTTACAATCAGGTACTGAGGCTGACATGTTAGCAATAAGAGTAGCTCGGATTTTTACTGGCAGGAAATGGGTTATTAAAATAGGTGGAGGTTATCATGGATGGAGTGATCAATTAGTTTATGATTTGCATATTCCTGGTACAAAAACTTTAGAATCACATGGAATTCCAAAACCGGTGTTTAAATTTATAGAGTCTGTCAAGCCAAATGATATTGAAGCATTAAAACAATTATTTAAAGAGAAGAAGAAAATAGCGGCAGTATTACTCGAACCTATGGGTCCAGAGAGTGGAGCAAATCCCGTAAGACCTGGATTTAATAAAGAAGTGGAAGAACTGTGTCATGAAAATGGAGCTTTATTGATATTTGATGAAGTTGTTTGTGCTTTTAGATTACATATGGGCGGTGGTCAGGCATATTATGGGATTAATCCCGATATCTCTATATTTGGTAAAATTGTGGGGCATGGATACCCATCTGCTGCCGCAATTGGTGGTCGAGCAGATGTTATGCAATATATCGCTGCAGGAGTGGGCGGTGGTAGAAAAAGGGCATATTGTGGTGGAACTCTTGCTGCAAACCCATTAACTTGTGCAGCAGCATACTGGGCAATAAAATTTGTTGAGGAAACTAATGCTACTGAGAAGGCAGGAAAAATAGGAACTTGGTTGGCAAATGGATTAAATGAAATATTTAAAAAATATAATTTACCATGGATTTCCTATAATTTCAATGCCACGGTTCATATGCATACATCCGCTGTAATGAATTTAGATATGGATAACCCTAAGCATTTTGGTCAAATAAGGGAACGTAAGGAATTTATGGAGCATTTAGGTGCGGCATTAGTTTGCGAAAATATAATTTCAGTTGCGGGGAGTAGATTTTATACTTGTATACAACATACAAATGAAATAGTTGATGAGACCGTAGCGAAAATTGAAAATATCTGTAAAATGATTGAATAAATTAATCAATTATTTTCTTATATTTTAATAAATCTATTTTTGTCTCTAATTTTTATTTGCTTTATTTTTTCGATTAATTTTTCAGCCAAATCAATTTTATAATAATTAGCAGTACATATTATTGCAATAACTAGATCTGCTAATTCCATGCCCAGATCTCCCTTAACCTGATCAGGTTTGGGGGGTTTAATTTTTTCTATAATATTAATTTCACGCGAAACCTCACCCAACTCTTCAAGAATAGCAGCTAACATTGAAAACGGTGGCCAATATCCGCCACCTTCATTGATAATCCAATTATCAATTTCTTTTTGAAGGTTTGAAATGGTCAAATCTTTGAAAAATGAGCTCATATATAATTAAGTTATTGGAATTTTAAAAAAATTAGGTATGATTATAATTTTTTATTAAGAATATAAATAGAATTGGAGAAAAAAGATAAAAAAAATTAAACAAGACCATATCGTTTTCTATCTTTGAATTCTTGTGCCTTACCTTTATTCCAACGGTCCACACGAGAATAATACCCGGTAACCCTTGAATAAACTTCAATATCTTTCCCCTTCCCATCACATCTTGGATTACTGCATTCATCATGAACTCCTTGAATAAAAAGTCCGCATTTTGTACAATAAGAAAAATCAAAAGTATAAGCAAAATAAGCTGTATTGGTGTTAAAGGCGATTTTTTTCGTCATTTGCCAAATATCCTCTGGATCAGGTTTTTGCTCGCCCATCCATAAATGAGTAATTACTCCACCTTTAATAATGGGGTGAAATTCAGCTTGTTTTAGGATTCTTTCGAAAAGAGGAATGTCAGCATCATAATTTAGATGACTACTATTTGTATAATATGGAGAATTTTTAGTTCCACAATATATGACTTTGTTTTTATAATGTTTTAGGTCTAAAAGAGCAAATCTAGTTGAACAATGCTCAGCTGGTTGTTCCCATAAGCTAAATTTAATTTTTTGAGTGTTATGGGGATGGTATTTAAATTCTTCCGTTCTGTCTGACAGAAATTGAAGAACTCGTTTTCCAAAATTAAAAGCTGTATCTGATTCATGTAATTCTTGTCCGGTATGATATTGAACCATTTCATTTAATCCCACAAAACCAATTGAGAGGCTTTGTTTTCTCATATCAAGTAATTGGTTTCCATCAACTACACTTGCACAAAGTGGTAATTGCCGATCCTTTAACCTTTGTTCAAGAATATTAAGCTTAATAAGATTTATGTCTTTCATCATGTTAAGACGATCACCCAATATTTCGAATAATTTATCATCATCACCATTTGACTGATAAGCCACCCTGGGTAAATTAACAGAAATACTTTGAAGCGAGCCCATATTCATGTATGATTTTGTCCAATCAAAAGCATCAGGATCATCACATGTTTTTCTCATACCATCGGGAGTTAATATTATTCTACAACATTGGCTGTGTATTTCATCGGGAAGCCAATCAGCGCAAGTATTTAGAAAGTATGGCGTTCCAAATTTAGCAGTTTCTTCCATTAGTTTTAAATAGGCATCTTCATATTTTATCATCCATTCTTTTTTCAATTTTATTTCATGTTTTGGAAATGCAAATAGTTTTCCAAAGCCATCCCCTTCGTAATAGATCTCAGTTAAAGCATTGAATAATTTTAGGGTTTCATCTTTGAAGTCACCATATTTACCAACAACCTTTCCACCTATACCAATTGCGTTTATTTCTTCTAATATTTTAGGCACAGTGGGTGTGCATGATATAGAGGTAAATGGAACTTGACCTCCTCGTGCAGCAAAAATTTGATTTGTTTCAAAAACAAAACATTGGGCCGCCTGTTTTATATCTTTCTCATTTAAACCTGAAATATATGGTGCAATCATTGTAGTGAAATTATCATAACCCTGACCACCACTAAACTCACCCTGTACTATTCCCAACCATTTTGCTGCATGTAACATTGCAACCATAGCAGATTTCGCGGGTCCTGAGCAAGCTGAGTGGCTCCACGTTTTTGTTGGGGGAAGTCCATACTTTAAAATTAATCTTAGGTCCCATTCTTGGCAGAAAGGACGCAAATCGAAATATCTCAGCATATGAACGTGGATATCTCCAGATAAATGTGCATGGGATTGTTCTGTAGTAAGTAATCTTAAGAGTGCGTATTCTTCGGCTAAACTATCAGCACTCCAATTATGAATTGATTCTGGATTAGAAAATTGATTTGCATTTTCTTTAGTTCCTTTATATAAGAGTCGCTCATAATCCATAAGAGGCATACCGATTCTTGTATAAAGTTTTCTTTCATTTTCAAAACCTTGTTCAGACAAAACGGAACATACTAATTCTCTAATATGTGGCCCTGAGAGAAACTTTATAGTTGATGAAATGATTCTTCTAACTACTTTTTCAGTTACTTTTTTCGCTTCTTCTATATCCATGCTAGTTTCTTTGATAATACTTTCTTCAATCTTAATGGGATCAAAATTAACTACATCTCCTTTAGACTGATAGACTTTTGGAAGAAGATTTTTAATATACCAAATGCGATGTTGATTTTTTTTAGCATTTTTTTCTTTCGAATCTTTTAAATCTTTATCTTGTATTGTAATGACCATAATTATTCATTTTTTTAAAATTATTTTTAATACTTGTTTTTAAGGGTTGGATATTTTTTTCCTAAAAGAAAAGAGTTTAGTTCGAAATAAGTGATTCTTTTTGTCGTATTTTGTCGGCACCTCTCCGTTTCCCTCTGTTAGAATAATTTGATACAATTGAATTAATAATTTATTTTTTAGATATAAAAAATTAATGTTTTTTTTATTTTTTAAAAAAATTATTACCACCATAAGAAAATTTATTAATGTGCGCTTAGATATTTATTGATTGATTATATTATGATTTGATATATTAAATTGAGAGATTTCTAAATATTTTAAATTTTTATTATATTATTTTTTATGTCGTTTATTTTGAGAGAGTTTGCTGACTTTCTAATTTTTAAATTCTTTTTGAGAATTGATTTTGAAATTCAGAAAATTATAATAATAGTAAAAATAAAACTGTCATATTTAAAGAAATAAATTTTCTAATTTGATTGTAAAAAAATATGTATTGTTTAGGTGCTTTATATTTTGAGTGAGAAGTTTAAAATCGGGTTAGAAGAGACAAAATTTGTTAAAATGTTAGATGGTATATATAGAAAGACTTTAGTTTTCAATGAAAACATAATGCTTTGCCAATTTTTATTAGAGAAAAATTTTACAATTCCAATTCATACTCATATATCGAGTCAAACAGGTTTTGTTTTAAGAGGAAAGATAAGGTTTGAAATAGAAGAAGGGGGAAAAATGGAGCAATTTATAACAAAAAAGGGAGATTCCTACATTTTTAATTCTAATCAAAAACATGGGGCATTTATATTAGAAGAAGCTGAAGTAATTGAAGCATTTTCCCCTTATAGGGAAGAATATGTCTAAAATAGAAATTTAGATTAAGAACTCAGAGTTACCATTGATATACTGCTAAAGAGAAGACTCCAAACATAGCTAATAGGAATTCTCCAATTAACCAAGACATAAAATATTGTCTCTTTTTTGAGAGATCACTTCTTAATAGATCAACTATGCCAAAACAAAAAACCGTTGTTGTAATGCTAAAGATCATTATAACAACTGAAGTTCTAGAAATCCCTATTTCAATGGCCCCTATTGTTATTATATGGTTTTCATCAATAAAAGCGAGATATAGATTTAAAATAAGCAGAGATCCACCAATTAGGAGCGAGATCCAACCTGTAAATTGAATTATATCTAAAAATTTTTTATCTAAATCGGGTAGCTCAGGTAGCGCAGATGGTTTCTTTTTTTCTTTTTTAGACATTTTCAACGATTAATAGGTTTTATTGAAAATTTATATCATAAAAAATATATTATCTTACTTTAATTTTTGGTAATTAATTAAGGTCTATTTTTCAAAAAAATAATTGCTTGAGCGATATTACCATTAGAATCTTTTAATGCTGCTTCAGCTTCTTTTAATGAAACATTTGCTTGTGCGGCGACAAGTTGTATGTCATTTTCTGTAATTTCTGGCTTTAATTCTTCATCAGTAATTTCTTCCTTTTCAGTTGAATCTGCAATTTGAACTGATTCTACGCTTGAAATACCAATTGTTTTTTCTTCTGCCGTTCCCATAACTTGATATATTTCTTGCCCCATCTGTTTCATTAAGAAGACTTCTGGTTGCTCTATCACCATAGTTTTATCTGCTAACTCAAAAATTACTCTATTCACATCTATTGGGTCCATAGAGATTCCTTGTTGCTCCATTTTTCTTCTCATGGCCCTTGACCCTAAAGATTGCTCTCCTTTTCTTGCAATTTTAGGTTGTGGTCGTTTAGGAACATCTTTCTTTTTTTTCTGAAGATCTTTTGGAACTTTAACCAAAAAAAATCACCAAAAATTCTTTCTGATATTAATTACTACATTTAATGTGAGATATTATTTTATTTATTTCCTTTTCTAATTTTTATTCCAACGCCTTTATCAAATGATAAGAGATAATCAACTGGTAGCTTCAATTTTCCAATTCCTAATAATTTATCATTTTCATTAACAGCAATAACCTCATCATTTGGTCTTAAGTTAGTATCAATCTCTATTATATGTTTACAAAAAACATTCCTCCCCTTTTTTATAAATTCCGAAACATCATTTTGTACAATCACTCTCAATTTAGGAGGAGGTATATGATCAATTATTTTTTGAGCGGAATATAAAGTTAGAGCAAAATACCC